>Ga0180121_10001256_pt1 | contig 10739 bp, 3 predicted proteins | sample AntDrymUQ5402106_2_FD_129676 | JGI IMG/M metagenome (GOLD analysis project Ga0180121, IMG submission 129676) | Polar desert sand microbial communities from Dry Valleys, Antarctica - metaG UQ540 (21.06) (version 2) (version 2) | ecosystem: Environmental > Terrestrial > Soil > Desert | place...
ATCGCAATGGACACCCGCTCGTCGATTCTCGTCCTATTTATAACGTGATCCTCTCTCGCGAAGACGTAAGAGGTAAGGAACTAAACTCGCTGTTGCAGCCTCTATCGGAGGGTCTCGACCTGGATGCCGACATCCTGAGTGATCGTTTTGAAGAAATAAAATCCCTCCCCGCTTTCGAATCCATTCCGGTGAAACAGGATGCCACTCCAGGTGACATCGCCTGGGTAGAAGCGCGCGAACTGGAATTTCCCGAACTTCGCGTCGAGCAACAACCGCAACGCCGCTACCCGCCAAACGGTCTGCTGGCGCATGTGCTTGGCTATGTTGGTGAGATCAGTCCCGAACAGTTGAAACAACCGGCATATAGAGACAAGGGGCTGAAGCCAGGAGACGTAATGGGTCAGAGCGGTCTCGAGCAGAGTTATGACGACTTGCTGCGCGGACGTGATGGCTATCGAAAGGTTGTCGTGGACAGCCGCGGCAGGATCCAGGATGAAATCGAGATAGTTCTGCCGCAACCAGGCCAGGATCTGATTACCACCATTGACCTCGATCTACAATTGGCCGCCGAGGAGCAACTGCGTAATTCAGCAACAAAACGCGGCGTCGTTGTCGCCATGGATCCCACCAATGGTGAAATTCTGGCACTCGCTTCCGCGCCCACCTTCGATCCCAACCTTTTCTCCCAGCGCATTGGCACCAAAGAAGGCCGGGCTGAGTATGTGGCGCTGCTCAATGATCCCGACAAACCGCTGATCAACCGGGCGGTACAGAGCCGCTATCCTCCCGGCTCGACCTGGAAGATTCCCATGGCCATCGCAGGTTTGCAGCAGGGCGCAATCACGCTCCAGCACTCAAACATTGTCTGCGGCGGCGGCATTACGATCGGAAACAAGTTCACACGCTGCATGGGCAATCACGGAACGCCGGATGTGAGAATGGCGATCACAAAATCCTGCGACGGCTACTTCTACCGTCTCGGATTGAAGATGGGTCTCGAAGGCATCGTGGCCATGGTCGACCAGTTTGATCTGAACAAACGAACTGGAATCGATGTACCCAACGAAGTGAGCAGCCGTACGCCGGCGGAGTTTAAGGCGATCTTTGATCGCCGTAATCAGCGCTGGAAAGAAATTGACACGGTCTTTGCATCGTTCGGCCAGGTTTACGAGGAAATGACGCCACTTAGTATGCTGCGCACAGTCGCCGGAGTAGGTCTTGGTGGCAAACTGTATGTGCCCCATTTTCTAAAAGAGCTGAAGCCCGTGGGCGAACCGGGTACATCGAACTACCGTCAGGCTCGGGGATTTCAGGCGCTCGATTCATCACGCCCCAATCCCAAGACAGTCTCCATCCCCGAGGAGATTAGCCAGACGGTAGTGGAAGGCATGTGGGGTGTGGTCAATAACGGAGGCACGGGCGCGGGTATTCGCATGGCTGGTTTTGACATCGCCGGCAAAACCGGCACGGCGCAGGTCGTGAGTCTCGGCAAGGACTTTGGTAAGAACAAAGACCACTCCTGGTTTGTTTCATATGCTCCCGCCTTCAAGCCGGAGATTTCCGTCATTGCCCTGATCGAGAATTCCGGTTTTGGAAATCAACACGCTGCACCTGCCGTGCGGAGAATCTACGACGTTTACTATCGCAAGACCCGACATGAGGAACCGCCCGGCGCGGTCCCGGTAGCCAAGTCCGCAAAGCCGACACGGAAGGCTCCAGAGAAACCGCAAGACACTCAAACAGTTGTGGGACAGTGAAGGTTATTGCCGATTGCCGATTGCCGTTTACGCTTATCAGATTATAGAGCGCGCATAATCGATAAACTAGGAACCATGTTCACACCAATCGGCAATCGGCAATCGGCAATCGGCAATCGGAAATAGACCCTGATGTCTGCACTTCTAGAAAAAAAATCACTCAGAGACTTCGACTGGTTGTTGGCAATGCTGGCGATTGGCATTGTAGCTTTTGGCACCGTTCAGATTCGCTATGCGCAGCCGCAAGAAGCTTACTGGGTTAAGCAGCTGATCGGACTGGGCATTGCCTTGGTGGCGATGATTCTGGTGGCAGTCACCGATTATCGGAGGCTGCTCAACATCGCGCCTGCCTTTTACGCTTTTGGCCTGATACTTCTGGCGCTGGTCTTGATTCCTGGTATCGGCCTAAAGATCAATGGCCAACGTGCCTGGATCAAAGTTCCCGGCATTGGTCAGTTTCAAGCATCGGAGTTTGTCAAAGTAACGACCGCCATGATGTTGGCCTGGTACTTCGGCAAGCATCGCACGCAGGCACTTAGGGTCAGCGAAATGGCGGTCGGGGGTCTGATCCTGGCCTTGCCCTGCGGTCTGATCCTGTTGGAACCCGACGTTGGCTCGGTTCTTACTTACCTGCCTATCTTGTTTGTGGTGCTTTTTCTCTCGGCCATTCGGCTGCGGCTAGTTATCGGGGGAATGATTCTGGCCATGGTAATGCTGCCAGTTGCCTACTGGGTAGGAGTGAAGACAAATTTTGTAAAGCCTTATCAACAGGAGCGTATCAATGTCATCCTCGATCCCGAAAAAGCAGATCGACGAGGCTTTGGCTATAGCACCTGGCAGTCGATCCTGACCGTTGGCGAAGGCGGATTGCTCGGCGCGCAAACCACCTCGGAACACTCTCAAAGCAGTTTGAAGTTTTTGCCGGAACCCCATACCGACTTCATTTTTGCCGTGACGGCTGGTAACGCGGGTTTTATCGGCTGCATTTTGGTGTTGCTCGCTTACGCACTCCTACTCTCGAGGCTGGTCACGGGGGCGCGGCGGGCACCAGACCGGCCCGGGATGCTAGTCATTATGGCAATTGTCGGTGGGTTGATGTTCCAGGTATTCATAAACATCGGTATGGAACTCGGGCTTTTGCCCGTCATCGGCGTCCCATTGCCTCTGATGAGCGCCGGCCTCGCCTCGCTCATCGCGACTTTCATCGCCATCGGTTTCGCGATCAGCGTCCAGCTTAGAAGGTTCGTTAACTAGCATTTGTAAACATCTTGTGTTTCGCGTTTCACGCCCCTTCGGTTATACTCCAGCTTAGCTAGCTTGCCGGATGTTTTCATTTGGCGCTCCAAATGCAGCTTATATCTTCGAAGCACGAAAAGCCAAGTAAGAGAATTTTCCGTGCGCCCGACCAGGCGAGACGAGTTGTTTGTCGTTACAGTTTTGTCGTAACAGGATGACGACTCGCTGTTAACTTTATTGAAGCGGCTCGCGAGGCCCAATGGGCTCTGGAGACATGCGGGCGATGGGACAACATTCCCAACTTCCCCCGGGGGAAGGGTAAACAAGCCAGAACAGGTTCGAGCACATTAGGGCAAGTTTTCTCTACGGCTCCCTCAACTTAGTTGAGGATGTGCTCCCTGTGGCAAAGTTGGCGCGTTCGAAGCGCCAGAACCGCAGTCAGGGTTTCTGTTGAACAGTTCAAATGACCGTCGCGCTTTCGACGGGGTAAGTCCACACCGGGACGCTCGCGAGCGCAACCTGCAAACAACTCACACACGGCCGGTTGGCAATCTATTTCCAGACTCGCCTGAGCCGCGGCCAACAATTTCCACTGAACAAAACGCAGTGGGACGTCTAACCGTCTCACTAGTCTCGCGTAAAGCACGCTCCTCGCTCTTTGAGAAAATGGCGGGCTTGTTTCGCGCAACTTACATTTTCAAAAGAATGCTCGGCCCCGGAACCAGCCGACGGCGTGGCATCGGGAGCTGAGGTCATCAAACTACTCTTCCACAAGGGCAAATAAGCATCGAGCCTTGCGGCCTGCATTCCAGGAGACACAAGTTACAACATGGCAAAAGAATTAATCGTAAGCGTCAACGGACGCGAAAAAAAGATCGCGATCATCGAGGATGATCAGGTTACCGAGTTTTACATTGAGCGTGGTGAAGACAATCAGGGCATTGTCGGCAATATCTACAAAGGACGCGTAATGCGCGTGCTGCCGGGCATGCAATCGGCCTTTGTGAATGTCGGTTTGGAACGGGACGCTTTCCTTTATGTCTCTGACTTCTTTGACGAAGAGGAAGAGTTTGAACGTATCGTCATCGACAAGGCGAAGAAAGGCGAAGCCGATGCAGGGCGCGCCGCCGCTGAACAAATCGCCCTCGGTCGCGTGGAGCGCGAACATCACATCGAAGCCACACATGAGCGTGCTGAGCCACTTCGCGAGGCTGAAGTAGAGGCTGTACTTGGTGAGGCGGCCTCAGTTGCGACAGAACAACCCGCCGAAACTGCGGACACTGGTCGACGGCGTAGTCGGCGCGGCCGCCGTCGCGGTCGTGGGAGAGATGGTCAGGAAGCGCCCGTCGAGCAGGCAGCCAGAAGCGCTGCTGACGTTGAAGAGGAAGAGATCATCACACCGTTTGTCGAGACTGACCCTTCGATCCAGAGAATTGTCGACGAAGAGGAGAATGCCGCGGTAAACGGCGAGATGTTTAAAGATGCACGGTTGCAGGAGCGGATATTCAATCAGATCCATGCCGTCGAGTTCAATTTCGAGGATGATTATCGTAACCCGGAAGTGGGCTCGGTTCTTCCGTCAGGTGGCCATCAAAATCCTTCGTTCCAACGAATCGATGATGGAGAGGACACCAGCGACCAGGGACGAATAATGATGCGCGCGCCGGAAACGATTGCTGCGCATGTGAAGAGCTTTGTTGACAGTGTTGACGGACAGACACTTCCTGGTGGCACTTTTCAACGCATAAGTGACGACGAGGAGCCCGAACAGTTGAGGACACCTTCGGCGTTTGAGGCCGAAGCGGATGAGGAGACTGAAGCACCGGGATTTGCAGCCCGAGCCGTGGAGAGAATTGTCAGCGTGGCGCGGAGGAAAACTGGATCTCGAAAGCCAGCGGTGAGTAAAAGCACGAAGACCAGAGCCGCGAGCAAGAAAGCCCCTACGAAGAGACGTGCCAAAAGCGTGACCGATAAATCGGTGGATTCAGAGTCCCCAAGCGAGACGACTGCGGACACTGGTCTGGAAGATTCGGAAGCACGCATTACTGGTAATCGCTCTCGCGGTGAATTCGCGACGCGACGAGGTGGCAGAAGGCGACGCCGTCCCACTTCAAAGCCAAAGACCACCGGCGGCGCCGACCAGGACGCTCCCACAAACGGGCAGGCCGAAGAGACCGAGACCTCAACAGATATCACGCCGGTTGAGGAAGCGAAGCCTGTTGCTCCCTTAACGAAGCCGGCAGCTCCCGAACCAACTTCTCGCGACCGGGAGCAGAGTTCTCGCGATTATCCACGCTCCCAGCGAAGAGATCGACAACAACCAACGATTACGGATCTGCTGGATGAAGGACAGGAGATTCTCGTCCAGATTGCTAAGGAACCGATTGCCAAGAAGGGTGCCCGCATCACTTCTCACATCGCGCTGCCGGGTCGTTTTCTTGTCTACATGCCAACGGTGGAACATGTGGGGGTCTCTCGGAAGATCGAATCGGACAGCGAACGACACCGGCTGCGGAAGCTGATCCAGATGCTGAGAGCGGAAGAGGATATTCCGTCGGGCGGTTTCATCGTGCGAACGGCCGGTGTCGGCATAAGCGAACCGGATTTGCGCGAAGACGTGCGCTACCTAGTAAGAACCTGGCTTGACATTCGAGCGGCCGCCGAGAAATCGAAGCCGGCCTCGCTGGTGCATCGCGACCTCGATCTGGTCCAGCGCATCCTGCGCGACCAGTTGTCGGATGATTTTTCCGCAATTCGAGTCGACTCCGAAGAGGAGTACGCCCGCATTGTGGAGTTTGTGAATCGCATTCAGCCGCGCATGGTCAAACGCGTCAAGCTCTACACGAAGGAGCAGCCAATCCTGGAGGCCTACGGCGTACAGGCCGAGATTGATAAAGCCATCAAGCCGAGAGTCTGGCTACGGTCCGGCGGCTATCTGGTAATCAACCAAACCGAAGCGTTGGTGGCCATTGACGTCAACACCGGCAAGTTTGTTGGCCGTGGGGGCGGTCGTTTGGAAGACACGATCACGCGGACCAATCTCGAAGCAGTGGACGAAATTGTCCGGCAGATTCGTTTGCGCGATTTGGGCGGAATTATCGTGCTGGATCTGATCGATATGGAGGAGCGGCGCAATCGCACGCGGGTTATGCAAGCGTTGCAGGACGCGCTGCGTCATGACAAGTCGCCGACCAAGGTTCTCTCTTTCAATGATTTTGGTCTGGTAATTATGACTCGCAAGCGGGTCAAGCAGTCTTTGGAGAGAACGCTTTGTGCTCCTTGCCAGTACTGCCAGGGCGCCGGCCTGATCAAATCTCCGCAGACCGTTTGCTACGAGTTGCTCGAGGAAGCGCGGCGTCTGGGAAAAGCCATGAATGGCGACAAAGCCAACAAACAAACGACGCTGCGTATCAATCCTGAAGTGGCGCGAGCGCTGCGCGGCCCGGAACGCGACGTGTTAAATGAGATCGAAGAATACCTGGGTCCGGTGGATATTAACAGTGATCCCAGGGTTCACCAGGAGCAGTTCGATTTCGCGTTCATCTAAACGTTGTTCTTGTCAGAACGGGAAGCGGTACGACCCGGTCTCAATCGAGAGCGTACAACCCGATCGTTACCGCGGTTCTTACCTGAGGGCTTCGACTTGGGGGGTCCGCCTTCCCTGGTACCACTCTGAAAATGAGTAAACTCGGCAATCTTTGGAAGACAATGATCGCGGGCGGCGCCAGCGTGGCCGCCCTCGCAGCGATGAATGCTGCCATCCGGAAAAACGCGAGCGATCCGGATGACAGCGCGCTGGGTGGCGAGGCCCGTTTCTTCGATTGGAAATATGGCAGAATCTTCTATAGGACGGCGGGGACCGGACACCCTGGTCCGCCCTTGGTTTTTATCCACGATGTCGGCGCTGGTTCGTCGAGCTTTATGTGGAGGAAAAACTTTGACGTGCTGGCCCGCGATTTCCGAGTCTACGCCGTTGATCTGCTGGGCTTCGGATTCTCTGACAAGCCAAGTACGGCCCCTTACTCCGCCGATCTCTACGTTGATCTAATCACGGATTTCATACGCGAAGTAACAGGATATCCTGCGAATATCGTTGCCAGTTCCCTAGGCGCCGCTTACACCATTCGGGTAGCGGACGAGCATTCAGAGCTGGTCAAATCAATGGTGCTCAACGCACCCACCGGCGCTGACAAATTAAACACGCGGCCGGGAATGTCGGGCGCAGCGTTTTATGGACTGTTGCAGTCGCCCGTGCTTGGCACATCGTTCTATAACGTGATGGCCAGCGAGCGCAGTATCCGCGACTACTCACGCAAGCGCTTGTTCTATGACCATCGACGCGTGACTAACCGGGTGGTGGCAAACTTCTACGCCACCAGTCATCAGCAGGGCGCGCAACACGCTATCGCGGCTCTCCTCTCTGGATATCTGAATACAGACACATTCGCTGCTTTCTCACGATTGACTCAACGCGTGATGCTGGTTTGGGGCCAACAGAACCAGACGACTCCCGTCGCTCAGGCGGTCGCACTACTTGAAGCAAACCCAAGTGCCAGCCTGGAAGTGTTTGACTATTGCCGGATGATGCCTGAGCAGGAGCATCCGGAGAAATTTAATATCCTCGTTCGGGATGCACTCCTCGCCCGCTCGGCGGCGGCTTGACGCACCCACGCCAACGCCACTTCGGCCGCTACAGTTAACAAGTCGCGGAAGATTAAGACGTTGACACCCCTAAGAATCTTTCACTAAGATGAGCCACCTCGTACTAACCACCGCACAAGTTGTGGTAGTGTCAGTCGGCGCGGTGTCTGCTCTTGCTCTGGTGTTTCACACATGCGTGCCGGACACGCTGGTTTCCGATTCCAAACAAGACCTGAAGTCAATCTGAATTCGAAAACAGGAGAAAAATATGCCCAACGCTCTGCTTCGCTCCTTTGCCGTGCGGGTCAAAGGATCAAGTATTTGTCTGCTTGTGACACTCGTATTTGCAACCGCAGCAGTGGCACAAACCCAAATCACCAGCGGTACAATCCAGGGAACGGTGCTTGATGCAAATGGCGCAGCCGTCCCCAGCGCTAGTGTGGAAGTTAAGAACGTCGAGACAAACTTCTCCAGAAACTTGACCACCGATGAAGACGGACGATTCGTTGCCCTCTCTTTGCCGCCTGGCAAGTACACCGTCACAGTTTCGAAGCAAGGCTTCGCCACTTTGGTAGTTGAGAATGCCAACCTTACTGTAGGACAGGCGATCTCGCTGCCGCTTGAGATGAAGGTTTCCGGCGTTGAAGAGCGAGTGACTATCACGGCCACCCCAACGGTGGATACGGTAAAGACGGAATCGAGCACTACCCTCGGCGAAAAGACGGTGAGTAACACTCCTATTCTGGGACGTAAGTTTGAAGACTTGCTGACCCTCACGCCTGGCGTCAGCATCGTCCAGGGGCCAGACGGCGATGAAATCACCTTTGCCGGTCAGCGCGGAATCTTTAATAACGTCAGCCTGGATGGCGGCGACTACAACAACGGCTTCTTCGGCGAACAGGCAGGAGGTCAGCGAGCCGCGATTGATATACCACTGGACGCAGTTAGAGAGTTTCAGGTGGTAGCAACCGGGGCCAATGCCGAATTTGGTCGCACCGCTGGTGGCGTTATTAACGTGATTACAAAGTCAGGCACCAACGAGTTCCATGGCAGTCTCTTCCACTTTCAGCGACTCGAAGCTCTTACAGCGAACGATTCTGACGGCAAGCCTCTCACAGGTTTCCGCCGCGAGCAGTTTGGCGGGACGATCGGTGGACCAATTCGTCGCGACAAGGCCTTTTTCTTTTTTTCCAGTGAGAATATTAACGAGCGGCTGACAAGAGCCAACCTAAGCGAACAGATCGGTACAACTCCCTGTCCTATTTCTGCGCCGGTGATTACTGCTAATGAAGCCTTAATCAATGGCAACCCGGACTGCCAAAGGCAAGCACTGATTGCCTTCTTTAGGGCTAATCGAAGTCAAGAGGAAGGTCTACCGATTAACCGCAAAGTCAGAAATAACGCTTTGCTTGGCAAGATCGACGTCGACATCACGCAGAACAACCGCTTAACGCTCTCCCACAACTTCGACTATTCGCGCAATACGAACCAGACATTCGACGTAGCCACTTACGGCAATTCGGCCAATGGCATCGAGGGACCTTCGAAGATTAACGTATTCAACGCGAACCTCTTTACGAGCGTTTCCCCAACGAAGGTCAACGAGTTCCATTTCACGTACGCGCGGGAGGAACGGCCGCGTTCCGCAGTTGAGTCGAACGTCCCGGCCGACACGGCCATGGGCTTCGCCACCACGTTTCGCTTTGGCCACCCATTCTTCCTCGGACCGAACGTTGACGAGACCTTCTGGCGCACGCAATTGAAGGACAACTTCTCAATCGTATCGGGCCGTCACACGGTGAAGTTCGGCGGGGAGTGGATACACAGTCTCAACTCGCAAGTCTTCCGGGGGTTCTTCCAGGGTCGATATATTTTTGACAGCGTCACCGGATTTCTTCGCTACGCCTCGCCCGCCGCCGCTGGGGGCTTCGGCCCAAGCACGGTAGGCTGCTCGAACGGAACTTTCGTGACTGCGCCGGCGACTTGTCCGGCCGCGACCACAGCGTCGGGCGGTCCGCTCCTGCTCTATCTCCAGGGCGCAGGACCCTCAGGTCCGGCGACGGACGCGGCCGGGGCTTCAAGTATCAAGAACGAGGACTTCGCCCTCTTCGCCCAGGACAAGTGGCAGATTCGGTCGAACTTTACCTTGAGTTACGGCCTGCGCTGGGAAGCGCAAATCTTCCCGGACCCGGTTGTGCCACCCGCGCAGACGGCGTATGGGCTCTTCTTGAATGATCCGCGCTTCCCTTCCGACGGAACGTTGCACAACCAGAAGAAGATGTTCCAGCCACGCCTCGGCTTTGCCTGGGATATCGGCGGCAACGGCAAATCTGTTTTGCGCGGGAGTTGGGGTATCTACAACGCGCGGCAGAACATGCTTACACAGGTGGGCTCAATCACCACCAACGGAGTCCAACAGCAAACTATCTTTCTGAACACGCCCATCATCTCGTCTGGCGTGCCCGGTCCTGTCTGGCCGGGACTGGTAACGCCCACCGCCGGGTCCTGTTCGGCTGGCGGGCGGACTAACCCCTTCCCGTGCTTCTCAGGGGTACGTGTTTTCAGATGCGAATACGCTACTCCTCACCTTCATACCGATACCATCGGCTTTGAACATCAATTGGTGGAAGACCTTTCGATCTATTTCGATTTTACTCACGCGAAGGGTGTTCACCTGACGCGGTTCCTGGACTATTCCCGGCTGGGTTTCTTCGCACCGTTTCTCGGCGAGACGATGGTTGCCAGCGCCAACGGAAAATCTCTCTACCGAGGGTTCACGGCCGGAATGCGGAAGCGTTTCAGCCGCGGCTTCCAGTTTGAGTGGAACTATACGTTCGCGAAAGACCTGGACGATGATTCCAACGAGCGTGACCCCTTCACCGACCGCGCCTTCGATATCAACAATTTGCAGCTTGATTACGCGCTCTCCGACCGAGACATTCGCCACCGTTTCAACTTCTATGCCAACATCGACCTACCCTGGGGCTTTGAGTTTAGCCCGCGCGTGCAGGCACGAACCGCGCAACCGAGGTCGCCGAATTGCACCACCCCCCGCTGCTTTCCTCGCAACACGATTAGAAAGACCAACGAGTACTTCTCGTTCGA
>Ga0180121_10001257_pt1 | contig 10739 bp, 7 predicted proteins | sample AntDrymUQ5402106_2_FD_129676 | JGI IMG/M metagenome (GOLD analysis project Ga0180121, IMG submission 129676) | Polar desert sand microbial communities from Dry Valleys, Antarctica - metaG UQ540 (21.06) (version 2) (version 2) | ecosystem: Environmental > Terrestrial > Soil > Desert | place...
TCGGCGGCGAGCGCGAGCATGGCGGGCACCGTGAGCGGGCCGTGGGAGCGCTCGAGCAGCTCCACCACGCGCTGGGAGGCAGCGAGGGTCTCCAGGCAGCCGCGGTTGCCGCAGCGGCAGATCTGCCCGTCCGGGTCGACGAGGACGTGGCCGATCTCCCCCGCGAACCCGCGCGCCCCACGGAACGGGCGCCCGCCGAACACCAGCCCGCAGCCGATCCCGTCCGACATTCGCAGGTAGGCCATCACCTCATAGCCGGCCCCGGCGCCGAACGTCGCCTCGATGTCCCTCGCCGCAATGTCCGCGGCCTCGACGACATGGTGTGCGACCGTCGAGTCGGCAACGATCCGGAGAGGCCCGCGCTCGATTGTCACCGAGCGCGCAACCAGTCGGCGATCGCGTTCTGCGGCGTCCACCGCGTCCCCGGCCGCGCGCCACTGCGGCTCGAGGCGGTCGAGCTGTCTCCGGTAGTCTGCGGCGGACTGCGCGCCCGCCGTCCCGGAGATCGAATCGAGAGGCAGACCACCACCAGCATCCGTCGCACCGTGCGGCCCTCCCGGCGGTCACACATCGATCAGCATCCACGGGCCGTTGAACACCCCGAGTGTGCCCGACCAGTTCATCACGAAGTCGACGAAGAGGAAGAACGGACGCAGGGGGAGGTTCAGCGCCTCGCCGACCAGCTCGAGGATCAACGCCCCTGCGAGGGTCGAGAGAATGAGTCCCGCCGTTCGCTTCGTCCCCGATGAGATCGCGAAGAAGGTGGCGTAGGCGACGAGCGTCGCGAGTGCGAAGCGGATCGTCAGCGCCGCGGCGTGACTGTGCAGCCCCGCCGGGATCTGGATCGACGCGATCGCGACGACGCCGCCGATCCAGAGCGCAATCACCGGCGCCGTCAGCGTCAGGGCACCGGCGGCGAAACGCATCGCGACATACTTCCATCGCGCGAGGGGAAGTGCGAGCGCGTAGACGTGCCGTCCGGCGTGATCGGGCGTCCATGCCATCGCGGCAATCACGAGGCCGATGGACCCGGCCGTGAGGCCGTACGCCATCCCGATGGTGTTCATGATCGCCAGGAGATCGCGGGCGTTCATCTCCTCCAGGGCCGTTGACGCATTGCGGATCGACAGCAGTGGCAGCGCAAACGCCGCGCAGGTTGCGATGAGCAGCGCACCGCGCGTCCATTTCCACTGCGTCGCGAGAATGACGCGAAACATCAGGCCTCCTTCGCTTGGGGGACGCGCGCGGCGCGGAGCATCTCGACGAATCCATCCTCGAGATCGAGGTCGATGACCTCGCGCACGACAGCGCCGGACCCTTCGATGTACGACTCCATGCCCGCTTTCCACCCCCTGACGATCCATTCCTCGGCGGTGCCCTGGCCGCGCTCGCGTTTCAGCAGCACGAACGGCGCGCCGCTCACCTCCGCCGTGGCCCCGGTGATACGGACCCGCTTGATCCCGTCCTTGAAGAGCTGCATCGGAAGCTCCGCGACGAGGCGCCCGCGATCCATCACGCCGACCCAATCGCAGATCCGCTCCAGCTCGTGAACCAGGTGGCTCGAGATGAACACCGTTGCGCCGTGCTCGGCGACGTATCCGAGGACACTCTCGAGCATGTCACGGCGGACCACCGGATCGAGTCCGTCGGTCGGCTCGTCGAGCACCAGCAGCTCGGGCCGCTGCGCCAGCGCGAGCAGCATCATCAGCTTGCCCATCTCACCCTTGGAGAGTGTGCCGACGCGCGCATCGCCGCGCAGGAGAAAGGTCGCCGCAAGCTCCGCGGCCCACGCGCCGTCCCAGCGCGCGTGGAACGCGGCGTGGAAGCGCATTGCTTCAGCGACGGTCAGCGACGGGTAGATGTGCGGTCGCTCGGGCACGTACCCGATGCGTGCGAGTGTGGCCGCCACATCCCTTGGGATACTGCGGCCAAGGACCTCGATCTCGCCGTGCCTCGCGCGGAGGAGGCCGAGCAGCAGCCGGATCGTCGTGGTCTTCCCGGAGCCATTCGGCCCGAGGAACCCGTACACGGCGCCAGCGGGGACGGTGAGCGACAGGTCGCTGATGTCGAAGTGGCTTCCAGCGCGGTAGCAGAGCGCGCGCATCCGGATCGCGTCGGTCATTGTGAGCCTCCATTCAGCTCGTCGCGCAGGACGGCGGCGAGCTCCTGCGGTGAGATTCCCATCCGTCCCCCTTCCGTCAGCAGCTCGCGGATCAACCGGCGTGCCGCGGTCTTCCGCTCATGAGCCTTTTTTCCGGGTGCAACGTCGTGCACGAACGTCCCGGCGCCGTGGCGCATCTCGACGAACCCCTCGGCTTCGAGCGCGCGATACGCTTGCACCACCGTCGCGGGATTGATCCGCAGTCGCGCCGCGAGCTGCCGCACGGAGGGGAGCCCGTCTCCCGCGGTCAGCTCTCCCGCCGCAATGGCGAGTCGCATCCTGGATGCGATCTGGGCATAGAGTGGTGTCGGATTCCTGGCGTCGATCCGATCCAGCATGTGCAGCGACGGCAAGTGTGTCATGGTTGTAATACACTTACGACTGTATCGGCCAACCGTAACACTTCGCTGGTGGCGCGTTCTGCAAGTCCTCATTTGACAGCGAGATGGCGGGGGACTGGCCTCACGACGCGGCGCATCGCCGGGGTGAGTTTGCTTGTCGCGGCAGCGCGGGCGCGCTATACTGTCGGTGCAGGTGCCGTGGTTCGCGGGCGTAATTCAGTTGGTAGAATGCCAGCTTCCCAAGCTGGACGTCGCCGGTTCGAGTCCGGTCGCCCGCTCCTTGTCAGACCGTTCGCGCGTGCATGACGTCGACCGCCCCCGATCCATCGGATCGGGGGCGGTTCTGCATCGCACGCCACAGACGTCGTCGCTCGCGCGTGACACGCTGGCGCCGGTGTCGTTCACTCTCGAGATCGTATTTCTTTGCTATAGCAAAATATTCCCCGGTGTGCTAACGTTCATCGCGGAGTTCGCTCGTCGCGGATCTCACCCGCACGCTCTCCGGCCCCCTTCGGGCCTGCATTCATCTCCCGACATCGGGTTGGCCGCCCTCGCCTTCCTTGCGCCGCTTGCTGGATGGTTCGCCACTCAGCGACGCCACGGGAAGCACATGTCGGCAAGCCTGCACCTCGTTTCGCGTGATTTCGCGCCGCCGTCGTGGAGACCGAGTCGCTTTCTCCGCGCTCTCCCCCCCGAGTCGTTCGCGCGCCTCGCGCCCGTCTTGGAAGTCGTCCAGCTGCCGACCAAGGTCGTGCTCTGGGAACCCGACACGCCGATACAGCACGTCTACTTTCCGCACAGCTGTGCGATGTCGGTCATCGTCCAGCTTCGCGACGGTGTCTGCGTCGAAGCGCACACGATCGGGCGCGAGGGATTCCTCGGAGTGTCCGTCCTGCTCGGGAGCGACACGGCATCCACGCGGGCCGTGGTTCAGGTCGCTGGTGAGGCGAGTCGTCTGTCGTCGTCGGCGTTCCGCCATGCACTCGCGAAGGACGATGCACTACGCCAGTTCAGCCTCCTCTACGCCCATGCGGTGCTCGATCAGACATCCCAGTCGGTCGCGTGCAACGGCCGCCACGACTTGCCGAAGCGGTGCGCACGGTGGCTGCTGATGACGCGCGACCGCGTCGACCGCGACGAGTTCCGTCTCACCCAGGAGTACCTGGCGACGATGCTGGGGGTTCGCCGGGCGACGGTCACCGGCGCAGCGCTCATGCTGCAGCGCGCAGGGCTGATCAAGTACAGCCGCGGTCGTGTCACCATCCTCGACCGTGACGGCCTCGAGAAGGCCTCCTGCGAGTGTTACGACGTCGTGCGCAAGCGGTACGATCAACTGCTCGGCCGTCAACGGGACTGAGCTGCGCAACCGCCCTGCGATCTGGCGGTCCTACTTGACATCGCGAATCCGCGCCGATAATTAGGCGTGACTTTCCGAGCTGCATCCCGGTGTTGCCTGGCTGGGCTTCGCGGTGTGAGATAGGCAGGCCTACCTGACTTCCTCTTTCGGGAGGGGTTCGTACGAGGCTGCGTCGTTCCTCCGTCCTGCTATGTGGCGTGTGGCTTTCCGCCTCGCCGACCGGTGCTATCGGTCAGGCCGAGATTTCGGCGCATCCCGGTCTGCCGGCGCCGGTCTACCTGATCATCCGCAGTGACGATGCGGGCATGAGTCACAGCGTCAACATGGGTCTCGAACGACTCATCGCGACCGGACTCCCCGTTTCCGTGTCAGTCATGTTTCCGACTCCCTGGTACCAGGAGACGGTGGAGATCCTGAAGCGGCATCCTGCGGTCGCTGTCGGGATTCACCTGACCCTCACCTCGGAGTGGAAGCATTACCGATGGGGGCCCGTCCTGGGCCGCGCTGCCGTTCCGACGCTGGTGGACGCAGACGGATACTTCTTCCCATCCTCCGAGGCCCTCTACCGGAACCACCCTGATGTACGGGAGGTCGAGCAGGAGTTGCGCGCGCAGATCGAACGAGCGCGCCGGTCGGGGCTCAGGGTCGACTACGTGGACTACCACATGGCCACCGCGGTTCGATCCCCCGAAATTCGTGCGCTCACCGAGCGGCTCGCCCGGGAGTTTGGACTCGGCATGTCGGAGTACTTCGGCGAGGCCAGGGACAATCCCCAATACGCTGCCGCGCCGTCGAGCAAGGGCGACAGCCTCCACGCGATGATTGGTCGTCTCCACTCGCGCTTCAATCTCCTGGTGACGCATGTCGGGATGGACGACCCGGAGCTTGGAGCGTTGGTGGACATGAACACCGACAATCCCCTGCCTGACATGAGCAAGCATCGTCAGGGAGAGCTGGATGCGCTCACCTCACGGCGGTTCAGGGAGGCACTCGAGGCGCACAACGTCCGGCTTATCACGTATCGCCAGCTGATCGAAATGCAGGGCCTGAAGTCCATGAGACGACCCGGAGGATGACAACGCATGAGAGCTACGGAGAGCATAGCGATGGAGAAGAAGGTGCCCGGTAGGCATTCGGTCCGGAACGGCCTGCTGCACTGCTGTCGCATCGTGGGAATGACGCTCACGCTCGCGCTGGCTTTGGGCCGGACGGCGTCGGCCCAGCGAATGGAAATCTCCGGAACCGTGACCTCCACGGCAGGTGCTCCCCTGGCGGGGGTCACGGTACGTCTGCAGGGGACGGATACTGCGACGGTGACGTCCGCGAACGGGCGATATTCACTCAACGGTCGCGCAGACGGAGTCCTCGTTTTTACGCTGATCGGCCAGCGCCCCGTGCAGGCGCCCATCGGCGGGCGAACCACGATCGATGCCACCATGACGCGCCTCGCCTATCTGGAGGAGGTGGTGGTTACCGCATACACGGAACAGCGGCGGGCGGATATCACCGGCGCGGTCGCCAGTGTCGACGTCGAAAGCACTTCCCGACAGACCGGGGCCAGTGTGCTCCAGCGTTTGGACGCCGCCGTCCCCGGTGTCACGGTCGATGCGAGCGGTTCGCCAGGATCACGCAGCACCGTCCGGATCCGTGGCATCAGTTCGTTCCAGAACAACGATCCGCTGTACATCGTCGACGGAACGCCAGTGCAGGACTCCTACATCAACTGGCTGAACCCCGACGATATCACGTCCATCCAGGTCCTGAAGGACGCCTCGGCGGCGTCGATATATGGTTCGCGAGCAAGCAACGGCGTGGTCGTCATTGAAACCACCAAGAGGGGCGTCGCAGGGCCACCGCGAGCCACGCTACGCGTACGAACCGGTATCTCCACTCCGGTCCGCGGGTATGATGATTTCCTGATTCTGGACGCGCTGGATTACTTCGAAATCGTCAAGCAAAGCTACCTGAATGCCGGGTACGCGATCAGTGAGGTCCCGAGCAACATCTATGGGAACGCAAACTCCCCCACCGTTCCCCAGTACATCTGGCCGAATGGCTGCACCCCGAACCCATGCACGGGTGTCGATCCGGCCTCCTATTCCTACCCCAACAACCTGATTATGGGAGGCAGCGCCGGGACCAACTGGTGGGATTCCGTTTTCGGGACGGGATTCGTTGGGGATTACAACCTCGATGTCGCCGGCGGAAGCGAGGAGACTGCGTATGGCGTCTCGTTCAACTACTTCGATCAGCAGGGCACTGCGAAGTACAACGAGTTCAAGCGGGGAAGCATACGCGTAAATACCGAATTCACCCGGGGCAGGCTGCGATTCGGCGAGAATATCGCGCTCGCTGCCGAGCGCAGCTTCGGCGGGATTCCCAATGACGACACGGGCGAAGGCGGGATCCTCGGCAAGAATATCCTGATGCAGCCGGTCGTCCCGCTACGCGACATCGCGGGAAATTTCGCGTCGGGAAAGGCCGTGGGCCTGGGCAACAACACCAACCCGCTCAAGGTCGCCTATGAGGGGAGGGACAACAAGAACAAGAACGATCGAGTCTTCGGGAACGTGTTCGCCGGATTCGACGTGACCCCTCAAGTGTCGGTCAGGTCCAGGTTCGGCTTCAACCTCGGACAGTCCGCATTCGCTGGCTTCAGCCCGATCTTTCCCGAGAACTCCGAGCCCACCTTTACCAATTCCGCCTTCGAGAACACAAGCCAGTTCTCGGATTGGACCTGGAGCAATACGCTGCGGTTGGTCCGCCGGCTTTCCGAACACAACGTCGATCTGCTGCTGGGGCAGGAAGCCAATGCGGGCAACAACCGGTTCATCAGCGCATCGATATCGAACCTTCTCAACTCCGACCGAAATTCGAGATACATCCAGGATGCGCTCGGTGACGCCAACAGCAAGGACGTCTTCAGCACCGGGGGGCGAAGCGCCCTGTTGTCATTCTTCGGAAAGGTCGACTACAACTTTGCCGACCGATACGTTGCCAGCGCCACGCTCCGCAGGGACGGGTCTTCCCGATTGGGGGCCAGCCATCGGTGGGGCACATTCCCGGCGTTCGGCCTGGGGTGGAGGCTGACGAAGGAGCCATTTCTGGCGGAGAGCCGAGTGTTCTCGGACGTCATGCTGCGGTATGGATGGGGCGTGACCGGAAATCAGTCCATCCCGGCAGGACGCATCGTTTCGCAATTTGGCGGCAGCCGGGGAGATACCTACTACGATGTGGGAGGCACCAACTCCACCGTGGTGGCGGGATTCCGGCAAACATCGCTGGGAAACCCGGATCTGAAGTGGGAGGAAAACAGATCCCAGAACGTGGGGGCGGACCTGGCCCTGCTCGACGGCAGCATCAATGTCGTCGTCGATGTCTACCAGCGTTCGACGAATAACCTCCTCTTTGACCCGAGGCTGCCCGCGACGGCGGGCGAGGCCGCTCCCCCGATCGTCAACATCGGGAAGATGAAGAACACGGGTGTCGATTTTTCCATCGGCCATCGAGCCACGGCCTGGAACGCCACCTTGAACCTGAGCCACTACAAGAACAAGATCGTGTCGATCGACGGAGAGAAGGACTTTTTCTTCGGTCCGATCGCGACCCGATTTGGCAATCAGGTCATCAACAAGGTCGGCTATCCGATCGGCGCGTTCTATGGCCTGATCGCCGATGGTTTCTTCCGGGATGCGGCCGACGTGGCGAGTCATGCGGATCAGGACGGCGCCCCCGGCCGGATCAAGTTCAGGGATCTGGACGGCGATGGGCAGATCACGGCGGCCGATCGGACGGTCATCGGGAGTCCCCATCCGGATCTGACGGCCGGCCTGGATCTGGGAATGCGCTGGCGAGCCTTCGACCTGAGTGGGACCGTGTTCGGGACGTTCGGGAACGAGATTTTCGACGTCCAGAAGGAGTTCTACGTGTTCCGCAATTTCTCCACGAATGTCAGGCGCGACTTGCTCACCGATTCATGGACGCCCGAAAACCCCAACGCCAAGTATCCCCGGCTGGATGTGAACGACACGCGAAGCAAGGACATCAGCAGTTTCTACGTGGAGGACGGCTCGTACGTCCGGCTTCGCAACCTGCAGCTCGGGTACACCGTGCCCTCCTCAATGCCGCGCTGGATCTCGATCGCGCGGGTCTACGTCCAGGCAGAGAATCTGTTCACCATCACCGGTTACGACGGCCTCGATCCAGCGCTCCCGGCGGCGAACGCCTTCGGCCCCGCCGGCGACGTTCGGGATCAGTACCGGGGCGTCGACCGGGGATCGTACCCCAGCAGCAGGACGTTCAGCATTGGCCTGGTCACCTCGTTCTAGCCAGTCGCCTTCTTCAAGGAACCGGAGACGATGAAGATCCTATCGAAGCACCCACTGCTCACCGGGACGGCGCTGGCGGTTCTTGCTGGAGCCACGCTCTACGGCTGCAAGGATTTCCTGACGTCCGCCGCCACCCCGCAGGGGACACTCGACCAACAGACACTCGCGAATCGAACAGGGGTCGAAGGCACCCTCATCGCCGCGTACCGACAGCTGGACTGTACGACCTCGAGCGGTTGGTGGGGGTGCGCCGCCAGCAACTGGGTGTGGGGCAGCGTTCCCAGTGACGATGCATACAAGGGGTCCGAGGCCATCGACCAGCCCGCAATCAACGACATCGAGGCATACCATTGGGCCGCCGGCGACGCCGACAACTACCTGAATAACAAATGGCGAGCCGTGTATGAAGGAGTCGTCCGAAGCAATTCGACGCTCCGCCTCCTCAAGCAGGTACAGACGGTAACGCCGAGCGAATTTTCCGCCGCGGAGGCCAAGGGCATCGAGGGGGAAGCCCTGTTTCTCAGGGCGCACTATCACTTCGAGGCGTGGCGGATGTGGGGCAACGTTCCGTATTACCGTGAGGATGACACGGATTTTCGAAAGCCGAACCTGACGCAGGCGGAGGTTGCGACGGAGCTCCTGAAGGATCTCGATGCAGCGATCGCCGCGCTGCCGGTGACTCCGCGGAACGGGCAGGTTGGGCGGGCGACACAGTGGACGGCCAAGGCGTACAAGGGGCGCGTTCAGGTCTACGCCGCCCAGTATCCCGCGGCGCTGACGACTTTGCGGGAAGTCAGGGCGAGCGGGCCGTACGCGCTCGAGGCGAGCTACGATCGCGTCTGGACCGGCTTCCAGGAGTTTGCGAACGGGCCGGAGACCATTTGGGCGTATCAGGCTTCCGCGAATGACGGAGAACCAAACGCAGCGAATGCCAACACGGGCGATCGGCTGAATTTTCCGCATTCCGGCAGCCCGTTCGGGTGCTGCGGTTTCCACCAGCCGTCGCAGAACCTGGTCAACTTCTTCGTGGTTGACGCCGCGACGGGCCTTCCGGCGTCGTTGACGGATGCGAACTGGAATGCCCGAAATTCCGCGCTCACGGCGTCGACACTCCCGCCCGTCGATCCGCGCCTGGACTGGACAGTTGGTCGGGATGGCGTGCCCTTCAAGGACTGGGGGACCCACGAGCCGGGCTGGATCAGGGCGCCGGCGTACGGAGGTCCGTACAGCCCGAGGAAGAATGTCCATGAGAAATCGAGCGGGGCCGAGAGCACCGTCGGTTGGGTGCCGACCCAAACCAATTCCGTGAACATGCACATCTTCCGTTATGCGGACTTGCTGCTGCTCCTGGCCGAGGCGGAAGTCGAAAGCGGAACGCTGGAAAACGCGAGAACCATCGTCAACGAGATCAGGACCCGCGCGGGGTTTCGCGTGCAGGGATGTGGGTGGACGTCAGACAACAAAGTGGAGACCCGGTATCCGGGCTGTGCAGGGGACGGTCGCATCGCCGTGCCGATCAACGATCCCTCCATCAGGTGGGCGACATATCGTATCGGCCTGTACGCGGTTCCCTTTGCGGGTCAGCAGGCGGCGCGCGACGCCGTTCGAAACGAGCGCAGGCTGGAGCTGGCCATGGAAGGCCAGCGGTTCTTCGATCTGCGCCGCTGGGGAATCGCCCAGCAGGTGCTCAACGCGTACCTCAAAGGCGTCGGTGGAGGCGCCGAGGAAAACAGGAGACTCCACTTGAGAGCAGCGGAGCCATTCGCCGCGCGCCACGCCTTGTATCCCATCCCGGCCCTGCAGGTCGAGCTGAGCAAGGTCGCGGGCACGGATCGGTTGAAGCAGAATACCGGCTGGTAACCAGCGCATCGCTACCGTTTCCGGATGCGGAACGCCTGAAGTGAATCGCCGGTATTGGCGACGAGCACCGCCTTGCCGGCCGGGGTGTTGACCAACGTCAGGTTCGCGACGTTCAGCGGCGCCAGGAAGCCACTTTCGCTCGGTGAAACCGGAGCGAAGTGGCCCCGGCCGTCGCCCCTCAGCCAGAGTCCGTTGCCCGCATCCGCCCTCGGCGTATTCGGCTCAGCGTCGAAGAGGTTTCCCGCCACGATCAGGTCGAGGTGTCCGTCTCCGTCCACGTCGTGGGCGATGATCGACTTGACCGGTGCTATTTGCGCCAGATTGGGTAGCGCCGACGCGCTGAACTTCCCGCCTCCATCGTTATGCAGGTGGAAGCTGGCAAACGTATCCGTCTGATAATGGACGGCATCCTTCAGCCGTGACGAACTGAACACCTCACTGACAGATGCTTGCGCGAACGAAGCGTAGGTGGGGAATCGCAGCGCAAACGTGTAGATCTCCCGGCCCAGTGGAACTAGACCGGCGACGGGGTATTCGGTTCCGGCGCTCTCCTGCGTGAGCACGAGGTCGGTGTTCCGGTTCCCCGTGAAATCGGACGCATAGATCCCGAACCTGCTCTCCTTCGCTGTCGCGTACGCGGAATTCAGTCCGAGATTCCCGGCGACGAGGTCGGGACGACCGTCATTATCGAA
>Ga0180121_10001258_pt1 | contig 10737 bp, 7 predicted proteins | sample AntDrymUQ5402106_2_FD_129676 | JGI IMG/M metagenome (GOLD analysis project Ga0180121, IMG submission 129676) | Polar desert sand microbial communities from Dry Valleys, Antarctica - metaG UQ540 (21.06) (version 2) (version 2) | ecosystem: Environmental > Terrestrial > Soil > Desert | place...
CCTGCACTGGAGCATGGAGAACATCTACGGCATCGGGCCCGGCGACGTGTGGTGGACGGCGTCGGACGTCGGATGGGTCGTCGGCCACTCGTACATCGTCTACGCGCCGCTGCTCGTCGGGGCGACGACGGTGCTCTACGAGGGCAAGCCCGTCGCGACGCCGGACGCCGGGGCGTTCTGGCGGGTCATCGAGGAGCACGCCGTGCAGGCGCTGTTCACCGCGCCGACGGCGATCCGGGCGGTGAAGAAGGAGGACCCCGAGGGCACCCTCCTCGCCGGCCGGGACGTGTCCTCGCTCCGCACGCTGTTCCTCGCGGGCGAGCGGCTGGACCCGGACACCTGGCAGTGGGCGACCGACCGGCTCGGCGTGCCCGTGGTCGACAACTGGTGGCAGACCGAGACCGGGTGGCCGATTGCCGCCAACCTGCGCGGGCTCGAGCCGATGCCGATCAAGCCGGGATCGCCGACGGTAGCCGTGCCCGGCTGGGACGTGCGGGTGCTCGACCCGTCCGGCGACGAGGTGGAGCCCGGCACGGAGGGAGCCATCTGCCTCGGGTTGCCGCTCCCGCCCGGTGCGCTGGCGACCGTCTGGAACGACGACGAGCGGTTCGTCTCGTCGTACCTCTCGGCGCACGAGGGCTACTACCTCACCGGCGACGGCGGGTACGTCGACGAGGACGGCTACCTCTACGTGATGGGTCGCACCGACGACGTCATCAACGTGGCCGGACACCGCCTCTCGACGGGGTCGATGGAGGCGGCCGTCGCAGGCCATCCTGCGGTCGCCGAGTGCGCCGTCATCGGGGTCCACGACGACCTCAAGGGGCAGGTGCCGCGCGGTTTCGTCGTGCTCAAGGCCGGCGTCGACGTCGACCCCGACGTGCTGCGGGCCGAGCTGGTCGCGCGGGTCCGCGACGAGATCGGTGCCGTCGCGTCCTTCAAGCAGGTCGACGTGGTGGCCGGGCTGCCGAAGACCAGGTCCGGCAAGATCCTGCGCCGCTCCATGCGCGCGATCGCCGACGGCCGCGACGAGCCGGTGCCCTCCACGATCGAGGACCCAGGCGTCCTGGAGACGCTGGGCCCCACGCTGCGCGGCGACTGACGCCCCGCCCGCGTCCGCGCGTCAGCTCGGCCGCTCAAGCCAGGCTGAGGGACTCCATGCCCGCAGGCAGGTCGGTGGAGTGCAGCACGAGCAGGCGCCGTGTGGGACGGGTCAGGGCGACGTAGAGGTCGTTGGCACCGCGCGCGGTCCCCGCGAGGATGTCCGCGGGCTCCACCACGACGACGCCGTCGAACTCCAGCCCCTTCACCGCCGCCACCGACAGCACCGACACCGGGCTGTCCAGCGTGGCCCGGCCCCGCCCGACGGTGCCCGGCGGCAGTGAGGCAGCAAGCCTCTCCCGCAGGGTGCTGTCGGCCCCGGCCGTGGTCACGACGGCCAGCCGGCCGCCCCCCAGGTGCCCCAGCTCAGCGCGCACGGCGTCGGCGACGGCGTCGAGGTCCCCGGGGGGCACCCGCCGGGCCGACGGCGGCCGGTCCCCCTCGCGCACGGACCGGGGGGTCGGGGCCGAGACGCCCGCAGCTGCGAGGGTCGCGGCGGCGATGCGCATGACCTGGGCGGGAGTCCGGTAGTTCACGGTCAGCTCCTCCAGGCGCCACCGACCGGCGACGTAGGGGTCCAGGACGGCCGCCCAGGACGTCGTACCAGCGGCCGATCCCACCTGCGCCACGTCGCCCACCAGCGTCACGGAGCGCGACGGGACACGACGCATCAGCAGGCGCCACATCATCGGCGAGAGCTCCTGTGCCTCGTCGACGACGAGGTGGCCGTACGCCCAGGTGCGGTCACCCTCCGCGCGCTCGGCGACGGTGAGGGTCGGACCGCTGTCGGTGAACCGGTCGGCGAGCTGCTCCGCCGTCACCAGTCCCGAGCCCGCGCCCATGGACAGGGTGTCCCGGGCGTGCTCGAGGTCGCGCGACCGGGCCGCCCGAGCCGCGTGCTCCGCGAGCCGGTCCGCCGTGGCGTCCTCGCCCAGCAGCTCTGCCAGCTCGTCGAGCAGCGGGACGTCGGCGACCGTCCAGGCCGCGCCGCGTTCACGCTGGAGGAGTCCGCGTTCGTGGCTGGTCAGGTCCGGTGCCGCGGCGGCAAGGCGTTCGGGCTCGGCGAACAGGTCGGCCAGCGCGCGCCGGGGGTCGAGCGGCATCCAGACCAGGTTGAGCTCGCGTCGTACGTCGACGCTCTCGCGCAGGTCCGAGAGGAAGTCCGCGCGGTTGTCGCCCGTCAGCTCGTTGCCTGTGGCACGGGCCAGCTCGCCGGCGAGGTGGTCGAGCAGGTCCCGGAGAAAGCCTTCCCGCGCCAGGTTATGAGGCTTGCGCGTACGCCGCGCACGGCTGCGCGCACCGGCGACCTGTTCCGGCGTGAGCTCCAGCGTCGTGCCCTCGACCACGAGCTTGCGCGGTGCGTGCGGTAGCCGCTGCCGGTGCGCCACCGCCCTGGCCAGCACGCGCGACATGCGCAGGTCACCCTTGACGGCCACGACGGCTGCTCGCGTCTCCTCCACCGCGCTGACGCCGGGGAACAGGTCGGCCGCGGTGGACATGACGACGCCGGTCTCGCCCAGCGACGGGAGCACCTGCTCGATGTAGCGCAGGAAAAGCGGGTTGGGGCCGACCAGGAGAACGCCGCTTCGTGCGAGCCGCTCGCGGTGGGTGTAGAGCAGGTACGCCGCGCGGTGCAGCGCCACGGCGGTCTTGCCCGTCCCCGGACCCCCCTGCACGACCAGGGCCCCGGCCAGGTCGCCCCGGATCACGCGGTCCTGCTCGGCCTGGATCGTCGCCACGATGTCGCCCATGCGGCCGGTGCGGTGCGCTCCGACGGCGGCCATCAGAGCTCCCTCGCCGGCGAGGCTGGACCGGTCGCCCTCGGGGAGCGCGTCGAGGTCGAGCACCTCGTCCTCGACGCCGACGACCGTGCGGCCGCGGGTGGCGAGCTGCCGTCGGCGTACGACGTCATGGGGAGCGGCTGCGGTCGCCTGGTAGAACGACCGCGCTGCGGGCGCGCGCCAGTCCACGAGCAGCCGGGTCTGCTCCTCGTCGGAGAGCCCGAGCCGGCCGATGTAGCGGCGCGCGCCGTCCGTCAGGTCGATCCGGCCGAACGCCAACCGGTCCTCGACGGCCTCCAGCTGGGCGAGGCGCTGCTCGTGCAGCGTCGCGAACGCGTCGCGTTCGGAGCGGTTCTGCGGCGTGCCGCTGGGGCCGACCCGGCGTACCGACACCAGCTCGGCCGCGGTCCGCGAACGGAGCAGGTCGAGGCGCGTGTACAGCAGGTCGAGGTAGGCCTGTTCGCGTCCCACCTCGGAGTCGTAGGACTCGTCCTGCCGCGGCGCGCTCTTCGCGGCGTCCTCAGCCAACCTGGTCTCCCTCCCCGAGCAGCCGTCCATTATGTCGGGCGGCGGCGGGGTTCACCCCACCGAGGCGCGAAATGACTGAGAAAGGGTCCTGCGAGTGGGCCCGCGCATCAGGTGCCGGAGCCGGTTGGCGGGAACGGCGGGGGAGAACAGGTAGCCCTGCGCCCAGTCGCAGCCGAGGGCGCGCAGCGCGTCCCGCTGGGACTCGCGCTCGACGCCCTCCACGACCACCTGCAGCTCGAGGGCTTGGGCGAGCTGCAGGACCGCGCTGAGCATCGCGTGGCTGTGCGGGTCCGTGTCGACCTGGTCCACGAACGACCGGTCGATCTTCAGGATGTCGATGGGCAGCCGGCGCAGGCGCGCCAGCGACGAGTACCCGGTGCCGAAGTCGTCGATGGCGATGCGCACCCCGAGCGACCGCAGCGCGACCAGCCGCTCGGTCATCACGTCGACGTCGCGCATGAGGGCGCTCTCCGTCAGCTCGATCACCAGCGACGACGCGCAGACGCCACTGCGATCCAGCTCGGCCCGCACGTTCTCGACGAGCTGCGGGTTCTCCAGCTCGCGCACCGACAGGTTCACGCTCATCGTCATGCCCTCGAGGCCGGCGGCGGCCCACGACGCCACGACCGCGCAGGCGCTGTGCAGCACGTGCTGCCCGACACCGACGATCAGGCCCGTCTCCTCGGCCAGGCCGATGAACTGCGCCGGGGCAACCAGCTCACCGTTGCGGTTCCACCGAACCAAGGCCTCTGCGCCGACACATGCACCGGTCGCGAGGTCGACGATCGGCTGGAAGTGCGTGGTCAGCTCTCGTCGCTCCACCGCGTTGCGCAGGTTTCGCTCGCGAGCCATCGCACGCACCAGCTCGTCGTGCATCCGCTCCTCGAACACGGCGTAGCGTCCGCGGCCGCCGGCCTTTGCGCGGTACATCGCGGTGTCGGCGCAGCGCATCATGTCGACGGCCGCGTCGGCCGGGCTCTCCGGCCGTCGCCGTTCCCACGCGATGCCGATGCTCGCCGACACGGACACGTCGTGCCCGGAAACGTCGAAGCGCGGCGCGAGAGCTGCTAACAGGTCGCCCGCGGTGTCGGTAGCGACGGCGAGGTCGTCGATCGCCGGCAGCAGGACGGTGAACTCGTCGCCTCCGAAACGCGCCACCAGGATCGGGGAGGGGACCACGTCGCGAAGGCGTTCGGCGACCCGCACCAGCAGCTCGTCGCCGACGCCGTGACCGAGAGCGTCGTTGACCACCTTGAAGCCGTCGAGGTCGATGAAGAGAACCGCAGGGCCCACCCCACCACCGGTCGTGAGCTCGAGGGCGGTGGTCAGCTGGTCGTGCAGGCGGGCCCGGTTGGCCAGCCCCGTGAGTGGGTCGATGAACCCCTGCTGCATCTCGGTGAACAGGTGCTGCTCGGTCAGGACGATGCTCGCCTGGTCGGCGAACGCCCGCAGCGTCTCCCGGTCCGTGTCGTCGAAGCGGCGACCGGCGTTCAGCGTCGCCGCCACGACGCTGCCGACGGCCCGGCCGAACTGCTGCACGGGCGTGCCCATGGCGGCCCGGACCCCGCCCTTCAGGTAGGTCGCCATCGCAGCCGGGTGCTCGGCGTAGTCGTCGACGCTGACCGTGCTGTTGCTGCGGAAGGCCGCACCGCCCACCCCCGAACCGGAGACCGGGCTGTGGCGAGGTGCAGCCTCCGAGAGGCCGACACCGGACACGATCACCAGCTCGTCGGGCCGCTCCGGGTCCACGAGGCGGATAGCGACCATCTCCACGTCCAGCACCCGCGCCATGGCGCCCGTCACCAGGTCGAGCTTCTCCTGGAAGGGGGCCCGTCGCGCGAGCGACCGCTGCACGCGCACCATCTCGTCGAGCACCTGCTGCCGGTGCTCGAGCTTGCGCAGCAGTGCTGCGGTGGCGCCGGCCTGCACGGCACGGAGGTCACGCTCGACCGCCCGGGTCGACTCGACCCGCAACGCCATCCCAAGCATGGTGCCCATCTCGCGGAACACCGTGTCGTGACGAGTCGTCCACAGGACGTCGGACGTGGCTCCCACCGCCAGCCGTCGACTGTTGCCGGCGGGTGTCTCCCGCCACACGAGACTGTCGTCGGCGGGCAGCGGGACGTCGCGCCCCAGCAGCCGGCCCTCGGCCGCGCCCAGCAGAGCGGCCGCCCGCTCCACGGCGACCGTGGCGGCCCGGCCGGCGGCGACGGAGCGGCTCACCTGGTCGGCGAAGCCCGCAGTGACCCCGGCAACCCAGTCGGCATGACGGGGCGTGGGCAGCGCAGGGGAGGCCACCACGTGCTCCTCCTCACCGCGGCCCTGTCCGAGCGTCATCGACCACCTTGTCCGAGCCTCATCGACCGGCCCGAGCCCTTCTTGACGACGCGATGCCAGACTTGTGCCCATGCCGTACACCGCCGCCCCGGACCGCTACGACTCGATGACCTACCGCCGCTGCGGCAGGAGCGGCCTGAAGCTACCGGCGGTCTCGCTCGGGCTCTGGCACAACTTCGGCGACGACAAGCCCTTGGAGACCCAGCGGGCCATCCTCCGGCGCGCCCTGGACCGCGGGGTGACCCACCTGGACCTGGCGAACAACTACGGGCCGCCCTACGGAGCCGCCGAGACCAACTTCGGGCGTCACCTCGCGGGCGACCTGCGGCCCTACCGCGACGAGATCGTCATCTCGAGCAAGGCGGGCTACGACATGTGGCCCGGGCCGTACGGCGAGTGGGGCTCGCGCAAGTACGTCCTGGCCAGCCTGGACCAGTCCCTGACCCGGATGGGCACCGACTACGTCGACATCTTCTACTCCCACCGGTTCGACCCGGAGACCCCGCTCGAGGAGACGATGGGTGCGCTCGCCACGGCGGTCCGCCAGGGGAAGGCGCTCTACGCCGGCATCTCGTCGTACTCCCCGGAGCGCACCCGCGAGGCAGCGGCGATCCTGCGCGACCTCGGCACGCCCCTGCTGATCCACCAGCCGTCCTACTCGATGCTCAACCGCTGGGTCGAGGACGGGCTGCTCGACGTGCTGGGGGAGGAGGGCGTCGGGTGCATCGCGTTCTCCCCGCTGGCACAGGGCATGCTGACCGACCGCTACCTCGACGGGATCCCCGAGGGGTCGCGCGCGGCGCAGGGCAAGTCCCTGGACCCGTCCCTGCTCACCGATGCGAGCCTCGAGCACGTCCGCGCGTTGGACGCGATGGCGCGTGACCGCGGCCAGTCGCTGGCTCAGATGGCGCTGGCCTGGCTGCTGCGCGACGAGCGCGTCACGTCGGTGCTGATCGGTGCGAGCAGCGTCGAGCAGCTCGACGCCAACCTCGACGCGCTGGACCGGCTGGGCTTCAGCGAGGACGAGCTGGCGGCCATCGACGGACACGCCGTCGACTCCGGCATCAACCTCTGGTCCGCCTCCAGCGCGACCTGACCCCCTCCCCACCCGCGTTCCCCTGGCACATCCCCCAACCCCCCGCGGTGATCATGCAGTTGTGGTTGCGGCCGGCAACCACAACTGCATGATCACTGGCGAACGTCGGCGAACGTCGGCGAACGTCGGCGAACGTCGGCAGGTGCCACGGGCTCATCGGTCACCCGGGCGGGCTCTTGTCCTCGATCTCCCACACGTGGTCCAGCACGTGCCAAGCGATCCGCCGCAGGGCGTAGCGAGCCGGCCAGCCGCGCCCGACCAGCGGCTCCACGGTGCTGACCTCGACCAGAGCGGTCGCGAGGGCGGCCCGCGCCGACTCGATCGCGTCGGTGTCGCCCGGCGCCGGCTCCGGGTACTTCACCCCGACCGTGCGCGCGTAGGACCGCTCCGCAGCGAGGACGTGGGCCACCACGGCGTCCCGGTCCCGGCCGCCGCCGCGCGGCCCCCTGCGCAGCGTCTCGGGCGCCTCGACAGCGACCCGGTCGAGCTCGTCCCAGGCACCGCGCAGCAGCGCGACCTGACGTCGCGCGGCCGCGGCGGTCAGGGGCGCGCGGTCGACGGTGGAGACCGTGCCCGGCGCGCCGAACTCGGTGGTGGCGTCGCCGGGGACGCGGTCTTCCACGTCGTACGCCGGGGAGGGCCCGAACGGCACGCCCGCGCGGTCGGCCACCACGGCATAGCGGGGGGCGTAGACGGTCAGCGCCCCGAGCGCGGCCTCCTCGGTGCGTCCCGGGCGGCACCAACCGGGCCAGTCCACCGCGCTGGCAAACACCCGCCTCGTGCCGACCTCGAGGATCACGCCCGGACGCCTGCTCGCCATGACGCCTGAGGATGCCGCACAGTGAGCCGGTGCGCATCTCCCTTCCGGTCGCTGCCGCGTCGGTCGCCCTGGTCCTCGGCGTCGTGCTGTCCGCGGCCCCGGAAGACAGCAGGCCCGCCGTGGCCGACGCCTCCCTTCCGCTCGCGGGGCGGGTCGTCGCCATCGACCCCGGGCACCAGCTGGGCAACAGCCGGTTCCCGGCGCGGGTCGGTCGGCAGGTCTGGGTCGGCATCTGGAAGGCGTGCAACTCGACAGGCACGTCAACCGCCGGTGGCTTTCCGGAGGCGACGTTCACCTGGCGGGTGTCGAGGCGGCTGGCGGCGCGGTTGGAGGCGCTCGGGGCGACGGTGCGGACGACGCGCACCTCGAACAGCCGCGACGCGTGGGGGCCGTGCGTTGACACCCGTGGCCGTTTCGGGGCGAAGGTCGGCGCCGACCTGGCGATCTCGCTGCACGGTGACGGGGCTGACAGCTCGACGCACGGCTTCTTCGTGATCCGTCCCGGGTTGCGAGAGGGGTACACCGACGACATCGCCGGCCGGTCCAGGACGCTCGCCGCACGCGTTCGGGCCGGGCTCGTGGGGGCCGGGTTCGGTGTCTCCACGGCGTACGGCGGGGACGGGCTGGACACCCGGCGCGACCTCGGAACGCTCAACATGGCTGACGTGCCGACGGTGATGGTCGAGCTGGGAAACATGCGCAACGCCGGTGACGCCCGGTGCATGACCAGCAGACGCTGCCGCGCGCGCTACGCCGCCGGCCTCACCGCGGGCGTCACCGGCTACCTGTCGCGCGCAGCGCCGAGGCGCCCGGCCAGACCGAGCCCGTAGCCGACAGCCGGCCCGACCAGCAGCGCGAACAACACGGTCCCCACCCCGACGGTTCCCCCGAGCAGCCACCCGGTCCCGAGCACGGCCACCTCGATCGCGAGCCGCACCGGGGTGACAGCCACCCCGGTGCGCTGGTGCAGCCCGGTCATCAGCCCGTCGCGCGGGCCGGCTCCCATCCCGGTCGTGAGGTAGAAGCCGCTGCCGATGCCGATCAGGACGATGCCCAGCAGCACCTCCGCCAGGCGCCAGCCCACGGCGTCCGGCTCGGGCAGGACGGCCACCGCGACGCTTATCGAGACGGCGATGACGACGGCGTTGGCCAGCGTGCCCAGACCGGGCTTCTGACGCAGCGGGATCCACAGCAGCAGCACGACGACGCTGATCAGGAACGTGGCCAGTCCGATGCCGGTGCCTGTCTGCCTCGCGCTGCCCTGGGCCAGCACGATCCACGGGCTGACCCCGAGCCCGGCGTCGATGAGCAGACCCTCGCCGGTCCCGAACAGCCACAGCCCCGCGAGCAGCACCAGCAGAGTCAGGGGCGAGCCGCGCCAACGTGACGGTGCGCGCCACCGCGTGACCGGCACCGAGCGCGCGGGCAGCAGGAATTGGAAGGGCAGTCGCGGCACGCCGAGAGTATGGAGGTGACCCCTTCCTCGGCCACTGTCAGGATGGGTCGCACATCGACGAGGACGGGTGACCGGCGTGGCCGAGAACAAAGAGACTGCGAAGACCGAGAAGACCGAGAACGACGTCCAGCGACGGATGCGTGAGGCGCTGGACGCAAAGCAGGCCAAGGCGCGCAAGGCCCAGGGCGAGGACCACCTCGGCGGGAGCACCGTCGGCCCCGCGACCAACGACAAGCACCAGCGCCAGTTCCGCCGCAAGTCCGGCGGCTGAGGGAACCGGCACCCGTGAGCGACCTCGGAGGGCCAGAATCCGGCGTACTGCCCCTGGAAGGTCGCTCGCGGGGACTGAGGCGCGCGCGCAACGGCTGGATCCTGTACGACGTGGCGAACTCGGCCTTCGTCACCACGGTGGTCACCGCCCTGGGCGGGCCGTTCCTCACCGCGCTCGCCGAGGACGCCGCCGGGCCAGGCGACCGAGTGGACCTGCTGGGCTGGGAGCCACGGGCCGGCAGCGTCTACGCCTACGTCACCAGCGCCTCGGTCGTCCTGCAGGTCCTGCTGCTGCCCCTGCTCGGTGCGGTCGCCGACCGGGCGCGGGGCAAGCACCGCCTGCTCGCGTCATCGACCGGGATCGGCGTGCTGGCAACGGTCGCCTTCGCGGTGGCGGCCGGGTGGAAGAGCGCCGCCCTGGCCCTGGTGGTCGCCAACGTCGCGTTCGGCGCCGCGATCGTCGCCTACAACGCGTTCCTCGCCGATGTGTCCGCGCCCGGCGAGCGGCACAAGGTCTCCTCGCACGGTTTCGCGGCGGGGTACCTCGGCGGAGCGGCGATGCTCGCCCTCGCCCTCGTGGCGATCTCGGTCGGCCCGGGCCTCGGATTCTCGACCGGCACCGTCGTGCGCACGTCCGTCGTGGCCGCGGCGGTGTGGTGGGCGTTGTTCGGGGTCGTCGCGATACGGCGCCTGTCCTCGGTAGGCGTCGCCGGCGCGCCACCGCCGGGCAACCTGCGGCAAGGCCTGCGCACCTCGGTGCACGACCTGCGCGCGGTCGCACGCGAGCTGCGACGGCTTCCGCTCACTGCTCGCTTCCTCGGTGCCTTCCTGCTCTTCAACGACGCCATCCAGGCAGTCATCGCCCTGTCGTCGGTGTTCCTGACCCAGGAGCTGTTCGTCGCGAAGGGTCGCGACGCCGACGACGCGACGTCGTTCCTGCTCGCCCTGATCCTGATGATCCAGGTGGTCGCGGTCCTGGGCGCCTTGGCCTTCGCACGGCTCGCGGCGCGGACCGGAGCCAGGACGGCGCTGCTGGTGAGCCTGGCCGGGTGGGTCGGCGTGGTGCTCTACGCCTACCTCGCCCTGGAGACCACGGGCCAGGCCTGGGCTCTCGGTGCGGTGATCGCGCTGGTGCTGGGTGGCTCGCAGGCGCTCGCACGGTCGCTGTTCTCCCTGATGGTCCCGGACGGGCGGCAGGCCGCGTTCTTCGGTCTCTACGAGCTGGCGGAGCGCGGCACGGCCTGGATCGGGACCCTGATCTTCGCCGTCGTCGTCGACGTCACCGGCTCCTACCGGTTGGCGATCCTGTCGCTGCTCGTGCTGTTCGTGTCCGGGGGAGCGCTGCTCG
>Ga0180121_10001259_pt1 | contig 10732 bp, 11 predicted proteins | sample AntDrymUQ5402106_2_FD_129676 | JGI IMG/M metagenome (GOLD analysis project Ga0180121, IMG submission 129676) | Polar desert sand microbial communities from Dry Valleys, Antarctica - metaG UQ540 (21.06) (version 2) (version 2) | ecosystem: Environmental > Terrestrial > Soil > Desert | place...
AGCGAGTCGAGATCCTCGACTCGGTCGTGCTCGCGGATCTCGACGCCGGCTTTGGCAGCCGCGACCGCGAGCCCGCGCACGAGCCGCGCCGGCTGCAGGACCGCGTCGTCGGGATGGAAGAGCGCGCCCGGGAAGCGGCCGGCGAGCGGCTCCGGCAGCTCATCGCGCCATTCGGCCGCGAAGCCGTCCTCGCGGAGCGCCTCGTACTCAGCCCGAAGCTCCTCGCGCTCGTCCTCGCCCGCGAGGCGGAGGCTGCCCGTCCGCCGAAACGCATCCCCGCCGAGTTCACCCAGCCGATCGACGTAGGCCTCGGTCAGCCGCCAGTACTCCGCGGCCAGGTCCGCGCCGAGCCACTCACGCGCGCTGTCGTAGGGCATTGCGCCCCCGCGCAGCGCGAAGCCGCCGTTGCGCCCGCTGGCGCCGGAGGCGACCGAGCGCGCCTCGTGCAGACGCACCTGAAGACCCTGTCCGGCGAGCGTGAGCGCGCAGGAACAGCCAGTGACGCCGCCCCCGACGATCTCGACATCCGGACGCCCCGACAGAGGCCGGGAGGGCAGAGGCGGCGCGGGCTCCGCCAGCCAGAACGAGTCGGCCACGCGGCGATGCTAGCTGCAGGCCCGATAGATGCCCTCCTCCTGCGTCACCGCACCGGCAAGCTCCAGCTCCGTGAGCGCCGCCGCGAGCTCGCCTGCACCCAGCCCGGTCGCGCGGGCAAGCTCGTCTGCCCCCGCAGCGCTTTCACGCACCCGCTCGAGCACTGTCGCCGCCGTCGCCCCCACCTCGAGCTGAGGCGGCTCGGGCGCCGCGATCCCGTAGCTCTCGAGCACGTCCTGCGCGCAGGTCAGCGGCGTCGCGCCCAAGCGCAGCAGCGCGTTGGAGCCGGCCGAGAGGGCGCTCGTGATCTCGCCCGGCACCGCGAAGACCTCCCTTCCCTCCTCGAGCGCGAAGTCGGCCGAGATCAGCGCCCCGCTTCGCTCACGGGCCTCCACGACGACCGTCGCCGCGCACAGGCCCGCGACGATCCGGTTCCTGGCCGGGAAGCGCCAGGGCGCCGGTTCGACTCCGGGCGCGTACTCGGAGACGACGAGCCCGGTTGCTGCGATCTGACGGGCAAGCTCGCGGTTCGCAGCCGGATAGTCGCGGTCGATCCCGCAGCCGAGCACCGCGGCCGTCGTCCCGGAGGCCTCGAGTGCGCCGCGATGCGCCTCGGCGTCGACGCCGCGCGCGAGCCCGCTGACGACGACGAGCCCGGCTGCGGCGAGCTCCCGCCCGAGGCTCCGCGCGATCTGGCGGCCGTAGGCCGAGCAGGCGCGCGCTCCGACGATCGCGACCGCGGGCCGTGCAAGCAGCGCGGTTTCGGCCTCGCCTCGCAGGAAGAGACCAGGCGGTGGGTCGTGGATCGCCCGCAGCAGCGTTGGGAACCCAGGGTCCGAGCGGGCGAGGAAGCGGAAACCGAGCGCGCGCAGCCGCTCCAGCTCCACGGCCGAGTCGAATCCCGCCTTGAACGCGGCGAACCGGGCACTGCGCGGCTCGCCGACCAGATGCGCATCGTTCGCCGCGGCGAACGATGCCAGTGCGAGCTCATTCACACGGACAGCTCCTTCGGGGAGCGATACGCCAGCGCCTCGGCGACGTGCTCGGGGAGGACGGCGTCGGCTCCCGCGAGCGCCGCGGCGGTGCGTGCGACGCGTGCGACCCGAGCCCGGCCCCGCCCCGAGAGCGGCAGCCGCTCGACCGCGCGGCTGAGCAGCTCGTCCGCCTCCGCCGTGCGGGCCGGCAGCACACGGGAGAGCCGGAGGCGCCCGGCCGCCACGCGTTCCCGCACGGGCGCCGACGGCTCGGACGGGCCGGCGGCGAGCTCCTCCGCCTGGGGCCGCGGCACGGTGACGATGAGGTCGAAGCGGTCGAGCAGCGCTCGGGAGAGCTTGTCCCGGAACGCCGCCAAGCGTTGCGGCGAGCACGAGCACTCCGCGGCGGGGTCGCCACGACCTGCGCACGGGCAGAGGTTCATGGTCGCCACGAGCTGAAAGCGCGCCGGGAAGAGCGCCTGGCCCGCAGCGCGGGCGATGGAGATCATCCCGTCCTCGAGTGGCTGCCGTAGCGCCTCGAGCACGGGCCGCTGGAACTCGGGCAACTCGTCGAGGAGGAGTACGCCCCGATGAGCAAGGCTCGCCTCGCCGGGGCGCGGGCCGGCTCCGCCGCCGACGATCGCCGCGGTCGAGGCGCTGTGGTGCGGGGCGCGAAACGGCCGTCGTGTGATCAGCGGCTGCTCCGGGGGGAGCACGCCGGCGACAGAGTGGATCCGCATCACCTCCAGCGCCTCGCGCGGCTCGAGCGGCGGCAGGATCGAGGGCAGGCGCCGGCCGAGCATCGTCTTGCCGGTGCCCGGCGGGCCTGCAAGGAGCAGGTTGTGCCCGCCGGTCGCCGCAAGCTCCAGCGCCCGTCGCGCGCGCTCCTGCCCGCGGACATCCGCCAGATCGGGCGGGTCCGGCTCGGCCGCTTCGTCGGGCGGATCAACGGGCGGAGGCCTCAGCTCCCCTCTCAGGTAAGCGACCGCTTCCGCGAGGTGCCGGACCGGAATCGCCTCGACCCCACCGAGCTCCGCCTCACAGGCCGACTCGGGCGCGCAGATGATCCGATCGAGTCCCGAGCGGCGTGCGCCTTCGGCGACCGCGAACGCGCCACGGACCGGGCGCACGCGGCCGTCGAGAGCGAGCTCGCCGATTGCCGCATGCTCGGCGAGCCGTTCAGGAGACACCTGCTGCGACGCGGCCAGCACCGCCAGGGCGATCGAGAGGTCGAAGCCGGACCCTTCCTTCCGCAGGCCCGCGGGCGCGAGGTTGACGGTGATCCGCTTCAGCGGCCACTCGAGCTGTGCGGAGCAGATGCCGCTGCGGACCCGGTGCTTCGCCTCCGCGCAGGCGCGGTCGGCGAGCCCGACGATCGCGAAGCCCGGTAGGCCGCCGTCGATGTGCGCCTCCACCTCGACTCGCCGGGATTCGAGGCCGACGAGGGCGTGGGTCACGGAGCGCGCGAGCACTCCGACGAAGCTACGCGGCGATCAGCACTCGAAGATCACGATTCAGCGACAGATGAGGATCGATTCGTAGTACTCGCCTGCGCGACGGCCCGTCCGCCTGTTGACGTGCCGCTCGAGGCGCTCGGCGAGTTGCAGTCCCGCCCGCTCGAGGATCTCCGGATAGAGCTCTCGCCGGTCATTGACGACGATGCAGACCGGGGCGCCATGCCGCAGTGCGGCCTTGGACTGTGCGAGCACCGCCGCGATCCCATCTACGTACTCCTTGATCGCGGCCTTGCTCGTCCCACGCGCGGCGGCTCCGAGCTCCCGCTCGCGCCGGTCGTCGAGCCCGAGCAGCTCGTAGGCGTAACGATGCTGCTCGTGGTAGTCGATCAGCCCCGGGTACGGCGGCGACGTGATCAGACCGTCGTAGGGGCCCCCGAGCTCGAGGTCCCGGGCGTCGCCGTGCAGCACCACGGCCGCGCGCCGTGGATCGCGCACCTCGGCGAAGCGCCTGATCCGCGCGGAAGTGTCGACCAGGTAGCGCGAGAGGAACTTGTTCGCGGTCTCGACGGGCCGGCACGTCCGGCGATGCTTGTGGCACCAGTACTCCCCCACCTGCGGCGCGCGCGGGAAGTCGAGGTCGAAATGAGTCGTCAGGCGCGCGGAGCGCGCGGCACGTGCGAGGACGACGCGCAGCACGTCCTGGCTCGAAACGCCGCCGAGCAACGAGCGGAAATGCAGCAGCTCCCCCGCAGCCTGCGGCGCGAACCACTCGCGCGCGAAGCCCGTAGGGCGCTCGCTCGAACAGCCGAGCTGCGCCGCGACCTCGCGAAGGTCGGCCTCCAGGCGCTCGAGTTCGTGCTCGCGGGTCTTGACCGAGATCAGGAGCGCGTTGAACGCGGCGATGTCGACGCCGACGGCGTCGTAGCCCGACTCGAGGGCCTGCACGAGCGTCGTCCCCGAGCCGGCGAAGGGGTCGAGCACCCGGCCGCCGGAGCGCACGTAGCGCGTCAGCAGCGCCTCGACCAACTGCGGGACGAACTTGCCGAGGTAGGGATGCAGCCGGTGGACGTGCTTCGTCCGCTCGCGCTCGGGCAGCTCGCGCTCCGACCAGGAGAGCGCGAGGTCGAGCTCGCCGTAGAGCTGGGTCTGCGTCAGGGCCACGGCGACGCATTCGCCGCTGGCCGGCAGACCCTTGCAAGCCGCTTACGCCATCGGCCCGCACCCGACCGGCAAGCCACGGCAACGGATGTGACTCGTTCTGCGTCTCTTTGGCCGCACGCACACTTCTTTCCCCCCCGGCGCTAGCATCCATGGGCGTGAGCAACGTCGCTCCCGAGACGCTCGAGGCCGGCCGCGAGGCGCTCTTGCGGTACGCCTGGCGGGAGGGCTACGAGCTCCTCGAGAACGCGGATGCGGCCGCGCCGCTCTCGCCGGAGGACCTGGAAGGACTCGCCGCAGCAGCGTGGTGGACCGGTCGCCTCGAGGCGTGCATTGCGGCACGCGAGCGCGCCTTTGTCGTCTACGCGGCTGCCGATGACCGCCGCCGCGCCGCCATCGTGGCGATGGCGCTCGCAAAGGATCACTATGCCAAACGGTCGTCCTCCATCGGAACGACATGGGTGACCCGGGCAGAACGGCTCTTGGCCGACGAGCCCGAGTGCGTCGAGCAAGGTCATCTCGAGCGGCTTCTGAGCGTCATCGCCTTCGAGGGCTCCGGAGACTTCGACGCGGCACTGGAGCACGGCAGGCGCGCCCTCGAGATCGGAACGCAGTTCGGCGACCGCGAGCTTCTCGCTTTGGCGCTTCAGGACAAGGGTCGCGCGCTCGTCGCGAAGGGAGAGGTCGCCGAGGGGATGGCGATGATCGACGAGGCCACGGCCGCGGCAGTCTCGGGTGAGCTGATGCCGTACACCACCGGCGTCATCTACTGCAACACGATCACCGCCTGCAAGGAGCTCGCCGACTATCGCCGTGCCGGCGACTGGACCGAGGCGGCCAACCGCTGGTGCGAGCGCCAGACGATCGCGGGCTTCCCCGGCATGTGCAGGGTCTACCGGGCATCGATCATGCTCGTCCGAGGTTCGTGGCCGGAGGCCGAGCTCGAGGCGCGACGCGCCTGCGACGAGCTGATGGAGTTCAACCTGGGTTATGCGGCTGAGGCGTTCTACGAGCTCGGCGAGATCAGGATGCGGAGGGGCGACCCCGAGGCGGCGCACGAGGCGTTCAGGCAGGCGCACGAGCTCGGGCGCGACCCACAGCCTGGGCTCGCTCTCCTTCGCCTCGCAGAGGGGAAGACCGACGGAGCGCGCGCTTGCATCGACCAGTCGCTCGACGAGGAGTCGCGCCCCCTCCAACGCGCCCGGCTGCTGCCCGCGCAGGTCGAGATCGCGCTCGCCGCTGGGGACCTCGCGAAGGCGCGTGCGGCAGCGGACGAGCTCGAAGGCATCAGTACGACGTATGGAAGTGACGCCCTCGAGGCAGCGGCGTGCTCGGCGCGGAGCGGGATCGCCCTCGAGGAGGAGAATGCGTCTCTCGGAGTTCGCAGCGCCCGCCAGGCTCTCCGCTTGTGGCAGGAAGTCGGCGCCCCGTTCGAGCTCGCCCAGACGCGCATGTTGCTCGCGTCGGCCTACCTGGCCGAAGGCAATACCGACAGTGCTGTGCTCGAGCTGCAGGCCGCTCACTCCGGTTTCGAGCGGTTGGGCGCTGTTCCCGACATGCGCCGCGCACGCAGACAGCTCGAGTCGCTCGGGGTGAACAAGGTCGCGGCCGGACCTGTTGAAGGCGCGTACAAGAGGACGTTCATGTTCACGGACATGGTCCGCTCCACGAATCTCATCGAGGCAATCGGAGACGACGCGTGGGCAGACCTGCTGCGTTGGCACGACAACACGCTCCGGTCGCTCTTCGCCGGGTACGGCGGCGAGGAGATACACCATGCTGGTGATGGCTTCTTCGTAGCCTTTACCGACCCGTCCGTTGCCGTCGAATGCGCTGTTGCGGTGCAGCGAACCCTTTACGACCACCGTCGCGCTCACGGATTCGCGCCCTGGGTCCGCATCGGCCTGCACGCCGCCGCCGCGACGCGTGACAGCTCGGGTTACCAGGGCAAGGGTGTCCACGAGGCAGCGCGGATCTCGGCGCAGGCAGAAGAGGGCGAGATTCTCGTCAGCGCCAAGACGCTCGCCGGAACCATCCTCCGATTTCCAGCTTCAGCGGCGCAACTGGTCGAGCTCAGAAGTGTTTCCGAGCGGATCGAGCTGGTCGCTATCGACTGGCGAGTCTAAGCCTCAGACCGCGTCGGGGGGCAGGCGCTCGCCGACCGCGTGGAGCACTTTCAAGGCGATCTCAGGGGTGCGTTGGAGCAGTGCGTGGAATTCCGTGTCTCTGATCACGAGAGCCCGGACGGGTGTCGCGGCGGTCACGGTCGCAACGCGAGGAAGATCCGTGACGAGGGCGATCTCGCCGAAGAACTCGCCGGCACCCCTGGTGGCCAGCTTCCTACCCTTGCGTCGGACCTCGGCTTCGCCTTCGAGAAGGACGAAGAACTCACGGCCTCGCTCGCCCTCACGCGTCAGCACTTTCCCCTGCCGCAGGTCGATCTCGTCGGCGATCGATGCGAGCTGAGCGAGCTGCCGCTTCGCCAGCCCTGCGAACAACGGAACTTTGGCGATCAGCTCGATCTTGGCGTTCTTGCGAAGCCCGTGCGGCATCAGGCTAGTCTACGCCTCCACCCGCGCCGTCGTGCAGGAGTTCTAGGCCGACTCGCGGCCTCGAGCGTCGACGTCGTTCGGCTCGTCCGGGAGCTCGAGCGCGACCGCGCCGCTGCCGAGGGGCCGCCGCGGCGGCCCGGTGGGCACGAGCGCAGGCTCCTCGTCCGGCGGCGCGGGAGGCGGCTCCGGCGGCGCGAGCCCGAGAGCCCGCTTGATCCGCCGCCAGAGGCCGCCTCCGCGCATGCGGCTAGTAGTGGATGCCGTGCGCAGCGTCGAGCGCGTGCAGCCGCCGGATTCGCTCCTCCATCGGCGGGTGCGTCGAGAAGAGCGCGGACATTCCGCGCCGGCTGAGCGGGTTGGCGATGTAGAGCGCCTCGGTGGCCGGGTTCACGTTCATCGGCACCGCCTCGACGCCGCGCTGCAGCGTTCCAAGCGCGTCCGCCAGCGAGCGGCCCTCACCGAGGTACGAGGCCGCGGTCGCGTCCGCGAGGTACTCGCGCTGGCGCGAGACTGCGAGCTGCAGGATCATCGCGGCGAGCGGCGCGACGATGATCGCGACGATGACGCCGATGATCCCAAGCGGATTGTTGTCCTCGTCGTCGCCGCCGCCGAAAAACATCGAGAACTGAAGGATGTTCGCGATCGCCGCGATGGCGGCGCCGATCATCGCGGCGATCGTCATCACGAGGATGTCGCGGTTCGCGATGTGCGCCATTTCGTGCGCGAGCACCCCTCTGACCTGGTCGCGCGGCAGATACCGAAGGAGGCCCTCGGTGACTGCGACGACGGCTTTCTTCGGGTTGCGGCCGGTGGCGAAGGCGTTCGGCTGCTCGGACGGGATCAGATAGACGCGCGGCATCGGCACCCCCGCCTTGGCGGCGATTTCCTCGATGTCGCGGTAGAGCTCGGGCGCCTCGCTCTGCTCGACCGGACGCGCCTTGCTCGCCTTCAGCGCGAGCTTGTCCGAGAACCAGAACATGACGAGGTTGAAGACGATGGCGATCCCGGCGAAGAGAATCAGCCCGCCCGAGCCGCCGAACGTGTAGCCGAGGCCGATGAACAGGGCCATCAGCCCCGAGAGGATCACCCAGGTTCTAGCCTGGGTTGCGAATTTGGTGCGCGAGATCGACATGGAGTGGTGTTCCTTTCCGGCTGAATATGAGCTGATTCTGATTCAGCCGGAAGTTTCTCCCGCCGATCTCTCGGCCGGCGCGCCCGGGCCGTAGCCGTCTTGACGAGCGCACCCGTTCGGGGATAGTGCCTTCCGGCAACCCGAATGGTAGCCCCAAGCTCGGCTGTGCCGTATTGCCGGAGGGTTAAACCGTGACGCGCACCAGCTGGCCCGGCCGGACGGCGACGACCTCGAACCGGCACTCAAGGCCGCCCACGCCCGGATTGCGCGCGAGCCACGCCTCGGCCGCCCGGTGCATGCGGCGCAGCTTCTCCTCGCCGACCATCTCGAGCGGGTCGCCGTAGCCGACGCCTGTCTTCCCCTTGACCTCGCAGAAGACAAGCTTTCGGCCCCGCCGCGCGATCACGTCGAGCTCGTAGCCGCCCGCCCAGACATTCGTTCCGAGGATGCGGTAGCCGCGCAGGCGGTAGTGGCGGGCGGCGCGCCGCTCGTCAGGGTTGCGCGGCATCGGCGTAGGCGAGCGCGTTGAACGAAAGCCTGTGCTGGTCGCTGGGGCCGTGCTCGCGCACCGCGGCTGAGTGGCCGGGCGTGATGTAACCCACATGGCGCGCGAACCCGTAACGCGGATAGAGCGCGTCGAGTCGGCGCATGACGCGGTCACGCGTCACCTTCGCAACGATCGACGCGGCGGCGATGGCGGCGCTTTTCGTGTCGCCGTCGACGACCGCACGGTGCGCGGGCGCCGCCGGACCGAGCCGGAACCCGTCCACGAGGCACGCTTCCGCCGGCGGGGAGAGGTCCGCAAGCACGGACCGGAGCCCCCAAAGGTTCGAGCGGTGCAGGCCGTTGCGATCGATGTCCGTGCAGGGGATCACACGCACGCTGATGCGCGCCGCGCAGCCGACGACCGCGCGGAACAGCTCCTCGCGCTCCGCCGGGGCGACCTGCTTCGAGTCGTTCAGGGACGCCAGCGGGCGGACGCGGTGGTTGCGCAGGCAGTCGTAATCGAGCAGCACCCCGGCGACGACGAGCGGGCCGGCCAGCGAGCCTCTGCCCGCCTCATCGGCGCCCGCGACGAAGCGCGCACCGAGCTTCCGATCGTATGAGAGGAGCTTCTGACCCGAGGATCGCGTCACGACTCCGACTGTAGCCGGTGTCGCGGTCGGCAACAGCAACGACTCCGTCGCGAATCAGAATCGGATCAGAAACCGAGCACGCAGCCGGCGTCGCGCGCGTCGAGCGCTACCGTCGCACGCCGCCGCTCCCGATCGACGCGCACGACGAACCAGTCGCAGCCGCCCTCGATGCGACGCACGGCGCAGGTGAACTCGTCGGTCTCCTCTTCGCGGAACCAGACGCCGTGAGCGTCCGTGCAGTGGACGTCCTCGCCGTCGTAGCCCGAGGCCACATCGAGCCCGCGCACGTGTGCCTGCACTTCCTCGCGCGCGGCCTCCTGCTGTGCGTCCTCCACGGCACAGCCGACGGCGACGAACGCGAACGCCGTCAGAAAGGCGGCGCTACGACTTCTCGTCAGCGGGCGCGTCGTCGGACGGCTCGTCCGCCCCAGCCTCGTCCGGCCCAGCCTCGTCCGCGGCGGGCTCGTCGGCGACGGCCTCGGGCTCGGCGTCTGCCTCGGCGACCGGTTCCTCGGCGACGGCCTCTTCGGCAACCAGCTCCTCAGCGACCTTCTCCTCGACCGGCTCCTCGACGACTTCGGGCTCAGCCTCCGCCGCCGCTTCGGCCTCCGCCGCCGCAACAGCCGCTTCCTCGGCAGCAACCTGGGCGGCAAGGTCGGCCGCTGCCTCAGCCTGCATCGTCTCCGCCTCGGCCTTCGCTGCCGCGACCTGGGCCGGCGTCTGGCGCAGCTCGCGGACGCGCGCCTTCTTGCCGACCTTCTCGCGCAGGTAGTAGAGCTTGGCGCGGTTGACGTCGCCGATCGCGGCGACCTCGATCTTCTCGATCTTCGGCGAATGCACCGGGAACGTCCGCTCGACGCCGACGCCGAACGACTGCTTGCGCACCGTGAACGTCTCGCGCGCGCCCGATCCTTGCCGCTTGATCACGATCCCCTCGAAGACCTGGACTCGGCGCCGCTGACCCTCGATTACCTGGAAGTGCACACGCAGGGTGTCGCCCGCCTTGAAGCGTGGGATGTTCTTGCGCAGCTGGCGCTGCTCGATGCTCTCGATGATCGTGCTCATGGCAAAGGGAGGCCCGTAGGCCGCGCGGAATGGTAGCGAAAAACTCACCGAACGCTAACGCCTCCGGCGGCCCGCTCGCGGTGCGGGGCCGGAGGGGATAGTACGGGAGTACAGACCCGGAGAGCCCCGTGCCGCGAGCGGGGCGAGCGCTAGGCGGAGCCGGGCTTCGCCCGGCGGGAGCCGCGCGCGGCCGGTGGTGTTAGCGGACCGAGATCCTGTTCGGCGGCCAGTAGGTGGCGAAGACCTTCCCGATCAGATTTTCGCGCGGAACCGAGCCCCACTCCCGCGAGTCGCACGACTGCGAGCGGTTGTCGCCCATCATGAAGTACTGGCCGTCGGGGATCTTGAAGCTCTCGGGGCCGCGGGCGTCGCGCCGGTTGTGGCCGATGTACGGCTCGTCGAGCTTCTTGCCGTTGATGTAGACGTAGCTGAGCCCCGCCTCGCTGCGCAGCGCGAGCCGCTCGCCGGGCAACCCGATCAGGCGCTTCACGAACGTCCCACCGGCCCCGCAGCGCGCGCGCGCAGCGGGCGGCGTCTCGAAGACAACGATCTCGCCCCGCTCGGGATCGCGGAACCGGTAAATGAGCCGGTTCGCGAGCACGCGGTCGGAGAAGCCAGCCTCGCACCCGTGGGCGGGTTTCGCGCAGTGAAGCGTGGTCTCCAT
>Ga0180121_10001260_pt1 | contig 10727 bp, 8 predicted proteins | sample AntDrymUQ5402106_2_FD_129676 | JGI IMG/M metagenome (GOLD analysis project Ga0180121, IMG submission 129676) | Polar desert sand microbial communities from Dry Valleys, Antarctica - metaG UQ540 (21.06) (version 2) (version 2) | ecosystem: Environmental > Terrestrial > Soil > Desert | place...
GCCTTTTTATTATTTCGATAATTTTCCCAAGCTTTTACTTCCTCTTTCATTGTTTCCATATTGTCTATTCGTCTGCCTAAGCATTGACCCATCAATACATTCAACTCTATTTCTGCCATATTCAACCAACTTCCATGTTTTGGTGTATATACAAATTCAAACCTATCCCATATTCTTTTTGCCTCTTGTGGCTCATAGGTTTCATATAATGCTGAAGCTTTATGTGTAGCTAGGTTATCCATTACCAAAATTATTTTTTTCGCTTTTTTATACAGCTTGTCAGCTATTTCTTTTATGAATATTGCCCAATCTATTTTTGTTCTTCTTTCTCTAACTGAAACATAACGTTTTCCGATTAAGGGCTCCGATGCAATAAAAATATTGACAACTCCACATCTCTCATATTCAAAATCTACTTTTGCATCACTGCCGGGTTTCATGGGCATTGATATTTTTGTTTCTCTAATCAGTTGCTTGGGTGATTCATCCATACAAACTATTGGAAAATCACTATTATATGGACGTTTGTAAACATCTAACACTTGTTCCATTTGTGCTACAAACTGACTGTTTTGTTGCGGTGGTATTAACCAACTAACTACTTTCCACGGCTTTAACTCGTTTTTTTTAAAACCTTACGGATTGTTTCGTATGATATGCTATCAGCATATTTTAATTCTACAACTTTATCCGCAAGCATTCTTAATGACCATCTACTAAATCCCGGGGGCGCTTTGCTACAACTTAATGCAATTAAATGAGCTTCCAAATCACCATCAACCTTTCTTCCCTTTGGTTGATCAATGGGTTTCCTCTCTAAACAAGCTTCAAATCCTTCTTCAACGAACCGTCGCTTTACTCTGTCTATCATTCTCATACTTACTTTCAAAACTTTTGAAATCTCTTGACCAATAATTTTAGCACCGTGTTCACCTTCATCACTGTTTAGTAAAATATATGCTGTTCGGTAGAGCTGAGAACTATGAGTTCCTTTTGAAACAATATCCATAAGTTGGTGATGTTCTGTTTTGCTTAATGTTACTTTATACTTTATCATAAGATTTTTATGACAAAAATATAAATATTATACGACAATATCAAGTTGACATGACACTAGTGTTTATACTCATTATTAATTTTTCGGCACTAAATTTTGTAGAATTATAAGGAAGGCACAACTTTTTCGTTATATCCGCAGAGTCCACGTGCCAGCTTGATGAAGTGTCAAGAGACAGGTTTTTCGGAATTTACAGAGACGGAGAAGCCGAGAAAACTACAAAAAGTCTTAAATGAGTTGTATATTTGAAATGACTCCCCAAAGACTCTTGTAGTTTACTTTTATCACTTTACAAACCAATCATGGAGTTATCTTCGACACAAAATTCGACGCATTATTATCAGCTATCGCCGCATCTCTTCCATCCGTAATGCCATCTCCTGTTAAATCTGAGACAACATAACCTGTTACAAAAGAAAATGCATCATTGTCGATTATAGCCCCATCGCTTTCGTCAACTATATCGTCCTGATTTACATCACCACTATAAATTGCAAACCGAACAGGTGAAGTATCTACCTACTTCATATTATTCCCAAATGCTTGTGTGACAGCATTTGTAAAATCATAGCTCATCGTTGTTCCTGTTACAAACGGCTCACCGCCGGATTTGCTCCAGGATTCCATTGTATTTCTGTGACGGATAACTATGTAATATGATCCATTTGGAGCATTAACAAATTTAAACGCGCCTTGAAGTGTAATTGAATCGACAACTGCCGTAGCCGACTCAGGCTCAAACTAACGGAGTTGCGGAATGAAAAACTTGAAGTGTAATTGAATCGACAACTGCCGTAGCCGAATCAACTAAATTATATGTAGAAGTATTATTGTGAAGATATGCTTTGACCGTATCTTTGATATTAAGTTTGTTTGTCGAAGCATCATAAATCCTTCCGGAATAATTTTTATGTTTACTGTAGAAATTGTGATACCAAAATCTGTTAAAGGTCCTCTCCAGATCCCGCGATTTTCAGTCTACCTTTAAATATTTTCCAAAAAATTTTACCTGATAAAGAAGCGGGTGATTATTTTGACGGATCCAAGATATTAAAGCCTAAAGAAAAGTGCATCCAGAGGAATTGATTTAAAAAGGCGGAGTCCAAAAATCTTTAGACTCCGCCGATTTATAAAGAAATTAATTTCTGTCCTGAAACCATAGCATTAATCAGTATTAACTATTAACTAACAACTAACAACTAACAACTAATTCAATCAGCAACGGCGTAAACTGTAATATTTATACTTACAATACAACTTCAGGATATAATCAAACTTACTTTTTTTCCAAGCCCGTCTTCAAAAATTCTATAAAGCGTGGAAAGTTGAATGTCGCAGCTGCCATTCTCCAATCTGGAAATGTAACTTTTCTTTGTCCCGACTTTATTTGCTAATTGCTCCTGGGTGAGATTAGCTTCCTGTCTTGCATCTTTCAGCATTTCACTAATAACAAAATATTGTGCTTTGGTTTCAAATTCGTCACGCTTTTTCGTCCCGATTTTGCCATATTGAATGTCCAACAGCTCGTCAAAATTTTTTGTTTTTCTTATTGCTTCGTTCTTTTTCATTTTGTTTTATTTTTTAAAATTGAAGTATTCTTTTTTTAATTTTCCGGCAAGTGCGATTTCTTGTTTCGGTGTCTTTTGAGATTTCTTTTGGAAGGCATTAAACAGCACTACAATATTACCTTTATCAAAGCAACAGATAATGCGGAAAATGTTGCTGCCCACTTCAACGCGGATCTCATAAAGCCCGTCTGTTCCTTCCAGATGTTTCAGAAACTTCTTCGGAATCTTATCAACCGTCTTAACAATACGAAAAACATAACCGATTTTTTCACGAACCTTTTCACTCTGCGTCACATAAAAGTCCTGGAAATAGTGTCTGTGAAATATGATTTGCCTTTACGATGTCATGTTACAAAGATAACTTTAAAGTTAACAAGATTCAGCTGGGTTACCCCACTTATTCAGGAAGTACGAACAGTCAGTTGGGAAGGAAAAGAAATGTCCATATCCACACCAGAGATATTTCAATCCGTGGCGTAAGGACTTTCCTGCCTGCAGCAGGCAGGCGTCCTGAGGCAATACATTTATTGACAAAGCAAATTTCATCTTGAAGTTGATGTTTTACTTAAAAGAGTTGAATATATTGGTTCGCCGGAAAATGGAATTTCAAAAAGGAATTTAGGTAGATCATGATGCTAAGTTTCTGATATTAATTCTGTATTTCTTGCCTCTTACATTTAAAGCAATTTCAGTTTTGTTTTTAAGCATCTCTGATATCGGGTTCAACCAATGGGCCATCAGATCTCCCCACTGAAATTTTTTTAATTCAGTATTTTCAGACACAAGCCAGCTTATCGCGTCGGCATTCTCCTTAAGCTTCGCTTCAAGAAGCTCGATCTTTTTTCCTGACTGTGTAACGCCTGCCTGGCGTCAGACAGGTTTTTTTCTCCTGCATTTTGGAATTTCCCTGCCTGCTGCGGCAGGCATGCTTTCTTTAAATTTATCCGAATGGATCGCTATGCGATAAATTATAAGAATTTAGAAATTCCATTTCCACTTGAAGCATTACAGTTTCTGGCTTAGGTAAAAAGTTCTGCGATTAAAACTTTGAAGTGATATCATATATAAAAGACTTAATGCACCTTCGATACTTGATCTGAAAGTTTTTCCGGAGGCATACAGTCCTGTCTCACTCTCACGTCTCACGCTCTCTTATTTCACCAGCAGGCACTTCTCCGTTTGAAGTAAAACATTACCGACATAGATTGAATAAAAATAAACACCGCTTGATAAACTTCCGGCATCAAATGTTTCACTATAGTTTCCTGACTCTCTGAATTCATCAACGAGCGTTTGAATCTCTTTTCCTGACATGTCGAATATTTTCAAATTAATATGAGCACTGACAGACAGATCGAATTTTATTTGTGTGACCGGGTTAAACGGATTCGGTGAATTACTCAGATTTGTAATTTTATTACTTGGACTTGCTTTTAGATTTCTGCTATCTGAGCCGTCATTTATATTATCAATTACAAACAGAACATTGCCGTTGGCATCATATTTCACTATCGCGTAATATTTGTTGAACTGATTCCACATGTAATTGATCTGATAAACATAACCATTGGAATCTAATTCCACCAATGATGCTTTTTGCATTGTGGAGTAGCCCGGCACATTGTCTATATCAGGGCCATAAAACTCTTCCCAGACATTGATCACACCGCCGCCGCCGCTATTTGTCTGGCGATATTTTTTTATTACAAACTCTTCTTTTGAAAATTCTGACACACCCGCTACATAGATAGTATCCCGGTCTTTTACTTTGATGGAAGATCCCTGGTCTTTGCCACCTTTATAATCTAAATACTTCACATTTGTATCAGTCCATCCATAAGCTCCGTTCTCAAAGAGTTTATACTTTATCGTTGCAAAATCAGAATTGTCCTCACTACGATAGCTGTAGCCGGTTACAAATAAATTTGAATCATAGACTGCCACTGACGTTGGGACATCATCCAGAGAACTTCCATCAAACTTTTTTTGCCATAAGACTTCACTTCCTATTAATGTTATGATCAAATAGTCTCTCGTACCGGGTAATATATTATCAGTAAGTGAAGTGAGGGTTGTGCGGGATTTCTGCCATGTGCTGCGTGAATATTCTGAGATCACAAATGAAGTAGGAATTTCTCTGCCTTTATATTTCAGAATAAGTGTGTCACAAATCGACGGATTATCAATATCATATGTCAGCTGAATTATATCTTCTTTTATGGAGAAAATTCTGATATGTTGAACCTACGACATAAAGATAATTGCCGTCGGTTAAAATATCAGTTCCAACGTCGTCGTAAGATTTGCCGTCGTAAGTGGTTTGCCAAATAGTGTTACCGAATCTATCACATCCATAAACTTTAATATTCTTCTTGGTAATTTTGTTCGTTTCATATCCGCAAATATAAACATCATCCAAACCAGCATCTACAATTCCGAATGCCTGATCATCGTAGTTAGGACTACCGAAAGTTTTCGTCCATAAAATATTACCTCCAACGTTCTCCATTTTTAATAAAATGATATCATACTTTCCCGTTGCTGAATTAGTAATATGGCCGGTCACATACACAAAATCTTGAGTGATTACAAGGTCTATTCCTCTGTCAAGGCCTGGACTGAAATATGGGCTGTACCAAATTGGGTCGAGATTGAAATTTGTTTTTCTCACAAAAATATCACCATTAGCTTCTCCTGTTATATAGACAAATTCATTAGCATTATCTAACATAACTTTAAACGGATAATCCTGTGGGAGTTGAGAGTAACAGACTTTTGATGCAATAAGACATAATAAGATAATAATTGAAGTTTTCATATTCTGATTCTATTTAATTATCAAAAACTTTTTTGTATTAATAAAACGATTGTTTGAATACATCGTATAAAAATATACACCACTAGACAGATCAGAGGCTTCCATTTCGAATGAATAATTTCCCGATGAATGAAGTTTATTTACCAGTGTCTTAATGTGTTTTCCTGAGATGTCGTATACATTGATCCGGATCACTCCGGATTTTCTTAATTCATAGTCAATAATTGTATTTGGATTGAAAGGATTTGGATAATTCTGGTGAAGAATGTAATCTTGCGGAATAACTTCCGAACTTAAATTTACAACAGACAGCCCGCCATTTGTGGTCTTTATTATCTGTCCTCCTTGTCCAACAACATATCCTGTATTCGGATCAGTAAAATTTAAAGAATAAAGAAGTTCGCTTTCCAAAAATTCCTGAAATATCCAGTTTATTCCGCCATTGGTAGTTCGTGCTACTCTTCCTTGTTGTCCGCATATAATTCCAAACTGATTTCCGAAAAATTGCGACGAGTATATGTTTCCTCCAAACTGAAAATTAATATTGATCCAGGTCTGACCTGCATCAGTGGACTTCAATATTTCGTTACCTGAGCCAAATGCAATTATATTTGAAGAATCTAAGTAATTAATTGAATTTAAACTGCTGGAAGGTATAAGAACTTTGGACCAATTCATTCCGCTATTTGTTGTCTTTAAAATTCCGTTGTCTCCGGCAACAATTCCATCTTCAATGTTTATAAAATCAATATCATAATAAACTCCAATATCAGTTATCGGATTAGTATAATTTCTAATCCAGTTAACTCCGGCATTTGTAGTTTTTAATATACTAAGCGGATATACACCAATGTATCCTGTATTTTCATTCACAAAATGTAAACTCAAGAAATTACTGTCCACGGCAGGTGTTGCCTGGCTTATCCAGTTTGATCCTGCATCCGTCGTCTTCCTGACTAACCCGCTGTCACCGCAAATGTAACCTGTATTTGAATTTGTAAAAAATACTTTGTTCAAGCTGTATGTAGTATTGAGATTAATGTCACTCCAGTTTTGACCCGCATTAGTTGTCTTCCGTACTATGCCTGCCTTACCAACTATGTAACCGGTGTTATTATCTGTAAAAAATACATCACTATACGTCTTAAGATTACCTACTTGCTTTTCCCAAACTCCACCGGAATTTGTGGTGCGAACTACATGGCCCCCTGTTCCGACTGCATAGAGAATACTTGTATCAATTGATGTCATCTTCCAAAACACATCGAGAATACGAAATGCTGGTGTAAATGAAGTATCCAGAAACCAGTTCACTCCGCCATTAGTCGTCTTTCCAATGTTACCAAATTGAGTTGCAATAAATCCGGTTTGAGAATTTGTAAAGACCATTGAACGCCCTATATCACCCGGAGCAAAAACTTCAGTTTCATAGGTTGACCAGGTCTCACCGGCATTTGTTGTTTTAAATACCTTGTTAAGATATGCTTCAAAAGTATAAATTAAATTGGGAGCCACATAATTTACTTCATAAAAAGTATCCGGGAAACTTCCGAGCTGGTGAAGAGTCCAGTTCAGTCCTCCGTTTGTAGTTGTACGAACAGAAGTAAATCCACCTGCCACACCATTATTTTCATCAATAAAAGAAATTGAATAAAGAGTTGCCGACAGTCCGCTTGCAATAAGAGTCCAGTTATTACCCTGATTTATTGTCTTATAAACCAGACCTCCAAATCCGCAGATGTAACCCACATTGGAATTAACAAAAGTCACATCATTTAAAATGTTTACTGTGCCGCTCGGTATATTTACCCAGCTCTGTGCTCCGTTAGTGGTTTTGTAAATACTTCCTCTGTCTCCCACAACAATACATGTATTTTGATCCAGACACTCTATGGACATTAATTCATAAACTGTCACCGGATTCATCAGGATCCAGTTCAAACCGCCGTTTGTAGTCTTCGTAACCACACCCGTCTTTCCGCAGGTGTAGCCCGTGTTTTGATCCGCAAAGTCAACAGCTTTGAGAGTTGCACCGGTCGGCAGAGGATCAAGCCAGAACCAGTCAGACTGCGAGTGCAGATCCTTAATTAAGATCAATAAAAGGAGTAAAGAAATCGTTATTGTTTTTTTCATGTAACCTTTTTTGAGACTTTAGAGAAGTATCAACTTAATTCCCATTTAAAAGAATTTATTTTAAACCCCTGCCCACACAGAACAACAAAATAGAAAAATTTAATTTGAATAATCTCCCATAATTTTGCATAATTGTCAAGTTGCAAATTTCCCGATTTGTGAAAAAAAATATGTTGTCTTGTTATAACTGAATTTTATTTTTATCTTGGTAAAAATTAAAGTTATGATAGAACAATTTAAGGAATTATCTCAAAAGGAAATTATCAGCTTTGCTAAGTTTACAAACTCCCCTTACTTCAATTCGAATAAAAAACTTATCACGCTTGTTAATCATTTCAAGTCATTATATCCTGATATTCAGGACATGCATCTTGAAAAAAAATATATAATGCACGTTGTATTTCCCAGTCAAAAACATACCGATGCAAATTACCGTACCCTGCTGTCTGATTTCACGGATCTGTTTGAAAGATTTTTGATTCAGTATGAACTGGATAAAGAAGTCATCCGCAACAAAACCAAATTACTCAATACGTTAAGAAGAAAAGGATTGAGCAAAAGATTCATTCACAACCTAAAGGAGGTTCGTAAGATACAGCAAAAAAAATTTTCAAAGGATAATTCATTCTATGAAAACGAGATCGAAATTGAAACCGATGATTATTATTTCAATATAAATAAATTCAGGCACATGCGCTCCGGAGAGCTGCAAAGAAAGTCATTTAACATAGATCTTGCTTTTATTTTTCACAAACTGCATTGTTTCAACGAAATGCGCCACAATGAGTATCTTAACGACAATTCGTTTTCATATGAAAAAACATTTTATCAGGAGATAGACAACTACTTAAGATCAATCGAAAGTGTCATAGCAAAAAATCATCCTAATGTTTTTATCATCAGCAATGTCTTGCGTTTACATAAAACAAGCGATAAAAAAATCATTGATACACTACTTAAATACATCGAAGACAACATTAATAAATTCACCAAAGAAAAAATTTCATATTATTACAATTATTTGTTGACATATATCTCAGAGAGAATCAACAAAGGAGAGTATGAATACCGCCTCACTGCAATGACAATATTCAAAAAAATGATGCCCTATGATATGTTTCTGACGGACAATGTGTTTGATCATAATGATTTTAATGCGGTTGTAAACATGGTTCTGCCACTCAAAGAATACAAATGGTTAAACAATTTCATTGAGAAATATAAAAATAAAATCGAAAAGGGTTTTGCCAAGGATGCCTATAGTCTCGCGCTCGCAAAATTACATTTTAATAGAAAGTTGTTCGATAAAGTATATCCGCTACTTAATGAAGTCGAATACAAAACACCGGAATATTACGTGAACTCAAAGCTGATGATGGCAAGATTACTTTACGAAACAGGAAAATTTGATTCAATTGATTACATAATAAAAAATCTCAGACAGTATATAAGATTACGTAATGAAGTTACTGGAGATCAAATTGAAATAGTGAGAACTTTCATAAGATATCTGAGCGCACTTTTGAAGTTATCAGAATCTAAATCAAAGAGTGATGTTATACTTCTCAAGAAGGAACTCGAAAACGAAAAGAAATTCGTTTCAAACAAAAACTGGTTCTTCGAAAAGATAGAGACACAAAACATTTGAACTGTACTTATGTAAATCTGTGGTCAACATCTGTGAAAATTTTAAGAAAATTTCTATGATAGATACAATTGATTATTTTATTGATCTTCATTGTGATTTGGTGTTACAGGACTAAGACCATCTCAACATTTAACAATATGATTTATAATCATAATGTATCATTTATAATTTATCATTTATCATTATTTATCATTTATAATTTGAGATTTTAGTTCCCCGATAAGCCAGCTCTTATAAAGAGTATCTGAGTTAATGATTTCCTTATCCAGTTTTTTAAAATCAATTTTCTTAAGTCCGGTACTACATAGTTGTGAATCACAGAAACTCAATCGAGACGTGGAGTGCAGCTGCTCAAACCCTCACTGGCAGTTCGATGAATTATGATTTCACAACCGTACTGAACCAAGCATTCGGAAACAACACCGGCGATGTCAATCAAGACGATTTCATTGATGGAACAGACAAATCAATGATCGATAATGATATTCTGATCTTTGCAACCGGCTATCTAGCAACCGATTTGAATTGCGGTCAGATCACTGACGGCACGATGCGGCTTATGCTGATGACAATACATACAATTTTGTGAGCATGATGAGGCCGTGAGGGCCGCAGGGGACAATTGTCAATTATCAATTATCAATTTTCAAGGAGCAGTTTGACCTTCCGCTTTCTCAGTCAGTGGATAGCTAATATTGACAATTGATAATTGATAATTGAATTGCTTCTTTTGAACAGAGAAAAGTAATTGAAAAGACAGTAAAAATTCGGGATATTGACCCGCGTCCTTAGCTCAGTTGGTAGAGCAAATGACTCTTAATCACATATTGTACTCGCAGGTACAAGGAAATTTCAGATCAATAAGGTTTAATCATAAAAGGCAGTTAGGGAATATTTCTAACTGCCTAAGTTATTTGTGTTAACGTGTGCTACGATTTGGCTCCGATTTAAATTGAAAAGTATAGAAAATCCAAACTAATAAAGAAAAAATTAATAAACCTTTGGATAATGTAGACGTAAATAAAACAGAAGAAAGGAACACAAACAAATTACTCTCAGATGTTTTACATGTTACAAAAAATTTCAGATAGACAGTTGGGAAATCTATTAAAGAGTATGAATATTATTACGATAGCTACGCCAATTGGCGATGAAGTTTCTTTCAATGATTACCGGTTCCAGTAACAAGAACAAAACTCAATGCGTACATCGGAACAGCGAACACAGAAATAACAAGATGTGCAAATCACTCAGTCGAGTCGGGAGTATTACCTGTTGAACTAGCAAGCTGCTCATCAGCGGTTAACAGAAATAATGTGAACCTAAACTGGGCAACAGCAACAGAAAATAACAACCAGGGTTTTGACGTAGAAAGAAAATTAGCAACCGCAACAGGCTGGACGAAAGTTGGAAATGTAGTTGGAAGCGGAACAACAACCGAGCAAAGGAATTACAACTTCAGCGACAGGACCAGCATCAATCATGTTTCACTGGATTCGTCAC
>Ga0180121_10001261_pt1 | contig 10719 bp, 12 predicted proteins | sample AntDrymUQ5402106_2_FD_129676 | JGI IMG/M metagenome (GOLD analysis project Ga0180121, IMG submission 129676) | Polar desert sand microbial communities from Dry Valleys, Antarctica - metaG UQ540 (21.06) (version 2) (version 2) | ecosystem: Environmental > Terrestrial > Soil > Desert | place...
ACGCGCGCGCCCACGCGACCACCCTCTGCGTCGGCCGCACCCACGGCGTCCACGCCGAGCCCACCACCTTCGGCCTGCGCCTCGCCGGATTCGCCTTCGAGGCACAGCGCAACCTCGAGCGCCTGCGCCGGGCCTTCGAGCAGGCCGCGGTCGGCAAGCTCTCCGGGGCCGTCGGCACCTACGCCTCACTCCCCCCGAGCATCGAATCCACCGTGATGAAGCGGCTGGGGATCGGGGTGGAGGACGCCTCCACCCAGATCGTGCCTCGCGATCGCCACGCCGAGCTGCTCTCGGCGATCGCCCTTGCCGGAGCCGGGCTCGAGCGTTTCGCGACCGAGGTCCGCAACCTGCAGCGCACCGAGATCCGCGAGGTCGAGGAGCCGTTCGGCAAGGGGCAGAAGGGGTCCTCGGCGATGCCCCACAAGCGCAATCCGATCACCACCGAGCGGATCACCGGACTCGCCCGCGTGCTCCGCGGCTACGCGCAGGCGGGCCTCGAGAACGTGGCGCTCTGGCACGAGCGCGACATCTCCCACTCGGGAGCCGAGCGCGTGATCCTTCCCGACGCCACGATCGGCCTCGACTACATGCAGCACCTGGGGACCCGGGTCGCGAGCGGGATGACGGTCGCCGCCGAGCGGATGCTCGAGAACCTCGAGCTCACCCATGGCGCGATCTACTCGCAGCGCGCGCTGACGGCCCTAATCGACGCCGGCCTCGTCCGTGACGACGCCTACCGCCTCGTCCAGGAGAACGCCCAGCGGGCCTGGGACGAGCGGACGCCGTTCCGCGGGCTGCTCGACGAGGCGCTGCGAGGCACCGAGCTGGGGGTCGACCTGGACGCGGTCTTCGACCCGGGCGCCTACCTGACGCACGCCGGCGAGGTCTTCGACCGGCTCGATTCGCTGCGCGGCTGACGGGTCGGGGAGAGGGGGCGCGGGCTCAGGGTCCGTCCCGGAAGAGCGGATACGGAGCCGGCTCGGGCAGCCGCCCCCGCACTCGACCGCGGACCTCGCTGTAGCGGTAGTGCCCGCCGAGGAGATCGGTCATCGTGACCAGGCGGAAGCCGCGGGAGCGGAGCTTGTCGATCACCCCCGGTAATGCGTCCACGGTCTGGCTACGCGGGCCGCCGCCGTCGTGCATGAGGACGATCGAGCCCGGCCATACGTCGGTCGCCCGCGACGCAATCGTCGCTGAGCCCGGCAGCTGGTAGTCGCGGGTGTCGACATCCCAGAGCACGCTCACCATCTGCAGCGCCCGTGCCGCCGCGAGGGTTGAGGTCGGCAGGTATCCCCCCGGCGGGCGAAACATGCAGGGTCGAAAGCCCGTGGCGCGCTCGATCAGGCTCGAGGTCGTCCGCAGCGAGGAGTCGCCGGGGCCGGATTCGTGCTGCAGCGAATGATTGGCGATCTCGTTGCCACCATCAACGATTGCGCGCACGGTCGATGCGTACGCCGGGACCTGCTCGCCGATCACGAAGAACGTCGCGTGCGCATCGTTCTCGGCGAGGATCCTCAGGATCTGGCTGGTGTACTCGCTAGGCCCGTCGTCGAAGGTGAGCGCCACCTCCTTGCGACTGCGGGATCCGTTCGAGACCGTGCTCGAGCTGAAGCCGGAGCAGCCGGTCCGCCTGACTGCGCGGATCAGGACCCTGCCCTCGCCGCGTCCCGGGGCCCGATCCCGGCACGACGCCGATCTTCCTTCGGCCCCGGTGCCATCCTCGCATTCGGGTCCATACCAGCTGCTCTCTGCGGAAAAGGTCAGCTTCCCCTTTCGCAGGCCGAGCGCGCGCAGCTTCAGGTTGAGCGAGATCGATCTCCTTCCCCGCTTCACCGGCACGCTCATCGAACCGGTCCTGCGGACCCTTCCGCCGGAGATCCTGGAGACCCCGACGTCGATGCGGCCGTGCTTCAAGCTTCCGGCCGGGCAGAGCAGCCTGCGGCCGATCGATGCGGCGGCCAGGTTGAGGCACAGGTAGCGCGCGGGCTCGCCGGCCCTGCGCGACGGGTGGGGGTCGAGGAGCTTCAGTCTCGGCAGCGGCCCGGACGTCGAGATCTTGACGGGCAGACCGAGCTCATGCTGGCCGAGCTTGACCCTCGTCAGATCGAGCGGACCGCGGGTGTCCCCGCCGTCGCGGACCACCTCCGCCGACGCCGCTGGAGTGACCGCGAGCAACGCGAAGACGCCGACGAGGGCGGCGGAGAGGCCCCTGCCCCTCATCCCGTTCGCTCGTTCAGCGGCGGGATCTCCGAGACGGCCGGCTCGATTGCGGTGGAGGACGGCCCGCTTCGCTCGGTGCGGGCGAACCGCGGGGCGGGGCGAGCTGACCAGCGGATGCGAGACGGCGGGGACCGCAACAGCTCATGCCAGGTCCGGTCGTCGATCTCACCCCTTTCAGGCAAGCCCTTCGGCCTGCAGTGCTCGACCGCTCTCTTCGTCCTCGCGTCGAAGCGACCGCTGACGCGCACCTCCCCCCCGCCGCCGAGCAGCAGCTCCTGTGCCCAGACGACCAGGTCGCCCTCGTCGCCGCGGTTCAAAGCCTTGACCATCCGGCGACATGTTGCCTCACTTTGCGAACCGGGGCAGTGCGTCTCAAGCAGCGCGGTCCATTTGCGTCAGGGCGGTGGAGGAGCGCGATCATGCGGTGCCGTTGGTAGCCTCGCCACGTGACCGCCTCCCTGAGGGATCTCGAGCTGCACTCAAGCGGCAAGGTCCGCGAGATCTACGAGTCGGGCGATCACGAGCTGATCATGGTCGCCTCCGACCGGATCTCCGCATTCGACGTCGTCATGGCCGAGCCGATCCCCGACAAGGGGCGCGTCCTGACCCAGATGTCGGTCTTCTGGTTCGACACCACGCGGGGCATCGTCCCCAACCATCTGATGAGCCAGGACGTGCCGGAGGAGGTCGAGGGCCGGGCGCTGCGGGTCAGGCGGCTGACCATGTATCCGGTTGAATGCGTCGTCCGCGGCTACCTCTCGGGCTCGGGCTGGAAGGAGTACCGCGAGTCGGGGTCGGTTTGCGGGATCGAGCTGCCCTCCGGGTTGACCGAGTCCGATCAGCTCCCCGAGCCGATCTTCACGCCTGCGACCAAGGCGGAGCTCGGCGAGCACGACGAGAACATCGACTTCGATCGCGCCTCTGAGGTCGTCGGCTCGAGGCCACTGATGGAGGAGCTCCGGCGGATCTCGATCGAGCTCTACGAGCACGCCCGGACCCACGCCGCCGGCCGCGGGATCATCCTCGCCGACACGAAGTTCGAGTTCGGTGCCAGCCCGGCGGCCGAGATCGTGCTCGGCGACGAGGTGCTGACCCCCGACTCCTCCAGGTTCTGGCCGGCCGACGAGTACGCTCCCGGCCGCGGCCAGGCCTCCTTCGACAAGCAGTACGTCCGCGACTGGCTGGACTCGATGGGCTGGGATCACTCGCCGCCGGCCCCGAGCCTGCCGGACGAGGTGATCGCCGGCACCCGGGCGAAGTACCTCGAGGCCTACGAGCGGATAACGGGGAAGGCGCTCGGATAGCGACCGTGGAGGACGGGACGACGCTCGCGCGGATCGAGGCTGAGGCGGATGACCGCTTCGTCCCGTTGCGCCGTCAGCTCGGCGTTACCTCCTTCGGTATCAACGAGATCGTGCTCGCCCCCGGCCAACGCGGCCGGATCCACTGCCACGGGCGGCAGGAAGAGGTCTATCTCGTGCTCGAGGGCAAGCTGACGATCTCGATCGAGGACTCGGAGGAGACGCTCCAGCGCGGCGAGCTGATCCGCGTCGCGCCGGCGCTGCGCCGGCAGCTCATCAACGTCGGCACGGAGCCGCTGATCCTGCTCGCGCTCGGTGGCGCCGGCGAGCACGAGGGGCGCGACGGCGAGGCGTTCAGCTCCTGGGACGATGAGCGTGGCGCCTCCCCGCGCGACGTCCCGCTCCCGGAGGATCTGCCGCCTGGTTCGAGTTGAGCCGAGCCGCCGGGGTACGCTCCGTTGGCCGATGAGCTCGACGATCCTGATTCAGGGAATGCGGCGCTCGGGGACAACGATCCTCTACGACGCGCTGCTCGAGGACCCGGAGCTGCACCCCTTCTACGAGCCCTGGCGGGAGGAGGGAGAGACCCCCGGAGGGGGTAGCGGTGCCCGTGAGACCGACCCGTTCGGGGAGACGCGAGCACTGCGCGAGCGCTATCGCGACGAGCACCATCCCGACCTCGACCTCGACGAGTTCAATTGCGGCGGCCCGCGCCATCCGGCGCTCGAGCTCGGGCCGGAGGTACCGGAGCACTGCGGCGGCTTCCTGCGCTCGCTGGTCGATGCGGAGGGCCGCGTGATGATCAAGGAGACGCGCTTCTACGACAAGCTCGAGGTGATCCGCGAGATCGTCCCCGACGACGCGGTGCTGGTCCACGTGGTTCGCGACCCGCGCGCGGTCGCCGCCTCGATGATGATGGGTAGGGAGCGCAAGCGGGCTGACTCCTACGCCACTCCCGAGGCCTTCTTCGACGAGCGCGAGAAGCGCAAGCTCTGGTCGAGCCGGCAGCTTTCGCAGCTCTTGCTGAAGCGGCCTGAGTACTCCCACCTGCGCCGACCGGCGAACTTCCAGCGCATCCTGATCGTCTGGAAGCACACGTTCGAGAGCACCTATCGCGAGGGGCGGCTGCTCTTCGGCGAGCGCTACGTGATGGTCCGCAACGAGGAGCTGCGCGCGGACCCCGTGGGCGCGATCTCGAAGGTCTACCGCGCGGCGGAGAGGCCGACGCCACCGCCGGTGGCCGCCTGGGCACGGGGCAGGGTGAAGGCGCCGGAGATTCCCTACGCGGCGCTCGACCCTCGCTGGGGCGAGGCGTGCGCGGCGCTCGGGATGCGGGAGGCGCTCGAGAACGCCGGCTACCCGGTCCTCGCCGAGGGCGTGGCCGACGCGCGTGCGCCGGGGCGGCTCTCCGGCTTGATCGGGCGCGCGCGCAGCCGGGTCGGACCGGGTCCGCGACGGGAATGAGGGCGTCGAGCGCTTGACGGAGACCCGATCCGCGTCGTTCAATAGGCTCGAAGCGTGCTCGCGCGAGTCCTGATCCGGCCGAAGGAAGGAGTCGTCGACCCGCAGGGAAAGGCGGTCGAACGAGCGCTCCCGACGCTCGGGTTCGAGGGCATCGGCCACGTCCACGTGGGCCGGCTGGTCGAGCTCGAGATCGACGATCCCGACCGTCTCGGCGAGCTCTGCGAGAAGCTCCTGGCGAATCCCCTGGTCGAGGACTACGAGATCGAGCTGGCGCCGTGATCTTCGGGGTGCTCAGATTCCCCGGCTCGTGCGACGAGGTCGACGCGCAACTGGCCTGCGAGCGCGTCGGCGACGCGCGGATCATCTGGCACGGGGACGAGGAGATCGGCGAGGTCGACGCCGTCGTCATCCCGGGCGGCTTCTCCTACGGTGACTACCTGCGGGTCGGAGCGATCGCGCGGTTCGCGCCGGCGATGGAGCGGGTCCGCGAGTTCGCCGAGGCGGGCGGTCCGGTACTCGGCATCTGCAACGGCTTTCAGGTGCTCTGCGAGGCCGGGATGCTTCCCGGTGCATTGCTTCCGAACGAGGGCCTGCGATTCCTCTGCCGGCAGGTGGACGTCGAGGTCGTGGGGACCGACTCCCCGTGGACGTCGGCTTGCGAGGTCGGTGAGCGGCTCTCGATTCCGGTCAAGCACACGACCGGTCGTTACTTTGCGCCGCCGGAGCTGCTCGAGCGAATCGAGGCGGAGGGCCAGATCGTGCTGCGCTATGCGGACGGGCAGAATCCGAACGGATCGCTGGGCGACATCGCGGGGGTCCGCAACGAGCAGGGCAGCGTCGTCGGCCTGATGCCGCACCCCGAGCACGCCGTGGACCCGCTGACGGGATCGGTGGACGGCTTGAGGCTGTTCGAGTCGGCGGCGAGGGAGTTGGTGGGGGCGTAGGGCGGAAGCCGAGCGCTGACGCAGTGCGGACTGCTGCCGTACCGGCTTCGCCGCCGCTCACCCCGCTCCCGCCCGAGCAACCGAGCGGGGCGGGACGAACCCGTTCGAGGGGCGCGTCCGGGAGGGGTCCAGCGGGCACTCACAAGCCGGCGGAATCCACCGACGACCGGGCCCGTCGAACCTGCCTGGCCGGCGAGGCCCGATGGACCCCTGCCGGGCGTGCCCCAAGCAGCACGACTCCGTGACATCCTGCCCGCTCCATGCGAGTCGGAGTCTGCGCCTTCTGGTTCAACCGCGGGCAGGGCGTCGTCGCCCGCCAGCTGCGCTCCGCGCTGGACGAGCTCGGCCACGAGACCTTCGTCCTCGGTCGGCCGACGAAGGAGTCGTATCCGATGCCGCAGGAGGCTCGCGGGGACGACGTCTGGGCGCAGACGGGGGTCACGTCCGCGTCCAACTTCTTCATCCCCGAGCAGGAGTACCTCGAGTGGGCCTCGGCCAACTCGATCGAGGCGTGCTTCTTCGACCAGAACTACCAGTTCGAGGAGCTGGCGGTGCTGCGCGGGATGGGCGTCCGGACCATCGGCCGGTTCGTCTGGGAGCGGTTCAGCAACGAGCACGTCGAGCCGACCCGCTCCGCCTACGACCTCGTCTACTCGCTGACGCTCGCCGAGCAGCAGCGCTACGCGACCATGGGGGTCGTCGCGCCCTACGTCCAGTGGGGCGTCCACCCCGAGTACAACGCCTACACGCCAGAGCGCCCCGACGACGTCGTCGACTTCCACTATCACGCGGGCCTGCTCGGAAAGCGGAAGCCGTTCAAGGAGGTCGTCAACGCGTTCTCCGCGACGCCTGAGCCCGAGCTACGGTTGATCGTCAAGGCACAGATCGAGCGCCGGATGAAGTTCCTCGAGCGCGCGACGCGGCAGGATTCGCGGGTCGAGCTCGTGCTCGAGGATCTCCCGACCGACGAGCACCTGCAGATGTTCGCCAACTCCCACGTCTGCATGGCCCCGGCCCGCTGGGAGGGGCTCGGGCTCCATCTCTACGAGGCGATTGCGTTCGGTATGCCGATCGTCTGCAACGACGACCCGCCGATGAACGAGCTCGTCGTCGACGGCGTCAACGGCCTGCTGGTCCCCTCCCACCCCGACGGCCTCGCCAACTCCGGGATCCCGGCGAAGACGGTCGACGTTCCCGCTCTGACCGCGGCGATCTCGCGGCTGGCCGACCCCGGCCTTCGCTCCGAGCTCTCGGCCGGCGCCCTCGAGACCAGGCGGGTCCGCAGTTGGGAGCGCACGGTCCGCGACGTGGAGCAGCTGCTCGGGTAGATGCGGGTGCGGGGGCGGAGGCTCCGCGGGCTTGCGGCGGCGCTCGCGCTCACCGCGCTGGCGGCTTCGACGGGGGGCTGCGGCCAGGGCGAGGCGCCGGAAGGCGCGGTCGCGATCCCCCGCGCCGACGACCCGGGCATCCGCTTCGGCTACAACGAGGACATCCAGCCCGGCGGGGCGGACATCGCCATGCTGCCGGCGTCGGGTGCCGATCTGGTGCGGCGGCGCCTGAGCTGGAACGAGATCGAGCCCGAGGCCGGGGCCGCCGACTGGACCAAGTACGACGCCGTCTACGACGAGCTGATCGCCGCCGAGGCCCGACCGCTCTGGGTCCTGACCGACGCTCCCTGCTTCGCGGCCGCACCCACCGCCGACTGTGATCCGTACGACATCGCGAGAGCGGTCGGCACCGAGCACGCCGGCGAGCTGGGCGATTTCCTGGCGGCGGCCGCCATGCGCTACCCCGAGTCACACCGGTCGTGATCGTCCATCGCTTCAAGGATGCATACGACCCGGCCTTCCCGCTCGAGCTCGGGTTCGGGGTTCTCGGGGCGGACGGGACGACGCCGAAGCCCGCCTATTGCGCGCTCGCCGCGGCTCGCGGGGAGCCGTGCCGTGAATGCGGCGGACCCGCGCCGCGGGTCGGTTCGTGGCACCCTTCCGGTCCCCATGCCGATCATCAAGCGAGTTAAGGACGAGCCGCAGCGGGCGCCGGCGCCGTTCATCGTCGGCGTCGGCCGATCGGGCACGACAATGCTGCGGCTGATGCTCGATGCGCATCCCGAGCTTACGATCCCGCCGGAGACGCACTTCGTTCCCGACCTGATCGAGGCGATCCAGGGCGGCGCCGGCCGCGAGAAGGCGGTCGAGACCATGACTGCGGCTCGCCAGTGGGGGGATCTCGGGATCGAGCCGGAGGAGGTGCTGGAGCGCTGGAGCGCGCTCGACGGCTTCCAGCCCGGTCCCGCCTTGCGTGCTTTCTACGCCATCTACACGGAGCGCCAGGGCAAGCCGCGTTGGGGTGAGAAGACCCCGATCTACGTCAAGAACATGCGCCGGATCGAGAGCGTCCTGCCCGAGGCCCGCTTCATTCACGTGATCCGCGACGGCCGCGACGTCGCCCTTTCACGCTGGAAGCGGACGCTCGGGGACAAGGAGCCGGCCCCCGCAACCCAGGTCGCGGAGGGCTGGAGGAGGCGGATCCGCCGCGCCCAAAAGCAGGGCGCCAAGCTGAAGCACTACCTCGAGCTCCGCTACGAGGACCTTGTCACCGACACGGAGCCGAACCTCCGCGCCATCGCCGAGTTCATCGAGCTCGACTGGGACCCGGTGATGCTGCGCTATCACGAGCACGCCGCCGAGCGGATGGCGGAGATGGCCCGCGACCTGCCGGCGAGCGACGGCAAGCCGACCCGCCCCGGCAAGGAGCGGATGCAGGCTCACGCGATGACCCAGAAGCCGCCGGACCCGAGCGCGATCTACCGCTGGAAGGAGAGGATGTCCGCCGAGGACGTCGCTGCCTTCGACGCCGCCGCGGGCGGGCTGCTCGCCGAGCTCGGCTACGAAGTCGGGGCGGCTCGGGCGCCCGCCGATCAGCCGTCGTGAGCGAGGGTGGCGGCAAGTTCACCGCGCTCACCGAGGACCTCCACGACTACATCGTCGACAACGGCTCGCGCGAGGACCCGGTCCTCGTCGGCATCCGCGAACGGACGGCGGAGCTCGGCGACGTCTCGGTCATGCAGGTCTCGCCCGACCAGGGCGCCTTCCTGGAGCTGCTCGCGCGGCTGCTCGGCGCCCGGCGCGCGATCGAGCTCGGCACCTTCACCGGCTACTCGGCGATCTGCATCGCCCGCGGGCTCGCCGAGGACGGCGTGCTGGTGGCCTGCGAGCTCGACCCCGAGCACGCGGAGATCGCGCGGGGCAACTTCGAGAGCGCGGGGCTCAAGGAGCGGATCGAGCTGCGCGTCGGGCCGGCGGCGGCCACGCTCGCCGAGCTCGAGCGCGAAGGCGACTCCCTCGGTTCCTTCGACCTCGCCTTCATCGACGCCGACAAGGTCGGCTACCGCGACTACTACGAGGCCGGCCTGCGGCTGCTGAGACCCGGTGGGCTGGTCGTGGTCGACAACGTCCTGCTGGGTGGCCGGGTGCTCGACCCCGACGACGAGGACGCAAGCGCCCGGGCCATCGCCGAGCTGAACGAGGCGATCGTCATCGATTCTCGCGTGGACGTTGCGATGCTCGGGGTCGCCGACGGGATCACGCTGGCGCGGAAGCGCTAGCCCGCCGGGGAAGCCATGCGGGTCGGGATCGTCAGCAAGTGGACGGCGAGCGGGCAGGCGGTCGTCGCGCGACAGCTCCGCTCGGCGCTCGACGGGCTCGGTCACGAGACGTTCGTCCTCGCTCGCCCGGGCTCGGGTCCGCGGGCGCACGCGGCGGCCGCGGGCGAGCGCGATCCCGTCTGGGCTCAACCGGGGGTCACCGAGGGGTCGGCTCACGAAATGGAGGCCGTCGAGTACGAGCGCTGGGCGCGGGCCAACTCGCTCGCCGCGATCCTCTTCGACGAGAACTACCAGTGGGATGCGGTCGGGGCGTTGCGCGGATCGGGGATCCGCACGATCGGCCGGTTCGTCTGGGAGTACTTCGCCGCCGAGCACGTGGCGCCGGCCCGGGCGGCCTACGACACGATCTACTCGCTGCACCGGGGCGAGCGCGACCGCTATGCGGAGCTGGGAATCGAGTCCCCCTACGTGCAGTGGGGGATCCACCCGGAGCTGCTGGGGGGGAGCCGCGACCGAGACGGCGCGGATGGGCCGGTGACCTTCTACTTCCCGGGAAGCTTCCTGGGCAGGCGCAAGCCCATCCGCAAGGCGATCAAGGCGTTCGGCAAGGCAGAGGGCGACCACCTCCGACTGCTCGTCGACGCGCAGGTTCCCCGCAACGACGACAAGCTTCGCGACGCCGCGGCGGCCGACCCGCGGATCGAGTTGATGCTCGACGACGAGCCGGAGGCCGCTCACCGGGAGCGCTTCGCGTCCTGCGACGTCTGCCTGGCCCCATCGCGCTGGGAGGGGCTCGGCCTACCGCTCTTCGAGGCGACCGCCTTCGGCCTGCCGATCATCACCAACGACAAGCCGCCAATGAACGAACTCGTGCTCGCCGGGCGCAGCGGGATCCTCGTCCCCTCCGAGCGGAGCGGCGAGGCCCGCTCGGGCATCCCTGCCTGGGACCCGGACGTTCCCGCGATGGCCGCCGCGATCGAGCGGCTCGGCGATCGGGCCGAGGTCGAGCGGATGCGCGAGGGCGTGGCCGAGCTGCGTGAGCTGCGCCGCTGGGAGCGGACCGTCGAGGGTCTCGCGGCTCTGCTCGAGGGCTGAGGCACGGGCGCCGCCACTACGCTCCCTTCTCGATGAGCCCGAGGGACCGCGAAAAGCGAGCGAGGAAGTCCGGCGAGGTCGAAGGGCT
>Ga0180121_10001262_pt1 | contig 10712 bp, 7 predicted proteins | sample AntDrymUQ5402106_2_FD_129676 | JGI IMG/M metagenome (GOLD analysis project Ga0180121, IMG submission 129676) | Polar desert sand microbial communities from Dry Valleys, Antarctica - metaG UQ540 (21.06) (version 2) (version 2) | ecosystem: Environmental > Terrestrial > Soil > Desert | place...
CATTGAGATCAGCAGCTGCGAACTAAAGGAGCGGAAACAAAAATGGAAGGACCTCTACGTGGACTACTTGCCGGAGCAGCCGCCTGGAAATTCGGCGGCGGCTGTATCTCTACCATACTGGTTTTTATCATCGTCTTCTGGCTGCTCGGTTACGTGAGTTGTTAGAGCAGTAAAGCTGCGCCTCGGTCGATGAGCCATTCATGGGCTCCATCGGTTTCATCGCCCGGACGAATTAGCTGCGCGGGCAATCGGTTAGGTGTCGGTTGTCCGCGAAGCACCTCCGCTATTCGCGCCGCTTTTTCTTTTCCAGTAACTAAAAACATCACAAGAGCCGCATGGTTGAACGCGGGAACGGTGAGGGTGATTCGGTCCTGACTCACTCGGTGCAGACGCGTTGCGACCACCCACTTGGTTTTTTCATTCAACGCTTCGCTGCCGGGAAAGAGTGAGGCCGTGTGACCATCGCCACCCATTCCAAGGAACACCAAATCGAACCGGGGCCAGGCTTGGCCGGCAAAGAAAGTTCTCAGTTGATTCTCATAGGCCCGGGCGTTCTCGTCCGGATTGCCTTCGCCGATAATGCGGAACACGTTCTTCGGAGGAATCGCGACCTTAGAAATCAAAGTTTCGTATGCCATCGCGTAGTTGCTCTCGGGATGATCCTGTGGGACCGAGCGTTCGTCACCAAAGAAAAGGTGCAGTTGGTGCCACGCAACTCGGCTATTGAATTGGTCGGTCGCGAGCAACTCATATACTCGCCTGGGCGTCCTGCCTCCAGCCAGAGCAACGCTGAACCGGTGGGCCTCACCGTGAAATTCATGCGCGCGTGCGACAAATCGTTCCGCTGCAGCAAACGCAAGCTGCTCGGGAGTCTCGAATACTTGAACATTCCTGTGAGTCTGCTGCGGCCCCATGGTTTAGACCTGACGTTTGATCCAATCGAAAGAGCGGGGACAAGCCACCTTCCCACCTCGAGCTCCTCAAACTTGGGGAGTAAATTAGCGGTTGAGAGGCTTTCGATCTAAATGCACCGGTCTACCTGGAAATCGCGAGGTCAGGAAGGCGGGCTTGCCCCGCCTGCCGGGGTAAACTCTTGCCCTACTAACCAATGAGAGATGACTATCGACGGCCCTTCTGTTTATCTAGCAAATCCTCCCACTCAGTATGGACGAAGCCCAGTTCCGGTTTATCGACACGTTCGTATGTGTGCGAGCCAAAGAAGTCGCGTTGCGCCTGCGTCAAATTGAGTGGGAGATGGGCCGTCCGATGCATGTCGAAATATCCCAGGCTCGAAGACATCGCCAGCACCGGTAACCCTTGCTGCAGTGCCGTGCTTACGACCATTCGCCATCCCGCTTGCGCCCGCTCCATCTTCGAGTCGAACTCGGTATCCAGCAGAAGATTGGCAAGATCCGGGTTGCGCAGATAGGCCTCTTTTATTTTACCCAAAAACTTCGCGCGGATAATGCACCCTCCCTGCCAAATTCGAGCCACCTCGCTTAGATTGATGTGCCAGCCAAACTCCGCTGAGCCGGCTTTCATTAGGTTCATACCCTGGGCATAGGAACAGATTTTCGACGCGTACAACGCATCGTGAATATTCTCTTTCATCTGCGCCGTCAAACTGCCAAACCTGGCAGTCGCGACCCCTTTGATCTTTTTGCTCGCTTCGACGCGAGCCTCTTTCTGCGATGAAAGTGTTCTTGCCACAATCGCTGCATCTATCGTTGGTATGCCGACCCCAAGATCGAGAGCGACCTGACTGGTCCACTTCCCAGTTCCCTTCTGCCCGGCCTTGTCGAGGACTAGATCAACCAGCAGCTTTCCTGTCTCTTCATCTTTGACGCGCAGAATCTTCGCTGTAATCTCGATGAGGTAGGATTCGAGGTCGCCTCGGTTCCATTCGTCGAAAACATCGGCCAGCTCCTCGGGGCCGGCCCCGAAGCCATCGCGCAGCAAACCGTATGCTTCGGCAATAAGTTGCATGTCGCCATACTCGATGCCGTTATGGACCATCTTCACAAAATGTCCTGACCCGCCGGGGCCGATATAGGTCACGCATGGTCCGTCGGGAACCTTCGCCGCGATAGCTTCCCATATTGGCCGAATCTGTTCGTAGGCCCTTCGGTCTCCGCCTGGCATCAAGCTCGGCCCAAGCAAGGCTCCCTTTTCACCGCCTGAGGTGCCTGATCCAATCATAAACAGACCGGATACTTTTAATTCCTGTTCGCGCCGCTCAGTATCTTTAAAATGTGAGTTGCCGCCATCGATGATTATGTCGCCTTCCTGGAGAAAGGGTTTAATCAAATCAATGGTCCAGTCCGTTGCCGGTCCGGCTTTCACCAGCAGGATGATCTTGCGCGGGCGGTCGAGCGATCGGACGAACTCCTCGGGTGTGCGGGCGCCCAGAATTCGCTTACCACCCTCTCGGGCGACAAATGCGTCAAGCACCGCGGCCTCGCGATCGTAGACGGCGATCGGATAGCCGCTGCGCTCGATGTTGAGGGCGAGGTTCTGGCCCATCACACCCAAACCAATCATTCCAATGCTGGCAGTGTTAGCCATATCATTCCAATCGCAAATCGTGAATGCCGCTCAAGAAGTTTAGAGTTCAACCTTCAGGTGGCCTTTGCAGCGCAAGCTAAAGCTTGAACTCTGAACTGCTGGCCTCTCAAGCCACTCTTCCGTTTCCCGCCACAATGCCGTCTATCGACTCCTTTAGCTTTGCCAATCCGATTAAGACATCCGCGCCGAGATCAACCCGCATCGCGCGACGGTCGTGCGCGAGTAATGACTCGAAATCACCCTGCGCCTGCGCGTCCTTAAGAATGGAGAATGTGTAGGTCGCTCCGGGAACGGCCATATCTTTCTTGTCTGGGGCCGTTAACTGAATGAAGACGCCTGAATCTGGCCCCCCTTTGTGCAGCTGACCGGTCGAATGTAGAAAACGTGGGCCGTAGCCGGTTGTGGTTGCACACTGTGTTGCGTCACGCACACTAGCGCGAATCGCCTGCATGGCACCATCTATTTCCCGTGTCTCTTCGACGTAAGCAAGCATGGCAATGTAGTCACCCGGCTTTGTTCTAGCCAGATGCTGGCGTAAGACATCTCGAACTGACGTTGGCGCGCCTGAGGAAGCTCGTACGCCGATCTGATCGTCGGCATACACAGTCAGTGGGCCATCGCCAGCGACGGGCGACTGCTCAGGTAACTTTCCTTCTCTGGCAAATACCTCCAGCAGCGCTTTGGTTGCGTCTTTCGACTCCTGGACATTCGGCTGGTCGAACGGGTTGATCCTCATGCGCCAGGCAGCAAACGCGGTCGCCATCTCCCAAAGGAAAAACTCCGCGCCCAGATCGTAAATGTCAGTCAGAGACCGGAAAATTATCGGGTGTCCCGCGTCTTCCAGAGCCTTGAGTTGCGACTTCGTCTCCTTATCGAGCGTACCCACCGAAAGCGAAACGAATAAACGATCGTTCCCGTATGAAGAAACTGATCCGAGCGGCTCGCCCACCACCGGCACAATCCCCTTGCCTTCCTTGCCGGTGCTTTCCGCTATTAGTTGTTCGATCCACAAGCCGACCGCGGAGAGTTTGTGATCCGTGATGATGGTCAGCTTATTGCGACCCGCGCGAGCACACTCGGCCACATTGCTCCGAGCCGCGCCCCGGGGTTTTTATTGATAGGCACGCCCGCGCCGCATGCGTCGCCCATAGTTACAGCACGGCGGAGAAGGCTTTTGACGTCGAGCCCCATGAGTGCCGCCGGCACCATACCGAAATAGGAGAGTGCCGAATAGCGTCCGCCAATATCAGTCTGATTCAAGAAGATCCGCTGAAAGCCTTCCGCCCGAGCAGTGTCGGCCATCTGTGAACCGGGATCCGTGATGGCGACAAACGAGTTGCCTGGCGTCGCGGATTTTAGAGCGACTTCGTTGTACCAATATCTGTGAAAAGCGAGTGGCTCGGTGGTCGACCCTGACTTCGAGGCAATAATGAACAGGCAACGTTGTACATCAATTTGGCTGGAGAGGTCATCGATAGCATCCGGATCCGTTGAATCGAGAACCAACAACTCTGGAGACTGAGCCTGCCGCCTGAAAGTTTGGCGGAACACTTCGGGGCAAAGTGAAGATCCGCCCATTCCGCATACCATGACATGCTGAAACCTGGCTTCATCACGAACGGTCTCCGCAAACGTGCGTAACTCATCCGCAACTTTAAGCATTTCGGCCGGCACCGTTAACCAGCCGAGGGAATTAATGATGATCTTTTGGTGAAACTCCTCAGTCTTCCAAAGCGGAGCGTCCTTTTCCCAAATGCGCTGAACGACATTTACTTGCTCTGCTTCCGCGAGAGCTTCACGAACGGCACTTTCATAACTTCCAAGTGAGGCAGTCAACGATTCGTTTAGCGGGCTATCGGGAATAGTCAATTTTTTGTCTCGCTTCGCTTCCGATCCTGCATCCACCACAATCCAACCTCGTTCGTCACAAGAGTGATTCGTATCAGGACTGCGCTTCTTTCGGGGGAACTGAAATAGTCTACCACGCCACTCAAGGAGTGTAGCGTTCACCCGAGGGCTTGACGGAAAAGAAAGTCGAGCGGGGGCAAGCCCGCCTTCCCTACCTCAGAGCCTCCTACCTTGCGTGGTGATCTTACTTCGAAAGCCTCTCGGTCAAGAGTTCACAGTCGATTTCGACCAGCTCATGGTCGGGAAGGTGGGCTTGTCGCCGCTCGGAGTTACCATAATTTCAAACTTCGAGTCTCCCTACGACTCGACCGATCCCGCTTCTTAATTTTTTGAGACAGAAAAGAACCCGGCGATATTCAAGTCCAGTCGCCGGGGCGTTCGAGGCTACTCAGATTGGAGGTTGCTGCTTCAGGGCCGAATAGTTCGCGTTGAGCCGTCAGAAAACTTCACGTATTGAGTGCCATCCGGCGAACGATAAAATTTTGGACCCGCAAGCGGGACCGCCAGGCTCGTCACCCGATAGGCGCGAGGCGACTCAGTGGAACGCGCTGGAGGGTTGTGGCGAAACTCAGGGTCGGGCAGCCGTATGCTCGGGGGATTCACTCGCCGCCCCTTGTTCGTTAATTTAAGATCAGGAGGTTGTTGGGCTCGACGAGGGGAGGCCTGAGACGCCGCCGTCTGAGGCTTTACAGGAGAAACTTCTCTCTTCTCCGCGGGCCGTTCCGTTTTGCCGTCGTCTTTAAGAGCCTTTGTCTTAGTGACCATGACGCTGTCGTTATCAGTAGTGCGGACACGATCCGGTTTGCGCGTCGATGTAACCGCTGGTTGGCGCTGTCCCGCAGTCGTCGACGGGCTCGCCGCATTCGCCTGCCTCGCCGGTTGAAACCAGCCCTGCGCTCCGTAGAGAACACCACCGGCTAACAGGACCAGCACGACGAGCACTGCCGTCATTGCCCCGGGACCAAATCGGCGCGCGGATTCCACCATGGCCAATTGCACCCCAGCACCTTGGACGACGGTCCCGCCGTCAATCGCCACAAAATCTTCGTCAACAGGTTGGGAATTCCGCGGCACGATTCCATAGTCAAAGTCGGTCTTGACAGCGCCTGCCGATTTATTGGTCCGACCCATGCGCCTGAACGCTTCACGAAACTCATCGGCGCTAGCGTAGCGGTCTTCGGGTCTTTGCGCCATTGCCTTTTGAAGGATGGCTGCGATCAGCGGACCCACGGAGGGATGAATCTTATCGGCAGGCTCCAGCGGGTCGGGTTTTGAGCTTATTAGGGCAGAAGCGCGCACCATCGCGTCGGGCGGCTTAGTTCCTGTCAGCAAGTGATAAAGGGTTGCACCCAGCGCATAAATGTCACTGCGAGGATCAGTGCGTTGATCTTGAATTTGTTCGAGGGGCGCATAGTGTCGTGTGTATCCGAAGAATGCTTGAGAAGAAGTCACCGAGGGATCCGATGGCTGGGCTTTCGCCAAACCAAAATCGAGGAGGGCGATCTGACCTGTCGAGGTGAGTTTCAAATTGTGTGGCTTGATATCGCGATGGATAACTTCTCGGTCGCGCGAGTGGAGATAAACGAGCGCGTCGAGTAACTGGTCGGCCCAGGCGATCACCTGGTCGCGTGGGAATGGTCCGGGCTGTTGCGCGATGATTCTCGCAAGGTCAACCCCGCCGATGAACTGCATCACCAGGAAAGCTCGATTGCCTTCCACAAAGTGATCGCTCACTTGCGGCAACGCTGAATGCTGCATGCCGGCGAGCAGTCGAGCCTCATGCTCGAATTGCTTCCGCATAGAGGGCTCAGAGGAGAGTGTCTCCTTTAGCGCCACGGTTTTACCGAGTCGTTGATCTATAGCCTCATATACCGCACCCATACCGCCGCGGCCCAGTTGCCGGACAATGCGGTACCGATCCTGTAAGACTGAGTCAGGGGCTAGCGGGACATTAGGCGGTTCGGGGTTGAAATCGTGAGTTGCCGTCAATTATTTCGCTCCATTTCGCGGGTAGGACCGGCATTGCTAACCGTCTGCGCGAGACCTAGATTGGCAAGAGTGGAAACAGAATCGACTTAATGGGGCTGCTAAGACGATGGACTGAAAGCTTTAACTGAGAGGGTTTTAACGGGGCTGGCAGTTCGGGGCTGAACTGCCGGTTTGGATGATGTTGGCCTATTTAGCGACCAACCTCTGCACTTTCAGAGTATAGACATGCGGCGACCAACATACAAGGAGAAAGACTAGCGTCTAAGGCAGCTCCAACCCGGGCGAAATATAATTTACCGGGGCAAAACGGCCTGGGTCTGCTTGAGGTTCACCAGACGATTGAGCGGCAGCTAGACGGCCAAGCCTTACCCACCGAAGCTCTTCCGAAAGAGGTAGGACATTTTAATGAAAAAAGTGCGCCCGTTCCGTCTGAAGCCCGGTTCCAATTGGCCGCCGAACGGACTAAAGCCGTTCCGGCTCACGTCATCGTTGTAACCCAGGTAGAAAGCCGTTCCCGGATTTGGTGTCCAGCCTAACAGGAATTGACCTCGTATATTTGCCTCAAGCGTGTCGTAGTCAACCCGCGCGCGCGCGAAAACGAATCTGCTAAATTGATAGGTGGAGCGGAAGGAGTAGATGTTGTCGTCGAAGGCCGTACGCCCGGTGTCGTTTCGAACAAGGCGGTTTTTTGCATACTCGAGAGAAAAGTTCAATTCATCGGTTGGCTGAAAGCTGCCTTCCAGTTCGACAATCCACTGACTGCCGGGGCCAGGATCAAGCGCTGCATTAGGATTAGCCAGGGCGGCGGGGCTGACCCGAGGAAAATTTGGACCAGCGCCGAAGTCGAGATCAAATGCATTTGAACTGTACGCTAGAACAAGGTTCAGTCCGTATTTGTTGCTTGGTCTCGTTCCCGCAAATAAATAAGGGCTCGCTTGGTAAGCTGATCGCTCCGGATCGGTACCAAAGAAGGAACCGCCTTGAGTTCTCGTGCGCGCGGCACCAAACTCCTCTTCAAACAAGCGCTCGTATCCCCCCGTGAAGCCAACACCAAAATAGCTCGAGCGTTGCAGGGAAAATTGCACCTGAGCTTCGTCCTCCCAGTTTTGCATACGGCTCTGCCAATCAAAATTGGTGCGAATGGAGTTGAAGACGCGCCAGTTGATAATTTTGGCTTTTGGATTTGGCTCGGACCTGTAGCTTATGAATAAATCTTCAAAATTAGTGTTGCGCCGGCGGGTAAACCCAACGTCGGCGCGGTAATCGCGGGTTCGGCCCTGGCCGCTGAGTCGGTAGGTCCAATGCCGAGCACTTTTGTTGAGATTGTAGTAGTAGCCAAAACCATTCCCGGTCCGATAGTGATTGCGCGTTGAGATTGGCGTAAGTTTCGGCGCTGTCGGATCTGTGGTGTCGAGAAACTGGCCGGCAAAGCAGGGCTCGGTGATTTTCGGCGCATGTCGGTTCAGTTTTGGCTCAGAGAAACAACGGCGTGAGGTAGTGCCCAGCACTTGAAAGCTGAAAACCGTTTGCGGGTTGATCTTGAAGCGACCGTCAACGCTGAGCAATTTATTATGCTTCTCAATAAAGTCGTAAATGGTTGCCAGCATTCCCAGACTTGATTCCTTGCCCACATCTCGCTTCAACCGAATTACGGCAACATAAGCATTTTTATCGAGGAACCGCAGGATGGCCGGCAATCCCTCCGTGTCGGTGCGATCTTCCTCACTGAAATTTCCCGGTGAGTTATCGCTCGCCAGCAGAATCCCAAACGTGTTGCGACCGCGCTTTCCCGTGAGTTTCAACGCAACATCCGGATCAACTATCGCGCGTGTGTGCACGGGCTGCAGTGCGGTCTGGAAAATGTCGACGCCTTCAAGGAAGAATGGCCGCTTCTCTTCAAAGAAGATCGGAAAGCGTTGGTTTGCGGTAACCACGGTCTCATCCGCCTCGACCTGGGCGAAGTCAGGATTGAGCGCCATGTCGAGCGTGACGGTGGGAGTTAGACCATATTTGAGCGTCAATCCCGGATCAAACTTGACGGGCTCATTGAGCATCCTCCCCGGATCGATAAGTGTCGGGTTAGCGGCGCGCTCCACTGCTGAAAGAGCGTTTACCCGCTTGCCTGTTTCGGAAAGAGTCAGGCTGGGAATGATCTCAAGCGTTCTTTCAGTAGAAATTCCCTCCAAACCAGTCAGACGTGCCGCCTTCGTTAGCGTGCCCGGCGTGTCTCGACTTAACGGCACCCACGAATCGATCTCGTCGTTTAAGCGATCGATGTTTCGCCAAATGTGAAAGCCCCAGAGTTTATCTTTACCGGCTTCATAGCGAAGCGATTTGAATGGGATCGCCACCTCGAGGGTCCAGCCGTCGGCAATCAATTCGCCCTTCGACTCCATCACGATGTCTACACTGTAGTCTGTATCGGCGCCTTCTGTGAATATGCCATCCTGTTGCACTCCAAGCGGATTCCACGCCAGCACGTATGCTTTGCGTTGGTCGTTGAAAGTATCAAAAAAGATTCTCAGATTGTCTTCCCCGAAAACGTTATCGCGTTGGGCCACTGAGGCCCGAATTTTTGTTGGGTCGTCGAAAGCATGCACGCCAATATAGAAAAACTTTGAATCGTAGCCGAAGAACACTTCGGTTGGCTGTGACGGGGCAACGTTGTCTCCTGGACTGGTCTGATAGAAATCTTTAAGTACTACCGCCTGCTTCCAGACAGCATCGTCGAGTTTTCCATCAATGACCGGCGGCTTATCAAACTTTGGAATCCTTACGGGATTCCTTTTTTCCGGCGGAACCGAAATCGTAGCTTTCCTGGATGGGGCAGTTGGAGCGGGGGTCGAGGGCGCGTGCGGTGTGGCTGAGGGTTGGGGAGTTGCGGACACCGTAGGCGCCGACTGGCTGGAAGCAGGAGCCGCTACTATTACCGGATCCTGGGTTTCAAAGCTGTCATGAGGCAAATGAAAGCCTTCCTCAGGGCAAAAAAGAACAGCCATGCTGAGAATCAGCGCCACAGTTTTCATGCAGAATTACCCCTCGTCTCTGGGTCGATGCCAATTGGGCCAGATTAAGCAAAAAGTCGTAATTGAGATTTCACAATGGCAAGTCTGTGCAGTTTCATTATTGGACGATGATTCCTTGCTGTCCACTATCGCCAATATCGTCAGATAGTCCAAGTCGCGTCCCACTCTTGCGATCCGACTATAGTGGACCAGTAGTACCGGTTAGTGTTTACGTTATAAGGACGCCAAAACAAGTGCAAGTGTTAACCCGAGAGTGAAACTGGATCGAGTTAGATTCGGCCATTTGCAAATACCGGACCTCGCAAAAAGCGAGTTTAGCCATGTCTCAAGATTCAAAAAGTTGCTTCGGTCAGAAATCCCTATCGGAAACGATGAGCGGTAGTGACCATGCACGGACGTCAGAGCCAGGGTTAGATTACTTGGAAATCGCTGGCGCCTCTTGCCTCGCCATTACTTCAGTTGTTTGAATAGCCCCTATACTTTGGTCGCTACCAGCGTTCAGCCGCTTTGTTGTAGTCTGAATCGTGAACCTGCGCTCAATAAAAAACGCTGTAGCCTGGCTCGCTAATATGCAGAAGTAGGCGATATTTTCAAACGTCCGGCAAAAACAAAAGTTGCAAAAACTTTCTGTCGGTTTTTCGGAAGGAGTTCCAGAATTTTGGAGGTAGATCATTGACGACCGAGCAAGCGAAGATTGCTGACACCCTGCACAACAGTCCTTTCATGCGCGCGTGCCGGCGCGAGCCCGTTGCCTTCACGCCTATCTGGTTGATGCGTCAGGCCGGACGTTACATGCCCGAGTATCGCGACGTGCGAGCTCGCATGGGTTTTTTGGAATTGTGTAAGACGCCGTCAATGGCGGCGGAAGTGACGGTCACCGCAGCGGAGCGGCTGGGAGTGGACGCGGCCATCATCTTTGCTGACATCCTCCTGATCATCGAGCCGATGGGCCTCAATCTGGAATTTAGTAAAGGCGAAGGACCGTTGATTCACAATCCCGTGCGAACGGGGGCGGATGTCGAGCGGCTCCGTGAGGTCGAGGACGTGGCGGCGCTGGGGTTTGTGTTCAATGCCATCAGGGAAACTCGCCGGGCTCTCAGCGCGGATCTCCCCCTCATAGGATTTGCCGGCGCGCCTTTTACGCTCTGCTCTTATATCGTTGAGGGAGGCGCATCGAAAAACTATGTCCACACGAAGTCGTTCATGTACAACGACAGTGGCGCC
>Ga0180121_10001263_pt1 | contig 10711 bp, 5 predicted proteins | sample AntDrymUQ5402106_2_FD_129676 | JGI IMG/M metagenome (GOLD analysis project Ga0180121, IMG submission 129676) | Polar desert sand microbial communities from Dry Valleys, Antarctica - metaG UQ540 (21.06) (version 2) (version 2) | ecosystem: Environmental > Terrestrial > Soil > Desert | place...
AAAAATTCGGGCTCAACGGTCTTCTCGACAAGACCGGATCTTCGGGCGGAACGGATCCGGGCGGGGCGGGATCGGAGACGTCGATCCAGTACGCCTCCATGACCGGCCCACTTCATGAGCGCGGCCTGCCGACGGCCATTCACGAAGGCTCAGCACTCTCGACGTTCATCAAATATCCGGACGATGATCTCGAGGTGAAGATCAGCCCGAGGGGAGTGATCACGTCGACGACGTTCGATGCCTGGCGTCGGCCGGTGAAAATCACCGTGCAGGGACCAGGACTGACCATGGAGGATCGTTTCGAATACGACGGCACGGGCCGGGTGGTAAAGCAGATCCGGCGGCAGGGCCCGGAGGACGTGACCACCTCGTACGTCTACGACGCGATAGGTCGCCAGAAACAAGTGACCGTTGATCGGATCGCGGTGGCCGGCGGATCGGTGACCACGAAGACCGATTACGACCTCCCGCACAAAACCATCCGCACCACCGCTCCAGGCGGAGCAGTCACGACAACCGAGCTCGATTCACTGGGCCGAACCCGGCGGACTGCGACCGACACTGGAAGCAGTCCTGTCGAACAGCGCTTGGCCTACGACATAGATGACCGCGCCGTCTTCCAGACCGACATGCAGACTGCCTCGGCCGTCGCCTTCGACATTCATGGGCGCGCAATCGGAGCGCGTCATCCGGATGGACGAACCACCACGACGCTGTACGACGAATGGAATCATCCCATCGAGACCCGCGAGATGGCCGCGGATGGTGTGACGCTGGCAGGAGAGTCGCGTCGAACCTTCACGCCCTCGGGGCGCGTGGTCGAGTTGCGTACCAGGATCGAAACGGACCGCGAGAGCATCTCGAAGTTCTTATGGGATGGCGCGGGTCGGACCACAGGTTCGTCAGCAGAAGGGCCTACCTCGCCATCCCGTGCCGCGCACCAGCGCTATGATCTGGCGGGCCGGTTGATGCGGGCCGAATCAGGCGGCGGAACGGCCAGCGCGGTGACGCAGCCCTTCGAAGTTTCCGAGATCAAGTCCTACGCCGGAGCGCTGCCAGGAGTCACGGAGACCAGAGAAAAAACGGGCGCTCCCTTCACAATCGCGCAGCAGTTCAACACTGCCGGAGATTCGGTCCAGCAGAATCTCGGTTCTCTGGAATGGAAGCGTTCCTTCGACGAAGCTGGAAACGTCACCTCGGCTTCAGATCCCAACCGTCCTCCCACTCGGCTGAACTGGGATAGTCGCGGCTCGCTGCAGACCGAGCAGTTGCCTGACGGTGCGCTGAATCGATTCGGATACCACGCCAGCGGCGCCGCGACGAAGTATCAGGATCCGACCGACGAGTCGACCAATACTCGAACCGATCTGTCCGGTCGGCCCATGGAGCGGACCTACCCGGACGGAACCCGAGAGGCCGTGGTCTGGGACGGCCCGCGAATGAAATCCATGACCGACCGCCAGGGTAGGGTTCAGAACCTCATCTATAACGCCAAGGGCCAACTGACGGAGATTCAGAACGGATCCGGTCAACCCCTCGATCGAATCGAATATGACTCCGCCGGTCGTATGACGCGATGGACCAACAAGGACTCGGCCACGGTCTGGGAGAACTTCGATCTGGCCGGCAATCCGAAACAGACTCGCCAGATCCGATTCCGAGCAGAGTCAGGATTCGGATCTCCTCCGCAGGTCCTCGATGAGTACACGCAACAACATCGCTGGAACGAGCACGGCGAGCGGGCGCTGGCGCAGATGCCGCGAAGTGCCGCGGGACTCGGCGGCGGCTGGACCAGCTGGCTGCGGCAGGATTACGACGCCGCCGGGAATCTGGAGCGCCTGACCCGTCTCGCTGAAGAGCTCTCGTCGTCAGGCCAGGTTCTACTGGAAGCCAGCTATCGCAATGCCGGCCGCCCCGACCTTCGCGTGGTGACGCCTCGCTGCAGCACAAGTTCCTGTGCACCTATTGTTCGCCGGTATGGATACGAGCCCGAAACCGCTCGCTTGAACCGGATGGCCGTTGAAGTCGGGGCCATGCGCGTGGCCGGCTCGGAAGTGACGTTCGACGGATTGCAGAAGAGTGACGCGCGGCTGCTGGGTGTGAGCTCTGAGGAGCGTCATACGCTGTGGGCCTATGACGACCGCAGCCGTCTTCAGGGCTCGGTGTTCGGAACCCTGAACACGGGAATCGATCCGGCCACGGCTGCCGTACCCGGCCGTGCCATTGAGAAACTGACCCCCGCCGATTTCCGCAGAGAACAGGAGCGAACCCCGCAACTTGATCCCGCTACATCGGCAGCCTTGGCCAGCCGTGGAGTCGATCTCACCAAAGTCGATCCACCGACGATGGTCATGAAGGAAAAAGCGGGCGGAGGCCACAAGATTGACGAGCTGGTGCGCGGCAGCGAGACCCGCAAGATGGAGTACGCCGGCGCCGAGCGCGTCGACGATGGTCTCTTCATCTACGAATTCGACGAAAAGAGCCGCCTGATCCGGGCCACAGAGAAAGCAAAGACCACGGCCCTCCCGATTCGCCGTGTGCTGTACAGCTACAATGGAGCCAACCGGCTGATCGGGCGCCGGGCCGAGATGGCCCCTATCCCTTCGCTGACCACTGCTCCCGCTCCCTCGGACTGGCTGCTCGAGACCAGGCCGGCCATTCTGGGCGCGGACGGCCTTCCCGCCGAAGTCACATTTGTGTGGGACCCGATCACCGACAACCTCGTCACCGTGGCCCGAGCGGCCGCGACGTCAACCGATGCCCACAACGGAATCCTCAAGCAGATCATCCACGGCGGTCTGAGCTACGACGATCCCATCGAGGTGGCCACGCTGGAAGTCGGTGCCACCGGAAGCTCGACGATCATCAATCACCTTTACCCGATTTTTGATGAAGCAGCCGCCGGAAATCTTCAGGTAATTCTCAATCGCAACAGCCAGGTCGTGGCGCGTAACCTCAGCAACGACCCCTATGCCGGCGAGGAGCTCGAGTTGCGTGGGTCAGCCGTGGACCGGGTCTCGCTGAAGGCCGCGAAGAATGCAGCGGGCAACCTCGAGTCCGTGCAGGTCAGCCTGCGTACGACCGAACCGATCAGCGCGAGCACGCTCGCTGCCGGGGTCCGCCTGGCAGCAGTCGACGCCAACGGCTCCCTGGTACGTACCGCATCCTCGGCAGCATCACTCTCCGATCCATGGACGGCAACCTGGACGCTGAACGCGACGGAATGGTCCGCGCTCTCCAATCCTGCAGCAGCAACTGTCGGAAACATCTCCCGAATCCCGTCGGCCCTCTCCATCGCCGCAACGAATACCCTGCGCTCCGCAACCTGGTCCTTCGACATCCCGGTCCTCCCCGCACCGGAGTGGGCCATCCTCTCGAAACCGGTCTTCGTCTCCCCCGACCTCCCCGTCGAAGTTCGCGAGTCGCTCTCCACCCTAACAACGTCAATGAGCGCGATCGCGCCGAGCGGCCAGCAGACCACCACCCTCTACGAGATCCCCAACCTCGCCCTCCTCGGCACCCCCAGCAGCAGCGACACCCCCAACGAGCAACTCCTCACCGCCACCTTCCACGCCCAACCCTTCACCGAACCGATGACCGCCAAGAACTACGTCCGCGCAAGATGGTACGACCCGCGAACGGGGACGTTCCTCACGCCGGACCCGATGGGATATCGGGACTCGGCGAACTCGTATAGCTTCTCCGGTGGAGACCCCGTGAATCAGCGGGATCCAACCGGCGAGGCCGTTTACCTCATCTACCGCGATTTCGATGACGAGGTCCTTAAGAATGTTCCGGGGATCGGTCACCAGTACTTGGCATTCGATGCCGAAGCGCTACCGGATCCTAACAAGTGGAGAAGTCTTGTTAAAAAGTTTGGGGGTCAGCGAAGTGTGGACCCAGATCTGCGGCGAGATGCAAATCCCGATGCTGAAACCTTCTCCTTCCATCCGACGCGCGTGAGGCCAGGAGATCTCGGTAAAAACGACCTCGTTTTTACGGCGTACACGCGGAGTTCGTACATCGGCTACAACGATGTGAAATCAGACCAAATCCCGTTTAGCACGGCTCGAATGGCGAGCAAGATCAAGAGCGCGATACCTTTCATCGAATTTAAGGCCAAGGGAGTCAAGAGCATTTACCGGATTGCTGCAACTCAACAAGAACAGCAGCGGCTCTACTTGGCGGCGATCGCAGAACGGGACTCAATCAACTCGGGTTTGAATTCATTCGGCTCATATAAACTGGGAACCAAGAACTGCGGTTCGTGGACGCGATCTATGATCAGACGCGAAGGTTTGAGCTGGCCCCTCTCGGCATCATTCGCCAACTGCGGTGCCGGAGTCGGAGGACCAGCCGACCTCATTACGGGAGAGTTGACCGACGTCGCGGCCGTAGCCGGAGAGACAAGGTTGCTGTTCCGAAATGTGATCGCTGGGCTGGTCCAGATCTTGGAACAATGGGACGGCGAGGCGGAACAATGGGTTAAGGCGCAATCGGGTATGGACTTCGTTCCATGACAAAAATCATCGGTCGCGCGCGACTTTTGTTTACGCTGCTGTTTGTAGGTTTAATAACTCTCGTTAACGTTGATTGCGGACGCGATCCAATTTCAAACCGCCAGCGCGACGCGATTCCAGTCACCGAGTTGCTCCAACGAACTCAAACGAATCGATGGGAAACAAAACGATCGACTGAACTCGGCGTACAGGTGGAGGTCCCCGCCCATGTTTGTGGCTTCGCCGAGAATTCAACGCTAGGGATGATTATCGAGCTCCATACGGTTCCACCACCGGCTGGTGTCGTTGACGACAAGAGGTGTCTTCTTCAGATCAAAGTCGAACGTCTATTGCGTAACGATTTTGAGAGCCGTCGAGCGTCTGATCCGATCCTCACAAAAAAGACGGATCCCGATTACGAACTTCGTCGATGGGAGTATCGGCGTCATGATTCGATCAGCAGATTCGACGTCGATCGCTTCACCTTCTACCGCTACGACCTCGATTGTTCGAATGGTGACGTCGTTTGGGCCCTGGGTTCGATAACCAACGTCTATGATGGTGGAGTTTCGCTCTACGGAAAAGAGGATGAGGCAATCGTGCGCCGAATTATTGGTTCGCTTCAGTGCCTGGACCTCCCAATCGCTAGATAAGAGGCGATCTTCATCGCCGGGTCCAAACAGTGAACTGGATGGTCCGCCGAATCAGAGGGATCCTTGAGGGTCAGGGCTTCAAATTTCAGTGTTGATTGTTGAAGGCCTGGCCCCAAGCGATTTCCACGTCTTCAACTCGGGTCTTTCAGGATGAACCTGCGCCCGCGGCGCGTCTTGGCTCCGCTCGGTCTCATCGATGAGCTTCTGGATGCTTGAGGCCTGGCTTGACTTGTCCCCTTTAGAATACCTATATTGTCGGCATGGCATATACAATCACTGCTCTGGAGATTCTTCGAAAGGCGGAAATTGCCCTCCGCGACGTAGTGGGCAAAGCGGCTGCTGCCGGGGATTACGACGCAATTGTGGGGATTGTCAAAATAGCAAAGAGCATCGACGATATGAGTCTTCAGTTATCGGGAGGCGCTACGCCGAACTTAGGGGTGACTAACTCGCCCTCCGCCGGGGAGCGAAGCGTTTCTGAGGTCCCGGAACGAAAAACGCACCAAAATTCTCGGGTGTCCCGTCCGGGATCCCACAAGGGGTATCCCGCTTTCTTTAGGTCCAATGACGTGCTTATTAAAGTCGGCTGGTCGAAAAAGCACAGGGCAGAGTACGAGCATCGCGCTCCCAAACAAGTGCTTCACGCTTGGGTTCAGGCCCTTCGAAGCAGCCTCAATCGCAACGGACGGTTTAGGACCGAGGACCTTCTTCCGCTTCATCATCCGGACGGCAGTCAAATACCGGACTACCAGTCTTACCTCTTTCTTGCGTGGTTCTGCTTGGTAGGAGCGGTTGATCGGGAAGCGAGGCAAGGCTACAAAGTCAAATCGAGCGATCGATTTGCTGAGTTGATCGAACAGTTGTGGACCGATGTTCCTGAGAAAGAGTGAAAAGAGATGACTGTTAAATTTGAGGCGGATACCAGCATTCGAGTCCACGAAAGGGGCGTCATCGCTCAGCTTTGCTCACTATTTCGAAGCCACGAGCAAGGGCTTCCTGAATGGTTCAAGAACAGCTCGACGGTTTATGCCAAAGATAACGTTCCAAGCGAATATCGAGTTCTCACTCTTTTGACCGGTTCGATGCCGAAAGGGAAGTTAAAGTACATCGCGGTTCTTGACCATGCGGGGATGACAGTCGAAGACCTCGAGAATAAATTCGCAAACTGGGGGGATCCAGAAGCACACCTTGCCGAAGTAGAAACCGAAGAAATTCTCGAGGGTGGACATGGGAATGGCGGCAAATGCTACATGACGCAGATGTTCGATGAATACTCCTACCTCCATACGCTCAGAAACGGCAGAGCGAGCAAGTACGGATTCGTCCAGGATGATCCCAGACCCGGCTATTTCCCAGAGAGGCGGGACGGACGGGGATACAAGGTAGAAAAGTCCACCGATGAACTCAAACGAGCGCTAGCAGAGATCGGAGTCGATTTCGCAAAGCTCCCAGAGGAAGTCCGCACTTCAGCAGCCTTTAGACCCGGGTTCACACTCGTGGTGGGAATTGGAGCGAAACAGTTTGAAGCGAACGATGCAGCGCGGAAATTGGCCGACGGCGTCTTACACCATCCTCAGATGACGCTTACGGTGGAGAAAAATAGAATCTTTTTCGTTCACGAAGGCAAACCCGTCCCCGGCTTTACTCCTGTTTTGCTGGAGGAAATCCAACCGCATGAATATGCACCTGATCCGAAGATCATTCCAATCCCTCTTGAACTTCGCGATCCGGTGACTGGAACTAGTCAAAAAACCACACAGGCAGGAACGTCGCAAGGCCAGCTGATTCTACGCACGTCGAAGTCGTCAATGAGATGGACCCTGAAATCCCGCCATCACATTCGATACATTGATCGAGCTCGCCCAGTTGCATTTTTGAAGATGGAGAACGTTTCCCGATCTGTCTGGGTCGACAAGATGTACGGAGAGTGCAAGCTTGATGGACTGAGCCAATACGAAACGCCTGATCGCTCTGTGCTGGCCGAAGCGCCTCTTACCAGAGCTCTTGAGGAGTGGGTCAAGGGTCAAGTCTTCGAATATGAGGCGGAGTTCAAGAAACGCGATCGCATTTCGGCTTCGCAGGAACAGAAGAATCAGTTGCAGGATCTGAATCAACTGCTCGATCAATGGAAAAACAAGTTTCTTGATGAAATGAGTTACGGATCCGCGGGTGGTGGAGCAGGAGAAGGCCGGCGACGCTCCAGAGCGCGTCCACTTCCCCAGCGGTCCGCAGTTCGAGCGATCATTTCGTCTCCCTTTTCCAAGGCCGGCGTCGGTGTATGGCTGAGAATTAGAGTCGAATTCCGGGACAAGGAAGAGATCCCAGTGGCGGCGCCAGCTTATCTTTGGTATAGCAGCGATTGGGCCGTAGCTACCGTAGATGATAATCGACTCGTGACGCACTCACCGGGTCGTGTCGAAGTGTGGGTGGAGAGTCTTGACGGAAAGATTCGGTCGAACACTGTAGAGATTTCGGTCCTGGATACAGTGAAATCGCGGATTGAACCCTCGACTGTCGATCTCAGGGCAGGAACAATCCTTCAGATCGAACCGATAGTGACAGACCGCGAAGGACTCGAGCATCGCGACGTCTACGTCACGTGGATTCAGGATGACAGTAGTATCGTTGACATCACCGCAACTGGAAAACTGATAGGACAAAAACAAGGTCAGACAAAGATTTACGCTATGGACGAGCGCATGATGAATCACAGCTCGCCATGTAGCGTGACCGTAACCCCGGCTGAAGTCCTGCCTGGGGATGAACCAGGCCGTGCATATCCTCGGATCCTGCTTTCAGAAGTTGATCCCGATCCGCTAAATCCAGACGGCGATACAGTCCACCTTTCTCCCGATGACGGTCCAGTTCACCAGCTGACTCCGCAGCATGTGGCGCATAACGTCTGGTGGATCAATCTCCAGTGTCCCTTGGCCAAACTGTACTTTGAAGAACGTGGCCCTAACAGCCGCGAGTGGCGCTCTTATCACATCGAGCGATACATCGAAGCGCTTGTAAAGATACGTCTGAGCCACGACTTCCAAGTGGCTGACGAAGAGTTGTCCTTCGATGAGATAGAACGTCGTTGGCGGGAAGTGGCCTCCGAAGTTCAGCGACGCGCGCTCGAGGACTTACGGCCGCTACTCGAGGGCGGCGATGTTGGTGAATGACGATCAACGGTTAACGATTGTCCAGTCAATCCTCTTGGCCGCTGCCGAACTTGACCGCGAGCAGGGCAAATTCTCAGCGGAAGACCTTGTCGTGAGGGCGTGGAAGTTATTTCCAGACAAATTTGGGTTGCAAGGCTATGCAGCCAAATACCCTGATTCGAACAGGGTTCTGACGAAGATCATGGGCGCCACGTCGGCTCTGAAAACTAAGGGGTGGATCGAGCGAGTCGGAACCAAGCGGTATCGGTTATCCGAAGTAGGGCGAGTAGCAGCACGAGATTTGTCGAGCGGCGACGACCCGACGTTCAGACTTGCCGGTCTACCGCGCACCCTAGTCTCGACATTACGTAGGATGTTAGCTTCGTCGGCGGTTCAAAAGTTCCGTAATCGTGAACCGTTGACCTTCAGTGACGCCACCAGTTTCTGGAATATTTCGGCAAGAAGTACTGCAAATCAGCTGAACCTACGTCTTAATGAAGCAAACACCGCAGTCGCGCTTGCCGAGAATGCAATGTCAACCGAATCCGGAACGCTACCTGGTCTCTCTCAGAACATCACCCGTGGAGATCTCGGATTGTTGCATGCCCTCGGCCAGGAGCTAGAAAAGCAGTTTGCGAGGGAACTAACTGTAATTCGATCCCGGATAGACGAAAGGTACGCCTAAGGGCCCCATCATCGAAGTCCATCGAGAAGGACCGGTGGACTAGCGTGTCGAACAACATTTCGTCCAGGTTTCTTCAGCAGCAGGATCCTGTCCGTTTTGGTGGCCGAGCCCTTCCTATTCCCCCAAATTCGAGTCACTTTTTCGGAGACTTCAATCGAGTCGGTCATCAGACCTTCAAGTTGGAGATTGACGTTCCTCTTGATTCTAGACCAGGATTCTTTTGCCAGATTGAGATCCTCTCCGGAAGCGGAGCGAATGTCGCCAAGAACCACAACGCAGTACCCGCCCGGTTTGAGCGCCCGGGAGCACTGCTGCAAACTAGCCTCGAGGAAGTCGCAATAGTGAGGAAGACTTAGCTGATCCGAAAGAGCTAGCCTTTTATCGCTTCGTTCGACTCGGACGCGACGGTCAACATCCTCGACTAACTCCCGCAAAAGCCACAAACGAATCCAATTATATTTTCCGTAACGTATAGCCCTCAGATAGGGCGGTGACGTTACTATCAACGATACCGATTCTCTCTTAACCCAACTTGAGATCCTTCGCGCGTCGCACTTCTCCGCGCGCCCAACCGTTCCAGGCGCCCCTTCTCGGAAGAGGTGCAATAGCCTTCGCTCGAGACGGTCAAAAACATCGCTCGGGTGTTTTCTCAGTCGATGGGACACAATGTACCGTTTGATGTAGCCCGGAGACATGCAGAAAGTGTTGGGCATGCTGATGCTGAGCGTCCGGTTGTTGTCGCGGTCTGCCGGATGATTGCCATGGAGAATCCCGCAGAGCGTCGCTAACAAGAATCTGTCGCAAGCAGATCTGATAGCAAGTTGGTCCCGAACAAAGAGAAGCTGTGGGAGAGTTCGACGGCCATCAAACAACATTTGGATATCAGGCGACGCTTGAGCAGAAACTTTTCGCCGAGAGTATTGCGACTTTAACTCCGCAACACGGGCGAGCAGCCGAGACAGCCCGGCAGGGCGCACTTTTGCAGCCGTTAGGAGAGATGCCAGCGGATTCGCATCGGATCCGATACCAACTCTCCCCGCGAGACAGGCTTCTAGTGGAACGGTACCTCGCCCAGAAAAAGGGTCCAAGACGGTGTCTCCCGGCCGCGAGCACTGTTCTATAAAGTATCGCGGGAGCGCCGGAGGGAACATCGCAAGGTAAGAACACATCGAGTGCCACGGGTGTCCCCACCGCTTCGGCAGTTCCTTCCACCACGGCGCGAACCAAGTCGTGTTTTTCATGTTCTGAAGAGGAGTACTCTCCAATCGTAGCATCGGATCGGGTCCGATTCTGGAATCTACAATTCGTGGAGGTCGCACACGCTTTGCCCCGATGTAATTTGACGTTTTGATTTGGAACGTTCCGTCAGTTCCTCTTGAGCAGACCTCGCACGTTCGAAACGAGCGACGAGCTTGTGCCTCTAGCCGGAGGTACCGCAGCTCTGGTTAAGTTTGGGATGGAATCAGTGGCGCGGAAATAGTGGGGCCAGGGCTTCAAATTTCAGAGATAGAGGCCGATCCGCGTTTTAAGTTTCACGGCTGAGAGCCGCCTCGATCTCGACAACTGCGTTCACTTCGGGGCGGACGTTCGTTGGCGATGCTTCGGCTTCAATGTCACAAGACTGAACCGCCCGCGCACTGTCCCGCATGCCATCGGGGGCGGCCTTTCGCCCTTCGCTTAACGCCGGCTGCGAGTCGGGGCGCGGTGGTAGCGGCGGGCGGTGAGGGG
>Ga0180121_10001264_pt1 | contig 10708 bp, 7 predicted proteins | sample AntDrymUQ5402106_2_FD_129676 | JGI IMG/M metagenome (GOLD analysis project Ga0180121, IMG submission 129676) | Polar desert sand microbial communities from Dry Valleys, Antarctica - metaG UQ540 (21.06) (version 2) (version 2) | ecosystem: Environmental > Terrestrial > Soil > Desert | place...
AATTAACGGAAGTATTTTCGATACAAAAAAATTATTATTAATTAAATAAAGGAGGATATTATGAACCGGTTTCTTCAATTGGTTCGATTAAAGCGAACCGTTTTGTTTCAAAATAATAAGAGGGGCTTAGACGCTCTAAGATTGAGACCTGGCGAGTCTTTTCAAAGATTAATTACTAATATAAATAGTGGTATAGTCTTGCCTCTTTTCATATCCATACAAATTTATTAAATAAAATAAAAATCATTTAAAAAACTTTAATAACAAAAGAATATGAAAAAGTTAAATTTGCAAATTTTGAGTATAATAATATTTTTATTTCTAATAACGTTCAATATTAAAAATTCCTTTCCTCAAAATGATAACTCAGTTTGCGGCGATACAACCGAGATTTCATCATTTAATGGAATCCCGACTCGATCTCCAGTAACAGGGGTATTTTACAGAGTTTTAATACTTTATGTGGCTTTCTCAGATGATAATGAAATTGGGCCGACATGGAATATTTGGCCTAATGATGAAATAAATGGACATAAACCAGTAAATCCTTATACAAGCAATGGAAGATTAATAGACACATCCGAAATGAGTAATTACACTGACTACACTTATTCGAAATGGTTTCAAGAAATGAGTCGTGATAGTTTTGATTTTATAGGTGATGAGGTATATGTTGATTTACCTTTGAGGGCATTGGATTATAAGAATTTAGGATATGGTTATGGAACAATGAATAATGTAGTTCTGAGTAGAATAGATTCTTTGATAGATTTTTCCAGATATGACAATTGGAAATTTGAAAACGGACAATGGGTCTGGGGAACTGACAACAATGTTGACTTTGTAATTATGAATTATAGAAATATTCCTTATGCCAACTCTTGGTTTTTTAATAATTCTGGCATTGGTGGATATGCTACTCTTGCAACTTCTGCAACATTACACGGTAAATTTATTGGGACAGGTGTGACAGCACTTGGATTATTATACCGTCTCACCCGGACTCAAGTAAAGCTACAGGCAGTGAAGAGTATGGAAAACAAATGATTCCCAACGTATATTCACCTATCATAATAAATGATGATTTATGCTCTGAAAGTCAAGGTGATTATACAATAACATTTGATGATAAAGGTGACGAACTAGATGCATATAATTTAAATTATGACGAAATTTTTAGTCCATGGAGTAACCCATCCTCCAATTCCTGTGTACACCCTTCCACTAATTCAGGTTTAACCTTCAACCTTGAGAGTCAGGACACTTCAGGAGCAGTTACACTAAAAGTTTATTTTAATGATGCGACCGCCTTACTTGCCCTTCCTCCATCAAAGCCAAAAAATGTAAAAGTTTCGCGGGACCTTATCACTGAATATTCATACCATCCAAAAGTAACATGGGATGCAAACATTGAGCCCGATTTTGTCAGCGCAACTTATGGGGATGCATTGGTTGAGCCTAAATTTGAAATTTACAGAGGGCATTCAGAATACTGTGACAGCGAACCGTATTACACCTATTTGACTAGCGTTGCCTCTGATATAACTGAATATACAGACAATTCAGCAACATTGTATTTTGCGAATGAATTTAGTCCGGGACCAGGTTGTGCATTATATATAAGAACTTATTCTTACAAAGTTGTCGCAAAAGATAACCGCGGAATGAGTTCATTGAAATCCGAAAGAGGATTGATTACTGATTATATAATTGCTTGTTTTGGTGAAGTTGATCCGGAAGGTCCCGATAATTTGAGTTTTAATCTCGACATACCTAAAGAATATAAAATTTATCAAAATTATCCAAATCCGTTTAATCCTGTGACGAACATTCAATACGATTTGCCATTTGATAATTTTGTGACAATAAAGATTTATGATGTGCTCGGAAAAGAAATTATGACTTTAATAAACGAATTCAAACAAGCGGGGAGTTACATAACCTCGTTCAATGGCTCTAATCTTCCAAGCGGAATTTATTATTACAGGATCGGAGCAGGTAACTTTGTCGCTGTAAGGAAGATGCTTCTAATAAAATAAGTACAAAACAGATTTAACTTTTTTCGTTAAAATAATTGAAGCGCGGATATTTCACACCTACCCGTGCTTTTTAATTTATACAAAACATTGGTGTAATTATGTAGGGAACGCATATATGCGTTCCCTACTACGCGTCCATGACGATGTTTTCAAAATTATCTTAGGGCAAGTTATTCTTACTATTCCTACAAACCCCCTTCTTTTTCATTTAATTAGAAATTTATCATTTGTAATTTAAAATTAGATGGAAGTCTGGAAAAAAAATTTATACAGTATTTGGATTGCGCAGTTTGTAGCAATGGTCGGTATGAGTATGGTCGTTCCTTTTCTCCCTTTTTACATCCGTGAGCTTGGTATTACTAATCAGGATGAACTCGAACACTGGAGCGGTATTGTTTTCAGCGGACCGTTTATACTTTCATTCTTGCTTACTCCTGTATGGGGAGCCTTAGGAGACAAGTTCGGCAAAAAAAATATGGTGCTTCGTGCGGTCTTCGGACTGGCAGTGTCACAGTTTTTAATAGGATTATCGGGAAATGTAGTTCAGTTATTTATTTTCAGAATGGTGCAGGGTGCGATCAGCGGCTTCATTGCTTCTTCGCTTGCATTAGTCTCGACAAGCACACCAAAAGAAAAATCCGGCTATGCTATCGGGATCTTACAAACATCAATATCTTCGGGAACAGTTATTGGACCTTTCATCGGAGGATTTATTGCTGATCTGACATCTTACAGGACGGTATTCTTCATAACCTCCGCAATGTGTCTTATCAGCGGGATTCTCGTAGTGATAAATGTTAAGGAACCGGTAGTTGAAACAGCAAAGAAGATCTATTCCGTTTTTCAGAATTATAAATATGTTTTCAGTAATTCACAGAGATTAATTGCGATGATATCAATAATGTCGATTCAAATTTCAATAACTATCGCTCAGCCCATTTTTGCTTTGTTCGTCGAATCAATGACAAAAGGAACGGAATATATTTCCACATTGACGGGAGCAATTTTCGGAACATTAGGTATCTTTAGTGTAATATCTTCTCCGTGGTGGGGAAGAAGAAATGATACAAAAAGTTTTAAGAAAAACATTATAATCGCGATATGCGGCGCAGGGATAGCTTATATAATTCATACGTTTATAAGCAATCCTTATTTGCTTTTCCCGGTAAGGGCATTTCTCGGTCTCTGTGTCGGCGGAATAATTCCTGTTTTATATTCATACATCAATAAAAATATTTCAGACGACAGAAAAGGCGGAGTAATGGGAATTGCGTCGAGTTTCACTTTGTTGGGAAATCTTATCGGACCATTGCTGTGTACAATATTGCTTTTTGAAATTCAATTAAAATATATTTTTCTTATTGCTGGAATGATGCTTCTGGGAAACGCAGTTCTTATTTTTTATAGAGTCAAAGAAAAGAGCAGCAGGGAAAATCTTAATGAAGAAATTATTGTAAAGGATAGTGTTATAGTTGAAAAGTTAATCCGCCGCGGCGGATAAAACCTAAAACAGATATGGATCAGCCAAAAAAAATAAAGAAAGCTGAAAACAATTCATTGCAAATAACATGGAGCGATGACACTGTGTCCGAAGTTACCCTTGAAGAATTACGGGATAATTGCCCATGCGTTCACTGTAAAGGCGAGACAGTAATTTTCAGTTCATATATTCCCATCAAAACACCCTTCAAAGCCGCCGGATTTTATGAAATTGAAAAAATTGAGCCTGTTGGAAATTATGCGATTCAGATAATCTGGAAAGATAAACATAACACTGGGATTTATTCGTGGGAATTATTAAATGAACTTAGCAAGAAAATTAATTAAAATTTATTATTGTACTATTCATATCATTTTGAAATTTTTTTTAATTTTAAATAAGCGCGTTGATTGTATTTAATTATGACTTTATTTCTTGGGGGGGGGGATATTTTACAAAAGTTTTCCTACCCCAATTGGTAGAAGTAAATATTTTAGGAAAGAACTTATATGCCTGTCTACTCCAAGGACAGGAAGAACTGATTTAAATTTTGTTCCTTTAAGATTTTCAAAATAATCCCTCGAAAGTATTTTAAAAATTATTATGAGAAAAATAATTTTAACAGTCTTCATTGTGCTTTGCACGTTAAAAAATGCGGAAGCTCAATGGATTATTCAACCAACTGGAAATATCCATTCGATAAGAGATGTGGAATTTATTAACAGATATACCGGATGGTCGTGCGGAGATAATCACATATATAAAACAACAAACGGAGGAAATAACTGGATAGAGCAGACTCACCCTGACGCTTATCTGATTCAGCAGATATTTCCTGTAAATGAAAATGTTGTTTACGCTGTCGGATGGTGGAACTTTATGAAAACAACAAATGGCGGTGAAACCTGGACAGCATTTTTTGCTGGAGGTACGGGTCAAGGATTGCCGGTATTAGAAGCATTATACTTCATTGATGAAAATACGGGATGGCTGACAGGAAATGTGGTGGTTATGAAAACAACAAATGGTGGAAATTCATTTATCGATTCTATGAGATTAGAAGGATTAGGTCAAGATGTTTATTTTAAGAATGCTATGACGGGAATAATTTGTGGCGAATCCGGGGGGGTTTTAAAAACTATAAACGGAGGGCAAAGCTGGCACTCAATAAAAATAATTAAAAAAGGGACCCAATATAGTTTTCGTAGATTAGCAGTAATCAATGATAGTATTGTTTGGATTGGAAGCATTCCTATATACAAATCCACAGACTTCGGAAATACTTGGGATAGTATTGGTTATATACCAAGTACAAATTTCAATGTAAGAATGTATGGATTATGTTTTTCATCCATAAATATTGGATATGCTGCCGGCAATATGGGCGAGATGTATAAGACAACAGATGGTGGTTATAGCTGGAAGAGGGAAAACAGTGGGGCATCAACGTCAATTATTTATTCTATAGATGCTTATACTGACAGTATTGTCTGGGCTTCGAGAGGAAATGGAACAATCATTCACACGGTTACCGGTGGACAAACCGGAATTTCAAATTCAAGTATTTTACTACCCAAAAATTTTATTCTTTATCAAAACTTCCCTAACCCGTTTAACCCAGTGACGAATTTAGAATTTAAAATTTCGAAGTTTGGATTTGTATCTTTAATGATTTATGATATGCTTGGAAAAGATGTATTAACAATAGTAAATGAGAATCTTAAAGCAGGAACTTACAATTATGAATTTAACGCATCGAATTTTCCGAGCGGAATTTATTTCTACACATTGATGGCAAATGGATTTATTGAAACAAAACAAATGGTTTTAATAAAATAAAAAACTTATCTAACGTTATGACTCCATCAGGTTTATAATAAAGCAGACCGGATACTTTTCGAATGCCGCCAAGCATATTTAAAGTTAAATTAATCAATTTTAATAAAGTGATTAAACTCCGTCTGCTTTTTATTTTTAAAGAAATAATCTTTGAATTAAAATTAAAAAATTAAAATTTTGAAAAGGAGTTAAAAATATGTTGACAAATAAAAAAATCAAAACACTATTTATAGTAATAATTTCAATTCTATTTCAAAATTCTTATTCCCAAATGGATTCATGCGGAACAGTTCCATTTTCAGGTGAGACATCTTCACCTTCGACTTTTATCGGTGGAAGATACAAACCTCACAGAACAGACATAGGAGGTTCTCAATCGGGTTCTGATTACTTTCCTATTTTAGTAGTATTTATTCAGTATCAGGGAGAAACAGGTGGAAACTTTCCAGGAAACCCGGATTCTGTTGATGCATGGCCGGCAGGGAGAGCGCCTAACTATCTTAATCGAGTAATAAAGGCTAGCAGAACATCAACTTCCTCATGGTGGGATTCTTACAATGGATATGACATAAGCGATTACTGGCATGAATTTTCCAGAGGGAAGTTACATGCTATTGGAGAAGCTTATTCTGTAATACTTCCGCAAACAAAAGCGTGGTATGATGCAAATGGCGGACACGCGAAAATGAATAAAGATGTTTTCGATATATTACAGGATCCTGAACTTGGAATTGATTGGCCTTTCTATGATAAATGGACTACCATTGCTGAAGGTGATTTTAAATGGGAGCCTGATCAGTTAGTAGATATGATATACCTGGTTTTCAGAAGTAGGGCAAATGGATACTTAGGAGCTGCTGCCGGAGAAGCTTCAATCGGATCAATACAGGGAGCGTCCACAAATGGTCAATACACAGTATATCAAAGTGGAAATATAATAGTAAAAGTTCAGGGAGGTGGCTTTGGCATTAACTGCTCAGGACATAGAACGGAAGCTCCGGGAAATTCAATATTCAGCCGGCATGCATTTATTGGAATTGGAACTCATGAACATGGACACTACTTATTTGGAGGAGCACACGAGACTTATTGTCACATGGTATCAGGTGCGGGAGGGGAGCTTAGTTTTAGTCCATGGGAAATGGTTAAGATGGGGTATATTCAGCCGCAAACAGTAAATTATTTTAATCCAACACACTTGCTATATGACATTTCCTCCCGCAATGGAACGGCGGGATCGGCCGGTGAAGTTTTACAAATTCCAATTTCAGGTGAAAATGAATTTTTTCTCTTAGCAAACAGGAGAAAAGTATCTCAATGGGATATCAGAATGGCTGGAGATACACTTGCTGAAGATGGAAATTATAGCTTAAAGAAAATTAATCCTAATTACGGGAAAGGACTTTACATTTACCATATAAAAGGTGGTTATGAATATGGACCTGGTAATGCAAAGGACATGGATCTTGAATGTGCTGACGGCTTATGGAATTGGGAGTTCGCCAGTTTATATCGACCACCAATATGGGGTCCAAGTGGTGCAAATCCAGTATTTAAAAGGAGTACTCCATCCTATAGCAATGACAATCCTGCAAACTTTGACACTCCCTCACTGCTCAATAGGGATGAGATTAGTTTTTTTTACAGATTGAATGATACAGGTAGAACGATTTGGTTTAGCCCGGGAAGTAGAGATTTGTTCAGTCCTACAAGAAGAGGAACTGACAGAATTTATACAAATACAAAAGATTATTGGTTTTCACTTCCTGTATACGGAGACAGATGGGATGCATGGAATGTGGGATATAACGAAGTTTTTTCACCATACTCGAGTCCTAATACAAGAAAAATGAATAATGATACTTGTGGAATATTTATTTGGTATCAAGCGGTTGATACTTCAACCAAGGAAGCAATCCTTAAGCTTTATAGAAGCGGCCAGGGTGGATTCACTCGAGATTCAATTTTACATCTTACACCTCCTTCAAAACCAATGGGCATGGTAGCCGATTATCATCTTGAAGGAGAAAACATTATGAGACCAATTATAACCTGGAATCATAACCAAGAACCGGATATGCTCAGAACAAACTTAAAGAAAAAGTATAAAATATGGAGAGCCACTCAATTAAACATGTATTATGTTCCAACTAATTATTTATTTCTCGATACACTTTCTATAGATTCAGGGACTATTCCGAGTTACATAGATACTTCCATAATTGCTTGGGGAAGCGCATGGCCAGGAATGGGTGCACAGACAGAATATCCTGTCAGATATAGGGTGCAGGCAATTGATAAATGGGGAGATTCTTCTGTTCGTTCAGATTTTGGAAGCGTTATAGGATTGATGAATTGTTCAATCTGTGCAGTTGGAGATGGACCTGACAATATAGCTAAAGATATTCCCGATCAATATTTTTTATACAGTAATTATCCCAATCCCTTTAATCCGGAAACAAAAATCAAATTCGATCTGCCAATTGATAATTTTGTTTCAATAAAAGTTTATGACGTACTTGGAAAGGTAGTTTACACTTTAGTAAATGAATTTAAGCAGGCGGGGAGATATTCTGTTTCATTCAACGGTTCAAATATTTCAAGCGGGATTTATTATTATAAGATCACAGCGGGTAATTTTGAACAGGTAAGGAAGATGATATTAATTAAATAATTTTGAAATTAAGAAAAGCTCTGCGATAACCTCAGAGCTTTTCTAATTATTGTATTCTTCAGTAACGTCTTTGTTAAGCCGCTTGGAATAAAATCTAAAATCATTCATAGATAACTTTACATCATCTTCAAGCTTTATTAAAAGCATATATTTAAGACGCAGGTGATTTAATTTACTATACATACCGCCTCTCAGATAACTTTTCACAATAGGATTAATTTTAAGTGTAAGACTCATGCCGTTGTTTCCGCCTTTATATCGTTTTATCCATCTTTCAAGCCTGTGAAGGAATGTTGATTGAGACTGAACATGCCCGGTACCCTGGCACATTGGGCAGATGTCAGACACAGTGTGAATAATATTCTGCCTTATTCTTTGACGCGTAATTTCGACCAAACCAAATTCACTAACAGGTAAAATTGTAACTTTTGCCCTGTCATTCTTGAACTCTCTCCTTACATCTTCAAACAGCCGTCTCCTGTTCTTTTCATCATACAGGTCTATGAAATCGATTACAATTATTCCTCCAATATCCCTAAGCCGTATTTGACGAACGATTTCTTTTGCAGACTCAAGATTGGTGTTAAGAGAATTGACTTCCTGATCCCTATGCCTTGCGTACTTTCCGCTGTTTACATCGACGACTGTCATTGCTTCAGTTGCTTCAATAACAATGTAACCGCCGTTTTTGAGCCAAACTTTTCTTTCAATTGACTCTTCTATTTGTTTCTCAATGTTATAAACATCAAATAAGGGCTGAACTCCTGAGTAATATTCAAGCTTTTCTGAAAACTCAGGTGAGGTTTCATCTACATATGCCTTTATATCTTTAAAATGTTTTTTGGAATCGACAATTATTTTTGAAATGTCTTCTTTGAAAAGATCTCTTATTACTGATGAAGTCGTCGATACATCCTTATGGAGTATTAGAGGCGACTTCGTAGTTTTGAGCTTGGATTGAATTTCATTCCAGGTCTGAATGAGAGTATTCAGATCATCGAGTATCAAATTTTCCTCCTGACCTGCCGCTACTGTTCTGATTATAATTCCGAAACCTTTTGGAAGTGTTGACCTTACAATGTTTCGCAGGCGTTTCTTTTCTTTTACATTATAAATTTTCCGAGATATGCCGATCTTTTTTTCGAAAGGAATTAAAACAAGATATCTTCCGGGAATGGAAACTTTCGACGTGATTCTAAAACCTTTTTTGCCAACAGGCTCTTTTGTAATCTGAACAATTATATCCTGACCTCTTTCAAGATTGGGCATTTTCGAATCATGCTTGTTGACATAAGTCGCCACGCTGTCTTCCTCATCTTCTTCGTCCACTTCAACATCCGAATCGTCTCCGATAATGGCCGAATATTCTTCAAGTGAACTTCCAATATCTGAAAAATGAAGAAATGCATCCTGTTCAAATCCAATATCAATGAACGCTGCCCTAATGCCTGGAATAACTTTGCCGACTTTACCAAGATAAATGTCACCGATATTTCTTTCTTTATCCGGCGTGTCAAGAAAAAACTCGGCAAGCTTATTGTCTTCGGTAATAGCAATGCGGATCTCTTTGGATACAGCATTAATAAGTATAACTTTTTTCATGAGCGCAAACGTAGTATCATAATAACACTATGAATTCATCGAAGTCAAAAATTCTTTATTGGATTTTGTGCCGCGCATTTTTTCCAATAAGAATTCCATTGCTTCTATAGGGTTATAATCGGAAAGAAGCTTTCTCAGAAGCCATACTCTTGAAATTGTATCGTTTGACAAAAGCAGTTCTTCCTTTCTCGTTCCGGATTTGTTAAGATCTATTGCCGGGAAAACTCTTCTGTCGGATAATCTTCTGTCAAGTACTATTTCAGAATTACCAGTTCCTTTAAATTCTTCAAAAATAACTTCGTCCATCCTGCTTCCCGTTTCAATAAGCGCTGTTGCAATGATGGTAAGACTTCCGCCTTCATCTATGTTTCTCGCAGCGCCGAAAAATCTCTTCGGCTTGTGCAATGCATTAGCATCTACACCCCCAGACAAAATTTTTCCACTGTGAGGAATTACGGTATTGTGTGCTCTTGCCAGACGGGTGATACTGTCAAGAAGGATCACAACATCTTTCTTTGCTTCCACTAATCTTTTCGCCTTCTGCAAAACAATCTCCGAAACTTGTACGTGTCTTTCAGGTGGTTCGTCGAATGTCGAGCTGATTACTTCCGCATTAACATTCCTTTCCATATCTGTTACTTCTTCGGGACGCTCGTCGATCAATAATACAATGAGATGAACTTCAGGATGATTTCTTGTAATACTGTTTGCCATTGTCTGAAGCAGAATTGTCTTCCCACTTTTTGGCGGTGAAACAATTAAACCTCTCTGACCTTTACCGACAGGGGTGAAAAGATCCATAATTCTCATTCCGTATTCCACAGGAGTAGTTTCGAGATTAAATTTTTCGTGCGGGTAAAGAGGAGTTAAGTTGTCAAATAAAATTCTGTCTCTTATTGTATCCGGATTTTCGAAATTAACTGCTTCAACTTTAAGCAACGCGAAAAATCTTTCTCCTTCTTTTGGAGGTCTGACTTGTCCGCTTACAGTATCGCCGGTTCTCAGTAAAAACTTTTTTATTTGTGAAGGTGAAACATAAATATCATCAGGAGAAGGAAGATAATTATAATCTAC
>Ga0180121_10001265_pt1 | contig 10704 bp, 3 predicted proteins | sample AntDrymUQ5402106_2_FD_129676 | JGI IMG/M metagenome (GOLD analysis project Ga0180121, IMG submission 129676) | Polar desert sand microbial communities from Dry Valleys, Antarctica - metaG UQ540 (21.06) (version 2) (version 2) | ecosystem: Environmental > Terrestrial > Soil > Desert | place...
GCCGAGCATCTGCTCGGCCTGCTCGCGGGTGAGCCCGACGAGCGACGGCTCGCCCGAATCGGCCGCGACCGCCTCCGCGATCTCGCGCTGTCGCGCCAGCCAGTACTCCGGGATCGCCTCGGGCTTGATGTTGACGGCCACGTTGCGGTAGCGCGCCAGGCCCGAGCCCGCCGGGATCAACTTGCCGATGATCACGTTCTCCTTGAGGCCGAGCAGCGGGTCGGACTTGGCCGAGATGGCCGCGTCGGTGAGCACCCGGGTGGTTTCCTGGAACGACGCCGCCGACAGCCACGAGTCGGTCGCGAGCGATGCCTTCGTGATGCCGAGCAGCACCGGGCGTGCCGATGCCGGCACGTTGCCCGCCTCGACCACCTCGGCGTTGCGCTCCTCGAATGCGCGCCGGGCGATCATGTCGCCGGGCAGGAACTCCGTGTCGCCCGGGTCGATGATGTGCACCTTGCGCAGCATCTGCCGCGCGATCAGTTCGATGTGCTTGTCGTGGATCGTCACGCCCTGCGAGCGGTAGACCTGCTGGACCTCGTCGACCAGGTGGTTCTGGAGCGCGAGCACGCCCTCGACCCGCAGCTTCTCGTGCGGGTTGACCGAGCCCTCGGTGAGCTGCTGGCCCACCACGACCTCGTCGCCGGCGCTCACCGTGAGACGCGCGCGGAACGACACCGGGTACTCGACCTGATCGCCGGAGTCGTCGGTCACGAGGATGTTGCGGACGTGCTTCTCGTCGTCATCCTGGATCGAGACCGTGCCGCTGATCTCGGTGATCTGCGCCTCGCCCTTGGGCTTGCGCGCCTCGAACAGCTCGACCACGCGAGGCAGACCGTGCGTGATGTCCTGTCCGGCGACGCCTCCGGTGTGGAACGTGCGCATCGTGAGCTGGGTGCCCGGCTCGCCGATCGACTGCGCGGCGATGATGCCGACCGCCTCTCCGATGTCGACCATGCGCCCGCTCGCGAGCGAGCGGCCGTAGCACACGGCACAGACGCCGATCTCGGCCTCACACGTCGTGACCGATCGGACCTGCACCTCGTCGACGCCCGACTCCAGCACGGCGGCCGTGATCTCGTCGTTCAGCTCGTCGCCGGCCGAGGCCCACTTCTTACTGCCGACCTTCACGTCCTCGGCGAGCACGCGCCCGAACACCGACGTGTCAGCGTGCTGGCCCTTCGCGACCGAACCGTCTGGCCTGGTCACGTTGATCTGGATCGGGATCGAGCGGTCGGTACCGCAGTCTTCCTCGCGGACGATCAGCTCCTGCGCCACGTCGACGAGCCTACGGGTGAGGTACCCGGAGTCGGCGGTGCGAAGCGCCGTGTCGGCCAGCCCCTTGCGGGCGCCGTGCGTCGAGATGAAGTACTCGAGCACGGACAGACCCTCGCGGAAGTTCGACTTGATCGGCCGCGGGATGATCTCGCCCTTCGGGTTCGCCACGAGACCGCGCATGCCTGCGAGCTGGCGGATCTGCATGATGTTGCCTCGGGCTCCCGAGTTCGCCATCATGAAGATCGGGTTCGTGGGGGTGAACCCTTCCTCCATGGCGTCCTTGACCTCGTCGGTCGCCTGGGTCCAGATCTCGATCAGCTCCTGGCGACGCTCGTCGTCGGTGATGATGCCCTTGCGGTACTGCCCCTCGACCTTCTGCGCCCTCTTCTCGTGCGCATCGAGGATGCTCTGCTTGGACGGCGGCACGGTGACGTCCTCGACGCCGATGGTCACACCGGCACGGGTGGCGTAGTGGAAGCCGAGGTTCTTCAGGTTGTCGAGGACTTCTTCGACCGTGGCCCGGTCATAGCGGTGCACGGTCTCATCGACCAAGCGGGCGACGTCGGACTTCAGCACCGTGTAGTTGTGGAACTCGAAGTCGCCGGGGAAGGCCTCGTTCAAGATCACGCGGCCGATCGTGGTTCGCACGACCGGCGTGAGGCCCGCCGCCGCAGCGCCGGACGCGGCCCAGCCCTCGGGCAGCATTTCGTCGGGCAGCGCCTTGCCGGTGAGGCGGATGCGGATCGGGGCGTGCAGCCCCGCGCCGCGGTCGAGCGCCAGCAGGGCCTCGTTGACGGAACCGTACGCGGGGATCTGCTCGTCCTTCTTCTTCTCGTCCTCGGCGAGGGACAGGTAGTAGAGGCCGAGCACCATGTCCTGCGACGGAGTCGCGATCGGACGGCCGTGCGCCGGCGACAGGATGTTGTTCGCCGACAGCATCAGGATGCGCGCCTCGGCCTGCGCCTCGGCCGACAGCGGCACGTGCACGGCCATCTGGTCACCGTCGAAGTCGGCGTTGAACGCCGCGCACACCAGCGGGTGGATCTTGATCGCCTTGCCCTCGACCAGCACCGGCTCGAAGGCCTGGATGCCGAGACGGTGCAAGGTCGGCGCGCGGTTCAGCATCACGGGGTGCTCGCGGATGACTTCCTCGAGCACGTCCCACACCTGCGGTCGAGCGCGCTCGACCATGCGCTTGGCGCTCTTGATGTTCTGCGCCAGGTTCTGGTCGACCAGCCGCTTCATGACGAACGGCTTGAACAGCTCGAGCGCCATCTGCTTGGGCAGCCCGCACTGGTGCAGGCGGAGCTCCGGTCCGACCACGATGACCGAACGGCCGGAGTAGTCGACGCGCTTGCCGAGCAGGTTCTGGCGGAAACGCCCCTGCTTGCCCTTGAGCATGTCGGAAAGCGACTTCAGCGGACGATTTCCGGGGCCTGTGACCGGACGGCCGCGACGGCCGTTGTCGAACAGGGCGTCGACGGCTTCCTGCAGCATGCGCTTCTCGTTGTTGACGATGATCTCGGGCGCCTGCAGGTCGAGCAGTCGCTTGAGCCGGTTGTTCCGGTTGATGACTCGGCGGTACAGGTCGTTGAGGTCGCTCGTCGCGAACCGTCCGCCGTCGAGCTGCACCATCGGGCGCAGGTCGGGTGGGATCACGGGCACCGCGTCGAGCACCATGCCCGAGGGCGTCGACTTGCCATCGACGAAGTTCGAGACCACCTTCAGGCGCTTGATCGCCTTCAGGCGCTTCGTGCCCTTGCCATTGTCGATGATGTCGCGAAGGAACAGGACCTCGGCGTCGACGTCGTAGTCGTGCAGCAGGCGCTTGATGGCTTCGGCGCCCATGCCGCCCTCGAAGAAGTCGCCGAATCGCTCCCGCAGGCTGCGGTAGACGTTGTCGTCGGCCACGAGCTGCTTGATCGAGAGGCTCTTGAAGGCCGACAGTACGTCGTCGAGGTGCTGGACCTCGCGGCCGCTCGCCTCGCTGATGCGCTCGACATCGCGCTGCGCCTCACGCTTGGCGGCCGAGAGCTGCGCGCCCTTGGCGCCTTCACCCTCGAGCTCCTTCAGCCGGTCCTCGAGCTCGGACAGCCGCTTCTTGATGTCGTCGTCACGCTCGGCCTCGAGCTGGCGCTTCTCGGCCTCGAGCTCGGTCTCGATCCCGGGCAGGTCCGTGTGACGGCGCTCATCGTCGATGCGGGTGATCACGTACGCCGCGAAGTAGATGATGCGCTCGAGGTCCTTGGGGGCGAGGTCGAGCAGGTAGCCGAGCCGGCTCGGAACGCCCTTGAAGTACCAGATGTGGGTGACGGGCGCGGCCAGCTCGATGTGACCCATGCGGTCGCGGCGCACCTTGCTGCGGGTGATCTCGACGCCACAGCGCTCGCAGATGATGCCCTTGAACCGCACACGCTTGTACTTGCCGCAGTGGCACTCCCAGTCGCGCGTCGGTCCGAAGATGCGCTCGCAGAACAGGCCGTCCTTCTCGGGCTTCAGCGTGCGGTAGTTGATGGTCTCCGGCTTCTTGACCTCGCCGTTGGACCATGCGCGGATCTGGTCGGGGGTGGCAAGGCCGATACGGAGCTCATCGAAGTAATTGACGTCCAGCACTTAGTGGCTCGCCTCCTCTTGTGGCTCTTGGCTCTTGTGGCTCTTGGGCATCGCTCTCATGACGTTCAACGCTGTCGTGTTCCCGCGTGCGCGCACAGAGCCGTTCAATCGAAGTCCGCCCCGGCCGGTTCGCGACGGCTGAGGTCGATGCCCAGCTCCTCGGCGGCTCGGAACACGTCCTCGTCGGTCTCGCGGAGCTCGATCTGCTCGCCGGTTGAGGAACGCACCTCGACGTTGAGGCAGAGCGACTGCATCTCCTTGATGAGCACCTTGAAGGACTCGGGGATGCCCGGCTCGGGGATGTTCTCGCCCTTCACGATGGCCTCGTAGACCTTGACGCGACCGAGCACGTCGTCGGACTTGATCGTCAGGAGCTCTTGGAGCGCATACGCCGCGCCGTAGGCCTCGAGGGCCCAGACCTCCATCTCGCCGAACCGCTGGCCTCCGAACTGGGCCTTTCCGCCCAGGGGCTGCTGCGTGATCATCGAGTACGGACCGGTCGAGCGAGCGTGGATCTTGTCGTCGACCAGGTGGAGCAACTTCAGGATGTAGGCGACGCCGACCGTGATCGGCTCCTCGAACGGCTGACCCGACCGACCGTCGAACAGCCGGGCCTTGCCCACATCGTCGACCATGTTCACGCCGTCGCGGTTGGGGTGGACCGAGCGGATCGCGTCGAGGATCTCGCTCTCACGGGCGCCGTCGAACACAGGGGTCGCGACGTGCACGGGACCTTCGTGATCGGTGCCGTCCTTCTTGAAGCCCCACAGCGCGGCGAGGCCGAGGTGCGCCTCGAGCACCTGGCCGAGGTTCATGCGGCTCGGCACACCGAGCGGGTTCAGGATGATGTCGACCGGCGTGCCGTCGGAAAGGAAGGGCATGTCTTCCTCGGGCAGGATGGTCGAGATCACGCCCTTGTTGCCGTGGCGGCCGGCGAGCTTGTCGCCTTCGGAGATCTTGCGCTTCTGCGCCACGTAGACGCGCACGAGCTGGTTCACCCCGGGTGAGAGCTCGTCGCCCTCGTCGCGGTTGAACACGCGCACCCCGATGACCTTTCCCTGCTCGCCGTGCGGCACCTTGAGCGAGGTGTCTCGCACCTCGCGCGCCTTCTCACCGAAGATCGCGCGGAGCAGGCGTTCTTCTGGCGTGAGCTCGGTCTCACCCTTGGGCGTGACCTTGCCGACCAGGTAGTCGCCGGGCGAGACCTCGGCGCCGATGCGCACGATGCCCCGCTCGTCGAGGTCCTTCAGGATCTCCTCGCTGACGTTGGGGATGTCACGGGTGATCTCCTCGGCGCCGAGCTTCGTGTCGCGCGCGTCGACCTCGTGCTCCTCGATGTGGATCGAGGTGAGCACGTCCTCTTTCACCAGACGCTCCGACAGGATGATCGCGTCCTCGAAGTTATGGCCTTCCCACGGCATGTAGGCGACCACGAGGTTCTTGCCGAGCGCGATCTCGCCGGCCTCGGTCGACCCCCCGTCGGCGATCACCTGGCCCTTGACCACCTTGTCGCCCGCGGTGACGAGCGGCTTCTGGTTGATGTTCGTGCCCTGGTTCGAGCGCTGGAACTTCTGCAGCTTGTAGGTACGCAGGTTGCCCGAGCGCTCCTTGACCACGATCTCCTCAGCCGAGACGTCGTCGACGACGCCGGCCTCCTCGACGACGACCACGTCACCGGCATCGACCGCCGCCCGGAACTCGACGCCCGTGCCCACGAGCGGGGCCTCCGAGCGCAGGAGCGGCACGGCCTGCTTCTGCATGTTGGCGCCCATGAGCGCGCGGTTCGCATCGTCGTGCTCGAGGAACGGGATCAGGGCCGCGGCCACCGACACCAGCTGCTTCGGCGACACGTCCATGTAGTCGACCTCGGCGGCGGGCACGGATTCGACCTCGCCGCCCTTGCGCCGCACGAGCACCGAGTCGCCCGCCATCTTCCCCGACTTCAGGTCGTAGACCGTGTTGGCCTGCGCGATGACGTGGCGGTCCTCCTCGTCGGCCGACAGATAGTCGATCTTCGACGTGATCTTGCCGCTCTCGACGCGACGGTACGGCGTCTCGATGAACCCGAACTCGTTGATGCGCCCGTAGCTCGACAGCGACCCGATCAGACCGATGTTCGGACCCTCGGGCGTCTCGATCGGACACATGCGCCCGTAGTGCGACGGGTGCACGTCGCGGACCTCGAAGCCCGCGCGCTCACGCGACAGCCCGCCAGGTCCGAGGGCGCTCAGGCGCCGCTTGTGGGTCAGGCCCGAGAGCGTGTTCGTCTGGTCCATGAACTGGGAGAGCTGCGAGGTTCCGAAGAACTCCTTGATCGAGGCCACGACGGGACGGATGTTGATGAGGGTCTGAGGCGTGATCGCCTCGACGTCCTGCGTGGTCATGCGCTCCTTGACCACACGCTCCATGCGGCTCAGGCCGATGCGGATCTGGTTCTGGATCAGCTCGCCGACCGACCGCAGGCGGCGGTTGCCGAAGTGGTCGATGTCGTCGGGGTCGTAGCCCTCGGCGCCGCCGTGCAGCTTCACGAGGTAGCCGACGGTCTTCAGCATGTCCTCGTAGGTGAGCACTGCCTTGTACTTCGGCGCGCCGGCGCCCTGCTCGTCCTTCAACTGGTCGGAGAAGACGCGGTAGCGGAACTGCTCCCATGCCTTCTTGTCCGGGTTGTCGAGCTCGCCGAGCGACTTGTGGTGCGCACGGAGCTGCTTCAACAGGACGCCGTCGGCCCTGCCGAGCTTCTTGTCGACCTTGTGGCGCCCGACCTTGGCCACGTCGTAGCGCTTGGGGTTGAAGAACAGGTTCTCGATCAGGGTCTTCGCGCTCTCGGCCGTGGGCGGCTCGCCCGGGCGGAGCTTGCGATAGATGTCTTCGAGCGCCTCTTCCTGCGTCTCGACGTGGTCCTTGTCGAGGGTGTTCTGGATCGAGGGCGAGTTGTCGAACAGGATCAGGATCTCGTCGGTGCTCCAACCCAGAGCCTTGAGCAGCACGGTCACGAGCTGGCGGCGCTTGCGATCGATGCGCACGCCGACCGTGTCCTTCTTGTCGACGTCGAACTCCAGCCAGGCCCCGCGACTCGGGATGATCTTCGCGATGAAGACTTCCTTGTCGGTGGTCTTGTCGAGGTCGCGGCTGAAGTAGACGCCCGGCGAACGCACGAGCTGCGAGACGACGACCCGCTCGGTGCCGTTGATGATGAACGTGCCCCGCTCGGTCATGATCGGGAAGTCCCCCATGAAGACTTCCTGCTCTTTGATCTCGCCGGTCACCTTGTTGACGAAAGTTGCCTCGACGAACAGCGGCTGACTGTAGGTGATGTCGCGATCGCGGCAGTCCTCCTCGGACGCCTTGACCTCTCGGAACTGGTGCTTACCGAAATAGAGCTGGAACTGTTCGGTGAAATCCTCGATCGGGGAGACTTCCTCGAGGATCTCCTTGAGACCCTCGTTCAGCAGTGAATCGAAGGACCCACGCTGGATGCCCACGAGGTCGGGAAGCGACAGGACCTCGTCGAGCTTGGCGAAACTGACACGCTGACGGACAGGGACGAGCTGGTCAGGCAAGAGACACCCCTCCCAGGGAGATTAGGACGGCGCACAGCAGAGCGATCGGACGGCACGGCAGTCGGGTAGTGTACGCACGGAAACGGGCATCGTCAACGACACCCTACCGTGCCCTGTTCATATCCCTGGGGCAGGACGCGGAAAAGATACGCCGAGTAGCCGCCCTGGTCAAGCCACTGAGCGCCAGACGATGTGGGGTTCACCCTCAGTTCGTCGTTCCCCGTATTCGAACGTGGCACGGCCGTCCTCGCCGTGCCACGTCATCTCCCAGATCCCGTCGGCCCCTTGCATAGGCTTCACGCGTAAACCACCACGGAACTGTCCGGCAGGGAGACTCTCGAGGTCATCGACCAGCTTCTCGACGGCGTTGCGGAAGGACGTTCTTTGCTCCGGAGAGAGTCGGGCCCAATCCCGCCAGAACTGATCGGTCTCTTCGTGGGTTGGCACTTCTCAGCTATTCGGCCAAGGACGCCAGGAAGGCCTCAGTGCTCTCGTGCATGGTCGTGCGCCCTTCAACGATATCGGCGGAGGCAGCGGCCTCGCCACGCTGCCAGGCCGGAGTCCAGAACCACGCCTGCGTAGAGTCGATGATCTTCTGAGGTCGTAGGAGGATCCCGTCGGGGGTCAGCTCGACCTGGACGGGATCACCCTCCTCGATGTGGGCAGCCTGGCGGATCTCCCGGGGTAGCGTGAGTTGACCCTTGCCGCGCACGATAGAGAATGACATCGAGTCACCTTTACTTTCGAGTCGGATTTTCTTCCTGTCTTACTTTCGGTTGGAGGATACCCATGGTTGAGTCTAATGGCCAGCCCTGACGCCGACTGGGCCAACCACTAGGGTGCGGCGGTGGCGACCCCTCCCCTTCCTGATTCCGGCAGCGAGACGTTCAGCTTCCAGGGCGCCGGTTCGTCGATGATCTCGATGCTCCGGCGGCTCGGCGGACAGGTGCGGCTTCCTCGGGCGCGCCGGCGTCGGTCGACCGCGAATCGGGTCGTGCTGAGTGTGCTCGCGGCGCTCGCGACCATGATCGTGCTGCTCACGCTCGACGGAATCTGGGCGGGCCGCGCGATGTTCCGAGGGGTCGCGGCCGCCCGGGCCGAGCTGGCCGAGGGTGCGATCGCCGTGGTGACGGGCGATCCCTCGGCATCGGTGCCTCGATTCGAGGAAGCGGCGGCGCAGGCCGATTCGGCCCTCGGGGCGACCGGGCACCCCTCGATCGAGCTGGCCACGCTGCTGCCGTGGATCGGCGACAACCTCGATGCGGTCGACGCGATCGCCGAGGCCTCGCGGCGATCAGCCGATGCCGGGCTCGCCATGGCCGAGGCCGCCGAGATCCTCGGCTGGCGCGACCTACGGCTGCCGGCGACCGAGGCGATCGGACGCGTCGACCTGGCGGCGATCGAGCAGGCCACCCCGGTGATCGGCGAGGTCGCGACCGAGCTCGAGACCGCGCTCGCGCACCTCGAGGAGACCGGCTCCTCGCGGCTCGTCGGCCCCTTCGCGACGGGGTACGACGACGCCGTGCAGACCCTGCGGCGACGGGCCGCGATCGCGCGCGACGCACGCGACCTGTTCGAGCTGCTGCCGAGGTTCCTCGGCGCCGGCGCCGAACGCCGATACCTGCTCGCGGTGCAGACGCTCGGCCGCCCCCAGGGCACCGGCGGCGAGGTCGACCTGATCGGCGTGCTGGCGGCTCGTGAGGGCGTCATGACCCTCGACGGCGACCTTTCGCCGGCCGGCGACCGGTTCACCCAGGCCACGGCGACCCCCGACGTCGCAGTGGCGGCCGAGGAGCTGCTCGCAGCCGCGAGCGATGAGGGCCTCGGTGGGCTCGACGGCGTCGTGCTGACCGACTCGGCCTGGCTCGCCGACGCCCTGTGGACGACGGGATCGGTCGAGGTGACGGACCGCGACCTGCCCGTGAACAGCGATCAGGCGCTGAAGGTGCTCGAGCGCGAGGTCTTCGAAGGTCTCACGGCCGCGCCGGCGGCCGATCGGCGAGCGGAGGTCGCGACGGCCGTCGTGGAGTCCTACCTCGCCGACCGGCCAGCGACCGAGGCGTTCGCGATCGCCCTGGCGCGCGACGTCGCTGAGCGCCACCTCGTGGTCGTGGCGACCCGGGCGCGGGAGCAGCGCATCCTCGAGCGGCTGGACGCGGGCGCCGGCACTGTGGCGAACGCCACGCAGGTGGTGGCGGTGACCTGGAACACCGTGGTGGACAACCATGCAGCCGTGTTCGCGCGACGCAGCATCTCCCATCGGGTGATGCTCAGGGAAGACGGATCAGCGAGCGTCCGCACGGTGGTGACGCTCGACAACCAAGCGCCCGACGGCCCGCCTTCAGCCCTGCTCGGGTTCCCCCTGCCGGCCACCGTGGCCGAGCCGGCCGACGTGAACCCCGTGGGTGGTTGGGCGGCCGACGTCGGCGTGTTGCTGCCCCCGAAGGTCGATCACGTGACCGCAGAGACGAGCGTTCCCAGCGAGACCCAGACGGTCAGGCTCGACGGGCGAACCACGGTGATCGCGAGGCTCGCAGCCGATCCGGGCGACTCGATGACGGTGATCGTCGCCTACCGTGTCGCCGACTCGGGCATCGACGACGGCATGTACCGGCTGCTGGTCCTGCCGCAGCCGGCATGGCCGGCCGGTGTGGTGCGGCTGCAGATCGACGCCCCGCCCGGCTCGACGATCGCCGAAGCGTCCGACGAGCTCGAGGTGGGCGGCTCCTCGGCGAGGTACGCAGGCACTCCCACGCGTGCGTTCAGAGTGTGGATCCGGTTCGCCTGAGAGCCGAGGAGCCGGGAAGCGTCATGCCACGTCGGTCGGTGCCCGGCCGACGGGATGGTAGGAGAACCCGGCCCCGGCCAGCGAGTGCGCGTCGAGCAGGTTCCTGCCGTCGACGATGGATGGCTGGGTCATGACCTCCTTCAGCCGAGCGAGGTCGAGCTCGCGGAACTCGGGCCACTCGGTGCACACGACGACGCACGACGCACCGGTCGCGGCCGTGTACGGATCGCTCGCGAGCTCGAGCGGGACGTCGTCGACCCCAGCCTGCAACACCATGGGGTCGTAGGCCACGACCTTGGCCCCCTCGCGCATCATGTGCGAGGCGAGCGCGAGCGCGGGCGCGCCGCGCACGTCGTCGGTACCCGCCTTGAAGGCCAGTCCGAAGATCGCGACGGTCTTACCCTCGAGGTTCCAGATCGCTTCTTCGACCTTGCGGGCGACGGCCTCGAGAGCCTCGTCGTTCAC
>Ga0180121_10001266_pt1 | contig 10703 bp, 8 predicted proteins | sample AntDrymUQ5402106_2_FD_129676 | JGI IMG/M metagenome (GOLD analysis project Ga0180121, IMG submission 129676) | Polar desert sand microbial communities from Dry Valleys, Antarctica - metaG UQ540 (21.06) (version 2) (version 2) | ecosystem: Environmental > Terrestrial > Soil > Desert | place...
ATACAAGGACGAGCAAAATTTATAAATGCAAATAGTATTGAGGTATCGAAACAAAATGGTGAAAAAGAGATTTTGAATTTTGAAAATGTAATAATTGCTACAGGCTCGCACCCAACGAAAATTCCGGGATTGTCAATTGATTCACCAAGATTACTTGATTCCACTTCCGCCCTTGATATCAAAGACATTCCGCAGTCCATGCTCGTAATAGGAGGCGGATATATAGGGCTTGAACTTGGTACAGTTTACGCCACGTTGGGTACAAAAATAACAGTTGTCGAAATGCTGCCTAGAATTTTGAGCGGAGCCGACAGTGATCTTGTTGCTGTACTTTCAAAAAATGTTCAAAGTCTGTTTGAATCAATAATGTTGAACACAAAAGTGGTAGAAATTAAAGAAGAAAAAAAAGGGATCAAAGCAATTTTTGAAGATAAAGATTCAAAAAGAGTTGAGAAAATGTTTGATAAAGTTCTTATGTCAATCGGGAGAAAGCCAAATTCAAAGGATCTTGGATTAGAGAATACTAAAGTCGAAATAGATGAGAAGGGATTTATTAAAGTGGATGATCAAATGAGAACTGCTGAAAAGGGAATTTTTGCGATCGGTGATGTAACGGGCGAACCAATGCTCGCGCATAAAGCCTCCCATGAGGGAAGGACAGCGGTTGAAGTAATTGCCGGTCATGATGTTACATTCAATCCAAAAGCAATTCCTGCTGTAGTATTCACCGATCCTGAGATTGCATGGTGCGGATTGACAGAATTCGAAGCAAAGGAGCAAAATAAAGAGGTTACGATAGCAAAATTTCCGTGGGCGGCGTCGGGAAGGGCGATGACGTTAGATCGAGCCGACGGATTGACTAAACTTATTATCGATACGGAAACAGAAAGGATTCTTGGAGTGGGGATTGTTGGTCCCGGCGCCGGTGATCTTATTGCAGAAGGTGTGTTAGCAATTGAGATGAATGCAAACGCGACTGATCTTAAACTTACAATTCATCCGCATCCGACTTTGTCAGAGACACTTATGGAATCGGCTGAAGTTTTCTTTGGGCAAAGTACACACATTTATAGACCAAAGAAATAGTTAATAGTTAATAGTTAGTAGTTAGTAGTTACTTAAGATATTGAAATTAATCTTATGAGAATTAGCAAAAATTTGGTTATTGCAATTTTTTTATTTGCAACATGCTCTATTCTTTGTTCAACCAGAAGTGAAATTAAATTTGAAAAACAGTTAGAGAATGCTCCAATAAAAATTGATCTTAACACAGAGTTCTCCAATTATTTATTTGGTCAAAGAATTTGGGTAAAAGTTATACTTACAAACAATTCTGAATCTGATTTTTTTTTAAAGGAAGATTTTGGATTCATTGGAATAAGACTTAAAATATTTGACCCTAATGATTTAAGGGTAGGAAGTGCCAAACAAATTCATGATATACACGGATTCTGTTAAAGTTATTCCCGGCGAGATACTTGAAGCAGTTTTTCCTATTGATGATTATGTTAACAAATTTAATAATATTGAAGGGGTTTCTCAGGTGCAAGCAATATTTCAAAATATTCCCTAATGGACCATATTCACCAGATGTTTTTGATTTTACTTTAATTGCACATCTTATGTCTGGAAAAAATGATAAGCAGAAGACATCGTTTCCAAATATTTCCAAAATAATTATAATAGTTATACATCAGAATTTATTGTTGATAATTACTTCACTTACTTAACTAAGTACGCAGGTTATTCAAAAAATAATGCTCTTCAAAGAATTGATAGTTTATCATTAATTTACAAGGATTCTGAATCTGCAGGAATAATCAAGAATTTTATAAAAGAAACTTCTGATTTAAAATAACAATCTAGAGCTTCCTAAATAATTACGAGAAGTAACGTAAAAATTATGTTAGAAGAAAATAGAAGTTTCGATAATGAATTCGTTTTTAAATCATCCCGAAGCGGAGGCAAAGGCGGGCAGAATGTCAATAAAGTCGAAACTAAGATTGAGCTTACCTATGATGTAATTAACTCGGACGTATTAAATGAAGAGGAAAAGAAAAGGGTCTTAGTAAAACTTCAGAACAGGATAGACAAAAATGGAATATTGAGGATGACATCGCAAACAGAACGGTCGCAATTTATGAACAAAGAAAAAGTTATTAAAAAGTTTTATTCATTAATCGGCAAAGCATTAGAGGAAGAAAAAATCAGGACAAAAACAAAACCCTCCAAAGTTTCAAAAGAAAAAAGAATTCAAAGCAAGAAAAAAATTTCAGAAAAAAAAGTATTGCGAAAAATTCACTCCCAAGATTTCTCTGAATAAAATTAAAGCACCATCACCATCGGATTTTCGAGCGCCTCAGCAATCCATCGTAAAAATCTTGCAGCATCAGCCCCGTCTATTATTCTATGATCATAAGTCAAAGATAAAGGAAGCATGAACCTTGGCTCAAACTTTTCATTTATTAAAACAGCTTCCTTAATTGCTCTCGAAACTCCAAGAATTGCTACTTGCGGAGAATAAACTATAGGAGAAAAGTTTGTTCCACCTATTCCTCCGAGATTTGATATTGTAAAATTACCTCCGTCCATTTCCTCAGGAGATATTTTTTTATTTCTCGCTTTTTCAGCAAGCTCGTTTAGCTCTGAAGAGATCTCCGTTATAGTTTTTTTGTCAGTATCTTTTATAACCGGCACAAGCAACCCTCTGTCCGTATCAACAGCTATGCCTATATTGAAATATTTTTTAAAAATAATTTCTTTACTTACGACATCAATGCTGGAATTAAACTGCGAAAATTCTTTCAGAGCCACACTGCAAATCTTAACAAGGAGGGAAGTTACAGTTAAATGACCTCCATCTTCCTCTACCTTTTTTGAATATTTTTTCCTGAACTCTTCGATCTGAGTTATATCAGCTTTATCAAATTGTGTTACCATAGGAATCGTTGTCCACGCATAAGTCATCGCATCGCCTGTAATTGCACGTACTTTGCTCATAGGCTCTCTTTCAATTTCTCCCCACTTTTCAAAATTCGGTAATGCTTTTTGAGTAACAGAAACTACGGGGCCTTCAGTGCTTCTGATTTTATCTCTAACAAATTTCTTTATGTCACCTTCGGATATTCTTTCAAGGCTGTTACCTGTCACTTCGTTTATATCTACGCCGAGTTCTCTTGCAAGGCGTCGCACGGACGGTGACGCCGGTGCTGTATCTTTGACAACTGTCGCTACAGCTTTTTCATCCGATTTTCCTTTTACATCATCCTTTTTTATATCATGTTTGTCTTCATCCTTTTTCTCTGATTCTCCTTTAGTATCTTCTTTCTTCTCTTCTTTAGATGTTTCTTTCTTCTCATCTTTAGAATCTTCTTTCTTCTCTTCTTTAGATGTTTCTTTCTTCTCATCTTTAGAATCGTCTTTCTTCTCATCTTTAGAATCTTCTTTCTCTTCCTCTTTAGAATCTTCTTTCTTTTCATCTTTAGAATCTTCTTTCTTCTCATCTTTAGAATCTTCTTTCTTCTCATCTTTAGAATCTTCTTTCTCCTCGTCAGAAGTTTCTTTTTTCCCTCCTTTCTCTTCTCCTTTGTCGTCTTCCACTTTTTTATCACTCCCAGCTTCAGAATCAAGTGTCAGGATAACAGATCCAATACTTATAGCATCACCAACTTTAACCTTGATTTCTTTTACAACACCTTCTTCGGTAGATGGAACTTCAAACATAGCTTTATCCGTCTCTAGCTCTATTACAGGCTGATCCACTTTTACATCGTCTCCAACCGAAACAAGAACTTTTACAACATCTCCTGTTTCTACATTGTCAGATACTTCTGGTAACTTTACTTCTTTTATCATAAATGTTTTTTAAACTGTAACAGGGTTTGGTTTATTTTGATTTAATCCGAAATCATGTATCGCCTTCTCAACTTCGCAAGGTTTCATTTTATTCTCTTTTACCAATAAATCCAGCGTTGCAATTGTAATGTACCTGTGATCTACTTCAAAGAAATTTCTTAACTGCTCTCTTCCATCGCTTCTGCCAAATCCATCTGTTCCGAGAAAATAAAAATTTCCAGGTACCCATTTTGTTATCGATGCAGGCAGGGCTTTTATATAATCGGATGCAGCAATAAAAACTCCGGATTCGTCTTCAAGAACTTTGCTTATGTAAGGTTTTTCCTGTTTCTTTTCAGGGTTTAACATGTTAATTCTTTCCACGCTTATTGCATCCATGTACAATTCTTTATAGCTCGTAATACTCCATACGTCCGCTGATACATTAAATTTTTCTTCCAGAATTTTCTGAGCTTTGATCACTTCATTAAGTATCGTGCCGCTGCCAAATAAATGAGCTTTCAATTTATTCTTCTTGTTTTCAGATTTGGAAAAACGATAAATTCCTCTTAAAATTCCTTCTTCAACTCCCACCGGCATCGCAGGCATTTTATAAAATTCATTCATCACAGTCAGATAATAAAATATATCTTCCTGCTTTTCATACATCCTTTGCATTCCGTCCTTTATAATAACAGCAAGCTCATACGCATATGCAGGATCATAGCATTTCAAATTGGGCACTGGTAAAGCAAGAATGTGACTATTTCCGTCCTGGTGCTGAAGTCCTTCTCCGCTAAGCGTTGTCCTTCCTGCAGTTCCGCCGACTAAAAATCCTCTGGTTCTGCAATCCGCTGCTGCCCAGATCAAATCACCTATTCTTTGAAATCCGAACATCGAATAAAAAATAAAGAAAGGAATCATGTTAATACCATGAGTTGCGTAAGTAGTACCTGCTGCAATGAAAGATGACATAGATCCCGCTTCTGTAATTCCTTCTTCAAGCATCTGCCCTTTTTTTTCTTCTTTATAATAAAGCAAGCTTCCTTTATCTACGGGTTCATATTTCTGACCTTCATGCGAATAAATTCCGACCTGCCTGAAAAGCGACTCCATTCCGAATGTTCTCGCTTCATCGGGAACGATTGGCACAATATATTTTCCTATTTCTTTGTGTTTCAAAAGCTTTGAAAGGAGGTGTACGAAAGCCATTGTTGTTGCTACTTCTCTATCGCCGTTTCCTTCATAAAATTCTTTGAATATTTCATCCAATGGAAGCTTCATCGGCTCCGCCTTGACTTCTCTTTTTGGAATGAATCCACCTAAAGTTTTTCTTCTCTGCATTAAATACTTTGTCTCTTCGCTGTTATCGGCCGGCCTGTAAAACGGTGCATCTGCAACGTCTTCGTCGGAAATCGGAATTCCAAACCTGCTTCTAAATTCTCTTAACTCCTGTTCATTCAACTTTTTCTGTGAGTGTGTGATATTCTTTCCTTCACCCGCTTCCCCTAGCCCATATCCTTTTATTGTATGTGCAAGTATTACGGTCGGTGAGCCTTTATGTTCAACTGCCGCTTTATACGCTGCATAAACTTTTACCGGATCATGTCCGCCTCGATTTAATTTTTTTATTTGCTGATCGGAATACTGACTAACTAATTCCAAAAGTCTAGGATCGGATCCGAAAAAATCTTTTCTTATAAAGTCTCCGGCTGACACATTGTATTTCTGAAACTGGCCGTCAACTACTTCATCCATTCTCTCTACAAGCAGACCGTCCTTATCTTTTGCAATTAGCGGATCCCAGTCGCTTCCCCAAATTACTTTTAAAACATTCCATCCTGCACCTCTGAATATGGCTTCGAGCTCCTGTATAATTTTGCCATTGCCTCTCACAGGTCCATCCAGCCGCTGCAAGTTACAATTGATCACAAAAATTAAATTATCAAGCTCTTCTCGTGATGCAAGCGTGATGGCTCCCAACGTTTCCGGTTCATCGGTTTCCCCATCACCAATAAATGCCCAGACCTTTTGATTCGATGTATCTAATAATCCTCTGTCTTCTAGATACCTGTTAAATCTTGCCTGGTAGATTGCCATAATAGGGCTAAGTCCCATCGATACGGTCGGATATTCCCAGAATCTTGGCATCAGCCACGGATGTGGGTAAGATGAAAGTCCTCTTTCAGATGACAGCTCTCTTCGGAAATTTTTAAGATCGTTTTCTGAAATTCTTCCTTCGAGCATTGCTCTTGCATATATTCCCGGAGCCGCATGGCCCTGGAAATAAATAATATCCCCGCCGCTCGGATCGTCTTTGCCTCTGAAGAAATGATTGAATGCAACCTCAAGCAATGTTGCCGATGATGCGTAAGTGGAAATGTGTCCGCCGATACCGCTCAATTCACGATTGGCGCGGACTACCATTGCCATCGCATTCCAGCGTATTATACTTTTAATTCGTCTTTCGATCTCCCTGCTGCCGGGATAGACCGGCTGCTTATCGGCAGGTATGGTGTTTATATAAGGTGTATTTGCAGTGAACGGGATCTTGACTCCATGCTCCTGTGCCCTTATCTGAAGTTTTCTTAACAGCTCGGTAACTCTTTCTGCGCCTTCATTCTGAAATACATAATCAAGGGATTCTATCCATTCTTTGTTTTCGATCTCTCTGAGTTTTTTAATGTCTTCGTTGCTGCCTTTTTTAATGTCTTCGTTATTACTCTTGGCCATAAATTTATTATAGTTTTTACTTATGCAAAAATACTCATTTATAAATAAAGAGTAACTTTAAAAATTTGAACACCACTTCTTTCCGTTATCGTGTGCAAAACTCAGTTTTGCAAATCAATCCCCGATATAAATTTTTTAAATTCAATTATGCTTAACTTCACCGGCTTCAAGAGTTTACAAGTTTTATTTTTGAATACAAACTAAACATACTTTTTCTGAAATTGTAAAAACAAGATGATGAGAGAAAACATTTTCCTTACTGCGAAGTGGCTTCACTTAATTAACATAACTTATAAGGTTGATCCCGTTATTCTAAAATCTCATCTGGCCAAAGGATTAGAGCTTGATACAATTGACGGAAATGCTTTTATTAGTCTTGTTGCATTTGATTTTAAAGATACAAAAGTTAAGGGTATGAAAATCCCGTTTCATGTTAATTTCCCCGAGATCAATTTAAGATTTTATGTTAAACATAAAGAACAGCGGGGAGTAGTATTTATAAAAGAATTCGTGCCGAAGTTTATAATCTCCGTAGTTGCAAATACAATTTATAACGAACCTTATAAAACTGCCGGTATGAAAAGCGAAGTTACGATCAATGATACTATCGAAGTCAGACATTCATTAAAAACTGGTGGTGAAGAATATTTCATAAAGCTTTCTGCAAGAAATCATCTATTAACTCCTCCGGCTACTTCTTACGAACATTTTTTTAAAGAGCATTCATTCGGATATGGTACAAGCCATTCAGGTAAAACTTTGGTTTATAGAGTCGATCATCCTTTGTGGAGCGTTTATCCTGTTATTGAATATTCACATAATTTTGACTTTGGTAAAATTTACGGAAGTGAGTATTTATTTCTCAATAATGAAAAACCGTTTAATGTGCTGTTTGCTGAAGGCTCGGAGGTGACAGTTTATGGCGCGGAGGATTTAAAATAAATTCTCATTTTAAAGGAAAAATATATTGAGTATATTTGAATTAGTTAGCAGTTAGCAATTAGCAGTTAATAATAAATGAATAACGATTCAACGAATATCGAAAACGGGATGTGGCGCAGCTCGGTAGCGTGCCTCGTTCGGGACGAGGAGGCCGCTGGTTCGAATCCAGTCATCCCGACTTTTTAAAACTAAAAATTAAAAAATTAAAATTTAAAAATTATCCGCGGCTGCGATTGAAATTTAAAAATTAAAAATTAGAAATTAGAAATACTATAATCCCATAGGAGATTTTGAACCACAAAAGACAAAGCACACAAAGGTTTAAAGAAAAAAGTGATTGTAAGCAAAAAATCTTTGATCACTTTGCGTAAGTACTTTGCGTTCTTTGCGGTTAAAGACATTTTAGATTTCCATTGAACAATTTGGGATAATTAAAATATACTATTAACAAAAGAAAAACGAATAGACGATTGCACCAAATAACGAATACACAAATAACGATTTATCCATGAAAAAATTTCTTCTATTAATATCAGTTTTAGTAATCACTTCGCAGTCATACTCTCAAAAAACCGATTCAAAGAAAAACAGTAAATCGAAAAATGTTAAAGAACTCAGGATTCTTCACTGGAATGATTTTCATGCCAGGAATCTTCCATACAGAGTTTCTAAAAAAGACTCGATTACAGGTGAAAGCACGTCATATTATATAGGCGGAACGTCTAATATGCTGGGATATGTCAATAAATACAGAGATAAAAACTCTCTTTTATTAAACGGGGGCGATGATTTTCAGGGATCTCCGATATCATCGATAACCAGAGGGAATTCTCAGATCGAACTATTAAATCTTTACGGACTTGATGCATTTGTAATAGGTAATCATGAGTTCGATTACGGACAGTATTCTCTTGATTCGGCTATGAGGAAAGCCACGTTTGATTATTTATCCGCAAATGTTTTTGATAAATCAAAAAACAGCACGTTCGGAAAACCATACATTATAAAAAAAATCAATGGAATTAAATGCGGTATCATCGGACTTACTGCTCTTGACCTTATGACATTGACAGTTCCAAAAAATGTTGCGGACATCCGAATGCTGAATCCAGATTCTGTGATTACTGCTGGTATTAAATATCTGAAAAAAAACAAATGCGATTTAATTATTTTATTGACTCATATCGGTTTTGAAAATGACAAGAAGATCGCAGGGAAATTTCATAAAGATATTGATATAATAATAGGTGGACATTCGCACACGCCTTTGTTCAAACCGATGATCGAAGAAGGCGTTATCATTACTCAGGCAGGATCATATTCAAGATGGCTAGGTAAAGTAGATCTGAAAGTTGATACAAAGAAAGATACTATATTCAATTATGATACGAGACTTATCGAAACAAAAATGGACTCTTTAATTTACGACAGGAAAGCCCAGGAAAAAGTGGAGGGAATGGTTGCAGCAATACAGGGAGATCTAATGAAAGTGATCGGTACTTTAGAAACTGATTGGAAGAGAGGATTTTCACAGGAAAGCAATCTTGGTCAGTGGGAGGCCGATGCCATAAGAAACAAGGTTATGACGGATGTGACACTCATAAATTCTGGAGGTATAAGAAAGGATCTTTCAAAAGGAGACATTACGATAAACGATATTTGGGAAATAAATCCTTTTGGAAATACAATCGTTACTTTTAACATCAGCGGTAAAGGATTAAAGCAAATATTTGAGAATAATATAAAAACTTTTGTAAAAGAAGTTGATGAACTTGGTTCAAGTGATATGATCATTTTTTCCGGTGTAAAAGTAGTTTATGATTCAAAGAGGGTTTTGGACGGTGATGAAGATTTTATAATTGAGATGAAAGTAAACGGAGAGGAAATTGATGAAAGTAAAACTTATACGGTTTCGACTAACAATTTCGTTGGCAGCCAGTTCAATAAATATTTCGGAAAAATTTCGGAAGAAGTAAAGATAGAGGATACAAATATTTTAGACAGGGATCTTTTAATAGAAGCCGTAGAAACTCAAAAAGTGATTAATTCAATTCTTGAGAAAAGAATTGAAGATGTTTCAAAACAGGAAATAAGAAGAAATTAATAATAGAAGGGTTGGCTGCCCGGTATTGAAATTTAGAGTTTGCCACTCCGCCGCGGTGGATTACACCTGCCTGCCGCAGGCAGGTGTAATTCGTGACTAAAAATAAAAATGAAAACACACAACTTTAATGAAATAAAAATAAATAATGCCTGAACAAAGAATAGTTCATTGTGTAAAGTTAGACCAAGACCTACCTGGACTCGACAAACCCCCAATGCCGGGTGAGTTTGGACAGAAAATTTTTGAAAACGTCTCAAAGCAGGCATTTAAAATGTTTCTTGACCATTTCAAGATGGTCGTAAATGAATACCGGCTTGACCTGACTTCACCGGCAACCGATAAGGTCTTTGAAGATCAGATGAGAGAATTTTTCTTTGGTGGAGGAATTAAGCTTCCCGATGAATACATACCGCCTGCTGAAAATAAATCATAAGCGTTTTTGAAAATTTCATGAGGCAGCAAAACTGACTCAATATCACTGATATAGCTTTATCTGCAACAATAAAACGTTAGGTTCGTTAGAACAAATGTTATAACCTCAAAGTTTTTACCCATTTAGAAAATTAACCGATAGAATTGGACTTACTTGTATCATTTGATCATTACCTGACTCTTCCCCGCGAACAGGCGTATAATGAGTTTCTTGATGCAAAGAACCTGAGGATTTTCAAAGTCATCCTTATAATTTTTATCTTTCTATATTTAATAGCCTTTATTATAAATATTGGAAGCAATGAATCCCTTAACATGTCACTCATTATTTCCTTTCTTAATTTAGCCATCCTTACCATTTCAAGATTAAAATACAATAAAATATTTAACATATCTAACATCCGTAAATATATTTTTGTTTTTATAGTCGCGCAATTGGTTGTAGCGATCTCATCCGATGTATTTTATCCTGTGGATCCGGAAGAGATTCATTCAAAAAATAAATCGGGAAATGAGATAATAAAAAAGGATACAATAACAAAAGGCGATTTGGTGGTTTCATTCGGTGAGCAAAACGATGAATCTTATGTCCAATATATTTTTTTTATATGTTTGCTGATCTTAATTTTCAAGTTTTCGAGAACTGAAATTATCCAGC
>Ga0180121_10001267_pt1 | contig 10700 bp, 8 predicted proteins | sample AntDrymUQ5402106_2_FD_129676 | JGI IMG/M metagenome (GOLD analysis project Ga0180121, IMG submission 129676) | Polar desert sand microbial communities from Dry Valleys, Antarctica - metaG UQ540 (21.06) (version 2) (version 2) | ecosystem: Environmental > Terrestrial > Soil > Desert | place...
GCGGGGGCCCCGAGTGAAATCCCCACGCAGTCCCTCGCTGCGCTCACGACTCCGCGGGGGCCCCGAGTGAAATCCCCACGCAGTCCCTCGCTGCGCTCACGACTCCGCGGGGGCCCCGAGTGATCGCCTTCGTGTCCGGCCGCGTGGCCGCGCTCGCTCCCGACGGCGCCGTGGTCGAGGTCGGCGGGGTGGGCTTCTCGGTGCAGTGCGCGCCGGGCACCCTGGCCGGGCTGCGGGTCGGTGAGACGGCGCACCTGCCGACCTCGCTGGTCGTGCGCGAGGACTCCCTGACGCTGTACGGCTTCGCCGACGACGACGAGCGCGCGGTCTTCGAGCTGCTGCAGACCGCCAGCGGCGTGGGTCCTCGCCTCGCCCAGGCGATGCTCGCGGTCCATGGCCCCGACACCCTCCGGCAGGCGGTGGCCACCGAGGACCTGGTCACGCTCACCCAGGTGCCCGGTGTCGGGCGCAAGGGCGCCCAGCGGATCGTGCTCGAGCTCAAGGACCGGCTGGGCGCGGTCCGCGGCCCGTCGCGGGGTCTGCGATCGGTCGGCCGGGGAGCGTCCGCGTGGAGCGAGCAGCTGCACTCCGCGCTGCTCGGGCTCGGCTGGTCGGCGCGCGAGGCCGACGACGCGGTGACGGCCGTCGCCTCCGACGCCGAGCGGTCCATCGCCGCCGGCGAGCCACCCGACATCGCCGCGCTGCTCCGGCTCGCCCTCCAGTCCCTGAGCCGCGCGTGAACGGGCCTGAACGGCTGGTCGACCCCGGACTCGCGCCCGACGTCGGTCAGGCAGTCGCAGTCGGCGTCGACACCGGCGACTCCGACCTCGTCATCAGCTCCGGCCTCCCGTCCCCGCCCGATGACGAACGCGAGGTCGAGGCCGCGCTGCGGCCCCGGTCGCTCGACGAGTTCATCGGCCAGCATCGGGTGCGCGAGCAGCTGAGCCTCGTCCTGGACGCGGCCAAGGGCCGTGGCGGGGTGCCCGACCACGTGCTCCTCAGCGGGCCGCCCGGCCTCGGGAAGACGACCTTGGCAATGATCGTCGCGGCTGAGATCCAGGCACCGCTGCGGATCACGAGCGGACCGGCCATCCAGCACGCGGGTGACCTCGCGGCGATCCTCTCCAGCCTGACCGAGGGCGAGGTGCTCTTCCTCGACGAGATCCACCGGATGTCCCGTCCGGCCGAGGAGATGCTCTACCTCGCCATGGAGGACTTCCGGGTCGACGTCATCGTCGGCAAGGGTCCCGGCGCCACGGCCATCGCGCTCGAGATCCCTCCGTTCACCCTCGTCGGAGCCACCACCCGGGCCGGTCTCCTGCCCGGGCCGTTGCGCGACCGTTTCGGCTTCACCGCCCGGATGGACTTCTACGAGGCGGGCGACCTCGAGCTGGTGCTGACCCGCTCGGCGGGCCTGCTCGGCGTGCCGCTCACGTCCGGCGCCGCCGTCGAGGTTGCCGGGCGGTCACGAGGCACGCCCCGCATCGCCAACCGGCTCCTGCGCCGGGTCCGCGACTACGCGCAGGTTCGGGCCGACGGGGTCGTGACCGAGGAGCTGGCCCGCGCCGCGCTGCTGGTCTACGAGGTGGACGAGCAGGGCCTGGACCGGCTCGACCGGGCGGTGCTGCATGCACTCGTCGGGTCCTTCGGGGGCGGGCCGGTGGGCCTCTCGACGCTGGCCGTCGCTGTCGGCGAGGAGCGCGAGACCGTCGAGGAGGTGGCCGAGCCGTTCCTGGTCCGGGCTGGTCTGCTGGCCCGTACGCCGCGTGGCCGGGTCGCCACGGCTGCCGCGTGGACCCACCTGGGCCGGACACCGCCGAGCGGATCCGCAGGCTCGGTCCCCGACCTGTTCACCGCCGAGCCGGGGTCGGACGCCGCTCCGGCCGCGCCCTGACCGGTAGACTCCCGCCCGGTCCGGCCGTCTCGGCCGCCGCCCCTCCGGAAGGACAGTCCCACCGTGGAAGCCGTCGCCAGCCTCTTTCCCTTCGTGCTGATCCTGGCGGTGTTCTACCTCCTGATCATCAGGCCGGCCCGCACCCGGAGCAAGGCCGCCGCACAGATGCAGCAGCAGCTCGCGCCCGGCCTCGAGGTCATGACGACATCGGGCATGTTCGCGACCGTGGCCGCCGTCGAGGACGACGCCGTGGCACTGGAGGTCGCACCCGGCGTCCGGATGCGCTTCGCCAAGGCAGCGGTCGCGCGCATCCTGCCCGCCGACGATGACGCCGGGGAGGAGTCCGACGACGACGCCGACCACGCGGACCACGCGGACCACGCGTCGAGGGCAGACGGTTCGACGGACGACCGGCCCGAGAGCGACCAGCCCACCCGCTGACGCGCCGCCCGCCCGGCCGACCCGGCCGTCCAGAACGGAGACAGAGCCCTCGTGGCAGCACCGACCGCGTCACGCCCCGTCCGTACGCTCACCGTCCTCGGCGTGCTCACTGCGCTGGTGTTCGCAGCGATCTGGTTCGCCGCACCGGAGCGCGTCAGTGACGAACGCCTCTCCGCCGCACAGAAGTACCAGCCTCGCCTCGGCCTGGACCTCGAGGGTGGGACGAGCGTCATCCTCACCCCAAGAGTCGCTAAAGGTGAGGAGGGGACCCTCACCCGCGACGCCCTGAACCAGGCCGTGTCCATCATCCGCAACCGGGTGGACAGCTTCGGAGTCGCGGAGTCGGAGGTGACGACGGCCGGCGACAACATCGTCATCTCGATCCCTGGCAAGCAGGACAAGTCCATCCTGGCGACCGTCCAGCAGACGGCCGAGCTGCGCTTCCGCCCGGTCCTGCTCAGCGGTGCGGGCGTCCCGGCCCCGACACCGTCCGCGACGCCCTCGGGCTCCGCACCGGCATCGGGGTCGGAATCCCCGTCGCCGACCGCATCCCCCACCACATCGTCATCGGGGTCCCCCGCGCCGTCCACCACCACCGACAACCGGATCGTCCCGAAGGCGCTTCGGGTGGCGGCCTCGACGGGCCCGTCCTCCTCCGGCAGTGCGAGCCCGGAGGCGCCGGCCACCCCTGAGCCGACCGCCAGCCCCACACCTGCGCCGGTCACCCCCGAGGGAGCCGGGGCGGTCCCGGCGGGCCTCCAGGAGCGTTTCGCGAAGCTGGACTGCACCGACCCCGAGGCGGTGCGCCAGAGCCTGCGCGAGCCGGGCGCGGACGACCCGGACAAGCCGTTGGCCACCTGCGACGAGGACGGTGCCGAGAAGCTCCTCCTGGGTCCCGCAGAGGTCCTGGGCACCGACGTCGACACCGCCACCGCGAGCCTGCAGACCAACGCGCAAAGTGTCGCCACGGGAGGGTGGGTCGTCCAGCTCGACTTCACCGGCGAAGGCAAGAAGAAGTTCGCCGACATCACCCGGCGGCTCTTCGCCGAGACCGGGGACCGCAACCGCTTCGCCATCGTCCTGGACGGGCTCGTCGTGTCCGCGCCCACCACCGAAGCGGTGATCACCAACGGGAACGCCGAGATCTCTGGCAGCTTCACCCAGGCCGACGCCGCCGACCTCGCCAACGTGCTGAGGTTCGGCGCGCTGCCTCTCACGTTCGACCCGGGCGAGGTGCAGGAGATCTCGGCCACGCTCGGTGGGGACCAGCTCTCGGCCGGTCTGGCCGCGGGCGCGATCGGCATGCTCCTCGTGGTTCTCTACTCGCTGCTCTACTACCGCGGACTCGGTCTGGTGACGGTCGCGAGCCTCCTCGTGGCAGCAACCATCACCTACGGCATGGTGGTGCTGCTCGGCTGGCAGCTCGGCTTCCGGCTGAGCCTTGCCGGCATCGCCGGTCTCATCGTCGCCATCGGAATCACCGCAGACTCGTTCGTCGTCTTCTTCGAACGGATCCGCGACGAGGTGCGCGACGGCCAAGCGCTGCGGGTGGCGGTCGAGACCGGCTGGCGACGAGCCCGCCGGACCATCCTCGCCGCCGACTTCGTCTCGTTCCTGGCAGCAGTGGTCCTGTACCTTCTCTCGGTCGGCGGCGTCCGCGGCTTCGCCTTCACCCTCGGTCTCACGACCCTGATCGACATCGCCGTGGTCTTCCTCTTCACCAAGCCGGTGGTCAGCCTCCTGGCGCGCACGACGTTCTTCGGCCAGGGACACCCGCTCTCGGGGCTGGCACCCGAACGTCTCGGGACCACGCGCCGCACCCTGGTGACCCGGCCGCGAGGCCGCAGCGCCACAACCCCCAAGGAGGCCTGATGTCCCGTCCCGGCTCGCTGGGCGCCCGGCTCTACCGTGGCGAGGTCTCCTACGACTTCATCGGCCATCGCAAGATCTGGTACGCCGTGTCCGCCGTGCTGCTCGTGGTGTCCATCGCCTCCCTGCTCGTCCTGCGGCTGACCCTCGGCATCGAGTTCCGCGGGGGTGCCGAGTTCCGGGTCCAGGGCCCGGCGGTGTCGGAGGAGACCGTGCGCGACTCGGTCGACGACATCGTCGACACCGAGATCGTCGTGCAGAGCGTCGGGCAGGACACCGTCCGGACCCAGACCGAGACCCTCGAGAGCGCCCAGGTCGAGGAGGTGCGGGTCGCCCTGGCCGAGCGCTTCGACCTCAACCGGGCGGACGTCAGCACGCAGTTCATCGGGCCCACCTGGGGCCAGGACATCTCCACGAAGGCGCTGCGGGCGCTGCTGTTCTTCCTGCTCGGCGTCGTGGTGTTCCTCTCGCTGTACTTCGAGTGGAAGATGGCCATCGCCGCGATGGTCGCGCTGCTGCACGACCTGGTCATCACCGCTGGTCTCTACTCGCTGATCGGCTTCGAGGTGACTCCTGCAACGGTGATCGGCTTCCTCACGATCCTCGGCTACTCGCTGTACGACACGGTGGTCGTGTTCGACAAGGTGCGCGAGAACACCCAGGGCGTCACGGGCGGTAGTCGCACGACCTACAGCGGCGCGGTCAACCTTGCCGTCAACCAGACGCTTGTCCGCTCCATCAACACCTCGATCATCGCGTTGCTGCCCATCGCGGCCATCCTGTTCGCGGGAGTCGTCCTGCTCGGCGCCGGACCGCTCAAGGACCTCTCGCTCGCCTTGTTCATCGGGGTCGCCGTCGGTGCCTACTCCTCGGTGTTCATCGCACCCGCCGTGCTCTCCCAGCTCAAGGAACGCGAGCCGGCCATGCAGGCGCTGGCCCGGCGCGTCGGCGCCCGCAAGGCAGGCGGCGCCACCGGCCCGACGTCGCGTCGCGCCACCGGCCCGACGTCGCGTCGCGCCACCGGGTCCACGGACCCCGCCGAACCCGCCTCGGTCGAGCCGGGAACGCTTGCCACGGCCGCCGCAGCCGCGCCGCGGCCGGCCCAGGGGCGACCCGCGCCGAGCGACCGCCGCGGTCCGCAGCAGCGCAAGCAGCAACGCAGCGGCAGCAACCGCAACCGGTCCGGCGGGAAGAAGAAGCGCTGATGCCTGACGGCGCCGGCGCGACGGAAGGCACGGCTGGCGCCGCGGAAGCGGTGGTGGCCATGCTGCGCGCCCGGGTCAGGGATGTCCCCGACTGGCCGAAGCCGGGCATCGTGTTCAAGGACATCACTCCGCTGCTCGCCGACCACGCCGCCTTCTCGGCCGCCGTCGAGGCGCTCACGGCGCCGCACCGAGGGGCGGGCATCGACATCGTGGCCGGCATCGAGGCACGTGGTTTCGTGCTCGGAGCACCGATCGCCCTTGCGTTGGGCGCCGGCTTCGTCCCGGTGCGCAAGAAGGGGAAGCTACCGGGATCGACCCGCGAGGTGTCCTACGACCTGGAGTACGGCTCGGCGACGTTGGAGGTGACCGCCGACGCGTTTGTGCCTGGTGCCAGGGTGCTGGTGGTCGACGACGTGCTGGCGACGGGTGGGACGGCCGTAGCGACGGTCGACCTGGTCCGGCGGTGTGGTGCCGAGGTCGTCGGTGTCTCGGTCCTCATGGAGCTGGGATTCCTCGACGGCCGGGCGGCGCTGCGCGCGGTCGGCATCGCCGACCCCCACGCCCTGCTGCGCGTCTGACTCGCCTTCCGCCGGACCGGTCGGGTTCCTGTACCACTCCGCGACGGGCACTAGACTCGGCTGTTCACCCACGAGAGCTGGAGCGGCACGTGGCCGAGGCGCCTCCGTCCAGTCCGGTGGACCTCGACCGAGGCGACCCGGACGAGGCCGACACGCCCACCACAGGAACGCCCACCACCGGCCCGGCCGCGACCGCGCCGACATCTCGGCGGGTTCGCGCGCGCCTGGCACGCCTCGGTGCCCAGCGCTCGACGGTGAACCCGGTCCTCGACCCCCTGTTCCGGGTGGTCCGCCAGACGCACCCGAAGGCCGATCTCCGGATGATCGAGCGGGCCTACGACGTCGCCGAGGGGCATCACCGGGGCCAGCAGCGCAAGAGCGGTGACCCGTTCATCACCCATCCGCTGGCGGTCACGACGATCCTCGCCGAGCTGGGCATGACTCCGCCGACGCTGTGCGCCGCCTTGCTGCACGACACCGTGGAGGACACGGCGTACACGCTCGACGCACTGCGAGTCGACTTCGGTGACGAGGTCGCCGACCTGGTCGACGGTGTGACCAAGCTCGACAAGGTGAAGTACGGCGAGTCGGCGCAGGCCGAAACAGTCCGCAAGATGGTCGTGGCCATGGCGCGCGACATCCGGGTCCTCGTCATCAAGCTGGCCGACCGCCTGCACAACATGCGCACGATCCGATACCTGCGACAGGAGAAGCAGGAGCAGAAGGCGCGCGAGTGCCTCGAGATCTTCGCACCGCTGGCGCACCGGCTCGGCATGAACACCATCAAGTGGGAGCTCGAGGACCTGTCGTTCGCGACGCTCTACCCCAAGGTGTACGACGAGATCGTGCGCCTCGTCAGTGACCGGGCGCCCAGTCGTGACGACTACCTGACCAGCGTCATCGACCACGTCAACACCGATCTCAAGGGTGCGAAGATCCGGGCGTCCGTGACCGGTCGGCCCAAGCACTACTACTCGATCTACCAGAAGATGATCGTGCGCGGTCGGGACTTTGCCGACATCTACGACCTGGTGGGCATCCGGGTGACCGTCGACTCGGTCCGCGACTGTTATGCGGTCCTGGGCAGCGTCCACGCTCGGTGGAACCCGGTGGCCGGGCGGTTCAAGGACTACATCGCGATGCCCAAGTTCAACATGTACCAGTCATTGCACACGACCGTGATCGGACCCGAGGGCAAGCCGGTGGAGCTGCAGATCCGCACCTCCGCCATGCACCGTCGGGCGGAGTACGGCGTTGCGGCCCACTGGAAGTACAAGGAGGACCCGCCGTCGATGTCGGCGGACGGGTCCACCAAGCCGAGCCGGACCCCGGACTCCGCCGACACGGGCGCGAACGACATGGCCTGGCTGCGCCAGCTGCTCGACTGGCAGAAGGAGACGGCCGACCCGGGGGAGTTCCTCGAAAGCCTGCGCTTCGACCTCCAGTCGGCCGAGGTGTTCGTGTTCACCCCGAAGGGTGACGTCATGGCGTTGCCGGCGGGGGCCACCCCCGTCGACTTCGCCTATTCGGTGCACACCGAGGTGGGCCACCGGTGCATCGGCGCGCGGGTCAACGGTCGGCTCGTCCCGCTGGAGAGCACCCTCGACAACGGCGACGTCGTCGAGGTGTTCACCTCCAAGGCACAGGGGGCCGGCCCTAGCCGTGACTGGCTGGGGTTCGTCGCGAGCCCGCGCGCCCGGAACAAGATCCGCGCGTGGTTCTCGAAGGAACGTCGCGAGGAGGCCGTCGAGCAGGGCCGGGACGCCATCGCGAAGGCGATGCGCAAGCAGAACCTCCCGATTCAGCGGCTCCTGACGACCGAGTCGCTCACGTCCCTGGCCCAGGGCCTGCGCTACCCGGACATCACGACTCTCTACGCAGCGGTCGGCGAGAAGCATGTCTCCGCGCAGTCGGTCGTGGCACGCCTGGTCGAGTCCCTAGGTGGCGAGGAGGGCGCGACCGAGGACCTGGCCGAGGTGACCACCCCGGGTGCCACCACCCGCCGGCGGCGTTCCACCAACGATCCCGGCGTCGTCGTCAAGGGGATCTCAGACATCTGGGTGAAACTGGCCCGGTGCTGCACCCCCGTCCCGGGCGACACCATCGTGGGCTTCGTGACCCGCGGGAGCGGTGTCTCCGTGCATCGCGACGACTGCGTGAACTCCCGGGCGCTCGCCGGGCAGCCGGACCGCATGGTGGAGGTCGAGTGGGCTCCCTCGGCCTCGTCGGTCTTCCTCGTCGGCATCCAGGTCGAGGCCCTCGACCGGTCGCGGCTGCTCTCCGACGTCACGCGGGCGCTGTCCGACCAGCACGTGAACATTCTCTCGGCGTCCGTGACGACGACTCGGGACCGGGTGGCGATCTCGCGCTTCACCTTCGAGATGGGTGACCCGAAGCACCTGGGCCATGTGCTCAAGGCGGTGCGGGGGATCGACGGGGTCTTCGACGTCTACCGGGTCACGAGCGGCAAGTCCTGACCCGTACGGCCGTGATGCCCGGGCAGCGTCAGGAGAACTCGGCCAGCGTCTTCTCGGCCTCGACCAGCCAGGTCAGCCTGGTGGCCGCGGCCTCCGCGGCCTCGGCAGCGCCTTTCTCGTCGTCCGCTGCCCGAGCTGCGGCGGCCTCCTGCTCGAGGCCGGCGATGCTCGATCGCAGCTGCGACACGGCGGCCTCGGCACGGGCGCGCGCCTCGGGGTTGGACCGGGCCCAGGCGGAGTCCTCAGCACCGCGGACCGCGTCGTCGACCTTTCTCAGCCGGTTCTCCACCTCGTCGCGGTGGGCGCGCGGCACGTGACCGGCTGCCTCCCACCGCTCGTGAACCGTGCGCATCACGGCACGGGCCGACTTGTAGTCGGTGACGGGCAGCAACGCCTCCGCCTCGGTCAACAGGGCTTGCTTCGTCTCCAGGTTCACCGCGAGGTCGGCGTCACGTGCGGAGAAGACCTCGTTGCGGGCGGCGAAGAAGGTGTCCTGTGCAGCGCGAAAACGGTCCCAGAGAGCGTTCTCCACGTCGCGGCGGGCCCGGCCGGTCGCCTTCCACTGCGCCATGAGCTCGCGGTAGCGCTTTGCGGTGTCGGCCCACTCCTTGGAGGTCGAGAGGGTCTCCGCCTCCTTGATGAGCTTCTCCTTCGTGGCCGCGGCTTCTCCGCGCTCCTCCTCGAGCTCGGCGAAGTGCACCCGGCGGCTCTTGTCGAATGTCGTCCGCGCGGTGCTGAACCGCTTCCACAGGGCGTCGTCCACCTTCCGGTCCAGGCGGGGCGCCGCCTTCCACTCCTCGAGCAGCTCGCGCAGTCGGTCCCCTGCCCGCTTCCAGTCGGTCGAGCGTGAGAGCGACTCGGCGTCGGCGACGATGCGCTCCTTGGTCGCGGTGGCCCGCTTGCGCGCCGCTGCCCGCTCGGCGTCCCGGCGCGCACGCCGCGCGGCGACGGCGCCGGTGAGGACGTCGAGGCGGGCGAGGAGCGAATCGAGGTCACCCACTGCGTTGGCGTCGGTGACTGCCTCGCGCAGGTGCCTCACCGAGGTCTCGGCGCCCTGCGGGCTGACACCGCCGGCGGCGACCCGCTGCTCGAGCAGCGCCACCTGGCCGGCGAGCTCGTCGAACTTACGACCGAAGTACGCCAGGGCCTCGGGGGGCTCCGCACCGGGGTAGGAACCGACCGAGCGCTCACCCTCCGACGTCCGGACCCAGACGGTGCCGTCGTCGTCGACGCGTCCCCAGTGGGTGGGGTCCGACGCGACGACAGCAGCCGTCCCCGGGGGAGCCGGTGGCTGGGTGGGGGCACGTGCCGGCGGTGCTGGCGAGGGAGCCGGCGACGATGAGGGCGTCGGTGTGACGGGAACGGCTGCCACAGGCTCGGGTGCGACAGGCTCGGCTGCGACAGGCTCGGGTGCGACGGCTACGTCCGGGGTGGTGACGGGTGCGGATGCCTCGGGCACCTCAGCGGCGATGGGTACGTCCGGGACGGCCGGTTGCTCGGTCACCTCACGCCTTTCCGATGCGCACGCGCGTGATGGTCACCGGCTGGTTGGGCTTCCCGTCCCCGTCGGCGTTCGCGTTGTCCGAGCCGGCCTTTGCGACACTCTCGATGACGTCGAGGCCGGCGGTGATGGTGCCGAACACGGTGTAGCTCGGTGGCAGGGTGGTGTCGCCGTAGACCAGGAAGAACTGGCTGCCGTTGGTCCCCGCCCCCGCATTGGCCATCGCAACGGTCCCCGCCGGGTAGTTCTTCTCGGCGTCCTGCGGGAGGTTCTCCTCCGCGAACTGGTAGCCGGGGCCGCCCGCGCCGCTGCCCGTCGGGTCGCCGCACTGCAGCACCAGGATGCTCTTGGTGGTCAGCCGATGGCACGACGTCGCGTCGAAGTACTTCGAGGTCGCGAGGTGGCGGAAGCTGTTCGTGGTGCACGGCGCCTCGCCGGCGGCCATGTCGATCGTGATATCGCCCTGGTCAGTGACGAGGGTGGCGGTGAAGGGCGTGCGGTAGCTCTTGGCCTCGGCCACGTCGTACGTCGGCAGGCCGACGTCCTTGGCCGCCTCTGTCTCCGTGGCGCTGTACATGCAGCCGGAGACGTCGGTGGCGCTCGGGGACGGCGTGGGCGTGAGAGAGGCGGACGTGGCCGGGTCAGCCGGGTTGTCCGTCGCGACCGTGGAGTCGTCGCCGCCGAGGAACAGCGTGAGGGCCACGACGCCCCCGGCCACCAGGAGCAGTGCGAACA
>Ga0180121_10001268_pt1 | contig 10699 bp, 9 predicted proteins | sample AntDrymUQ5402106_2_FD_129676 | JGI IMG/M metagenome (GOLD analysis project Ga0180121, IMG submission 129676) | Polar desert sand microbial communities from Dry Valleys, Antarctica - metaG UQ540 (21.06) (version 2) (version 2) | ecosystem: Environmental > Terrestrial > Soil > Desert | place...
GCCATTGCAGCAGCCAGTGACAGCGCTTCGCCTCCAAACGTTGTAAAAAAGAAGACATCCTTATCGAATAACTTCATTACATCTTCGCGGCCTGCTACAACAGAAAGAGGCATCCCATTTGCAATTGCTTTCGAGTAGCATGCGAGATCCGGAACAACATCAAAATATTCCTGCGCTCCTCCAAGGGCAATTCTGAAACCTGTCCACATCTCATCGAAAATCAAAAGCGTTCCGTTTCTTATACAAACTTCATGAACCTCTTTAAGAAAATTATTTTTTTCTTCTTCAAATACAAACGGTTCAAGTATAACACAAGCTGTATCCGAATCAATTGACTGAATAAGCGATTCGATGTCATTATAATTAAAGGTATATGTCAGATCTTTAACCGTTTTAGGAATTCCTGCGTCTCTATCCGTCACACCTATATACCAATCATGCCATCCGTGATAGCCGCAGCATAAGACTTTATCACGTTTGGTAAACGCTCTGGAAACTCGCACTGCTGCTGTAGTTACGTCGCATCCAGTTTTTGAAAATCTGATCGATTCAGCATTAGGAACAACATTTCTGATCTGCTCCGCAAGCTCCACTTCCAGAGGATGCATGAGTGAAAAGGTGATTCCCTCCTCCAACTGTTTTCTGATTGCGTTATCAACTTTATCGTAGCAATATCCAAGTACTATTGGACCAATTCCCATATTGTAATCAATATACTCGTTTCCATCGACATCCCATACATGTGAACCTTTTCCCTTAATCAGATATTTTGGAGCAATCCCTTTAATCCATTGAGTCGGACCTTTTGCCAGTGTCTGTGTGTAAGCGGGGATCAATCCTTCACTACGCTCAAAAAGTTTATTCGATTCGGATATGTCAGGAAAATTCTTATTGAAGTCTATTTTATTTGGCATTTAATAAGCTTTGGTAGAGTTTATTTAATTGATTTTCTTGACTTTGCATGCAATATTGTGAGCCCTATAATCTTACCGTTTTCATATCTTATAATTACATCATCATCTGTCATCTCAGAATCATCAGAATGACTTGGTTTTTTAAAATCTATATATAGTACATCGGCCTCTTCATCGTAAGATGACCATGTATTTTTATGCTCAATGAATGCTGGAGCAAACCTTACAAATTCTTTTATCTCCTCTTTTCCCATAATAATTTTTTATTTTTAAGGTAATTAATTTTTGATGATAAAAAAGATGTAATCACAAATCCATCTTTATTATCATTGTTCAATTCTTTATAAACCACAATCAAAAACTTATTTTCAGAAATTAGTTTCACTGCTAATAATTCTTGATTATTTCCTTCATACACAAAATCCGGATTTTCTAAAGTTTCAAGAATTTCAAAAAAATATCCTGCTATCTCAGAATGTCCCTCGGTAATATGAAACCATCTTTCATTTGTTAACCGGATTTCATGGTTATTTATTGAGATCGCAGAATTCACCTATTAATAATTTATAAATCTAAAATCGTCAATCAAAAATCTAAAATTCTTTCAGCAATCTTCTTCCCTGTAAATCCCTCATACTCCAGCACATCGTTTAAAAGCGCGGGCTTAAACCATTTATCATTTAATGCAATCGGCAAGACGTCACAACTCATTTTATTCTTTAAAAACATTTCTGCAACAATTGAAAAAAGTCCTCCTGTTAAAAAATGATCTTCAAGAGTTACAATCAACTTAGTGTTTCTTGCTGCATTTTTAATTGCCTCTTCGTCAATGGGCTTTACCGTTCGTAAATTAACTAAGCCAGCAGACAAGCCTTTTTTATCTAAAATCTCTTTTGCTTCTAATGCTTGTTTTAACAAAATTCCATAAACTAATATCGTAACATCTTTACCTTCTGAAATTATTTCTGCTTTTCCAATTTCAAATTCTCTTAAATGTTCAATTGCAGGTTTAAAATTATTATAACGAATATAGAACGGTGAATCACTTTCCAAAACTTTGCGTAAACCAATAATCATATCTTCTTCATCAGCCGGACAAAAAACATTTACATTAGGAATACCCCGCATGATTGAAACATCCTCAATTGCCTGATGTGTCGAACCATTTGCTTCCGAAAGAAAACCTGAAAATCCTCCGACAAGTTTCACAGGAAGTCCGCTGATCCCGACATCAGTTCTTATAAACTCAAACGCCCTCATCGTAAGAAATGATGCAAGTGCATGTGCAATTGGAATTCTTCCTCTCAATGCAAGGCCGGCAGCTACGCCGATCATTGTCTGTTCTGTAATACCTGTATCGATGAATCTATCTCCTATCAAATCCGGTAAGTTTCTTATCGCCGCACGGTTCTCAGCAGTAAGTACCATGAATCTTTCATCTGTGTCAATAAGCTCTTTGAGAAGATCTTCGTAAGTCAAAGCTGATAAAATATAATTGGATCATTTATTTTTATCAGCTAACTGTTAATTGTTCGCTGCAAGCTGTTAACTGCTAACTGCTAACTGCAAACTGCTAACTGATAAAACTGCTTCCAAACTATTAATTTTGATTTTATCATACAATTTCAAAATTAATGTGATAGATTAATGTAATGATAACGTTACATCGCGACCATACATACCTGAAACGTGACTGTACATTTCTGAAGTGTGACGAGACTGTAAATTTTTTTGTGTAAATGAACTTTTTTTAATTTAAAAATTTAGTCATTCTTTCTTCAAAAATAAAAGCTAATTGTGATAAAGAAAAAGCCCAGTCACTAATTGGTTTAGTCCATTTTTTATTTAAATCTTTGTATGCCAGGTAAAGCATTTTTTTTAATGAATCATCATTAGGAAAAACAGATCTGTTTTTAGTAACTTTTCTGAATTGCCTGTGAACGTTTTCGACAATGTTAGTAGTATAAATTATTTTTCTGATTTCCTCAGGATACTTAAAAAAAACAGATATATTAGGCCAGTTGCTGCGCCAGGATTTTAAAGCCAGGGGATATTTCTTTCCCCATTTGGCTTCAACTAAATCAAGTTCCTGTAAAGCCGATTCTTCTGTGGGTGCCTTATAAACTCTTTTGAGATCTTTCATAAATTCTTTACTGTCTTTGTATGCTATGTACTTAAGCGTATTTCTGATCAAGTGTATTACACATTGCTGAACTTCGGTCTTAGGAAATACACTGTTTATTGCTTCTGGAAATCCTTTTAACCCGTCAACGCAGGAAATCAGTATATCTTCCACTCCTCTGTTTCTTAATTCCGTTATCACACCATGCCAGAAATTTGCTCCTTCTGTTTCAGCTACCCACAATCCCAGCAGATCTTTCTTTCCCTCTAAATTTATTCCCAAACAAGTATAGGCAGCTTTTAACTTTATCTTCCCTTCTTCTCTAACCTTATAAAATATTGCATCAAAGAATACGATCGCATAAATCGGCTCAAGTATTCTGCCCTGCCATTGGATTGCCATTTCAACGATCTTATTTGTAATGTCTGATACCAGAACCGGGCTTATATCTAAGCCATATAATTCTTCTACATGAGATTGTATATCTCTTGTTGTCATTCCCTTAGCATACATGGAGATAATCTTATCTTCAATTGGTCCGATTGTGCGTTCATATTTCTTTACTATTACAGGATCAAAGTCACTGTTGCGGTCTCTGGGAACAGTTATCTCTATCTCTCCATTGTCATTTCTTAGCGTCTTCTTGGTTTTTCCATTACGGTTATTTCCACTGTTTTTTCCTGAAGGTGAATATTTTTCATATCCCAGATGTTCACTAAGTTCTGCATCGAGCATTCCTTCAAGTGCATTTTTAAGTATTTTTTTTATTGCTCCGTCTGATCCCATCAGATCTGAGTATGTCCGGGCTTTTGAAAGATCAGCTTTCAGTTGTTGAATCATTTCTTCGGTGAGTTCCATTTGGAGTATCTCCTTTTTTGTGTTTGATTAATAAAAATATTTTAAAATCAGGGTAATTTAAACAGAAAAAAATTGTTCGGTTTTTCGCTTTTTTTCGCCGTTCCCCTAGGGGAACGGACATCACTGTTTTTAACCCCTCATCTTTTTTCTTATTTTTATCATTTACACAAAATATTTTACTCCCCCAGTGTGACCGTACATTCTTGAATCGCGACTGTACATTCCTGAAGTGTAACCGTACTTTCCAGAAGCGTGACTGTACATTTCTGAAGCTCGACCGTACATTCCTGAAGCGTGACCGTACATTTCTGAAGCTCGACTGTACATTCCTGAAGTGTGACCGTACATTCCTGAAGCGGGACTGTACATTCCTGACTCGCGACCGTACATTCCTGAAGCGTGACTATACATTCCCGAAGTGTGACCGTACAGTCCTGAAGCGTGACTGTACATTCTTGAAGCGTGACCGTACAGTCCTGAAACGTGACTGTACATTTCTGAAGGGTGACTGTACATTCCTGAATCGCCACTGTACATTCCTGGTGCACAATTGTACCAACCTGAAAAAAATTCTTAAAAAATTCATTGCACTTGTTGTTGTTCCTGAACGTAACGAAGGTTCACCAACAAGGAGGGAACACAAACAGCGGCAACTAAAATCCGGCATCACAATTCCAAATCTGCAAATCTAAAATCTAAAATCAAAAATCTAAAAATCGTAAATCAGATTAAATCCGGCATCCCAATTTCCAAATCCGCAAATCTAAAATCAAAAATCTAAAAATCGTAAATCAGATTAATCCCAATTCCCAAATCATATAGGGATGACTCCCTATTAAATTAAACCCGCATCCCTATTTGTTCTTCCCGTATCCATAATTAATTTTACAAAGGTTAAGAAATTCACAAAAGTTTTTTAGAATTAAATTATTAAAACAAAATTCATTATTACGGAAAAGGAGGAACAAAAAATGAAAGAATATTTTTCAGGATTCATTTAGGATTAGATAAAGAAAAGGGCTTCTTTAGAAAAAATATTTTAAATCAAACTTAAACAATAATAAAAATGAAAAAACTAAATTCATACTTTAAAAACTTACAACTCTTATTTTCATTTCTTTCAATTTTTGTCTTTCTATCTCTTCCAAATTACACGTTCTCTCAGACAATTTTATACGGAGATTCCATCACACTTGGAAATGGCGTGGTTCGTACATTTGTTCGGGTAAATGCCCTTGGTCGTAGAGAACAAATTGGAGTTTCTATGACGGAAGGCGTTATGAATAATTTGGATACTATTGGACGATCATTCGTTCTTGCCTTACCTGCACCAGTAGCGGCAGATGATACAACTTTCAATCATGTATTCTTTGGTTGGAATCCGGCGGGACATCCTCCTCCCGGAATTTATACCTTACCTCATTTTGATTTTCATTTCGTAACTGTAAGTGTGGCCGAGCGTCAATCCGTTATTCCAGGACCTGATCCGGTGTTTTACCCTTCACAATATAAACCGTTGGATTATTATCCAGATCTCGTTGCAATTCCATTTCATGGGGTACATTGGCGTGATTCTACAGCTCCGGAATTGAACGGTGGAACTTTTACAAAAACACTTATATATGGCTTTTATAGAGGAAAAATGTTTTACTTCGAGCCCATGATTACAAGAGCTTATCTCTTAACAAATCCGGATACAACAGTAGCAATCAAACAAGCGCAGCTTTATCGCAGAACGGGAGACTATCCTCAGAATTATAGTATTAAATATGATGCAGGTAATCAAACTTATAATGTAGTTTTAAGGGATTTTGTACGCAGTGAAGGAGTGACAAAAAATCCATTTATTGGAATGTCCAATAGCAAAATAAACGGAGTACCATTTTCGGTTCCGCCTCTTTGCGGAACTGCAATTACAGCAGGATATTATGATTCTGTAGATTTTGACATAATTGCTTCCGATTGGGATATTGGAGACTCAGTAAGTCTGACTGCATTTTTTAACCCAGCTCCTCCGGCCGGATCTATAGTAACATTTACTCCTATTCTTCCTGTTACCGGTTATCCGGCAAGAACACATTTACATTTTGTCAGTAATTCACAGTATAATGGAACGTTAAAATTATTTGCTGCAGATGAATCCGGTAATAGAGATTCGTGCAGCATAATTTTCGATATCCCATTGCCTGTGGAACTTACATCTTTCGTTTCTACAATACACGAAAATGATGTAACACTTAATTGGACAACCGCTTCAGAAGAGAATAATGCGAGATTCGAAATAGAAAAGTCAAATGTCAAAAGTCAAACGGCAAACGATTGGAAGACGATTGGATTTGTTCAAGGAAATGGAACAAGCAATTTACCACAAAGCTATTCTTATAAAGATAAAAACTTATCTTCTGGAAGATATAATTACAGATTAAAACAAATCGACTTCAACGGCAATTATGAATATCATAATCTAAGTCATGAAGTAGTAATCGGAGTTCCAACAAGATTTGAGTTGTCACAAAATTATCCGAATCCATTTAACCCGGTTACCGTTATTCGTTATTCGTTAATGGGAAATCGTCTAACAACATTGAAAGTTTATGATATTACCGGAAGGGAAGTTGCAACTCTAGTCAATCAAATACAAAATGCAGGATATTATACGATTGATTTTGAAGGAAGCAATTATTCGAGCGGTGTTTATTTCTACAAATTAGCAGTTGAGGGAAATATTATTGATACAAAGCGGATGATGCTTTTGAAGTAAAGAATATAATTTTTACAAAACAATTAAACTAAAAAAATGAAAACAAAAATAAATCACTTAAGCAAACTGGTAATGTTTTATCTAATGTTTGCATCGACAGTTTTCTCCCAAAGCATAACCAATACTCTCGGTACAGGCGGAGTATTCACAATAAAAGATGCGACAAATAATTTTTTCACATTAAGTCAGTCAACAGGTCAGGTCAACATACTCAGGTCGTTACGTCTTGAAAACACAACAAGCTCGAGTTTGGGTGTTCTATTCAAAGGGACAAATCCTTTTTTGCATAATTACGGAACAGAGAATACATTCTTAGGTATTAACTCCGGAAATTTTACTATGACCGGCATTTATAACACAGCTATGGGATCGAACTCTTTATCTTTCAACACCACTGGCAGTTACAACACAGCTGTAGGATGGAATTCTTTATTTTACAATACCACAGGCAATCAAAATACAGCTGTCGGACTGAGTTCTTTAGTTTTCAACAATGGGGGAAATTATAACACTGCAGTGGGTTATTCTACTTTACCTTACAACACCAGCGGCAGTTTTAACACAGCTGTAGGATGGCTCTCATTAAATTCCAACATCAACGGCGGTTTAAATACTGCATTGGGAGTACAGTCATTATATTCCAACAACGGTGGATATAACACGGCTTTAGGAGTTCAGTCATTATATTCCAACAACCTCGGCGGATATAACACAGCTGTTGGTAATGGTTCTTTATATTCCAACTTAGGTGGCAGTTGGAACACAGCTCTGGGATACATTTCTTTATTTTCCAATATCAGTGGTTTTAGTAACACAGCTATCGGGCATCAGGCTTTATATTCTAACACCACAGGCACTTCTAACACCGCAGTGGGTGATAGTTCATTATATCTAAACACCAGCGGAAATGGTAACACTGTTTTGGGACGTAATGCAGGTTCAACAATCACCACAGGCGGGAATCTTACCTGCATCGGTATTAATTCACAGCCAATTTCAGGCACGGCTATTAATCAGATAACTCTTGGGAGCCCTTCTATAACTGCACTTCGCTGCGCTGTGCAGACCATTTCCGGCGTATCAGACGCAAGAGATAAGAAGAATATTACAGATTTATCTCTGGGGATTGATTTCTTGATGAAAGTAAAACCACGTTTGTTTAATTGGGATAAACGAGAGTGGTATAACAATAATGTTTCAGACGGAAGCAAAATGAAGGAAACTCCGACAGCAGGATTTATAGCCCAGGAACTTGATGAAGTTCAGACAACTGAAAATTCAGAATGGCTCAACCTTGTTCTAAAAGATAATCCCGAAAAACTTGAAGCTACATCGGGCAATCTTTTGCCTGTGATGGTAAAAGCAATACAGGAACTAAAGGAAGAAAATGATTTGCTGAAACAGAATAACGAAAAGCTTTCGGCAGAAGTAGTGTCATTTAAATCCATTAACGAAAAGCTTTCGGCAGAAGTTGAAGCATTTAAATCCATTAGCGAAAAGCTTGTTAAATTGGAACAAAAGGTAAATGAACTGAATTCTATAAAACATACTTCGTTTAACGGAAACAAAGTGAGTATGACAAATTCAAAATAATGAGGAGCGAAATGAAAAACATAATTTATTTTACTACTTTATTACTAATCTTCGCTTCAATAACATTCAGTCAAAGCTCGATTGATTATCAGACAGGCACGGGTCTAACTGTTCAACCGGGTGCTGATATAAGTGCTGGTCAGGTTATTATTAACGGAACATATTCAGGCGGAGGCACAATAAATGGTAACCAGGCTTATGTACTGAACTTAACTACATTTATTCAAGGTTTTTATAATTCTTCTTCTAATAATATGATCTCTGATACAGTAATTATTTGTTTGAGAAATGCTGTCTCGCCATTTGCAAAAGTTGATTCAGCAAAAGGTGTATTGACTCCGAACGGGGCAGGATCATTTATCTTTTTTAATATTAGTAATGGAGTAAATTATTATATAGTAATAAGACATAGAAATTCTATAGAAACATGGAGCAGCTTAGCAATTACTTTTTCCTCAGGAGCATTGACTTATGATTTCACACCGACGGCAAATAAAGCTTATGGAAATAATCAGGTGCAGGTAGATAACTCTCCAATTAAATTTGCAATATACAGTGGAGATGTGAATCAAGACGGAGTAGTTGATGGAACGGATGCAGGATTAATAGATAATGCCGCATTCAATTTTTTAGTAGGCTATGTTCCGACTGATGTAGATGGGAATAATTTTGTAGATGCAAGTGATGCGGCGATAGCGGATAATAATGCGTTTAATTTTGTAACGAAGATTACACCTTAAACAAATTATTATGACAACATTTCAGACAGAAATCTAAATTTTATAATACCGGAAATATTATCGATATTAAACGGATGGTGCTTTTGAAGTAATTAAAGGAAGATGGTCTATGTGTGGCACAGTTAAAAAGCAATTGTACCACACATTACAAAATTTTTATAAATTAAATTATATAATAAAAATGAAAAAACTAAATTTACATTTCAAAGTTGTAATTCCTATTTCTGCATTTCTTGCTTTTACAAACATTGCCTATTCCCAATGGACTATTGTCGGTGAGTTAACCGGACTTAGTGCAAACAGACCGCAGGTATCCGTTGTTGATGGAAATACAGCATTTGTTACCGGAGGTTCAGGTATAAATGCCACTTATAAAACTACAAACGGCGGAACGAACTGGACTCAATTAAATACCGGTACATTCACAACATTCTGGGCTATCTGGGCTAAAGATGCCAATACTGTTTTTGCAGGTGATGCTTATAATGGTAGTACTTTACATTTCTATAAAACTTCAAATGGCGGAATCAACTGGGCGGTTATTGATTCCATTACGGGGGGAAATGCAGGCTTTAGAGGAATAAGATTTTCTATTTCGATCCCTTCTTTTGGAATAGCATTGGCTGAAGGAAATAATGGGGATTTTTATATTTATAAAACCAGAGACGGAGGAAATACATGGACGAGGACCCTGGTACCTGGATATGCCGGCTACATTACTGCAGGTCATAGTTTAAATGTAATTGACAGTTTGTTTTATGCATTTGGTGCAATTGTAGGTTCGACGTCGCAGAAGCCGCCTTCAATAATAATTACAACTGATGGAGGGGTAACCTGGAATTTAAGAGAGATAAATCTCCCATCAAACAGTTTTGGTACAAGAGGTCTTGCGTTTAAAGAGGATAAACTGACAGGTGTTGCTGCAGCAAATTATTCAACAATTATTTCAAGAACAACCAATGGAGGTTTGAACTGGGTAAACATAGATGTGGAAAATAATATATACAATAGCCTTGCCCCATCAATGAGATGGATCGAAGGAACAAATATATGCTATTTAAGTGCAGCCGGGTCTACAGGTGGGGTTATAAATGGAATTCTAAAAAGCACTAATGGGGGATTGAATTGGACTCCAATGACAACCTCCGGAATTGGAGCGTTTTATTTTGACACAAAAAGAATTGGTGCGAATATTTATGGATATGCAATCTCTGCCGTCCCGGGGGGGGGATACGGAGGTAACCAGGTTTTAAAAGTAACTAATATGGTAGTTGGAGTAAATCAAATTAGTGAGGTTGCTCCTGAGGGATATTCTCTTTCACAGAATTATCCTAATCCTTTTAACCCAAAGACAGTGATCAATTATCAATTATCAATGTTCAATTTTATTTCATTGAAAGTTTATGACATTCTTGGAAATGAAGTTGCAACTTTAGTAAATGAAAAGCAAAATGCAGGTACTTATGAAGTTGATTTCGATGGAAGTAATTTTTCGAGCGGAGTTTATTTTTATAAATTAGCAGTTGACGGAAATATTATTGACAGTAAGCGAATGGTGCTTTTGAAGTAAGTATGCGAGACCGAGACGCAAGACTTGAGACGCAAGACGTAAATTGATTTAAAAATTTATACTGTTGTTATTATCTATTGTCAATTATCAATTGTCAACTGCAACATTTTTTATGTCAGAGGAGCAAAAAAATAGACTTAC
>Ga0180121_10001269_pt1 | contig 10694 bp, 10 predicted proteins | sample AntDrymUQ5402106_2_FD_129676 | JGI IMG/M metagenome (GOLD analysis project Ga0180121, IMG submission 129676) | Polar desert sand microbial communities from Dry Valleys, Antarctica - metaG UQ540 (21.06) (version 2) (version 2) | ecosystem: Environmental > Terrestrial > Soil > Desert | place...
AGAAGAGCATCCTCAAGGGCCTCGACCTCGACGTGAGTCGTGGAGAGGTGCACGCGCTGATGGGACCCAACGGTTCGGGAAAGTCCACCCTCGCGAACGCGATCATGGGCCACCCCGGCCTCGAGGTAACCGACGGCAGCATCAACTTCGACGGCTCCGACGTGACCGAGGCCGCACCCGACGAGCGCGCCCGCGCCGGGCTCTTCATGGCCTTCCAGTACCCCGTCTCGGTCCCCGGCGTGACCGTCGCCAAGTACCTGCGGATGATCGTCAACGCCCGCCGCGAGGCTCAGGGCGAGCCGGAGATCAAGATCAAGGACTTCGCCCGCACCACCCAGGAGGCGATGGAGCTGATGAAGGTGCCGCGCGAGTTCTCCAGCCGCTATCTCAACGACGGCTTCTCCGGCGGAGAAAAGAAGCGCATGGAGATGCTGCAGATGGCCCTCCTGAAGCCGCGGATCGCGGTGCTCGACGAGACCGACTCAGGGCTCGACATCGACGCGCTCCGCACCGTCGCCGAGGGCGTCAACCGCTTCGCCGGCCCCGACATGGGAGTACTGATCATCACCCACTACCAGCGGATCCTCCACCTGGTCGAGCCCGACCGCGTGCACGTCATGTACGAGGGGCGGATCGTCAAGGAGGGCGGCCCTGAGCTCGTCGGCGAGCTCGAGGAGAAGGGCTACGGCTGGATCGGCGAGGAGGTAGCGGCCGCGGCCTGAGGTCGCGACCCGGCCCCCGAACCATGGCAAGCGTCTCGCAAGCACCGGCGGCCCGGGCCGATCCGGGCCTCGACATCGAGCGCGTCCGTGCCGCCTTCCCGACGCTGACCCGCGAGGTCGGCGGTCATCCGCTCGCCTACCTCGACTCGGGTGCGAGCTCCCAGCGGGTCCTGGCCTCGATCGAGGCGGTCGACCGCTACGAGCGGCGCCACCACTCGAACGTCCACCGCGGCTCCCACACCCTCTCCGCCGAGGCAACCGCGGCGTACGAGGGTGCCCGGGCGACGGTCGCCGACCACATCGGCGCGCCCGATCGCCGCGAGCTCGTCTTCGTCCGCAACGCGACGGAGGCGATCAACCTCGTCGCCCGCGCCTGGGGCGACGCGAACGTGGGCGAGGGCGACCGGATAGTGCTCACGGTGATGGAGCACCACTCCAACATCGTGCCGTGGCAGCAGCTCGCCGAGCGGGCCGGCGCGGTAATCGACTGGGTCGGGATCGACGACGACGGCGCACTGCTCGACGACGAGTTCGACTCGGCGCTGGCGCGGGGGCCGAAGCTCGTCGCGGTCGCGCACGTCTCCAACGTCCTTGGCACGGTCAACCCGCTCGGGGAGATCGCACGCCGGGCGCACGACGCCGGGGCGCTCGTCCTCGTCGATGGCGCCCAGGCAGCGCCGAAGCTGCCGCTCGACGTCGCCGCGCTCGGGGTCGACTTCTACGCCTTTACCGGCCACAAGGCCTACGGGCCGACCGGCATCGGGGCGCTCTGGGCCCGACTCGATCTGCTGCGCGAGATCCCTCCTTTCCTCGGCGGCGGCTCGATGATCCGCAAGGTCACCACCGCAGGGACGACCTGGGCCGATCCACCTGCCCGCTTCGAGGCCGGGACGCCGGCGATCGCCCAGGCAATCGGGCTTGCGGCCGCGTTCCGCTGGCTTGACGCCCTCGGGATGGATGCGGCGCTCGCCCACGAGCGCGAGATCACGGCGTACGCGCTGGTCGCGCTCGAGGACGTCCCCGGGCTCAGGGTCTTCGGCCCACGGCCGAGCCCCGACCGGGTCGGGCCCGTCTCGTTCGAGCTCGAGGGCATCCACGGCCACGACGTCGCCGAGATCCTCGACCGCCACGGGGTCGCCGTCCGCGCCGGCCATCACTGCGCGCAGCCGCTGATGGAGCGCCTCGGCGTCGCTGCAACCGCCCGCGCGAGCTTCGGCATCTACTCGATGGAGTCCGAGGTCGACCGCCTCGTCGCCGGGCTGCACGACTCGCGGAACGTCTTCGGGCTCTGACGTGGACGAGCTCTACCGCGACCAGATCCTCGAGCACTACAAGCGGCCGCACAACTTCGGCCGGCTCGACACCTACGACCTCGACTACGAGGACACGAACCCCTTCTGCGGGGACGAGCAGCACGTCTTCATCAAGCTCGACGACGCCGGGCGTGTGAGCGAGGTCTCCTTCGAGGGCCAGGGCTGCGCGATCTCGACCGCCGCGACCTCGCTGCTCACCGACGAGCTCGCCGGCAAGACCCGGGAGGAGCTCCTCCACCTGCCGCAGGATTACGTGCTCGACCTGCCCGCCATCGAGATCTCCGCGACCCGGATGAAGTGCGCGATGCTCGGCCTCAAGGTCGTCAAGTCCGCCAGCCTCGGCGAGCCCGCCGACTGGGAGGACGAGGGCGAGCGTGGCAACCCGGCCGAGGCGGAAGCGCTCTAGCGCCGGCGCCTAGCGGCGGCGACGCGCTCGGCGGACGACGATCGCTCGCCAGAGCAGCGCGCCGACCAGCACCCGCTCCCGAGCAAGCGTCTCGTTGCGGCCGATCAAAGGGCGGAGCAGCCGAAGCGCGAGCCAGGCGGCCGAGCGCGGCGAGTCGGCGTCGGCGAGCCGGCCGAGCGCGCGGCGGCGTCCGGGTCGGATCCGCTCCCCCGCCCGCAACTCGATCACGGCGACGAGCTGGCGGATCATCAGGATCCGATCGAGGTACATGTCGCGCCAGATCGGGCCGCCCAGCCCCATCCGCAGCCGGCGGAGCAACCGCCGCGAGCGGATCCGGACCCGTTCGCGGAGGCCGCGCGGCGGCAGGTACCACTCCGCGGCGGCAACGATCGTCACGGACTCGCCGTGCCGCGTGTAGTCGTAGGTCGGCCGGTCGAGGTACGCGATCTCGCCGAGCGCCAGCGAGCACAGCGCCAGCCACTGGTCGTGGTAGTGCTCGCTCGTGCCCCCCGGCGGGAAGGGCAGCGCGGTCTCGAGCAATTCGCGCCGAAACAACGACGCCGCACCGGTGACCGTGTTCGCGATCAGCATGGACGCGACGTCGTCGCAGCGGTTGCGGCGCAGGTACCAGAAGGTGTCGGAGAGGAGCCTTCCCCCTTCGTCGACGATGCGCATGTCGCTGTAGGCGAGGCCCGCATCCGGGTGCGCCGCCAGCGTCGCGGCCAACGCCTCGAGCTTGTCCGGGTCCCAGCGGTCGTCCTGGTCGGCCATCGCGACCATCGCGGCGTCCGCCGGAACCATGCCCAGCGCTCGCTCGAAGTTGCCGTAGAAGCCAAGGCGGTGCTCGGAGCGCGAGACGGCGAAGCGCGGATCGCCGCCCACGGCCCGCTGGAGGGCCTCGGACGCCGCCGGCGAGGAAGCGTCGTCGCTGATCAGGCAGACCCAGCGCTCCCAGGTCTGGGCCCGGATCGATCCGAGCTGGCGCGCGAGCCACTCCATGCCGGGCTCGTAGGTCGCCATGCAGATCGCGATCAGCGGCCTGGAGCCGTCCTCGTCGGGGAGCGCCGTGACCACGGGGGGCTCGCGAGCCGGCTCAACGCGCACCTCGCCCAGGGGAAGCTCGACCGTCCCGCTGGGTCCGTCCGCGAGGAGGCACGCCTTCGTCGGCCCGGGCCGGGCGCCCAGCGGGACGGGCACGAGCGACCACCAGAGCAGCTCCTTCGCCCCCTGCGATTCGGCGAGGGCGAAGCCGTCGACGTCGCGCTCGAGATCTCCGAACCGGACCCGAAGCCGTCGCAGCGGCAGCAGTCCGGGGTCGAGCGCGCCATCGAGGCGGAGCGCCGTCCCGGCCCCGAGCGCGAGCGCGCCCGGGAGGCCCCGAACCGCCACGGGGCCAGCGGTGATGGACCGGCCGTGGGCCGATCTCAGTTGATTGCGCTCGTCCGGGGTGGGTGCGGTCATCGCTCTCAGGCGGAGAGTCTCAAGCACCGTGACGCGGATCGCCGTCAGGCTGACGCCGCGCGTCCGCTAAAATCCGACAACGGCGCTAGGAATTCTCCGAGACGTCGGATCCGAGATGGCAGATCACACCGTATGCAGCACCGAAGAGCTTCCCGAGGGGGAGGCGCGACTGATCGAGGTCGAGGGCCTCGAGATCGGCATCTTCAACTGCGACGGCGAGTTGTTCGCGATCGAGGATCGCTGCTCCCACGATGACGGACCACTCGCCGAGGGCGCCTTTGACGCGTCGGCCTGTACCGTTGAGTGCCCACGCCACGGATCGCTCTTCGACCTGCGATCCGGACGCCCGAAGACGCTCCCAGCGTTCAAGCCGGTCGACACCTTCGACGTCCGCGTCGAAGGTGGGGAAATCAAGCTGGAGGTTGAGTGACCCGATGAATCCGCCACCTGAGACCGCAACGCTGGACCCGAAGATCGCCGAGCGCGAGGCGATCAAGGACATCAACCAGGACTACAAGGCCAAGTTCGGGTTCAACGACCCCGAGACCGGCTACGTCTTCAAAGCGCCGAAGGGGCTCAGCCGCCAGCTCGTCGAGGACATCTCCGAGTACAAGGACGAGCCGCAGTGGATGCGCGACTTCCGGCTCAAGGCGCTCGACCACTTCCTCGCCCGCCCCGTCCCGCAGTGGGGCGCGAACCTGAACCAGATCGATTTCGACAACATCCACTACTTCGTGCGCGCCTCCGAGCGGGCCGAGACGAGCTGGGACGACGTCCCCGACGACATCAAGAACACCTTCGACAAGCTCGGCATCCCCGAAGCGGAGCGGCAGTTCCTCTCCGGCGTCGGCGCCCAGTACGAGTCCGAGGTCGTCTACCACCAGGTGAACGAGAAGCTCGAGGCCCAGGGCGTCCAGTTCATGGACATGGACACGGCGTTGCGCGAGCACGAGGACGTCATCCGCGAGCACTTCGCGACGGTGATCCCCGCCAACGACAACATGCTCGCCGCGCTCAACTCGGCCGTCTGGTCGGGTGGCTCGTTCGTCTACGTGCCGCCGGGCGTCAAGGTCGAGATGCCGCTGCAGGCCTACTTCCGGATCAACACCGAGAACATGGGGCAGTTCGAGCGCACGCTGATCATCGCCGACGAGGGCTCCGACGTGCACTACATCGAAGGCTGCACGGCGCCGGTTTACTCGACCGACTCGCTGCACTCCGCCGTGGTCGAGCTGATCGCCCGGCCCGGCGCCCGGATCCGTTACACGACCGTCCAGAACTGGTCTCAGAACGTGTTCAACCTGGTCACCAAGCGCGCCGTCGCCGAGCGTGACGCGACGGTCGAATGGGTCGACTGCAACCTCGGCTCGAAGGTGACGATGAAGTACCCGTCGATCTACCTGATGGGTGAGCGCGCTCACGGCGAGATCCTCTCGATCGCCTTCGCCGGCAAGGGCCAGCACCAGGACGCCGGCGGCAAGATCATCCACGCCGCGCCGAAGACGACCTCGTCGATCTTCGCCAAGTCGATCTCCCAGAATGGCGGGCGCTCGACGTACCGCGGCCTGCTCGAGGTCGCCAAGGGCGCCAGCGAGGCGCGCTCGAAGGTGGTCTGCGACGCGTTGCTGCTCGATCCCGAGTCGCGCTCGGACACCTATCCGACGATCCGGATCGACGAGAGCGACGCCAACGTCGGCCACGAAGCCTCGGTCTCGAAGATCGGCGAGGAGCAGTTGTTCTACCTGCAGACGCACGGCCTCGACGAGGAGGAGGCCTCCAAGATGATCGTCAACGGCTTCATCGAGCCGGTCGTGAAGGAGCTCCCGATGGAGTACGCGGTCGAGCTCAACCGCCTGATCGAGTTGCAGATGGAAGGCTCGATTGGCTGAGTCCGTCGCCCCCCGCGAGCCTGACTGGCTCGTCGAGCGGCGGGCGAAGGCGGTCGAGGCGGCGAAGGACCTGGCCCTGCCAGGCCCAAAGGTGCGCGGCTGGGAGTTCACCGACCTCTCGAAGCTCGACCTCTCCGCCTACGGCCCCGCCGAGTCCGCAAACGGTGCCGCACCCGACTCCGCGACCGGGGGCGCGCTGGCGATCCCAGAAGGGTCGACCGGGCTGACGCAGGTCGACGGCTCGATCGTCGGCGAGATCGGCGATGTCATCTCGCAGCTGAGCGAGGGGAGCGGCAACGCCCGGCCCGGCGGGCCCGTGGTCGTCCCGCTCGATGCCGCCGCCGCCCACTTTCCCGACCTGGTCGGCGAGCGCCTCGGCACCATTGTCTCCGGCGAGGGCGACCCGTTCGTGACGATCAACGAGGCCGGCTGGACGGGCGGCGCGCTCGTCTACGTCCCGCGCAACTCGCGGCCCTCCCGTCCGATTTCGCTGACCGCGATCCAGGGCGCCTCCGGGCGAAGCCTTAACTGGCGCACGCTGATCGTGCTCGAGGAGGGCGCCGAGGCCGAGGTCTGGGAGCGCTACCTCTCCGCCGACGCCGAGGCCGCCTCGCTCTTCAACGGGGTCACCGAGCTGATTGTGGGGCCGGGCGCGAACCTCCGCTACGTCTGCGGTCAGGCGCTCTCCCCAGCCACCTGGGTCTTCGCCACCCAGCGTGCCGAGGTCGCGCGCGACGCGAGCCTCGAGTGGGTCGCGCTCGGGTTCGGCTCGGCCAACGGGAAGATCCGGATGGAGACCAAGCTCGCCGGCCGCGGCGCGAGCGCCAAGGTCACCGGCGCCTACATCGGCAACGGCCGTCAACATCTCGATTACGACACGACCCAGGAGCACGCCGCCGAGGACACGATCTCCGACCTCGCCTTCCGCGGCGTCCTCGACGGCCGCTCGACCGCGGTCTGGCGCGGGATGATCAACGTCGACAAGGGCGCCCAGCGCACCGACGCCTTCCAGGCCTGCCGCAACCTCCTGCTCTCCAAGCGCGCCCACGCCGACGCGCTTCCGGGACTGCAGATCGAGGCCGACGACGTCGCCTGTACGCACGCGGCCGCAATTGCTCAGATCGACCCCGAGCAGCTCTTCTACCTGACCTCCCGCGGGCTCGATCGGGAGATCGCCAGCGAGCTGATCGTCGGCGGCTTCCTCGCCGAGCTGGTCGAACGGGTGCCTGAGGGCGCCGTCGCCGACGCGCTCGCAGGCGCCCTCGAAGCGCGCCTGAGCGAGCTGCTCGCGACCTAGCCCGGGCGATCGCGGAGCGTCCTCTCCCCGGAGGTTTAGATCTGCCAAACTTTGGTTTGTGAGCGAACCAAAGCCTCCCGGACAGCCGCAGGATCCTGGCCCCAAGGAGATCGGCGGCATCAGCCGGCGGAAGCTGTTGGCCAGCGGCGTCGCGGCCGCTCCGGCGCTCGCTCTGCTGCACGAGACCGTTCCCCACCAGGGGGTCCACGGAGCGCTCGGCGGCAACCAGACCAGCACGGCAGCGGCGGCCGAGGGAGCGCACGGTGGCGGCCACACGACCGCCTCCGGCGCCAGCGCCCACTCCGACTTCTCGGCCGGAGGCACGGTCGACCACGCCGCCAACGGGTTCGACCCGACCGAGATCCTGCGCGACTACGACTACGGCCGGACGAGCCGCCTCGCCGACGGCCGTACCCTGCGCGAGTACGACCTCGTCGCCGTCGACAAGGAGGTCGAGGTCGCCCCGGGTGTCTTCTACCCGGCCTGGACGTACAACGGCCGAATTCCCGGGCCAACGCTCCGAGCTACTGAGGGCGACCTCCTGCGGATCCGCTTCACCAACGGCTCCGCCCACCCACACACGGTCCACTTCCACGGCATCCACCCCTCGTTCATGGACGGGGTGCCCGGCGTCGGCGAGAACCGCGGCGCCGGCCAGATCGAGGCCGGCGAGTCGTTCGTCTACGAGTTCGGCGCCGAGCCGTTCGGCCTCCACCACTACCACTGCCACGTCACGCCCCTGGCCGACCACATCGCCAAGGGGCTCTACGGCACGTTCATCGTCGACCCCAAGGAGCCCCGCGAGAAGGCTGACGAGCTGGTCATGGTGATGAACGGGTTCGACACGAACTTCGACCGCACGAACGAGATCTACGCCGTCAACACGGTCGGCTTCCACTTCCTCAACGAGCCGGTGCGGGTAAAGCGCGACGAGCTCGTCCGGATCTACCTCGTGAACATCCTCGAGTTCGACCTCCTCAACTCCTTCCACATCCACGCCAACTTCTTCAACTACTTCCCAACCGGGACCTCGCGCGAGCCGAGCGAGCTCACCGACACCGTGATCCTCGGCCAGGGCCAGCGGGGGATCTGCGAGCTGCGCTTTCCCTATGCCGGCAAGTTCATGTTCCATGCGCACGTCAGCGAGTTCACCGAGCTCGGCTGGATGGGCTTCTTCGAGGTGGTCGAGTAATGGAGGCGCGCACGGCAGGCTCCCGCGGCAGAACGCTCGGCCGCGCTCCCGCCTGGCTGCTCGGGCTGATCCCGCTGGCGCTGATCGTCGGGGTGATCGGCGGCTTCGCGATCCTCGGCGGGCCGGGCCTGGGTGAGCGGACGGGGCCACCGGTCGAGGACCTCGCGGTGGAGACGACCGAGCTCAGCCCCGGTGAGATCAGCCTGTCGATCCGAAACGACGGGCCCGACCCGGTCGAGATCGCACAGGTCGCCGTCAACGATGCCTTTTCGACCTTCACCGCCTCCGACGGCCAGACCGTCGGCCGCCTCGGCTCGACCACGCTCGACATCTCCTACCCGTGGATCGACGGCGAGGCCTACACGATCTTCCTGCTCACCTCGACCGGTGGCACCGTCGAGCACGTGATCGACGTGGCGGCCGAGACCCCCGAGGCCGACGCGAGCTTCTTCGCGCTGATGGCGCTCCTGGGCATCTACGTCGGCGTGATCCCGGTCTCGCTCGGCATGCTCTGGCTGCCCTTCGTCCGTCGCATCGGCGCCGGGTTCATGCGCGCGCTGATCGCGTTCACGGTGGGGCTGCTGGCGTTCCTCGCGGTCGACGCCACCCTCGAGGGCCTCGAGATCGCGGGCGCGGGCTCGTCCGCCTTCGGCGGTGTCGAGCTCGTCTTCCTCGGTGCGATCGTCGCCTTCCTCGCGCTCGCGGGGGTGGACGCCTACATGCGCGGGCGCCGCGCCAGGGCAAAGGCCGCCGGCGCCCCGGGAAGTCAGCTGGCTCTGATGGTCGCGATCGGGATCGGGCTTCACAATCTCGGCGAGGGCCTCGCGATCGGCTCCGCCTACGCCAGTGGAGCGCTCGCGCTTGGCGCCTTCCTCGTCATCGGCTTCGCGATCCACAACACGACGGAGGGGCTCGCGATCGTCGGGCCGATGGCGAAGGAGCGGCCGAGCCTCGGTCGGCTGCTCACGCTCGGCCTCGTGGCCGGCGCTCCGGCGATCCTCGGTGCCTGGATCGGCGCCGCCGCCTTCAACCCGAGCCTCGCGGCCCTCCTGTTCGGCTTCGGCGTCGGCGCGATCGTTCAGGTCATCGTCCAGCTCCTGCCGGTGATGCGCGACGACGACGGCCGCGCCCTCCACGGCCAAGCCGTGATCGGCCTGCTCTCCGGGGTCGCGCTGCTCTACCTGACCGGGCTGCTGGTGAGCGCGTGAGCGCCTCCAGCTCCCACACGCGGCCCGACCGTACCTCCCCTAACAGCGAGGCGGTCGAGGACTATGCGAAGGCCATCTACGCGCTGGCGCGCCGGGACGAGGGACCCGTCGGTACGTCCGCGATCGCCGAGCGCCTCGGGGTCACTCCGGGGACGGTGACTCCGATGCTGAAGCGCATGGCCGAGCTCGGGCTCGTCGAGCACGTTCCGTACCGCGGAGTGACGCTCGCTCCCGCCGGCGAGGACGTGGCGCTCGAGGTGATCCGCCACCACCGTTTGCTCGAGGCCTACCTCGCCGAGGCGCTCGGGATGCCGTGGGACAAGGTCCACGCCGAGGCCGAGGTGCTCGAGCACTACATCTCCGAGGACCTTGAGGAGCGGATCGCCGCAGCGCTCGGCGACCCCAGCCGCGATCCCCACGGAGACCCGATCCCGGACCGCATGCTCGCCCTGGCGTCCGACGCCGGAGTTGCGCTGGCCGAGGTGGCCGAGGGGGCGGGAGGCACCTTCAGTCGCGTCTCCGACTCCGACCCGGAGATGCTTCGCTTCCTCGACGAGCGTGGGATCCGGCCTGGCGCCGAGATCACGGTCCGCGAGCGGACGCCTTTCGGCGGACCGCTGCTGATTGACGTCACCGGCTCCGAGCACGCGATCGGACGCGAGCTCGCCGAGCGCATGATCATCTCCAACTGACGCGAACGCGATGATCGAGCCGATGGGCCCTGGACGGAAAGGGACGGGAGCCGTGCTGACGGCGGTCCTGGTCGCCACCGTCGCCGGCTGTGGAGGGGGCGAGCGAACCTTCGATGCGGCGGAGCTGGCGGAGGAGCTGAACGGGGCGGGCGCCGAGCTCGTGCTCGGGCCCGTGCTGACGACGAACCCCGACGGGCTCGACGTCATCTCCGTCTTCGTCGCCGATCCAGCGAGCGAGGGCGACCTCGGGGCCGGCACGATGGTCCTGCTCGACGACGCCGACGTTGCCCGTGCCGAGTTCGCGCGCTGCGAGACCACGGCCTCGCTGTTCTGCTACCGGGCGGCGAACGGGGTCCTGCGCTTCGAGGAGCTGCTTCCGGCCGGGCAGGCTCAGCTCGAAGCGGCGCTGGCGGGGATCGAGACGGTGGAGTAGCTAGCCCGGACCGACATCCTCGAGTGGCTCCTCGTCGGCGCTCGCTCGTGCCGCCTCCCGCCCCCGCCGCTCTCTCAACGC
>Ga0180121_10001270_pt1 | contig 10692 bp, 10 predicted proteins | sample AntDrymUQ5402106_2_FD_129676 | JGI IMG/M metagenome (GOLD analysis project Ga0180121, IMG submission 129676) | Polar desert sand microbial communities from Dry Valleys, Antarctica - metaG UQ540 (21.06) (version 2) (version 2) | ecosystem: Environmental > Terrestrial > Soil > Desert | place...
CGGAATCGCACGGTTGGCCTCCTCAGCCCGAGATGATGAACGAGAGGACGAAGCCGAACAGGGCGAGGGCTTCGGTGAAGGCGATGCCGAGGAACATGGTGGTTCGCACCATGCCGGCGGCCTCGGGCTGCCGGGCCATGGCGGTGATGGCGTTGCCCACCACGATGCCGATGCCGATGCCGGGGCCGATGGCGGCGCCGCCATAGACGATGCCTCGACCGACGGCGGTGAGGCCAGCCTCGAGCTCGCCCGGATCTTGCTGTGCGAGAAGTTGCAGCACGGTTGGTTCTCCTTGATCTTTCTCTTAGTGCTCAGGGTGCATGGCGCTGGCGATGTACACGGCAGCGAGGATGGTGAAGATGTAGGCCTGCAGGAACGCCACCAGGACCTCGAACATGCTCAGGAACACGAGCAGGCCGAACGAGAACGGAAAGATCACGAGGGTGGCGCCCACCTTGAACACCGCGGCGGTGATCACCGCGAAGCTCACGAGGAGCAGGTGGCCGGCGAGCATGTTGGCGAAGAGTCGCACCGCCATGCTGAGTGGCTGCGAGATGAACTTCGTCACCAGCTCGATCGGCGTCAGCAGGAGGTACATCACCTTCGGCACGCCGGGCATGAACATGATCGACTTCATGTAGCCGATCGGCCCTTGGCTGCGGATGCCGACGTAGTGGTACAGCAGGTAGACGATGATCGCCATGAACGCGGGCAGCGCGATTCGGGCGTTCACCGGCATCTGCACGCCCGGGATGAGGCCCCAGACGTTGCAGGTCAGGACGAACGTGAACAGCGTCAGCAGGAAGGGCGTGTACTTCAAGCCGTCGGGGCCGATCGTCTGGAGCACGATGCCGTCCTCGATGAAGTCGAGCGCAGACTCCGCCACGTTCTGCACGCCGGTGGGCACCAGGGCACGCGTGCGGCCACCGAGGAACATCACCGTGAAGGCGATGGCCGCCGACACCCACATGAGGATGACGACCTTGTTCACCGCGAAGGGGCCGTCGCCGAACAGGGTGGGCCACTCCACGACGTGGGAGATGGGCGGGAACTCCAACCCGAGGATCACGAGACGACGGCCTCCTTGTCAGCGGTGGGCTTGAGGCCCGGGAAGGCGAGCGAAGCGGACACGTAGCGCAGCTCCCAGAACAGGAGCCCGAGGTGGGTGACGAGCACGGTGATCCCCAGCGCCGTCATGTTGATCCAGGACGCGTTGCGGACGGCGAACAGCACGGCGGTGACGAGGCCCATGCGCACGGCGAAGCCGCCGAGCGACACGGCCATGATGGCGGTGAGCGACACCTTGGCGGCCCACGACAGCGCGAGGGCGGCGAGCACCAGGTTCACGACCACCAGGGCGATGGCCACCGCCGCCGACGACGTGCCCTGCGTGCCCCAGATGAGTGTGGCCAGCACGAGGATCGCCGGCGCGAACCAGACGCCCCGCTTGAGCATGTCGAAGGCCAGCTCCCGCTCGACCTCAGGAGCCGGCGGCACCGGTGCCCTTCGGTCGATGCCGTTCACGAGACCTCGCGATCGCACTTGGGGCCGAGGAGCTCCTGCTCCTGGCGCCTCATCCTGGCCACGTAGGTCGTGTACTGGCGCCACGCGACGTAGCCGAAGGTGAACAGGAAGAGGAAGAGGAGAAACAGCGGGGAGGTGCCGAGCCACTCGTCGATCCGCCAGCCCAGCAGCGCAAAGATCGCTGGGGTGACGGCCAGCTCGACGGCGGTCGTCAACGCGTTGCCGAACCCGTTGTTGAGCTCACGCTTGGCGGAGAGATCGAACACCGTCGTCCAGGACCTCAGGACCTCGAGCCCATCTCGCGATGGGGCGCTTGTGAATACATTCGCAATGTAGAACATGGGGCGCGGGACCGGCAAATCCAACCCCCGCATGGGCCAGCGGGGGACCTTAGCGGACTCGCGACCGCAACTTCGACGGCTCGCGAGCGCGCCTCACCGGAGGCGCTGCGCTCCTCGGTCGATGGCGTGGCCGGCTCCGTGGGCCGCCGCTCAAGGTCGAGGTCGGATCAGCCCGCGAGGGCGAAGCGCTGCTGGATGGCCACCACGGCCTCGTCGATGAGGGACGCGAGGTCGGCCGGTTCCGCCTCGTCGACCACGGCCTCGGACACCGCGTCGAGGGCGTCGTCGGTCTCGACGCTGGCCTCCGCATCGAACCAGATCGCCTCCGCGTAGGCGTCGTCCAGCTGCGCGCGCGCCCGGTCGACGGCGGCGGTGATCGTTTCGGTCGACTCCCCGCCCGAGTCGGTGACGGCCTGCTCGTACTCGATCGGGATGCGCTCCAGCGCGGTGGCGGCATCACTGGCCTGGGCCTTCACGGCATCGACACGATCGCCGAGGCCCTGAGCAGTGGAGCGACCGAGCACGAAGCCGAGGGCCAGGCCCAGCACGAGGCCGGTGACGATGGCGAGGATGAGACGACGGCGGCGAGCGCCGGCAGGGACGTACAGGGCCATCGATCAAGGCTCCTTCGTGGAGGCGGCGCGGATCAACCGCAGAGCACCACGGCGACGACTTGGCCGAGGCTGGGATCGGTGGCGGTCACCGCGGCGGCGAGGTCGGCCGGGGGCACCTGTGAGGCCCGGTTGCCCTGCACCAACCACGCCGTCGGCAGCGTGGTGAACGGTCCGCGGCGACGGGTGCAGCGGTCGACGAGATCAGCGGCCTCGGCCGCCGCGGTGGACCCAACGACGGCCATCGTGCCACCGAAACCGCCGGCCACCTGGTCGCCGAAGCGGTCGAGCACCACGGTGCGGCGGCGGTCGACTGGCTCATCAGCCCGACCGGTGGCCACCCAGAAGCGACCGATCGCGGCCGGAGCGGGGGCGCCCAGCTCGGCCGCGGCGGCCGCGGCGCGAGAGGCATCGAGCGGCGCTCGTCCTGGGAGGGCACCGGCCGCGAGGCCCACCATGCCGGTGGCGATGGCCCGCAGGGCGGCGCGGTCCTGGTCGAGCTCCACCCGCACGTCGATGGACGCGACATCGGCGCCAGCCGCCACCGCTGCCTCCTCCGCCTCGCGCGCCAACGCGTCGTGGTCGGCCGGTTGCGGATCGGTGATCGAGCGCTCCCGCTCGACGCGCACCAACGAGAGGGCGTCGCCGACGGCCGAGATGACCTCGGCCAGGTCCGGCACGAGCAGCCTGAGACCCAGCGACCTCGCGACGAACCGGCCCAGCCCGCCGGCGCCACCGCCCACGGCGACGATGGTGGGGCGGCCGAGCTCGTACTCGGCGGCCACCTCCATGGCCAGCGCACCGACCGCCTCGGCCGCGGCACCCAGCATCCGGTGGGCCAGCTCGTCACCGTCCACGCCCAGCGTGTGCCCAGCGATCGCGAAGGCGGCGCGGGCGGCCTCGCGATCAGCGCCCACTCCGCTGTAGTCGCCGGGCTCGACGACGCCGAGCGCCACCGCCGCGCAGGTGTTCGTGACGGCGGCAGACGACCCGTCGACCAGGCGAAGGGCCAGGTAGTCGGTTGGGTCGTCCGGGCGGGGCGCGAACGTGACGGCCTCCGCCCCGGCCAGCGCCGACGGGGCGAGGTAGCAGCTGTAGGGCAGGCCGGCGATGTGCGCGCTGCGGGGTCCGACGCCGTAGAGGCGACCCTTGCGGGCGCGCAACATGGAGCCGCCGGCCACGCCGATCACCCGCACATCGAGAGCGCGCACGGCGGTGGCGTGGCTGGCCACGCGCACATAGGCGAGGGCCGGTCGGCCGTCCTTGATGGCGGCCACGTTGGTGGACGTGCCACCCACCTCGATCACCACACCCTCGGCCACGCGGGTGTGGCGCAGCACCCCGGCCACGGAGGCGGCCGGGCCGGAGTACAGCGCCCGCGCCGGCTCCCGGCGCAAGCCGGCCGGGTCCGTGGCCCCGCCGTCGCCGCGCATCACCATGATCGGGGCTGTGATGCCGGCCGCCGCCACGCCGCTCTCCACGTGCTCCTCGGTGCGCATCGCGATCGGGAGGACCGACGCGTTGAGAGCGGCCGTCACGGCTCGCAGCTCCAGGCCGTACAAGCCGGTCATCTCGCCGGAACCGCAGGCCGGCAGACCGCGATCGATGGCGACCTGCACGGCCCGGCGCTCGTCGTTGCCACCGTCGGGAGCGAAGGCCTCCGCCACGCAGATCGTGGTGGCCCCCGCCGCCTGCAGGCGGTCGAGGGCGGCGGCCAGCGCACCGTCGTCGAGCCCCTGGGTGATGTCGAGGAACTCGGTGACGGTGGGCAGGCGGCGGCCGGGGGCCAGCTCCACCTTGTCGAGCCGGGTGCGCTTGGCCGCCTTGCGCAGGTCGGGCTGGCGGCCGAGGCCCAGCACGCCCACCGTGGCTACATCACCCTCCAGGAGAGCGTTCACGGCCTGGGTGGTCGAGTAGGTGATGAGGTCGACCTGGTCGGCGCCGACCTCGGCGGCGACCGCCCGCACCACCTCGACCACGCCCGCGGCCGAACCGGCGGCGTCGTCGTGGGTGGTGAGCACGGCGGCGCGCGCCGCCAGCGCACCCGTGGCCATGTCGATCCCGACCGCCTTGGTGAACGTGCCGCCCACGTCGACCCCGATGCGCACACCCATCAGCGACGACCTACAGGACGCGGCCGCGGGCGCAAGGCCTGGCCGACTTCGTTGGCCAGCGACGACTCGGCCAGGTTCCTTCCACGGGCGCTCTCAGACCGCGACGGGGTTGCGGGGGGTCGCGCCGGGCGGCGCCGGCAGGCCGGGCCCCGCCGAGCGGCGGCGCTTCATGGCCACGGTGGCGAAGGCACCGAGCACGTACACCACCAGGAGGATGCCCTGGGCGAGGACGCTCGGGAGCGTGGGGTGGTAGCCGGTGGCCTGGGCCAGGAAGATGGGCAGGCTCGGCCAGCTGTCGAGGAAGTGCAGATCTATGACGGCGGCCTCTTGGAGCGCCCGCATGGCGTTCCCGAGCACTGCGACCGACGTGAACATCACGATCACCAGCGCCACGGTGAGGAAGCGCTGCACGGGGAGCTTGCGGCCCAGCTTCAGCACGGCCCAAGCCACCACCGCCAGCACGACGACGGCCACCGCCATGCCGGCGACGATCCAGGCCTGCAGTCCGTCGCCAAAGGCGAACAGCGCCTGGTAGAAGAGCACGGTCTCGAAGCCCTCGCGGTACACCGCGGTGAAGCCGACGAGGGCCAGGGAGGTGGCCGAGCCCACCGATGCCGCCTTCCAGACCCGGGCCTGGAGGAACTCCATGCGGCGGCGCTGGTCGAGGCGGGCCACCAGCCAGAACGACACGTAGAACAGCATCACCACCGCCGACAGGCCCACCGCCGCCTCGAGCACCTCCCGACCGAAGGGAAGCACCGAGAACAGCGCATCGACGGCGAAGAAGGTCACCACGGTCGCGGCGATGGCGAACCCGACGCCGTAGAGGATCGGCTTCTTGTGGCGAGAGTGCTCGCTCGACTCCAGATAGGTGAGCAGCACGGACACCAGCAACACGGCCTCGAGCCCCTCGCGTAGGAGCAACGTGAGCGACTGCCCGAATGCGAGGGCGGGGGCGCCGACGCCCTTGGAGGTGAGCTGGCGCTCGGCATCGTCGATGAGGCCACGCAGCTGCACGATCCGGTCGCGGATCTCGCCAGTGGGCGCGCCCGTGTCTATGAGGGCGCGCACTCGGGCGAAGATGTCCTCCACCTCGAAGCGAAAGTCGGTGCCCGCCACCACGTCGAGGGGCGCCTCCACGGACTCGAAGCAGTCGAGGTAGCCGGCGCGGGCCTCCTCGAAGGCGGCGGTGCGGGCGCCGCTGTCGAGCAGGCGGAGGGTGCGGTCGATCGACAGGCGCACCTCGTGGAGCTGGTCGATGGCTTCCTGCTTGGAGAGGCTGCCCTGGGTGCAGGCGGCCGGGGCGGCGCTCGCCGAAGCCGCCGCCACGAGCGATCCGACGGCGCCCAGTCCCAGCACGAGGACCAGGCCGGCCAGCAGGCGGCGCGCCGTGGAGCGCGGAGCGGATCGCATCGCGATCAGCTGTTGCCCTCGATGAAGCTGTCGACGGCCTCGGCCTGATCAGCCACGCCCGTGCTCACGCGGCCTGCGTCCACGTTCTCCCCGCCGTCCTTGATGAGGCTCTGCGCGGTCTCGATGGCCTCGTAGAGGTCGCGGTCGGTGTCCTTCACCGTGCCCTCGACCTCCTCCCACACCTCGTGCAGCTCCTCGTACTCGGCCAGGACGGCGTCGAAGTCACCCTCGTCGGCGGCGGCCTCGGCAGCATCAGCCGCCTCGAGCATCACCGGCAGGCCGGCGAGGACCTCCTCCATGGGGGCCTTGACGTCCTCCGGGCCGCCCGAGGCCTCGGTGGTCTCGGCTGGAGCACCAGCCTTGTCATCGTCGCCGCAGGCGGCGACGGACGACCCCAGTCCGAGCAGGCCGGCGAGGGCGAGGCCGGTGAGCCGGCGGTGGCGGGTGGAGACGGTCATGATCGGGAACCCCCACGTACGAGGTGAGCTACGCCCGCCGCTGGGAGCGCACCGCTCGGCTGAATAGTGAGGCACACCTTACACAGAGTGTCAGGAGTCCGCATCTCGGCGGGAGCGCACGCCCGGGCCGAACATCGTGTAGAGCACGAGGGCGGCGGCGGCGATGGCCATCGGTACGAAGAGGTCTCCCCTCCCCCGGTTGTAGGTGGGGTACAGCACGATCGCCGACAGCAGCACCGTCCAGGTCCAGAGGATCAGCACGCTGCGCCGTTGGCCGTGCCCGAGCCGCATCAGCCGGTGGTGCAGGTGGTCCTTGTCGGCCACCGTCACGTTCCCGCCCCGGCGAGCCCGGCGGATGATCGAGAAGGCGGTGTCGATGATCGGCACGCCGAGGATCACCAACGGGATGAACAGCGGGGCGAAGAAGAAGAACGTCTGGCCCGAGAAGGGCGTGTCGGTGTTGCCGCCCACCGCGATGGTGGCCGCCGCCATCAGCAGCCCGAGCAGCAGCGCGCCGGCGTCGCCCATGAAGATCTTGGCCGGGTGGAAGTTGTGGGGCAGGAACCCGAGGCAGGCCCCGAGGACGGATGCCGCGATCAACGGTCCGGCGTTCTCGGGTCCGATGGCGGCCACGCCGGCGAGCCGCTCGCAGTAGAGGAGGAGCGCGGCGGCGGCGATGCCGACGATCCCAGCCGCCAGCCCGTCGAGGCCATCGATGTAGTTGATGGCGGTCGACATCCCGATCACCCACACCACCGTGAGCAACGCCGACATGTCCGGGGAGAGCGAGATCAGACCCGCGAACGGGATGCGGAAGAAGAGGATGCTGACACCGGCGATGGACAGGACGCTGCCAGCCAGCACCGTGCCGGCGACCTTGGCGGGAGGCGACACGTCGCGGAGGTCGTCGAGCTGGCCCACGCCGTAGATCACCACGGCCCCCAGGGCCACGCCGAGCGGCACGGTGCTGGCCGTGAAGACGGCGTCGAGGTGGTCGGCCTGCCAGGCCGTGCCCAGGCCGGCGAGGAAGCCCACGAGGATGGCGGCCCCGCCGAGGATGGCGGTGGGCTTGGTGTGCACACGCCTCTCGTCGGGGGCCTGGACGGCGCCCACCTTGAACGACAGCCACCGGAACCCCGGCGTGGTGATCAGCGTGACGAGCGCCGCAACGCCGATGACCGGCAGGTACTCGCCGAGGTAGTCCCACACGAGGACAGCCTGGCATGAGCGCGTCGCCGCGATTGACCGCAGCGATCACATGAGAAGCGCAATGGGAGCTCCAGTGTGCGAGCTTCGGAAGGGCCCCGGCACGCACTGGCGTGAGAATCGAACAATCGGTGAGATCTCGGCCTGAGGTCCTGATCGCGCTTTCGCCGGGATCTCACTCTCTGTAGGGTGCTGACAGCGGGAGGAGCACGGGCGGGATGACGTCACTCGGATCAAAGCGGCAACCCGACGAGCCGATGCCGGGCCCCACGGAACCAGCGCTAGCGGCCGCCCCGCGAGAGGTCGACGTGCACCGACGGATGTCGTCCCGTGCCCGGTGGGGTGGGCTCGACGTGCTGCTGTTCTTCACGGACTGCATCGTGCTGGCCCTGGCCTCGCACGGCGCCTCGAGGGCGGCGCAGCTCGGGTTCGTCGTGGGGAGCGTCGTCCTGGTTGGCCTCCAGGCCGGATACCGCCACCGCCTGTCGCTCCACTGGGGGCGGGAGTTCCCGCGCCTGGTCATCGCCGTGGCCGCCGCGGCGGCGTTGGTCGGCGCGCTGGGTCCCGACAGTCCGGACAACGCGATCGTGCTGCGGGCGATCGTTCCCGCGGCACTGGGCACCGCGGCGACCCGATGCATCCTCTGCGCGGTGCTGAAGCTGCGCCGACGCGGAGGTCAGGGCGGTCACCCGACCCTCGTCGTCGGGGCCGGGCTCGTCGGGCAGCGGATCGTCCGGCACCTGCTGGAGCACCCAGAGTACGGCCTGACCCCGATCGGCTTCGTCGATGACGCTGTCGACGACGGGGAGAGCCTCCCGGTGCTCGGTAGCGTCACCGACCTCGCAGAGGTCGTCGCCCTGTTCGACGTGACCAGCGTGATCGTCGCCTTCGGCGTGACGCGCGACGACCCTGTCGTCGACGCGCTGCGATCCTGCGCACACCACCGCGATGTGAATGTCTGGGCCGTCCCCCGGTTCTTCGAGATGGGACTGACGAGTGGAGGGTACGACGACGAGATCTGGGGGCTTCCGTTGGTGCGGATGCGTCGCCCGGTGCTCGGGACCGCCGAGTGGCGCCTCAAGCGGCTGTTCGACACGGCGGTCTCGGCCGCCTCGCTGCTGCTCCTGGCGCCTGCGTTCCTGGCCATCGCCGGCGCGATCAAAGCCTCGAGCCCCGGCCCGGTCTTCTTCCGTCAACGGCGGGTCGGGCAACGCGGTGTCCCGGTCGACGTGCTCAAGTTCCGGACGATGCTGGAGAACGACGACGACAACACCACCTGGACCGTCACCGCCGACGAGCGCGTCACACGACTCGGCCGCCTGCTGCGGGCGTCGAGCATCGATGAGCTGCCGCAGCTCCTGAACGTGCTGCGCGGCGACATGTCGCTTGTCGGACCGCGTCCCGAGCGCCCATTCTTCGTCGAGGCGTTCTCGAAGCAGATCCCTCGTTACGGCGACCGCCACCGCCTGCCGGTGGGCATGACCGGGCTGGCCCAGGTGAACGGCCTGCGGGGGGACACCTCGATCGAGGAACGGTCGGTCTTCGACAACCTGTACATCGAGAACTGGTCGCTTTGGGGCGACGTCATCATCTTGTTCCGCACCGTCCATGCCGTGCTGCGCCCGCCCCGCAGCGTGCGGATGGAAACCCATCAGGCGACGTCGTCTCGACTGTCGGAGCGGGCGGGCGACTCGCGGGCTGCGCAGCCGACGCCGAAGGCTCCCGACGACGGGCTGACCCGCGTGAGCGCTCGCCGCAGCGCCTGACGGAGGGTCCACGGCGAGAGGCCCCGAGGACCGGTCGCGGTGGTCTGTCGCCGAGATGGCGGCGTGGGATCGGTGCGAGCTGCGCTCAGGTGGGATACGGCGCGAACTTCGAGCAGAGCGCGATGACGTCGTCCTTCACCGCCGCCAGCTCCGCCTCATCGGCGCGGCCGAGGAGCACGCGGTGGATGAGGGCGGCGATCGTGGCCATCTCCGGCTCGCCCATCCCCTGGGTGGTGACGGCGGGCGTGCCGATGCGCAGGCCGGAGGTGATGTACGGCGGGCGAGGGTCGTCGGGCACCGTGTTCTCGTTGAGGCTGATGCCGGCCTTGTCGAGGGCCAGCCGGGCCTTCTTGCCGGACAGGTCGGCATCGAAGCTGCGCAGGTCGACGAGCATCAGGTGGTTGTCGGTGCCGCCGGACACCAAGCGGAGCCCGTGGCCGGCCAGCGCCTCCGCGAGGGCGGCGGCGTTGCGCACCACCTGGGCGGCGTAGGTGGCGAACTCTGGGGTTGCCGCCTCCGCGAAGGCCAGCGCTTTGGCGGCGATCACGTGGTCGAGCGGCCCGCCCTGGAGACCGGGGAACACCGACTTGTCGATGACCTCGGCCAGCTCCGCGGTGCAGAGGATGGCCCCACCGCGAGGACCCCGCAGCGTCTTGTGGGTGGTGAGGGTCATGATGTCGGCACCGTGGTCCATGGGGTTCGGGTGCTGCCCGGCTGCGATGAGCCCCGCGATGTGGGCGGCGTCGAACATGAACAGCGCGCCGACCTCGTCGGCGATGTCGCGGAACGGCCTGGAGTCGATGATCCGGGAGTAGGCGGTGGCGCCCGTGACGATGATCCTCGGCCGATGCTCCAGAGCGGCGTCGCGCACCTGGTCGAGGTCGATCCGCTCGTCTGAGGGCGTGACCCCGTAGGACACGAAGTCGTAGAGCTTGCCGCTGGCGTTCACGGGCGAACCGTGGGTGAGGTGGCCACCCTGGTCGAGACGCAGGCCGAGCACGGTGTCGCCGGGCTGGAGCAGGGCCAGGTAGACGGCCATGTTGGCGTTGGCGCCGGCATGGGGCTGCACGTTGGCGTGGGGCGCGTTGAACAGCGCCCGGGCGCGGTCGCAGGCGATGTTCTCGACCTGGTCGATCACCTCGTTGCCGCCGTAGTACCGCTTGGCCGGGTAGCCCTCGCTGTACTTGTTCGTGAGCACGGAACCGGTGGCCCGCAGGACGGCCGGCGAGGTGAAGTTCTCGCTGGCGATCAGCTGCAGC
>Ga0180121_10001272_pt1 | contig 10681 bp, 7 predicted proteins | sample AntDrymUQ5402106_2_FD_129676 | JGI IMG/M metagenome (GOLD analysis project Ga0180121, IMG submission 129676) | Polar desert sand microbial communities from Dry Valleys, Antarctica - metaG UQ540 (21.06) (version 2) (version 2) | ecosystem: Environmental > Terrestrial > Soil > Desert | place...
ATGCGGAACCTGCCATCGGGCACCGTGACGTTCCTTTTCACGGACGTCGAGGGGTCGACGCGACTGTTGCACGAACTGGGAGCGGAGAGGTACGCGGCTGCATTGCTCGAGCACCGACGGGTCATCCGTGAGGCCTGCGTCGGCCGCGGAGGTGTCGAAGTCGACACCCAGGGCGACGCCTTCTTCATCGCCTTCCCGACGGCGCCGGGGGCGCTCGAGGCCGCGGTGGCGGTCGTCGGCGATCTTGAGGCCGGCCCGATCCGCGTCCGGATCGGGGTGCACACCGGCACCCCGCTCCTGACCGACGAGGGATACGTGGGGCCCGACGTGAACCGGGCCGCGCGCATCGCTGCCGCCGGCCACGGAGGCCAGATCCTCGTGTCCGGTTCGACTGCGCGACTGACCGGCCACGAGCTTCTGGACTTGGGGGAGCACCGGTTCAAGGATCTCGCGGGGCCCGAGCGCGTGTACCAGGTCGGGAACGCCGAGCACGCACCCTTGAAGAGCCTGTACCGAACGAACCTTCCGGTGCCGGCGAGCGAGTTCGTGGGCCGTGCGAACGAGCTCGCCGACGTGACCGAACTGCTGGGGCGGGAAGAGGTCCGGTTGCTGACGTTCACAGGCCCTGGCGGCACAGGCAAGACGCGCCTCGCGTTGCAGGCGGTCGCCGAAGTGGCGGATCGATTCCCCGGCGGGGTGTGGTTCATCCCGCTCGCGCCGATCCACGACGCCGCGCTCGCCGTACCCGCCCTGATGGAGGCGATGGGAAGCACCGGAGACGTCGCGGCCGCGCTGGCCGGCAGGCGGGCCCTGGTGGTGCTCGACAACGCGGAGCACCTGCTTCCCCGGCTCGTGGAGGAACTGGATCCCTTGCGGGCTGCCGACGGCCCAACGCTCGTCGTGACCAGCCGGGAGCGCCTCCGCCTCTCGGGCGAGCACGTCTGGCCGGTACCGCCTCTCGACGAGCGGGACGGACCGGAGCTGTTCGTGGCCCGGGCTCGGGCGATCGACCCGAGCTTCCAGCGGAACGGCGGCGTCGAGGAGCTGTGCGAACGGCTCGAGCAGTTGCCTCTCGCTCTGGAGCTGGCGGCAGCTCGCACCCCGCTGTTCACGCCTCATCAGCTGCTCGAACGATTGGGCCAACGGTTGGATCTGCTGCGCGCGGGCCGAGACGCCGACCCGCGACAGCGGACCCTTCGAGCCACGATCGAGTGGAGCCACGACCTGCTGAGCCCCGAGGAGCAGCGGTTGTTCCGACGGCTGGCGGTCTTCGTCGGCGGATGCAGCTTCGAGAGCTCCGAAGACGTGTGCGGCTCGGAGCCCGACGTGCTGCAGTCCCTGATCGACAAGAGCCTCGTGCGGCGGCGCGATACGGCTCCCGAGCCCAGGTTCTGGATGCTCGAGACGATCCGCGAGTTCGCCGTCGAACAGCTGAGCGCCTCGGGTGAACAAGAACACCTCGCGCGACGTCATGCCGAGCATTTCGCGACGTTCGGCGACCGTTTCGATGCGGCGTCTGGCGGGCCCGGAAGCGACCTCCTCGAGGCCGAGGCGCCCGATCTGCGGGCCGCCTTGGCGTGGTCACGCGCTGCTCGTGACGGATCGCTCGTCGTGCGGTTAGCGACCGGCGGCCATCAAGAGCTTTGGTTCCGCGACTCGCTCCGGGAGATCCGGGACGCGATCGCGGAGGGGCTAGAGCTCGCACCGGACGATAAGGCTTTGCGGTGCCGGGCGCTGCTGACCCTGGCGTTCGCAACCTACCGGGCTGGAGACCACGAGGCGTCTCGCTCGGCGGCTGACGAGGCCGCGGAGCTCGCACGCGGCTTGGGTGACGAGCGGCGGCTGGCCGGAGCCCTGAGCGCGACCGCGAATCTCCTGCTCGTGAGCCTGCAGCACCAAGAAGCGCGCCAGCTTCTCGAGGAAGCCGCGGAGCTTTTCCGACGATCCGGTGACAGGCGAGGACAGGCCGTCGCAGCAGTCAACCTTGGAGACATCGCGCTCGTCGCTGGAGACTACGAGGGTGCGATGCGGCTCTCCAGCGAAGGGCTCGAGCTGTTCGCGGCGATCGACGATGCGACAGGGAGAGCGACCGCGCTCATGAACCTCGCCACGGCATGCGTCTATCTCGGACGATTCGCCGAGGCGAAGACCCATGCGGGAGAAGGGGTGCAGCTTTCCCAGCGTCTCGACGATCTGTACGGGGTCGGCTGTGGATTGCAGGTGGCGGCGGCGATCGCCGCTGGAAGCGGCGAGGGGGCACGTGCGGCGCGACTGCTCGGCGCGGCTGATGCGCTTCGCGAGCACGTCGGCGCCGCACTCGAGCCGAGCGAGCAGCTGCTTCACGACCACGTCCAGCGATCGGTGTCCGGTCTGTTGGAGCCAGCCGCGCGACAGGAGGCCTACGCGTCGGGCCGATCGATCGATTCCGAAGATGCCGTCACGCTCGCCATCGGCGAGTGGCGCTGATCGCAGCTTCGCGGAGATGCGTCAGGGTCGAGGGATCGGCGCGATCCAGTACTCGGTGTCCGGAGTCGGTGGGGTCGTGAACCTCGCGTTGACGACGTAAAGGAAGCCTCCGAAGCCGTCGATCGAGGTCGGCACGTCGAAGTCAGGGTCGGTCGTGCGTGACAGCACGCGTCCGCTGTGGAAGTCGTCGGACAGCCGCACCTTCGCCACCTTGTTCAGGAAGTTCTGCACGACGTAGACGATGTTCCCGTGGAGCAGGACGCCGTCACCCATCGACACCTTCGCGCCGCCGAGGTTGATCTCATGGGTCCGCCCCGAGGGGCGAACCTCGAAGAGCTTGCCCGTGTTCAGCTGGACCATCACGAACCTGGCCGAGCCACGATCCACGTCGATGCCGTTGGCGTTGAACCCGTCCTCGTAATTGATATCGCCCGAGAGCGGTCTCGCCTGCACGCCCGCCTGGCCCGAGGGCAGACCGTCGTCGCCGATGGACACGCGGTACAGGAACGGCGCGAATGAATCGGTGAAGTAGGCGGCGCGCTTGGTGACCACCACGTCGTTCACGAAGCCACCTGGATCGAAGTCGTAGGTGCGGACGAGGGTGCCGTCGCGCAGGTAGACCCATGCCTTGCCGGTTTCCCCGCCGGCGACCCACAGGAACCTGCCGCGCACCGCGACGCCGACCGCTGAACGGCCGGCTCCACCCTGAACGAGCACGCGAACATCGCCCGTCTCGATGTCGCCGACGTAGATCGTTCCGTCGGCGAGCGATCCGGTGTAGAAGGTTCCGTTGTTCGTGATGGCGAGGCCTTCGGGCTGGGACCCGTCGGGCAACGCGATGCGATCGGGAACGATGACGGCTGCGGCGGGCATCGACGCGCCGATCGCAAGCATGCTGGTCAACAAGCACGTCAACAGGAGGTTCTTCCGAGTGCGCACGGGCTTCCCCTTTCCGAGCGTGGACTCACTTCCTACCCCGTCGCAGGGGTTCGCGAAACCGAGCCAACGCCAGTTGGTGAAGTCGATCCCGCCGAAATTTCCCCTCGCTCGGCGACCGGGCTGTGGCCCAGCCTAGGCCCCGTGCGAGGCGGCGGCTTGCAGCGGCTTCCAGCGGATTGCAGGGGCTTCTTCGGTCGGGACGACTCGGCAGGGACCTCCGTCTTCATACGCAGGTGCCATCAGGGAGGTCCTTGCCATGTTGGCGCGACGAACTTAGCCAGCCGCGACGAACGCGACGAACGCGACGAACGCGACTAACGCGACTAACGCGGCGCCCCCGCCAGGGTTAGCGCCAGGTAAACCCGGGAGGCTTGGGTCGGCAGAGCTGCTTGGTGCGCTGGCGCAGCGCGGTGAGCTCCTCGCGACGGCGCGCCACCGTGGCGAGGTTCTCGAGCTCCCACGGATCTCGGTCGAGATCGTAGAGCTCTTCTTCGCCTGTCGCGTAGTGCACGAACAGGCGATCATGGGTGCGCACCGCGCAGTAGGTCGGAGGGTCGGGCAGCCCGCGATCGCCGCGGTAACGCACGTGTTCGATCAGGAAGTCCTTGCGCACCCCGGCTGTCTCTCCTTCAAGGATCGGAAGCATCGAGCGTCCCTCGATCCCAGGCGCGCGCACTCCGGCCAGCGCCGCGATCGTCGGCGCGATGTCGACGTTGACCGCGAGCGCGTCGGTGCGCCCCCCGTCGGTGAGCGGGTCGTATCGCATCACGAGTGGAACGCGGATCGATTCCTCGTAGGGAGCGAGCTTGTAGGTCCAGCCGTGTTCGCCGACCGCGATGCCGTTGTCGGAGGTGAAGACGATCAGCGTGTCGGTGAGCCGTCCGGTTTCCCGAAGCGCGCGCACGACTCCCGTGACCATCTCGTCGACCGACCGGAGCGCGGCCACCTGCTCAGCCCACGTGCGACGGGCTTGACGCAGATGCTGCGGGCCGAAGGGATCCAGCGCCTGCACATAGGCGGGCTTGTCCGACACGTCGATCTCGGGAAGGTTCGGACCCGGCTGCCATGCCGACGCTGTGGCGGCATCGGCGTCGGCGTCGGCGCCGGCGACCGATCCTGGCGGCGGCGTGCGAGGCGAGTGCGGAGCAAACGTCGACACCATCATGAACAGTGGGTCGTCATCGGGCGTCATGCGGATGAATCGCTCCGCATACCGAGCCAGCACGTCGGTCGAGTAGGAATCGGCACCGGTGCCGTAGGCCCGTGGCCGGCCGTCGACCAGCAGGTCGTAGTCGTAGTAGAGATCGTCGCCGTTGCGGAACGCGGCCCATCTGTCCCACCCCGGCGGCACGTAGGCGGCCGGCCACGATCCGTTGAAGTACTTGCCGATGAACGCCGTCTCGTACCCGGCGTCGTCGAGCCAGGTGGCGATCGTGGAGCGGTCGTCGAACGCGGCCAGCCCGTGGGCGCCCTCGTTCGTGTAGACGCCTGTGGAATGCGAGTGAGTGCCGGTGAGGATCGCCGATCGTGACGGGCAGCACAATGGGTTCGTCACGAAAGCATTGCTGAAGGTCAGGCCGCGGTCGGCGAGCAGGCGGTCCACGCCAGGCATCTGCGACAGGGTGTCCCATCGTTGGTCGTCGGTGACGATCAGCACGATGTTCGGCCGTGCAGGGCGGTCGTCGTCGTCGCCGGCCAGGATCGCGCTCGCTCCGAGGCTCGCCGGGGCCAGCGCGGCGATCGACAGGAACCAGATCGTGACTCGTTTGAACATCGTTCCGACCCATCTCGCTGAGGGATCTCCATGGTCAGCCGAAGGGCGATGATCCGCATCCGCCGAAGGGGGCGGCGAACCAGGCCGTTCGTCTGGGGCCACTCGGCTTACATGCCCATCGCTCTCGAGCCTTACACGCCGAGATACCGACGCCGAGTGCGATCGGATAGTCCGTGGGTGCGGGTCAGCCGGCGATCGCGGTGGCGAGCACGAAGGGGTGCACCGGGCCGCTTCCGGCCAGGCGGAGGGCACGCGCGACCACCGTGAGCGTCCACTTCGAGTCGGCAAGGTCGTCGATGAGCAGAACTGGACCATCTGGCATCGGGCCGGCCGCCGCGCTGCCGACCTCGAACGCGTCCCACACGTTGCGCACCTGCTGGGCGCTGTTCTGCATCGTGGTCTGCGGCTGGTTCTCGGCGACCTTCCGCACGACTTCGTGGAACGGAAGGTCCAGCGCTGCGGCGAGCCGCTTCGCGAAGTCAGGCACGAGGTCGAAATGCGCCATCGACGGCACGCATGTCACCCACGCCGGCGCGGGCTCGGGTCGCCATCGCGAGCCGATCAGCGAGGCCGACGCGTCGACGAGCTCGTCGGCGAAGCGCTCGTCCTCGCCGCGGCCAGCGGCGACGAGGCGTCCCCAGCCCCCGTCACCCATGACCGACAACGCCCGGCCGAGCTCCGGCCGCTCGGTCTCGGCGATCTTCCCCTTCGGCACACCGAACGCGGCGAGTCCCGAGGGCCACTGCTTGCGCGGTTCCACGAACAGGTCCGATCCGCGCAGGTGCTCGCGGGCTGCCGCACGTAGCTCCGGCGACGGGTCGACGAGCAGCGGCGAACCCGTGCACCAAATGCACCGCCCGCACGGTTCCGCGCCAGGATCGTCGAGCTCCCGGCGCAGGAACTCCATCAGGCACCCGTCGTGCCGGGCGTAGCGGCGCATCGCCTCCTGCTCGTGGCGCCGCAGCGCGGTGATGTGCTCGACGCGCTCGGCCGGGTACTGCCATCGCGAATCCGTGCGCACGTACCCGCCTCGCTCGCGCGCCACGGCGCCGTCGACCTCGAGCACCTTCAGCATCGACTCGAGCCGGCCGCGACGCACGTTCACGGTCGCCATCAGGTCGTTCAGCGACATCGGTCCTGAAGCAGCCGAGTCCTCCAGCAGCCCCACGATGCGCTCGGCCTGATCCCGGGGCGGGAACGCCGTCTCGATGAAGTAGTCCTGGATGTCGCGGTCCTCGACGCCGCAGAGCAAGATCGCGGGCGCGTGGTCGAGTGCGCGGCCGGCACGTCCGACCTGCTGGTAGTAGGCGATCGGCGACCCGGGCGACTGGAAGTGCACCACGAAGCCCAGATCGGGCTTGTCGAACCCCATGCCGAGCGCGCTGGTGGCGACCAGCGCCTTCAGTTCGTTCGCGAGCAGGGCCTGCTCGAGGCGGATGCGATCGTCGTTGTCGGTCGCGCCGCTATACGCCTCGGCGTCGATGCCTTGGTGGCGCAGGAACGCGGCCACCCGCTCGCCGTCGGCGATCGTGAGCACGTAGACGATGCCCGAGCCTTCCATCGACGGAAGGGTCTCGGCGAGCCACGCCATGCGCTCGGCTTGGCTCGGCACATCGGCGACGGCCAGCGCCAGGCTCTCGCGGTCGAGCGTGCCCCGGAACGTCTGCAGCTCGTCGCCGAGCTGGTCGGTGATGTCGGCGATGACTCGGTCGTTGGCGGTCGCGGTGGTGCAGAGCACGGGCACCCCGGCAGGGAGGGCCTCGAGCACACGAACGATGCGCCGGTAGTCCGGGCGGAAGTCGTGGCCCCAGTCGCTGATGCAGTGGGCCTCGTCGACCACGAGCAGGCCGACCGTGCGGGCGATCACGCTCAGCATGCGGTCGCGGAACCGCTCGTTCGCGAATCGTTCGGGAGAGACCAGCAAGAGGTCGATCTCGTCGTTCGCGAGGCGCTCGGCGATGGGCTCGAACTCGTCGGGGTTCGTCGAGTTGATCGTCTCGGCCCGCACGCCGATGCGCGTGGCCATCTCGATCTGGTTGCGCATGAGCGCCAGCAGGGGGCTCACGAGCAAGGTCGGGCCGGCGCCCTGCTCGCGGAGCACCTTCGTGGCGATGAAGTAGACGGCGGACTTTCCCCACCCGGTGCGTTGCACCAGCAGCACCCGGCTTCGGTCACGCGCGACCGCCTCGATCGCCTCGAGCTGCCCGGGCCGGAAGGACGCGTCGGGCCCCAGCATGTGCTGCAAGTGGTCGAGCGGTGTGGCGGGGAAGGAGCTCATGTCTGTGAGGGTCACAGTAGTCGGCGCCCATTCGCTTTCGCCGGGCCGACTCGGCAAGGACCTCCGTCTTCCATCGCAGGTGCCAACAGGGAGGTCCCTGCCAAGTCGCCGCGATGAACCTTCAGCCTCGACCCGGCGACGAGCCCTTCGTCTCCTCCAGGATCCTCCTGAGCACGGGGAGCACGAGTCGATCCTTGTCACGATCCGCGGCTTCCTTGGAGCGGATCACGTCGGCGAGCGACGCGACATCGACCTTTGCCCCCAGGATCACCAGGTGCACAGCGTCCCGAGCGACGTCGGGGTAGCCGGCCGTGCCGCTCGGCTCGAAGGTGATGTCGAGCCGGCCGAAGTCGGTGACGAGGTTCCACACGCCCACCGATGCGAGCGACGTCGCGTCGTGATCGAACGCGACCCCTTCGGGCTCCGACGACGTCCAGACCCGAGCGTGCAGCTCGGACAATGCCGCCGAGAGCCGCTCGAGGTTCGCGGCCTGCGGGTCCGGCACCACGTCGATATCGGTCGTCACGTAGGGGGAACCGTGGATCACGCCGGCGAATCCTCCGATCAGCACGTGACGCACGCCGTGCCGAGCCAGGACCTCGAGCAGCAACTCGGGGCGGAACTCAGGTTCGGGCATCGCTCATCGCCCGGCGTCCGGCCTCGGCGAACCGCAGCGCAGCCTGGTGCCGGCGGACCCGCGTGCTGGGGTCAACCGCCAGGTTCGTCGAGGCGACGGACCAGTCCGCGTCGTCGGCGCGAAGCAGTCGCGGCACTAGCTCGAACCCGCACGCCCGCACCGCCCCGGCCACCCGCTCGTACGAGGGCTCCGTGCCACCTCGCTCGAGCCGCGCGATCGCGGACTGTGTGGTGCCGAGCCGGCCGGCGAGCTCCTGTTGGGTCAAGCCAGCCCGCCGGCGAGCTTCGCGGATCAGGTCGCCTCCTCGCATGGGCGGGAGTATAGCGGAAACGCTATGTCAGCGGGAGTCCGTGAGATAGGCGGCGGCGTCGATGCCGCTTCCGATCGCGCCCTCGATCCAGCCGGCGCCTTCTGCGGCGATGTCCGAACCCGCGAACGCGAGCCGGCCTTCGTGCTCGCGGAGTGCCTCGAAGGTGCCGTCGCTGAACCAGGTGGGCGGAGTCGAGAGCCACGTGCCCTTCGCGAACGGGTCGCCGACCCAGTCGTGACCGGCAGTGGTGATGACCTCGGCGCCAGGCAGGTGCGCGCGCACGGCGGCCGCCATCGCCTCGTGATCCGACAGGTCGACGGGATCCTGCACCGAGAAGCCCATGAAGAGTCGTCCGTCTCCCGCGGGCTTGGTCACGAAGCCGGCGTTGATGGGGGAGTCCCATGCCGCGCCCATGTAGGTCTCGGGCGCATCCCGCACGATCGCGATCACCTTCGAGACGGACCCGGGGTGACGCTGGGCAGCCGCACGTTGCTTGGGCTCCGCGAGCGGCGGATGGAACGTCACGTCGGCCCACAGGTTCAGCGGCAGGGCGACCACGGCAGCGGGCGCGGCGAGCGTCGCCCCGTCGGCGAGCGTGATCGTCACGCCGTGATCGTCGTGGGTCACCTGCGTGACGACCGAGCCGAACCGCACGTCGAGCCCGGCGCCCATCGCGTCGATGAGGCTCTTCGTGCCGTCGGTGAGGAGCTCGCCGACGTCGACGAACACGTCGGCGGGGGTATAGCCGACTTCCACCATGTCCCACAGCAGCGGAAGCACCGAGCAGCGCTCGAGTGGGCTTCCTCCCATCGATGACGTGAAGGCGCGCAGATAGTCGGCGGCCTCGGGCTCGATCTCGCCGGCGGCCTCGAGCCCGGCGACCCACTCGGCGACCGGAACGTCGAGTGCGCCGAGCGCGGTGCGTCCCTCGCCATCGAAGGCCCGCGTCGTGGCCTCGAGCGCGGTCTTCATGCCCGATGCGGCGAGCGACGACTGGATGCGCTCGATCTCGGCGTAGCCCTCGAGGCGCTCGTGGCCGCGGATCATGGCGACCAACTCCGGCTGGGTGCCGGAAGTGACAGCGACGCCGTACCGCTCGATCTCGCGGGCCAGGTTCGGCTGCGTGGTCCGGGAGAAGAACATGCCGCCGAACTCGGCCCACACCCCCGTTCCGGGGATCTCGCGGTACCAGGTGCGTCCGCCGACGCGATCACGCGCCTCGAGCACCGTGACGCGGCGTCCGGCCTCGTGCAGGTCCCGCGCCGCCGCGACGCCGCCGAACCCCGCCCCGATCACGATGACATCTGTATCCATGGCGAGGCACGCTAACACCGAGCGCGGGCGAGCTGCGACCGGTTCACATCGGCGCCCCGGGCCGATCCGTGCGTGACATCACTATCGATGTCAAAGAGGAGTTGGGCCTCGCCGAACGCCAGGTGACATCACTATCGATGTCACCGCGACGTCAGTCGGCCGGAGTGCCCGAGGTGCGGTAGACGAGCGCCGCCGCGCGCAGGGTCTCCACCAGCTCCTCGAGCGGCGCGCTCTTGTCCAGCAGGTTGGCCGCGCCCATGAACTCGGCCGCCCACTTGGAATCGTGCTCCGAGAAGGCGGTGAGGATCACCACCTGGGTCTTGGGCTCTTGGGCCTTGATGAGCACGGTCGCCTCGATGCCGTCGACACCGGGCATGCGCAGGTCCATCAGCACCACTTCGGGACGTAGCCCGGCCACCTTCGCGCCCGCCTCTGCGCCGTTGCGGGCATCGCCCACGACCTCGAAGCCGAACGCCGGAAGGCTGTCACGCAGCACCATCGTCGTGCGCTCGTCGTCGTCGGCGATGAGCAAGCGGATCGGATCGTCGAGCAAGCTCTTCACATCCGGGAGGTCGGCATACGGGCTGGGTTCCTTGAGGCCTAGGACCGACGTGCGTTCGACCGTCAGTCGAGCAGTGCGTCGAACGCCCTGATCGTTCCGGTCAGGCGCTCTGCCAGGGTCGTCGCGAACCAGCGGTGGAGCGCCGCGGCGAGCTCGGGCTCTTCGGCTTCCATAGTCTCGATCGATGCGCGGCTGAGCCGCAGGACCACGCTGGGTGTCTCTGCCACCACATCGGCGGTGCGCGGGACCCCCGTGTAGAGCGCGATCTCGCCGACCATCACGCCCGGCAGCACCGTGTTCAGGCGCATCTGCGTGCCCTCGGGCGTCACCAGCTCGACCTGGAGCCGGCCCGATTCCAGCACGTACACGTCGTCGGGTGGCTCGTCCTGGCCGATCAACCG
>Ga0180121_10001273_pt1 | contig 10675 bp, 10 predicted proteins | sample AntDrymUQ5402106_2_FD_129676 | JGI IMG/M metagenome (GOLD analysis project Ga0180121, IMG submission 129676) | Polar desert sand microbial communities from Dry Valleys, Antarctica - metaG UQ540 (21.06) (version 2) (version 2) | ecosystem: Environmental > Terrestrial > Soil > Desert | place...
CCGCAGAAGCGTTGCATTGTAACACTTCTTATCTCACTGCGGTAGCAAATGATTACAGTTACGATGTAGTATATGCGAGACTCATTAAAGGTATCGGAGTTGAAGGAGATTTTTTAGTAGGGCTATCAACTTCCGGAAATTCCGTGAACATTATTAAGGCTTTTGAAACTGCCAGAGAAAAACGAATAATTACCGTAGCTTTTACAGGCGAATCCGGAGGTAAGATGAAAGGAATGACCGATTATTTCCTGAATGCTCCATCATCTGATACTCCCCGTATCCAGGAAGCACATATCATGATGGGCCATATTATCTGTCAACTGGTGGAAGAAAAATATTTCAATCAGCAAAAAAAATAGTCTTTCGCTATGAGAATCAGACAGGCTATTGTGCTGGCAGGAGGACTGGGAACAAGGCTTCGAAAGGTAGTTTCAGAGCTGCCCAAATGTCTCGCCCCTGTTTCGGGCAAACCTTTCTTATCTTACCCAATTGATCATTTGATTAAAGAAGGTATCGAGTCGTTTATTTTCTCTTTAGGACACAAACAAGAATTAATTGAAGCATTTCTTGCAAAAGAATATCCATTACTCTCCTATAAAATAAGTTCAGAAGCAATGCCTTTAGGTACGGGTGGTGCTATATACCAGGCTTGCAAATTAACTGAAGAAAAAAACGTACTAATATTAAACGGAGATACCTATTTTCAGGTCAGGCTCCAAAAACTGGTTCCTTTTCATTATATGACAGGCGCACATTGTACACTTTCATTGAAACCCATGGAAAAGTTTGACCGGTATGGAACCGTTAGTATGCAGCCGGATTACCGGATAAGTAAGTTCGAAGAAAAAAAATTCTGTGAAAGTGGAAATATCAACGGAGGAGTGTACGCCTTACATGCCGGACGGTTCCGGGAATTGCGGTTTCCGCCTGTATTCAGTTTCGAAAAGGATTATCTTGAGAAACACACTTCAGATCAAAGAATTTACGGCGTGATACAGGATGAATTTTTTATTGATATAGGTATTCCGGAAGACTACGAACGTGCACAAATAGAACTGCCTCAACATACATCTTCAAATTAATACATATGCTTGATCTTAATAAGATAAACACTTCCTGGACTCTTTTTCTGGATCGGGACGGAGTGATTAACCACGAGAAAGAAAGGGATTATGTCTATTCGTATGATGAATTCATTTTTCATGACAGGGTGCATGAAGCCATGGAAATATTCAATTCTGTATTCGGAAAAATTGTTGTTGTAACAAACCAACGAGGTGTCGGAAAAGGACTGATGACCGAAGAAACCTTAAGCGACATACACGAAGAAATGAGTAACGATATTACCGGCAGTGGAGGGCGTATCGATGCAATATATTATTGCACGGCAACTGACAATGATCATCCTGAACGAAAACCTAACCAGGGTATGGCATTAAAGGCAATGGAAGAATTCCCTGAAATAAAAATGGCAAGATCGATTATGGTTGGAAATACAATGAGCGATATGGAATTTGGTCGAAATGCAGGAATGTTTACCATTCTGCTTAAAACTACCGTTCCCACTCCTGTACTCCCGGATCCATTTATCGATCTTGCCTTTGAAGATCTTTATGACTTTGCATCCCGCTTACAACAAAAATGAACTTACCATTTTTTATTAGGGTTGTTCAACCCACCGGAATTTTTCGATCCGGCTTGCCCAGTCGTGCCACTCGCTGATGATTGTACACCAGCACTACCGATCCCTGTATGTGGAAGTCCTGTTGCTCCAATTGGTGCAGGAGCATTTGTAAATTCAATGTATTGTTTAAAATTTGTAACATCCTCACGGATCATTTTATCCAGCATTGGGTTGAATAATTTAGCAATACTGCTACCGATATGACCTGCAGGAGGTCTGTAACTAATCATAACTCTTATTTCTGTTCCCTGTTTTCCCAGAGCATCACGAAATTCCACTTTGCCCGCATTTTCAATCATTGAACCTGGTAAAGACCTCCACGAAATAAATGAATTGTTATCGTCTTTTACAATTTCTGCATCCCAACTCAACGTAATCGGATTGTTTTCGGGAATTTTCGCTTCCCAATGAGAGCGTGAATCATCAAGCTCTTTCACCGATGACAAATGCCGCATAAATTTTGGTAAATTTTCCAGTTTACGCCAAAAAGCATAAACTTCCTCTTTAGGTTTATTTACGGTAAAAGTATCTTTGATATTGATGGAAGTAGTTTTGTTACCATCAATACCAAATTGAGAATAAACAGGACAGTTTCCTGTCAGTCCCCGATAGAATAGAAAACTCCCCAGACTTGCCTTGTACAATTTATTCAAGGGATTTTTATAAATACGCTTCAAACTGGTATATACCAGGATAGCGCCTGCAGTAGCAGAAAGAACTCGTTCTACTGTACTCATGTTGCATTCCACAGCTTCAGTGGAAGAGGCATTTCCAACGCTGGACTGGTTGGATAGATATTCGTTAGTATGCATAATAATGTGTTTAATTAAGAAGGTTATTGCTAAAATCCTGCTTGGGTATAAAATTCAGAGAATCCATATAACGTTGGTGACATATTTGATTGAATGTTAAAGATTTAAATAAAATATTCTAACCATATGAAGCGCGATTGTTTGATTTTTTTTAGGACCAAAATGAGTATATTAATACCCATCAAATATTTAGAACGACAACTTGTAAGGGGCTGTTAAATTCTTGCTTTTGACTACACCCCACAAAAATTTTGCGTCAGTATATGCGTTAAGGGAATGAATTGCTAACCTTTGCAGTGAAAATTGTATGAAAAAGCTATCACATTGTATTATTGGTCTTACCGTTTTACTTGTAACGGCTTTTGCAGATGCGCAAACAATCTCAGCTTCCGACCGAAAGCAGCTCATCAAAAGAGAAGACTCCATTCGACGATTTTCAGACAGTATGATCAATGCTTCAAACCCAGCCGTTAGGTTTAGGTCTGATAGTAATTTTGTCCGGGGTCTCGTAAGGGCTCTTAAGTTCAAAAATTCATTTTTGCATCCGTTTGAATCACTCCAGACTATATCTAAATTGTACCCTGCAGATAGTACCTTTCGAATATTTACCTGGCAATTAAAGAAGGATCAATATGTGTATTTCCAGAAAGGTGCTATACAAATGCGAACTCCTGACGGATCATTGAAATTATTTCCTTTGTTTGATTATTCAATGTATACAGGTAAGCCTGAAGATTCCATTCGTCCCCGGGATCGTTGGATAGGAGCTATTTACTATAAAATAATTCAGAAAGAACATAATGGGAAAAAATATTACACTCTTCTGGGCTTCGATGATTTCACTGTGAGCAGTAATAAAAAGTGGATGGAAGTACTCACCTTTAACAACCAGGGTGAACCTTTATTTGGTGGTCCTTTTATTTCATTCAAAGAGGATTCATCTAAAAAATCTGTCAAAAGCCGTTATTCCATTGAATATAAAAAAGAAGCAAACACTTTATTCAATTACAATCCTGAAATGGATATGATTATAGTCGATCATCTCATTTCTGAAACAGATGAACCTGACAAGAAAAATACATTTATCCCCGACGGTGATTTTGAAGGGTTCAAATGGAAAGAAGGTCAATGGGTACATGTTGATAAAGTGTTTGATTTTAAACTTCAGGAAGGCGAGTTTCCCCAGGAAGCTTTGATAAAAGATGAACAGGGTAATATCGATGAAAAAAAACTGGAAGAGGCTTCCCGAAAAAATTATGAAAAGGCTAATAAACAAAAATCTGCAGAGGCCCCCGCAAAAAAAACTACCCCTCCTGCAAAAAAGAAAGGATAATTATTTCAAGTCTGCTGAAACTTTATCCAGGATTGCCTGACTTACTTTTTTGGTAAAAGCAGGTGAATAGTGTAGGCCATCTACAAAAGGATAACCTTTTTCATCCTGGAGCATATTTCCAAGAAACGTAAAATTTATGAGCGTGTCTTTCCTCTTTTCTATCAAAGGATATATATAATCAAAGCGTGTATGCTGATCATGAAATGAGATGGAATCCATTGACTGCCGGGGATATTTATAAAATGGTACCGGTTGACAAAAGAAATAAGACTTACCACCGGTCATTGCGGCCAGCATGCTTACATTTTGCAGGCTATTAAAATAATTGGCAATCAACTGGTCATTGAATGTCGTTGTTGAGATGCCATCCGGGTCGCGGTACATATATTTAGAAGAATCCTTCAGCAGAAATTTCCCGCCACCACCTACATCCTGTTTAAATATTTGCCGGAAAACAGGAGAGAAATAAGACTGGTTGTAATAAGATGCTCTTGCAAACCAGAAGTCGTTTACACCATCGAGAAAAATTACGATATCAGGCCGATGTCCCTGAAAAATAAGATTCGCATACTGTATAAGCTCCTGGTAGGTGTAATAAGTGGGTGTTCCATAATTATGGACCTGAACTGATTTTCCTCCTGGAAATTGTTCTTTATATAAACGTACAAACTGAGAAGGAAGCGTTTCCTCATCTGCTACATTAAATCCGAAAGTAGTAGAGCCTCCAAAAAAATAAATAGTAACGGTATCTTTTGAACCAGGATTGTAATATGATCCCGGAATAGTTCTCCGCATTCCTCCCGTAACGTTTACATATTCACCTTTATAATCAATATTTGAAAATTCCACCCACGACTGATACCTGAATTTGTTACTCAGGTGTGTTTCGGTAGCAATCTGCCGGTTGTGTTCTTCGGAGGCCGAAGATCTCACTCGTTTTTGATTTTCTACATTGATTGAATTGGGTCTTCCCTTTAATAATGATTTCCCCAGCTTAATGGCTTCAATGGTAGCAAGTCGTTCATCGCTATTTTTATGGAAGAAAAAAACACTAAGAATAACTTCGATGATGATAAATAAAAAAAAGAGAGAAATAACGCCATACAAAAAATTTCTACTTTTTGGCCTCTGAATCTTATTCATCTTCACAAATAATTTTTACTGATGATAATACCTGAAAGTGTTTAAAGCCTTCCCTAATTGTTCAACAGCTTGCTTTTGGCTTTTGCATATTCCTCATCAGTCAATATTCCTTTTTGTTTCAGTTCATATAATTTTTCAAGTTCTGCGGCTAGAAAATGGGACTGACCATCTTTTCCCTGTCTGATGCCAATAGCATTTGCCATATGCATCGCCTGGCTTGCAAACTGCGTGGTCTTGAACTTTGATTGCGCAAGCGTTATGGTATCTTTCAAAGCTTTTGGACGATGAACATGATAGTAATTAGTAGAACCAATTTCAGCGGCGGTTTGAATTTCCACGTTCCCGTAATTAAAAATCCTTCCCATAATTTGCTGGTCGTAAGCAACATTGTTGATCTTATCCAGTGGACTTTCCTTCGCATGATGATTCAATAAACCTGATTCATCAATTACCCTGCAATTAGTTACTACCCAGGTATCCACATTCCATTCGAGCATTTTATACATGAAATAACAAACTGCGGGTATCCATATCAGTAAGCCCCATCCTCCCATGTCGATAAAGTAACTCGCCACCAAACCGATTATGGCAATAATAGCAGGTGTTATCAGGGTTATCCAGCTCTTACGAGTTACTAGTAATATCTCTTCATCTTTTTGCAGCGGAGTTCGCATTGGAAGTTTGCGTTTGGGTAATCACAAACTACGAATTTATTCATCCAGTTTCAATACTGCCAGAAAAGCTTCCTGGGGAACTTCCACATTCCCTATCTGTCGCATGCGTTTTTTTCCCTCTTTCTGTTTTTCAAGAAGTTTCCTTTTGCGGCTGATATCACCACCGTAGCATTTTGCTGTCACGTCTTTACGCATGGCAGAAATGCTTTCTCGTGCTATTACTTTTGCGCCGATAGCCGCCTGAATTGCAATCTGAAACTGCTGTCGGGGCACCAATTCTTTTAGTTTTTCGCAAAGTTTTCTACCAAAATCCTGGGCACGAATGCGGTGGATCAAAGCACTCAGCGCATCAACTTTGTCCCCATTGAGTAAGATATCCATTCTGATGATATCACTTTCACGATATCCTATCGGATGATAATCGAAGGATGCATATCCCCTGGTCTGGCTTTTCAACTTGTCATAAAAATCGAAAACGATTTCTGTAAGTGGCATCTCAAAAAGAAGTTCTACCCGGGTAGTTGTGAGGTAACTCTGATTGATCAGTATCCCTCTTTTTCCCAGGCATAAAGTCATGATGTTACCTATATATTCCGGTTTGGTAATGATTTGCGCTTTGATAAATGGTTCTTCAATCCGTTCAAGCTGGGTTGGCTCCGGCATTTGTGTAGGATTATTCACAATCGTTTTTTCTCCCCTCGTAGTGTAGGCGATGAAACTTACATTCGGAACGGTCGTAATCACTATCTGGTTGAATTCCCGCTCAAGCCTTTCCTGAATGATCTCCATATGTAACATACCTAGAAAGCCGCAACGGAATCCAAATCCTAATGCTTGTGAAGTTTCCAGTTCATAGGTGAGAGAAGCGTCATTCAGTTGAAGTTTGTCCATGCATTCGCGTAGTTCACCAAATTCATCCGTATCTATTGGAAAGATGCCAGCAAATACCATGGGTTTTATTTCCTGGAATCCCTGAATCATTTCAGGAATCGGGTTGCTTGCCAGGGTGATCGTATCTCCTACCCTGACTTCCTTTGCATTCTTAATTCCTGTGATAATATAACCAACGTCTCCGGTTTTTACCACAGGTTTTGGATCCAGGGCAAGCTTGAGAATTCCAACTTCATCGGCCTCATAAATGAGGTCGGTAGAAACAAATTTTACCTTATCTGATTTGCGGATGCTCCCATTCATAATGCGGTAATAGACGATTATTCCGCGAAAGGAATTGTAAACACTATCGAAAATCAACGCTTGTAAAGGTGCATCCGGATTTCCGGTAGGAGCCGGAATGCGTTGGATAATCGCCTTTAGTATTTCATTCACACCCTCGCCAGTTCTTCCGCTGGCCAACAATATCTCTTCAGATTTACACCCGATCAGTTCAATGATCTGGTCTTTTACTTCATCGATCATGGCTCCATCCATATCGATTTTATTCACTATGGGAATAATCTCAAGATCGTTGTCAATGGCCAGGTAAAGGTTCGAAATGGTTTGGGCCTGGATACCCTGTGTAGCATCTACAAGAAGCAAACAACCTTCACAAGCGGCCAATGCACGGCTGACTTCATAGCTAAAGTCTACGTGCCCTGGCGTGTCGATCAGATTAAGGATATACTCCTCCCCATCCTGCTGATGATTGATCTGAATTGCATGACTCTTAATGGTAATACCTTTCTCTCTTTCCAGGTCCATATCATCCAATACCTGGTCCATCATATCCCTTTCGCCAATTGTATTAGTAATTTCTAACAATCTGTCGGCAAGGGTACTTTTACCGTGATCTATGTGTGCAATGATGCAAAAATTCCGGATATTCTTCATTTCCTGACTATCTCTTTTAAGCCGGGCAAAAGTAGTTTAATTAAATGAGGGAAAGAAGGATGCTGCTTCGCTTGTTCTACCATCTTCCCGCTTTTATTAATGCAAGTTTTTCATAACATGAAATAATCTGATAGTAAAATGAATCAGTAACATCCACACTTAGATCTGTAGTTTGGCAAAAAGTAATTTTAGCTGTTTCCGTTGTGTGCATTGAGTTAGTTTTTCCTTTTTGCACCGTTATATTTGCTCACTAAATCCCTTATTTTCGCAGCAAATATGAACATGGACCTGAAACTCCAATTTGACAAAGCTGTGGTAGATAGTAAAGATCTCAACATCAGGCCCAGCAATGATACCCTCTTACAATTATATGCCCTTTACAAACAATCTGTTGAAGGTGACCCAGGCGCTGAGCCTCCTGGAAATCCATTTGATTTTGTTGCAAGGGCCAAGTTCGACGCTTGGACGGCGCTCAAAGGGAAACCTAAAGAAGCAGCCATGAAGGAGTATATCCAACTGGTAGAGAAATTGAAAAATTAGCGTATTCCTTCGTTCGGATCCAATTGTATTTTCGCCACCGCGTCGCTTAAACATTCGCCATTACTGATCCTTCCAGATAATATATTCATGTTAGTCCTCATATTTTCATAGTCTCTTTCAGAGATCTGCCCCATCACCTCATTGATATCATGAAGTGTTTTTACCAGCATACCTATTTTATATTTCAATATTAAATGCGCAGCACCCGCTTCGGAATAAATGATAATTGGCAAGCCAGCAAGGATGTATAATGATATTTTATGGTGGCTGATATATTTCATATAGTCAAAAATACTGCCCCCATTATCAGTTATTGAATTGCCATCCCAAACTAGTCCAAAAGAACCCTCTACCAGAGAAGGCAAAATATAGGGTTCATAGGATCCTTTGTATGAGGCACACTTCTGGGCCTGCATCATAGTTGTTACTCCGGGCCCATAAATATTGAATAGAAGATCCTGACTATTTTGAAGCTGATCGAGTTGTTCGAGAAACAAACTCTTTGAAAGATTTCCGGCAAAAACAATTTGTTTTAACTTTTTACGGTTTCCGCTAAAAGGCTTTGCAAGAAAATCAAAAAATTCTATTTCAGCCACACTCTTGGGTTTTATCTGACTGGCAAGCCATTCTTTCATGGCATGATTATGAACAATAAAATAATCAAACTGTTTCAGCAGATAAATCTCCCTTTCAAGCAGTAGACTGTTGGCATCTTTTAAACCATCGATATCAGTAATAAAACAAACCAGATGACGGTTTGCCTTTTTTCTCAGATAATTTACCAACAGTGTATTCATTCGTGCATATAAGGGGAACTGGAAGAAGACTACAGAACCGGCGGGAATTGAAAATAAAGACACCAGCAGATAAATTAACCGCTTTACTTTACCAATAAAAGAAAAATCAAAATGAGCCGGGAACAAAATCGGTCTACATCCAAGTTGAAGAAAAATCTTTTCAGCGTCAGCATTTCCAATCCCGCCATGGTTTACTTTCCGTTCAAGATGTTCTTGTATAAAATACTTTTTTATTTCCTTCATATGCATTCAGGATGTTCTTGACCATTTGTTTCGCACAAATCTTTGAAGGGTGATTATTACAAATTGGGTAAATTCATTTTTGATTACATACAATAAAAATGTTGTGTAAATAATAAAACCTGCCGCAACAGAAAAAAGCAACCTAGCCAGGAAGTTATTTAACTGCCATTTGATAAAATAAACTACTGGTACAAACAATAGCGCCCCCAGAAAGGAATGTAATAACATCTTCATATCAAAAATGCGAAGGAAAGTAGCAGTTTTACGGGAATAAAAATAATTCAAAAGAAGAGTAATCAGTTCCGCAATAATGATCGCGATGCAGGCGCCCCTGTCGTCAAGCAATGTAGATAAAAACAAAGTAAGGATCACAAAGGAGCAGCTACCAATAAGCAGGCTTCTCAAAAATAATTTTTCCTTGTCATATGGGATTAGCACCTGTTTACTTAGGAAAATATTATATGCCCTGATAAAAGGCAAAATAGCCAGCAGACGAAGATTAAAAGAAGCGGATAAGAAGGATTCTCCTAAAAAAATCCGTACAAGTTCATCAGACAGCACGAATAATCCAACACTCATAGGAACTGCTATAAAAATGATAAGCTGTACAGATCGTCGGATAGTATACTGCAGATTCTCCTGATCATTTTGTTGTACATAAGTAATGACTCGGGGAAAAATAACAAGTAAACCATCAGTAAGCAAAATTCCAGCTGTTCTGATTATTTTCATAGCAAATGCATATAGCCCTACCGCAGCGGTAGTACTTACTAATCCGAGTAATACGTTATCCAGAAATAAAGTGATGCTGTATACAAGGCTTATCAGATAGGTGACCGATGTTAATCGCAGATGTTTTTTCCAGTTTACCCGCCTGAAGTTCAACGGTAATTCACGGAAAAGAAGGATGTTATTCCAGATGCTATTTACAATAGCAGTACCTACAATGATGCCATAATAGAGGTAATAATCCTCTTCCCCTTTTATAAGCAGGAAAATTGAAATCAAACCAAGAACCCTTGTTGAAATAGCCCGGATTGCAATAATTCGAAATTTTTCAAGTCCAAGAAAATACCATTCGCATGCAAAAAAATTCACTAACAGAAAAGACAGCGAAAAATACAGAAGTCTGAAATCTCTGATTTCATTCCAGATTAGGTAGACTGAAATCAAATAAACGATCAACGCCAGAGATGATGAAATCACATGCAATACCAATAACTCGCTTACGAGTTTCTTCAATGATTCAGGATTGTTTTTCTCTCTGGCAACAGCACGTGCCCCATACACCATAAGGCCAAATTCTGCAATGGTAATGAAGTAATAAGTGAAAGAATCAATAAAGCTTACCCTTCCGACGCCTTCCGGATCTAGTATGCGGGTTATATAAGGAATAGATAAGAGAGGCAGCAACACCTGACTTGCAGACAACACAAAATTGTAAACCAGGTTTTTCTTTAAGCTTGGCAAGGCTGTATAATTTAGACAAATTCAGTGTCCCCTACCGGTGATGCACAAACATAAACTATATTTATAATAACATTACAGGGCTTTCCGTTACTTCCGGGTGTTACTATTATACGTTCAGATAAGATGAAAATTGCATTATTCGACACCGGTCA
>Ga0180121_10001274_pt1 | contig 10675 bp, 6 predicted proteins | sample AntDrymUQ5402106_2_FD_129676 | JGI IMG/M metagenome (GOLD analysis project Ga0180121, IMG submission 129676) | Polar desert sand microbial communities from Dry Valleys, Antarctica - metaG UQ540 (21.06) (version 2) (version 2) | ecosystem: Environmental > Terrestrial > Soil > Desert | place...
AATGCAGCAAGATGGATAAAAGAAAACCTTCCGGGGGCTCAGGTAAGCGGAGGAGTGAGCAACATTTCCTTTTCATTCAGGGGAAATAATGTCGTGAGAGAAGCCATGCATTCGGCCTTTCTTTATCATGCTATAAAAGCAGGAATGGATATGGGCATCGTGAACCCGGGAATGATAGAAGTCTATGAACAAATTCCGAAAGATCTTCTGGAAAGAGTGGAAGACGTAATTTTAAATAAGAGACTTGACGCTACTGAACGCCTTGTGGAATTTGCAGATAATATAAAGCATAAAGGCAAAGTTCAGGTGAGAGATGAAACATGGAGGAAAATGGAAGTCAAAGAAAGATTGACTCATGCATTGGTGAAGGGAATTGTTGAATACATCGATGAAGATACGGAAGAGGCAAGAGTTCTCTATGACAAACCCATTCAGGTTATTGAAGGACCTTTAATGGACGGAATGAACGTTGTTGGCGACCTTTTTGGAGAGGGAAAAATGTTTCTGCCTCAGGTCGTGAAAAGCGCGCGCGTAATGAAGAAGGCGGTCGCTTACCTTTTGCCGTATATCGAAGCAGAAAAAGAAGAAGGCGCTAAGGCAAAAGGAAAAATCCTGATGGCTACGGTTAAAGGCGATGTTCATGATATTGGAAAGAATATAGTTGGCGTTGTTCTGGGATGTAATAATTATGACGTGATTGATCTCGGTGTTATGGTTCCAAGTGAGAAGATACTTGAGACTGCCCGACAGGAAAAAGTGGATATAATAGGACTCAGCGGATTGATAACTCCGTCACTCGATGAAATGGTGCACGTCGCAAAAGAGATGGAGCGTGAGGGATTTGATATACCGTTGCTAATTGGAGGCGCGACGACTTCTAAAGTTCATACGGCAGTAAAGATAGAGCAGAATTATAAGAGGGGTCAAACCATTCATGTGCTTGATGCGTCAAGGTCAGTGCCTGTCGTGGGAAATTTGCTTGGTGATAATAGAAACAAGTTTGAAAAAGAAGTTAAACTGGATTATGAAAAACTCCGGGATCATCATATGAAGAACAGGGTTCAGAAACCCTATCTTACTTATGAAGAGGCGAAGAGGAATAAACTGATAATTGATTTTAAAGAAGAAGACATCCCAAAGCCGGCTTTCATTGGTACAAAAATATTTGAAGATTATCCGCTTAATGAGATCGCTTCATTTATTGACTGGACACCTTTTTTCCGGACTTGGGAGCTTGCGGGAAAATATCCTGAAATACTTGAGGACAAAGTTGTCGGTGAACAGGCAAGAAATTTATTTGCAGATGCAAAAGAGTTACTTAAAAAGATCGTAAATGGAAAATGGCTCACTGCTAAAGCTGTTATCGGAATATGGAATGCAAACGCTGTTGGAGATGACATTGAAATTTATACTGATGATTCGGGAGATGAAGTGATGAAAGTGTTTCATACATTAAGGCAGCAAGGGCAGAAGAGTTCTAATATTCCAAATATCGCCCTGGCGGATTTTATAGCTCCTAAAGAAACCGGATTGAAAGATTACATTGGAGGATTTGCAGTTACTGCTGGACTTGGAATTGAAAAATGGATAAAAAAATTCGCCGATGATAACGACGACTACAATAAAATTATGCTTCAGGCATTGAGCGACAGATTAGCCGAAGCGTTTGCTGAATTGATGCATAAAAAGGTTCGCACTGAATACTGGGGTTATTCAAAGGATGAGAAGCTTAATTGTGAGGAGCTCATTAAAGAAAAATACCAAGGGATTCGCCCTGCGCCCGGCTATCCTGCATGTCCGGATCACACGGAGAAAACAATTTTATTCGATATACTCGACGCTGAAAAGAACGCCTGTATAAAGCTTACCGAAAGTCTCGCAATGTATCCCGCATCATCAGTAAGCGGAATGTATTATGCTCACCCGAAGTCGAGGTATTTCGGTTTGGGCAGGATCGGTAAAGATCAAGTGAAAGATTATGCGAATAGAAAAGGCATTGCAGTCGAAGAAGTCGAGAGATGGATGTCTCCGAATCTGAATTATGATTAGCTTCGTTAATCTTTATGGTTTAATTGTTAGTAGTTCGCTAGTAACAATTAATGATTGCTAATTATTCTATTATAATTAATAATATTAATTCGCTTTTAGTTCTACTTTTGACTGGCTTTGGTGATCAAACGGTTTGTTGAAAATAGATTTGCAAAATATAATGAGTTTTTGCGAAAGTTAGATGAGATGCGTCAAAGTGAAAAACAAGATTCGTTAAATGGTCAGCAAGATTCGTCATAGTGAACATAATATTCAACAAAGGTGTAACAAGATTTGTCAAATCGTCATTAAGAGTCTCCCACGTGCAAACAAGAGTCGTCAAATAGTAAGAAGATTTGTCAAAATGCAAACAATTTTGGTAAAAATGGAAACACAATTTGGCAAAGTGGAACACAATTTGGCAAAGTGGAACACAATTTGATAAAGTGGAACAAAGTTTGGTAATGTGGATACAAGATTCGTCTTTCTAAGGAGAAGGAATTAGTAAGGAGAAATATTCTCTTAAAAATTACCGTTGAAATACATACCTTTGATTAATTAAGATATTACTTTTGTTAGCAATAATTTCCAAATTTCGAAAAAACTCTAATACAAAGAAACTTAGATCATTCGTTATTACCTTATTGTTGCTTTGTATTTCTGTTGACCTAAGCAAAGCTCAATGGATTCCCTCCGCTAACTTAAACGGAAGCGTTGTCCAGGCGCTTGCTGTTCAAGGAAATCACATTTATGCCGCAACATACAATGGTGGAATCTTTCGCTCTACTAGCGGTGACAATTGGATTCAGATTAATTCCGGATTAAATGGTCATTTGAAGTTGCTGCTCTTGCTATAAAAGGTTCATATGTTTTTGCTGGCACTTTTAGCGGTGGAGTTTTTTATTCCACCAATAACGGTGACAATTGGACGCAATCTAATTCGGGGCTGGGGTCAATTAATATACGGGCTATTGCCATCCGAGATACTAACATTTATTTAGGAATGTATCTCGCAGGTGTTTTTCGTTCTACAAATAACGGAATGAACTGGGCAAGGTACGGATTAGGTGAAGGTGATTTACTCTATTCACTTCTTCCAACAAGCTCTAGTTTCTTTGTGGGAACTTATGGAGCAGTTTTCAGAACTACAAACAATGGTACTAACTGGCAAATACTGCTCAATGGATTGACTAACAATCATATCCGAGCACTTACTGTACTTGGCACTAACTTATTTGCTGGAACCCATGGAGGAATTTTTAAATCTACTAACGATGGTGATTTTTGGAGTCCGGTTAATTCAGGGTTGACTGACACGTATGTTCAAACTCTTATCACTGTCGGTTCAAACCTCTTTGCAGGGACTGATGGCGGGGGAATTTTCTCACCAGGAATAATGGTACTAGTTGGAATTCTATTAATGCAGGCTTGACAGATACTAATGTTTTTTGTTTTGGTGCCAGTGGTACACACCTATTTGCCGGAACCTTTGAAGGAAGAGTATTGAAAAGACCTTTGTCAGAAATAATTACCGGAATCAGTGAAAAAAAGAATGAAACTCCTAAAGGATTTGTACTCAATCAGAATTATCCAAACCCTTTCAATCCCACAACCAATATCAAATTTAGTATTACAAAAAAGTCATTTACAACATTAAAAGTATTTGATGCCTTGGGAAAAGAAGTATCAAACCTTATCTCTAAAAATTTACCTGCTGCTGAATATTTACTTCAATGGAATGCGGAAGGTTCACCATGTGGTATCTATTTTTACAGATTAGAGACAGAATCATTTAGTGATACTAAGAAACTCATACTTATTAAATAGTAGTCTTGATCTGGATACCACACGCAGTGCTTTACCTCCGCTTTTTAAATCAAAGCCAAGCTGCCAATTAAGCTTTCAGGTTTCAATGAGGGGTTACAGTTCCTTGGCACATATATTCAATAATCTTTTAAAGATTCTACTTAGTTGTCTGTCTGACTGGGGCAGACCGGGAATAAGGTCCGATCTGAATTGTAAATCATGTTGAACTCCGTACAAGGATACACCCCCAAAAAATGAATTTATTTTTTTTGTTTACTATTAATAAGAATATGAATAACGTAAATTCCGGAAATAAAAGTTTAATGGAACTTCGAAATTCATCTGACAAAAAACGTGTGGTGATTGGAATTGCAATGGGTGCTGTATTTCTTCTCTTAGCTGCAGGGACAACCGCTTTAGCTTTTTTAATGGTGTCGGTAATGGTATTCGGATGTCGAGAAAGCCCTCCTGAATGGGTTTTTATGTTCGTGTTTATCGGTTTTCCTATTCCGTTGATTATTTCTTCAATAGTTACTTCTTATCTTTACATTAAAAAGCAAAGAACGTCCTGGATTATTTTGTCACTTGTGGGAGGAGTATTTATGAGTTGCGGGATATTTTTTGTGTGGTTTCTTATTTTGACAAGGTACTGTTGAGTGGATTATAATTATAATCGTATAGGAAAATGCAATTGAAATAAGCTGTATATAAATATTACGATAATTAGTGACCTTTTTCAAGATACAGAATTGAACTACTGAATAGAGATACTATCCTTATTGATCTTCTCGCCTTTAAAAACCGTCAAGAGACCCAAAGCAATTGCAAGAATTATAGGTCCCATGAAAATTCCAAGTATACCGAAAAGCTGCAATCCCCCAATCACACTAAAGAAAACAAACAGCTCATTCATCTTTGCGCGCTGTTTTATTAATTTTGGAAGCAGAAAGTTATCTATCATTCCAATTACAAGCGCCGCGTAAACGGCCAGTATCCCCGCTTTCCAGTACTCACCAGAGGCCACAAGCACAATTATAACAGGAACTGTAACAAAAGCCGTCCCTCCGGTAGGAATAAGTGAAAATATCATTGCAAGCACACCAAGAAGTATAAATGAAGGCAAGCCAAGCAGCCAGAAGATTATTCCTGCAAGAGTTCCCTGAAATACGGCTACAAAAAGCGATCCCCTAATAGTTGCATTTATCAGGTCAGATGTTTCGCGGATAAGTTCCTTTGCCTGGTCGTTATCCATAGGCAGTATATTCGGAAGATCCTTGACAATCTTTTCCCCGTCCCGGAAAAGATAGAACATACTGAAAATAGCAAATAATATTCCTATAAACATCCCGAAAACGTTTTCGATAAGATACCACGAAGCGGAAAACATAATTCCACTGACACGCGAAGCAAAGGCCTTAATGTCTTCTGGCTTGATTACTTCTTTAATATTTATAAATCCATTAATATAGTTATAAATATATCCAAACCATCCATGCTCCGGATCAGATATCATCTGCTGTAACTGGTCAACAGTAGTGCTGGCAAATCCTGCAAGCTCATTTATAACTGCCGCAGAAACAAGCATAACAGGTATTATGAAAGTAAGGAACGATACTGCAATAGTTATAACTGCGCTTAGCGGGTGATTTTTTGTTTTGCTCAGGAGTTTCATGTATAAAGGATGAAATATAATCACAAGAATTGCCGACCATAGTAAGATCGATATAAAGGGTGCAAGCATCTTCCAGCAAAGGTAAAGCAATAGGCCAGTAATAAACATTAGCAGGATAAACTGTGCAAGCTTTTTTCTATCATTCATAATTGTTTTTATCTATTATTTAACATTTAAATACTTCAGAAAAATTCTTAAAAATATTTCTCATAAATAACTAAAAGAAATAAATATAATAAGTGAAAAATTAGAGCTAATGCCCATCGATTGATTATTTCACCCTTCACAAATTGCTTTCTACCGAAGAATTAATTTCATATCTTAAGTTATTGAGCTTTAAAAATTAAATAAGAAATGAAAATCATATTTATCTTACTAGCAATATCATTAGTTGTTATACTAACTATTTCATACAACGATTCCGCCACGAGTCAAAACAATCTCTTTCATTTTTATGAAGATAAAAATTATGTTGAAGGAGAAATTATTGTAATGTTTAAAACAAATGTTGATGCAGACGCTTTTATAAACAATTATGAAAGTATAAATTTAAGTGTAAAAGAAGTGTTAGTTGCTGATATGAATATTTATTTATTTCAGTATGATATAACAAAGTCACAACCGGTCGATGCTTTGATTTCTGTTATGAGAAATAGCAATGTTGCGATTGCACAGTTTAACCATAGTTTTAAAGAGCGTGTTATCAATCCTAATGATACAAGGTTCAATGAGCAATGGGATAAACATAACACAGGTCAGAGCGGAGGTACTCCCGATGCGGACATCGATGCTCCCGAAGCTTGGGGAATATCTACTGGAGGTGTCACTGCGCTTGGAGATACCATAGTTGTTGCTATTGTTGATGGTGGTCAGCAGATAACTCATCAGGATTTAGATACCTGGAAAAACCGTGCTGAGACAGCAGGCAATGGAATTGATGATGACAACAATGGCTACATTGACGATATAAACGGCTGGAACGCCGCAAATAATAATGGAACTATTCCCGCAAATCAGCACGGGACACACTGTGCCGGAATAGCAGGTGCAAGGGGTAACAATAGTCTTGGAGTAGCAGGAGTGAACTGGAAAGTGAAAACTATGCCTGTTGTATATGGAAGCTCTCCGACATTTGAGCAAAGTGTTGTTAAAGCCTACGGTTATGTGTTAAAGCAAAGGAAACTATATAATCAGACAAACGGGACACAGGGAGCATTTGTGGTTTCAACTAATTCTTCATTCGGAGTAGATTACGGACAGCCATCGAATTATCCTTTATGGTGTGCTTTTTATGATTCTCTTGGTGCAGCGGGAATTTTGAGCGCTGGTGCGGGACCTAATCTAAATATCAATATTGATACTCAGGGAGATATTCCTACTACGTGTCCAAGCAATTTTATGATCGCAGTTACTAATACTACAAGAACGGATGCGAGAAATAGCGGTGCAGGATACGGACCAATCAATATGGATTTAGGAGCTCCCGGAACTAGCATTCTATCTACTGTTCAGACAAATAGTTATGGTTTATTAACAGGCACATCAATGGCTACACCTCAAGTAACTGGCGCTATAGGATTGTTGCATGCCGGTGCACACAGTTCGTTCATTCAGCTTATGAAAAATGATCCGGACTCTGCAGCTTTGCTATTTAAGCAATTCATATTATCAAGTGTCGATACAATTCCATCGATGATAAGTACTACAGTTTCTAAAGGAAGACTTAACGTTCATAAAATGCTGCTGAAAGTAAATACCGTCAATAATTCTGCAATTCTCAATCTAACTGCATTGATAGAAGGTTTCTGGAATGGAAGTTTTATGGTTTCTGATACAGCAAGATTATATTTGAGAAACATTACAACTCCTTATGCAATAGTGGATTCAGCAAAAGTGTATTTAAATTCATCAGGGAATGTTATTATTTCTTTCCTCAATGTTGGCGGCTCAACAAAATATTTGACGGTAAAGCACAGAAACTCAATCGAAACATGGAGTGCATCGGGTGTGACTTTTGAAACTGGCGACACAACATATTATAATTTTTCTACCTCAGCATCTCAGGCATTTGGAAATAATTTGAAAAATAAACTTGGCAAATTTTGTATATATGGAGGAGATGTGAATCAGGATGGAATTGTAGAAGCTACAGACAATAGTTTAGTCGATAATGATGCTAGCAATTTCATAATCGGATATGTGAACACTGACTTAACCGGTGACAATACGGTTGATGGTAATGACCTCGCTATAACTGACAATAATGCATTCAGTTTTATAACTGTTATAAAACCGTGAGACGGGAGATGTGAGACGTAAGACATGTCTGTCCTGAAAAAGGTTTACAAAATGCTAGCAGCATTTACATAAACCAAATCAGAAAGGACAAGAGCAATGAAACAGATTCAGCGAACAATTAAGCGATATAGTTATCGTTTAAACAGAAAGTAATATCAGAGATAGAAAGTGGAAAACTTACAAAACCCGAAAGCCCAATGTATTTATGCATAAGAAGTAGTAGTACAATACGAAACCACACTCTGCTTCACTTTCACATATCACTTTATCAAAGTCATCTTCTTAACTTTAGTAAATCCTTCCGATTCTATCCTGCAAAAATATGTTCCGCTTGAAAACTGTGATGCATTCCATTGATATTCATATATTCCAATTCTTAACTTCTCATACACTAATATTGAAACTTCGCTTCCTATAATATCATAGATACTAAGCTTTACAATCGATTCAACAGGTAATTTAAACCTGATCGTGGTGGAAGGATTGAATGGATTCGGATAGTTGTCATATAATTCGAATTCAGTTGGAATCGTCAAAGTCAGATTAGCAATATCTGTAATCTGATTTATACTTTTGAAAACACCATTACCGTATGTACCTGCAAAAACATAACCTGTTGAATGAACTAAGATCGATGGTACTATAGTATTTGTTAATCCACCGTTTATCTGGATCCAGTTATTTCCATTATCCGTCGAATGAAATGCACCTTCATAATTTGATCCGGCAAATACTTGATTATTTAATGCAACAGTTAGTTCAATTACTCTTGCATTTCCCAGTCCGAGAGGAAGCCAGCTGCTTCCAGAATTTGTCGATTTGAAAACTCCTGCATTCTCCGTTCCGACAAAAATATGTCCTGATGAATTTATTGCCATTGAAATTATTTGTAAATCCGGCAGATCAGAATTGATTGATATCCAGATCTGTCCTTCATTGGTTGTAGAATAAACACCATGACCGTAAGAACCCGTGTATATCGCATCACTTGAATTTTTTGCAAGTGAAGTCATTGTAAAATTTATTATTCCATTGTTCACGGGAGACCAGTTATTGCCATTATCAGTTGATCTGAAGACACCGCCTCCTTCAGATGCTGCAAAAACATTTTGTGTAGAAGTAAAAGCAATTGAGCTAATGTTAAAATTTGTCAAGCCGTTATTAACCTGAGTCCAATCAATTCCATTATTTAGAGAACGGAGAATGCCACCTCCCAATGTTCCGGCAAAAATATTTCCGTTATTGTTTATCCCAAGTGAAGCTACTGGATTTGTAATACCCGTATTTAGTCTAGCCCAATCATTCCCGTTATTTGTTGATTGATAAACATATCCAAACAATTCACCTGTACCTGCAAAGATAGTTCCATTGGGACTTTTTGCAAGAACATTAATAAAAGTATTTGAAAAACCATTATCAGCCTGTATCCATGAATTTCCTTTGAAAGGAAGTCTGAAAATTCCGCCGCCTTCGGTTCCTGCAATGATGTCACCCAATAAATTAATTCCTAAACACCACACGTTTCTGTTTGTAAGACCTGTATTAAGCCCTGTCCAACTGCTGCCATTATTAGTTGACCGGAATACTCCATTGAAAAATGTTCCTGCATACATTGTTTGAGAATTTGCTATCTTAATATCATTAACCTGATTACCTAATGAGCTGAAATTCCACGTTATACCGTTGTCAGTTGATTTGTGTATTCCAGCGACTGAACCGGCAAAAATATTATTTGAAGAGTCCAGTGCAATTGAAAAAATTAATTGTCCGGGTAAACCAATACTGGACCAGTTAAGTCCTTCATCCGTAGAGCGGTAAACACCATCAACACTTCCTGCATATAACCTGCCATTCAGATCAATTGAAAGGGAAAAGACTGCGGTATTCAAGGGTCCGTAAGTTTCCCAGGAATTTCCATTATCTGTTGATCGAAGAATACTTCCAATAGTTGGTCCGCTTCCCTGACTGCCTCCTATGATATATTGTAAAGAACTAATAACCAAAGTGTTCAAAGTGAAATCATAAACTAATTGCCATGTCTGACCATTGTCGATGGAGCGATAGGTGCCGTGTGATGTACCTGCAAAAATATGACCGGATTGATTTACTGCAATGCCGTAGGGGCTCTTTCCACCTAGCCCGGCTTCATTCCAGTTATGTCCACCGTCTGTAGTACTAAATATTCCCCCGTTAAAACTTCCTGTTAAAATATTACCGTTTGTTGATACATAAATTTCACGTGCAGTTCCGCCGAATGGACCCCTGGTTGGACTCCAGAAATCTGATTGAGAGAAGACAAGATTTGCGTTCGAATGTAAAATGACAATTGATAAAGTTAGCAAATATTTTATAATTGTTTTCATTTTATACTTCCTTTCAGTTTATATGAAAATAATATTTTTTCTTATATATTACATCTAATAAGTGTTGTCGCTGTAAGAAGTTTGTATTAATAAAATACTACCTCAAGAAACCAGGCACAAAGAATGAATTATTCGATGTCGCTTTAAATCCTTTGTTCCAAAATCAGTTGTTTAGTGACTTTCCATAAAGGAAACCGTAAGTGTGAAAAATTTGAACCTTACAATATTATTTAAAATATAAAAAAATCCGTCCGGTAACTCCAGGCGGATTTCATTTTATTAACTATCACAACTAATTATTAATTATTTTCTGTTGTATTCTCTACTTTTGGGTGGGGAATAAGTATTTTGTTTCTTATAGTTAGTGCTCGTTCTTGATAAATAAGTAGACTTCTTCGTTTTATTTCTTGATTTTATTCCGCATTTCTTCTTCAACTGGAAGTATAGTTTTTTATAATTTACTTTATTCCTCTTGTAATGTTTCTTGTACTTGCTGTTTTTTCCTGCA
>Ga0180121_10001275_pt1 | contig 10674 bp, 8 predicted proteins | sample AntDrymUQ5402106_2_FD_129676 | JGI IMG/M metagenome (GOLD analysis project Ga0180121, IMG submission 129676) | Polar desert sand microbial communities from Dry Valleys, Antarctica - metaG UQ540 (21.06) (version 2) (version 2) | ecosystem: Environmental > Terrestrial > Soil > Desert | place...
CGATGAGGGCGACGTGCGCCGCATCATGACGAGCCCGCATACGATGATCGCATCGGATGGCCGGCTGTCACAACCTGGCGAGGGTCATCCACATCCCCGCGCGTATGGAACTTTCCCGCGGGTTCTTGGAGAGTATGTACGCGTGCAAAAACTCATGCCGCTGGAGACAGCGATCTACAAGATGACGGGCATGCCCGCGAAGCGGCTCGGACTGAGTGATCGCGGCGTCCTGCGCGGAGGCGCATTCGCCGATGTCGTGGTATTCGACGCGCGTACCGTGCGGGATCAAGCCACCTTTACGGCTCCGCACCAATACCCGGCAGGCATCGAGACGGTGATCGTAAACGGTTCGATCGCGGTCGAGAATGCGATGCCGACCGGTGTTCGTGCAGGACGCGTACTGCTGCGTCCGCGCGGACGCTGACCGTTCAAACGGAAGGCGAAGCCGAACATCAAGAAGCGGTCGCGCTCGGAAGACATGCCGGACCGATGTTCCGGCAAAGGGTATAATGATAGGTCCCCTTGCCCCACTTTCCTGAGCCCGCTCCTGTTTTTTGGCACATCTTAGAACCCTGATCATTGTTTGGCGCCTGCTTCCGCTCTGCGTCTCGTTTCGGCGAGACTTCCGACGCTGGATCATAGTTGGCGCTCCGCTCGAGCGAGATAAAGACTTTCATCGAAGACGCGCAGCGGATCTCGTCCACGCTCTCGTCTCTCTCGGGCCGACGTTCGTAAAGCTCGCGCAGGTTTTTGCCTCGCGTCCGGATGTCGTTCCTGAGCCGTATCTCTCCGTACTGGGCACCCTCGTCGACCGCGTGCCAGTCGTGCCATTCGAAAGCATCGAGCAGGAGATTGTTACAGCGTACGGCCGTTCACCTGCGGAAATGTTCGAGACTTTCAATTCCGATCCGCTCGCCTCCGGGTCGCTTGGGCAGGTATATCGTGCCCGGTATCAGGGACGCGACGTCGTCGTGAAGGTTTTGCGACCGGGGGTCGAAGATCTCGTCGCAATGGACATCAGTGCCGTCAGGCGTCTGCTCGACATCGTTTCGGCCCGATGGTCAAGCTCTCACCTGCGTGGCTTTCGCGTAGTTGTCGACGAGTTCTCTCTGCGAATAGGCGAAGAGATGGATTTCCGGCAGGAGGCAGCGAACGCCATAGCTATCGCCGATCGCTTCGCCACGAATCCGAGGGTGTTGATACCGTCCATCGAGACAGAACTGACACGCCAGCGTGTCATCGTAATGGAGTATATGGAAGGCACGCGCGTGGATTCTCTATCCTCGCGGATCTCCGAAGGAACGCTCAGCGGACAGAGAATCTTCGAGTCGGTTGTAGAAGCCTACATACAGATGATGCTGGTGGATGGGCTGTTTCACGCCGACCCGCACCCGGGAAATCTTCTCGTAACGGACGACGGTCGCCTGGTGTTGATCGACTTCGGCATGGTCGTGCGAGTCGAGCCTGAAATGCGCCGTACCCTGATACGAACAGCGCTCTCAGCTGTATCCAGGGACACATCCGGAGTGATACGCGGTTTCTTCGACCTGGGGATCGTCGAACCCGGTACTGACATAACGACCATTCACCGTCTCGTGGATGTTCTGCTTGGGATGGCGTTTGACGGCGTTGCTTCCGCAGACATTGCGTCACGTATCCTGGCCGACCGAACGCTCGCTGACGATGTCATGCGCACCATCTACGACTGGCCGATCATCCTCCGCGGCGAGCTCGTCTACTTCGGACGAGCGATGGCGCTCATAGAAGGAATTGGCGCGCGCTACATTCCAGGATTCAATCCGGTGTTGTTTGCCGCGCCGGTCATCCTGAAACACAGGCGTGCAGTGCTTGCCGCGATGGGTGACGACATCGATGCACGCGCCGATGTCGGAACATTGCTCGGCAAGCTTGCCGGGGACATTACGAGCGTAGTGATCAGCGCATCCCGCGAGATCGCCGGTGCAGTACTGCGTCAGCTTCCCGGTCTTCTCGCTCCGATCAACAGCTTCCTCGAGCCCTTTCTCGTCGAGGCGCGATCACCTCCAATCGAGCCGCCTCCGCAACCGCATGAAGAGAGGCTGCTCGCAACCGCCGCTGACCCAGGTTGATGCCGACTCAACGGCTAAAATCGCGCCTCAAAAGCCGCGATCGCCGAGGCCGGTATCCGCGCTACTGTGATGTGCATTTGTTGTTGAAGTGGGGACTGGTCCGGTGGACGGTGTATGTCGTGATTCCATATGAAAACGCTCAATGGAGCGCGGGGAGAATGTACTTCGGTATCAATTCTCTTTGAGCGAGGAACGTCACTGCCTGGCCGTAGTTGCCACCGGTGAACGCGATTGCCAGCTCGAGGTCTGGAATGGCCATGAATATCTGCCCGCCGTTGCCGCCGGCGAATAGTGCGTGCACCTTCCGGCCCCTGTAGGAATACTGGACAGCGTTCCATAGCCAGCCATACTGCTGGGTTGTGGTGAGGTTGCGGAGAGCCGATCCCGATTTGATCGCCCATTCTCTGCTGGTGATCTGCTTTCCCGCCCACTTCCCCTCGTTCAACATCAGCTGCGCGAGCTTCATGAAATCGCGTGGCAGGAACTGATGACCGCCACCCCCGTACGCGTCACCTGTCGGCGAAAGGAACAGGTGATAGTTGTTCATCTGCATCGGCTTTGCGACGAGACGATGGAACATCTCGGGTAACGGCTCGCCCGCGATCTTCTGCAGCATTCCGCCGGCAAGGTTCGGCTCGATGCTGCAATAGACGATCGTGTCACCGGGAGCCGTGAGCATCGGCACGTTCAGTGTGTAGCGATACCAGTCCGGTTCCTTCTCCTGGTTCTGCATCACGTCTTCGTCTCCCGGTGCATCCTCCCCGGCGCAATTGTAGCCGGCGGTCATCGATATGAGATGCTCGAGCGTCATCGCCCGCTTGCGCGGGTCGAGGTCAGGTGGCAGCGAGCCCAGCATTGTCTGATAGACCGGAGTCGTTGTCTTAATGGGAACACCGGCGTGCATTGCTGCGCCGAGTAGTACGGTTACCCAGCTTTTGGCGGCTGAGCGTGTGTCGTGAGGTGTGAAGCGGTCGTATCCGTGAAAGTATTCCTCGACGACCAGCTTGCCGCGACGGGCGATGAGAAGACTGTGGATCTGCGGAGTGGTGATGGAATCCATCGGCCTGTCGATGAGCATCTGGACGAACTTCGCGATTGTGTCGCGAGCGATACCAACGTCTTCCGGCGTCGCTACCGCCCAGCCGTCGTCGAGGTCGAGCGGCCTGGCGTAGCTGTAGCGCTGCGGCGCCTTGCCTCGAGGATAGAATGCGCTCGAGGATTGTTCGTCGACCTTCGAGAAATCGAACGTCGAGCCGCGAAGTGGAACACGGATCGTCCCCTCGTCGTAGAAGCCCTTCGCAATTACGGCATTGGCGTCGCTTCCCCGGCGGCCAAGCAACTCGACCGCATCTCCGTTGACACGAACCGATGAAACCGGAATGAATCGGCCCTGATTTCTTTCGGGATTTCGAAGGTAGGTTGCGTACGTTCCGTCGGGACGACGCTTCATTGGCATGTAGAACGTGAAGCTGTTATCGAGAGGTATCACCTTTCCGCGCCATCGGTTCGCGCCGTCCGGCTTGAGCGTGACCGGAGTCGCATACCCGAAGCTCGTTCGCGCAAACCAGTGTCCGACGATCTCACGCCCCGTCAGGCGGCCGCGAAAATGTCCCTTGTCATCGGGAAGCTCGAACGTGATGGAGCTGTTGTCGACGCGAGCGGTTACCCTGAACCCGGCGATGTCGGCAGTCCAGTTGGTACCGTTTCGGAGGACTATCAGTGGTCCGCGAGTGTCGGGACCATACCGGACCTTGGCGGCCCAGAGCCCTGAGAGGTCCGTGGCGGGTGACTGGGCATTCGAGCTGGGAATATCGAGCAGCAGCGCGCCCGCTGCTGCGAGAATTACTGAAGCGGTCGTTCTCATGTTTCGTTGGACGGAGACATCCGCCAAATGGTTCGCCGCCGTCGGGCTGGAGATCATGGTGCAGAGCTGCGAGAACCCCCTCATGTCGATGAACAGGATCGTGAACTTGTCTTTCACAGCCGCTCTGCCCGACTCCATCATGTTCGGAATGAGATCGTCGCGGACCTCGGGCGTCGCGTACAGTCCGCTGCTCGCCAGCATCTGCTCGAACATCGTCGCATTGCGGATTGCGACTGTTGCCTAGGAGCCAAATCGCAATAGCAGCTCAAGGTCGCGATCCGTGTAGGCCTCCAGACCATCCGCCGTGGCTCTCGACAATCGGTTTCCCGGTGCTGAAAACCTCCCCAGCCTTTCCCTTGCCAACGGGGATTCGGATTCCAGGCAGCTTGTCTGACGCCGGTCCGGTTGCCGCGGCGAAATACAGGTCGTTGCGCTCAATGTCGTGAAGGATCACCGAGCCTGCATCAGAGTTCGACAGCGACCCCGCCAACCTGAGGATGTTTGTGAGGACCTGCTCGAGCGTTTCCATCGAGTTCATGCGCGAGCGCGGTTTCTCGAACAAAATCATGCCGGATGATCCGCGATATGCCGAGCTGCTGCCTTGCCTCGGAGGGCTACCGGTCTGGCACGGCCGCAGGTTTGAACAACAACCGGAAGGCTCGCAGCGCAGCAGGGTGATAGATGGTGGCATGTGTCTCATCGGGGAGCGACACAAGCTGCCATTTCAACCCGGACTCTGTGTTACTTCGAAGAGATGTGGCCAGCTGCCCGCCAAGCTGCGCGAGGCCTGAGTTGGAACTGGTTGCAATAAAAAGTGTCTTCGGATTCGACCTCCAATTTTTCAGGCGATCGCTCGACTCCGAAACCAGCCGGCCCTTATTCCACCAGAGGCTCGGGTCGAAAGCGATGTAGGTGTCGAACAAGTCCGGCTCGAGGAAAAGTGTCTCGACGACGAACAAACCCGCGAGCGATTCTCCAACGATGGCGGTCTCGTCGGTAGTCCGATACCGCTCTTTTATACGGGGCATCAGCTCCTTGCGCACGAATTGACGGAACGCGGCCGAGCCGCCGACGCGTGGAGCGATCTTTCGGTCGTCTGGATCGTTCGTCGGCCCAGTCATGTCGCGGCGGCGCTCGGTGTTCTCCATCCCAAAGAGAATGAAGGGCCGCATCGTCCCGTTCCCAACTCCAACCTGCACCAGCCCGGCGACATGCAGAAAATCCTCGGCCATGCCACCGTCAGGCATGTACAGTACGGGAAGTCTCGCACCGGGCGCGTCCGCATATCCGGCCGGGAGGTAGACGTTGATTCGGCGGACCTCATGCAGCACGTTCGAGTTGATCGTGAACGTTTCGCCGATTACGAGTGGGACGGAAACTGGCGCGCTAGCGGTCTGACCGCTGGCAACGGACGCCAGCGAGAGAGCGATCGTCGAAAAGATCAGAGAGAGGCGCAAGAAACCGAAGTGACGGAATCCCGGCAAGCTTTGCCGCTTTTCGTCTTCGTACCTGCAGGGGTAAGCGAGATTTTCAGTAACCGGCGGCCATGCCGTCCTTGCGCGGATCACTTCCGGCAGCGTAGCCCCGCGGAAGCCGGATGATTGCCTGCGCTCCACCAAACGAGATGGGTAGCTCATCCACGATGTCGTGCCCCATCGCACGGAGCGCGGCGCGCACATCGTCCGTGACAGGCGATTCGATTGCCACTCGCAGACCGTCGAGGTGACGGAACCGCGCCGCATCTATCGCCTTCTGCACGTCCATGTCGAACACGAACATGTTGAGCAGAAACTGGACGTGTCCCTGTGCCTGCATACCTCCGCCCATCAGACCGAAACTCATATAGGGTTTCTCGCGTCCGCTGTCGGTCTTCGTAACGAATGCGGGAATCAGAGTATGAAACGGACGCTTTCCCGGTGCCATCGTATTCGGCATACCCGGTGTGAGCGTGAAACCTGCCCCACGATTGTGCAGTGCGAACCCAAGTCCCGGAACAACGATTCCTGAACCGAAAGCATCGTAGTTCGAGTTGATGAACGACACCATGTTGCCTTCGGCGTCCGCGGTGGTGAGATAGATAGTTTCGCTCGATGTGCGAAGCGGTCCGGGATCGACGCGGGACTGAGCCTTCCCTGCATCGAGGTGACTGCGGCGCTCGGCGATGAACGCATCCGTCAGCATCTGCGCGGCCGGCATGTCGAGATGGTCCGCGTCCGCAACAAACCGATCGAGGTCGGCGTACGCGAGTTTCTTCGCCTCGATGAGGTGGTGAAGATACGCGGCCGAGTTGTGCTTCATCGACTTCAGGTCGTACGGCTCGAGGATGCGGAGCATCTCGAGCGCTGCAATTCCCTGGTTGTTCGGCGGCAGCTCCCATACACGAAAGCCTTTGAACGGAACGGAGATCGGCGTCACCCATGTGGGCTGGTTCCGCTTCATGTCGTCGAGTGTGATGAACCCATGGAGCGCGTCGAGCCGAGTTACGATTTGACTGCCGATTACGCCGCCGTAGAACGTGCTGATGCCGCTGGTCGCAATCGTCTCGAGCGTCCGGGCGTAGTCAGGGTTTCGGAACCATTCGCCAGCTTTCGGTGCACGCCCTCCTGGAAGGAACGTCGCGGCCGCTGTCGAATCCTTCATGAGGAGACTGGTTTCGCTCGCCCACTGCGAGGCGATGATAGGCGTGACCGCGTAGCCTTCTCGCGCGTAGCGAATAGCCGGCTGCAGCGCTGCCGCGAGCGTGCGCTTGCCGTGACTGCGCACGAGCATCTCCCAGCCTGCGAGCGCGCCGGGCACTGTGATAGATTCCACGCCTTGCTGTGAGCCCGGCTTGAATCCGCGGGCAACGAGCACGTCGCGTGTCATGCGAGCGCCGGCGCGGCCGCTTGCATTGAGTGCGACGAGCTTTTGTTCCTTTGCGAGCCACACCAGCGCGAACATGTCGCCGCCGATGCCGGTCATGTGCGGCTCTGTCACGCTTAGTACAGCGGCGGCAGTGACCGCGGCGTCGATAGCGTTGCCGCCGCGCTGCAACACGTCGAGCGCCGCCGCTGACGCGAGCGGCTGACTCGTCGCGGCCATGCCGTTTGGTGCGTAAACGACTGAGCGCCCTGCCATGGAAGTGGGGCGCTGAGCCGATAGAATCGCTGGCATCAGTGAAGCACAGGTCGCAGCCGCCGCGAACGCAAGTGAACGAGCGACAACGTGAGTGATCGTTGCCATTGTCACTGGATGTACGGCTTCACTTGTGAGCGCCTAGTTCTTCGCAGCGACCGGAGTGCTCATCTCGGCCAGCATCTTCCACTGGCCATCGATCTTCTTCCAGACGTTGAGATAGGCACCTGTGTCTCGTGATGGCTTCCCGCCCGGCGGCGTAACCGTCAGCGTATACGTTCCATGATCGTACGCCATCGTTCCATCGTCCGAGAAGTCGATACCCGCCGGTGCCATGCTTGGATTTGCCATGGTGGCTTTCACGATCTCCGTGTAGGACGCTCTCAGTGCATCCATGCCTTTGGCTGGAGCCGTTCCAAACCCGTACGACACCACGTTCGGCGCGTAATATGTCATCAGTGAATCGACATTCTTCGCGATGACGTTTCGGACCCACGCAGAGTCGAGCCCGATGATCGTAGCGGAATCGGCGCGTCGATCTACAGGTGAGCCGGGAGCGGCCGCAGTGACCGAAGCGGTCGTGTCAGTCGCAGCGGTGTCCTTTTTTGTGCACGCGGCAGTGATGAAGGAGAGCAGCAGCGTTGCACCGAGAATCCCTGTTCGGTTGCCCATTGGTGGCCCCGTCAAAAATGTAGGCTCGCTATAAGTCTGAAATGCCGAGCATACATGACCGTTCCCGGGGCAACCCGCAAGGGGTTATTGCGCTCTGCTGGCTCGCGAGCCAACAGAAAGCACTCCCCTGGTTGCCTTGCCCCACGTATGTTGGCGTTTCTCCAACCGATGGGCATCCGATGCAATGGAGGGCCGACTGCCGACTGTAAACGCCAGACTTGCCGAAGCGTTGAACGATCGCTACCGCATCGGTCAAGAGATCGGGCAGGGCGGCATGGCGACTGTCTATCTGGCGCACGACATCAGGCACGACCGCGATGTCGCCGTAAAGGTCTTGCATCCCGATCTCGGAGCGGCCCTCGGCAGCGAGCGATTCCTGTCGGAGATACGTACGACCGCGCGGCTCCAGCATCCGCACATTCTTCCGCTGCTGGATTCTGGAGACGCGGGCGGTCTGCTCTACTATGTAATGCCGCTCGTCACAGGTGAGACGCTCCGCACGCGGCTCGATCGGGAAAAGCAGCTGCCCATCGCCGACGCGCTGCGCATTGCCCGCGAAGTAGCTGACGCTCTCGGCTACGCGCACGAGCATGGCGTGATTCATCGCGACATCAAGCCCGAGAACATTCTGCTACAGGGCGGTCACGCGCTCGTCGCTGACTTCGGTATTGCATTGGCTGTGCAGAGTGCCGGTGGTCAGCGAATGACGCAGACGGGACTGTCGCTTGGCACGCCGCAGTACATGAGTCCTGAACAGGCGATGGGCGAGAAATCGATCGATGCGCGTAGCGATATCTACGCGCTTGCTGCGGTTACGTATGAAATGTTGATCGGCGAGGCGCCGTTCACCGGTCCGACTGTGCAGGCGATTGTAGCGCGGGTGATGTCGGAAGATCCGCGTCCTCTGACGACTCAGCGCAAGGCGATTCCGGAATACGTGGATTACGCCGTGTTGCAAGGTCTCGAGAAGTTACCAGCCGATCGATGGACGTCCGCACGCGAGTTTGCCGCAGCGCTCGAGGGCGCGAACGGAGCGTCGCAAGCTCGCAGCGCTACCGCAATCCGATATCGCACCGGCGCTCATTCGAGCAAAGGGTTGAATGCGCGACTTCGTGATCCAGTGGTGCTCGCGCTGGGTGCGATCGCACTCGGCAGCGCGCTCTTTGCGATGTGGCCACGGCGCACTGAGTCCCGAGGCGCGGAAGAGGTAGTGCGCTTTGCGATTCCGGGAACCCGGGGCGGACGCGCGAACGCGCTTGGGCTTAGCACTCTGTCTATCTCGCCCGACGGGCGCATGCTTGTCTACCTCGGCCAGACTGACGGCCGGCGGCAGCAGCTGATGGTACGATCGATTGACGACCCAGTGCCGCGTCCTCTCCCGTACACGGAGAGCAGTGACAACCCGATCTTCTCGCCCGACGGCAAGTGGGTTGCTTTCATTAATGGGAATCAACTTTACAAGACCAGCGTCGATGGCGGCAAGCCACAACTGATCGGCACGGCACCGGGCACATTCGTTGGCGCGAGCTGGTCATCTACCGGCGTCATCGTCGTATCCGGAAATGTGGGCCTGTACGTCTTCCCCGAAACGGGTGGATCGCCGCGTGAGCTGGTTAAATCCAACAGCGCCAAAGGGATACTCTACCAGGGCAATCCAGTGGTTGTGGACGATGAGCGCATCGTCCTTTACTCGAGTTGGACCAGCGCCGCTATGACCTCGGCTTCGATCGCCATCGCCTCGATGGAAACGGGTGAGACCACAGTCCTCGGCGTCCGAGGGGTTCAGCCGCTGGGCATTGTGGAAGGCACTCTGGTTTACGTCACCACGACCGGCGCGGTAATGGGCGTTCCCATAGATGTGGGGAAGCGGCGAGTCGTCGGTACACCAGTGCAAATCGTGGCCGATGTCTCGATCAATCCCACTTCGGGCCTGGCGCGCGCAGCGCTATCCCGCACAGGCACCCTGTTCTACCAGAGCGGGACGCAGCTGTCGCAGCTTGTGCTTGCATCGACAGCGGGCATCAGCCGAACCGTTCTTGAAGAACTTCGAGAGTATGGGTTTCCGAGACTCTCACCGGACGGGAGACAGGTAGCGCTCGCGATCGGAGCATCGAACCGTCGAGACATATGGGTGTACGAGCTGAGTTCCGGAACAATGACGAGACTGACTACGGAAGGGACTCTGAACGAGCGACCGGAGTGGAGTCCCGATGGAAAACGTGTGCTTTACCGATCCGATCAAGGCGGAAGGCCCGCCATCTGGTGGCGCCCCACCGATTTGAGTACACCAGCGGCCGCGCTGCTCACCGGAGATCGCGAGGACTTCTTCGAGGCGGTGATATCCCCCGACGCGAAGCACATTGCCTATCAGATCGACACGGCGGGAGCAGACGTCTACTATCGGGCGCTGACCGGTGAGACTGAACCGGTCGCCATCGCTAACAGCGTCGCAACCGAAATGATGCCGAGAATCTCGCCCGATGGTCGCTGGATCGCTTTTACGACCAACGAGTCGGGGCAGCCCGAAGTTGTGGTGCAGCCGTTTCCCGGGCCGGGCGGGCGCGTTCAGGTGTCAAACGGTGGGGGATCAGAGCCCGTGTGGTCGAGAGACGGGCGACGATTGTTCTACCGCGGCGACGAGAAGTTCATGTCAGCAACCATTAGCTCCGGACCGACGTTCGCCATTGCTGCCCGCGACACGCTGTTCGCTGATGAGTACATGTACGCTACCAATCCGCATGCAAACTATGACGTGATGCCGGATGGGAGTTTCATCTTTCTCAAGGCAGCGAGCGAAGGCAACATGGTAGTGGTAACGAACTGGAAGTCGGTGTTGCGGTCGCGGATGGCCGGAGCGGCGGCGAAGTAGGAATCGATCCCAACATGAGCCTATCGGGTTGCGTCGCGCGTCAAGCG
>Ga0180121_10001276_pt1 | contig 10674 bp, 8 predicted proteins | sample AntDrymUQ5402106_2_FD_129676 | JGI IMG/M metagenome (GOLD analysis project Ga0180121, IMG submission 129676) | Polar desert sand microbial communities from Dry Valleys, Antarctica - metaG UQ540 (21.06) (version 2) (version 2) | ecosystem: Environmental > Terrestrial > Soil > Desert | place...
ATTAACAAGGATAATTTAGAAGCTATCTCAAGTAGTTTAGAAAGTTTCATTTCCAGTTCGGATTTATCCGGAAACGTGGATAAGGATGAAGTGATGTTCAAAGTTATTGAATATCTCAACACACCTTACTTATGGGGAGGAACTTCAAAAAGAGGAATTGACTGCTCAGCTTTTATTCAGACAATAGTGTACCAGGCATTAGGAGTTGCTTTACCAAGGACATCACTTGAACAATCAAGCGTAGGTGAGCCGGTAGAAAAAAGCGACTTAAAATTCGGAGATCTTATTTTTTTCGATACGATGCGAAAAGGAAGAGTTACACATGTTGGAATGTATTTGAGCAATGGATATTTTGCACACTCAGGGTCGAGAACCGGGGTGGCAGTGGCTTCACTCGATGATGAATTTTATACAAGAACGTTCTTAAAAGCAAGAAGAGTAACAGCAAATTAAAATTCATGCAATAAAATTAAATAAATCTCGTGCTCAATATTCTGGGCACGGGATTTTTTTGTTTAGCTATCTTACTGTACTTGTATCGGTTTGATTTATTGGGCAGAAACATCTGAAAACTATATTACCAGTCGTGCTGCTCCTAAGGAATCCCTGTGGGAAGCAGAGTCGAAGCAAGTCTTTATGTAATGAAATATTTTTTTGATTTCTTTGTGTAGGTAAATGCAATATCATAATTCATAATTTGAAATTTTTAATTTTTTATTGATAAAATGTGGTCATACATACTCAGAAATCTTTTATATTCCATTGTAATAATAATCGGAGTTCTTACGGTCACGTTCTGTTTACTCTATATCATTCCCGGAGATCCCGCAAGAATGATGCTTGGGCAGAGAGCCGACGTTGCATCGGTTGAAGCTGTCAGGGAAGAACTTGGATTAAACAAACCGGTATATATTCAGTATATAAAATTCATGACGAATGCTTTTCAGGGGGATTTGGGAAGATCTTATGCAACTAACAGGGAAGTAGTAGAAACAATATTAGAGAAATTTCCCGCAACCGCTTTACTCTCTTTAAGCGCGTTATTGATCTCTTCGACGCTCGGAGTATTAATTGGAATAATTTCATCAGTAAAAAAATATACGTTCTGGGATAATGCCGCAATGGTGTTTGCATTGTTCGGTATTTCATTTCCAACTTTTGCATTCGGATTAATCATGGCTCTCGTATTCGGTCATCTATTAAAATGGTTTCCGATATCCGGGTATATCAATGAAGGATTTCCATACCTTATACTTCCTATGCTGACTCTTGCTTTAAGGCCACTTGCCATTACGGCAAGAATTACCCGTTCGTCGATGCTCGACGTAATGAACCAAGACTATGTCAGGACTGCAAGGGCAAAGGGTTTGAGTTCATATGCAGTGATATTTAAACATACATTAAGGAATGCCTTAAATCCTGTTGTGACTACTATCAGCGCTTCTCTGGCGGCAACACTTGGAGGAGTTTTCTTTATAGAATATATTTTCAACTGGCCCGGTATTGGACTTTTAGCTATTGATGCGATATTCAAATTAGATTTTCCTATGATACAGGGAACAGTTTTATTCAGCGCAATAATATTCGTTATAATTAATTTCTTTGTCGATATATTCTATGCGCTGCTCGATCCGAAGGTGAAGCTAAGTTAGAATTTAGAAGTTAGAAGTTAGAAGTTAGAAGTTAGAATTTAGCAATTAACAGTTAAAAGCATCCGTTAATTTTTAATTCTAAATTCTAAATTCTGAATTCTATATGGATGAATAGGGAATGATTACAAAACTAAATTCTGAATTCTAAAAGCTAAATTCTGAATTCTAAAAACTAAATTCTGAATTCTAAATTCTAACTTCTAAATTCTAAATTCTGAATTCTAAATTCTGAATTCTAAATTCTAAATTCTGAATTCTAAATTCTCAATTCTCAATATGGAAGAGGAAACAGCCGTAGTTGCAAACGAAATATTGCAAGAGGACCGAAGTCACAGCTTATGGTATTATTCCTGGAAGAGGCTGAAGAGAAACCGTCTTGCTATGATCGGATTATGGACAATTGGTTTTCTAATACTCGTCGCATTGACAGCTCCTTTAATTTCACCTTTCCATCCAAACCAGCAGATTCTTGAATATGCTGCAAAGCCGATTGGCTTTGAAGGTGAGGTGCTCGTCAAAAAGGTAAATGAATCAAATGAAAATGAAAATAAATATATTCCGTTAAAGAGTTTTATTAAAGAAGAGAATGGAAGAATATTTTATACAGACTTTAACGATGCAGATATAAGCGTAAGTACCGGCGAACTCGAAAAACTGGGGAATAGCTATGTTGAAACTTTGAAATACCGTCTCGGCACAGACAGGTTCGGTAGAGATGTGCTAAGCCGTCTTATTTACGGAAGCCGTGTGAGTCTGATGGTCGGGTTAATTTCAGAAAGTATTGCAATAATTATCGGCATAATATTAGGTTCATTGGCGGGGTATTTTAGAGGAAAAACAGATATGCTAGTGATGTGGCTTGTAAACGTTATTTTCGCTTTTCCTGCCGTGCTTCTAATCATTGCTTTATCTGTGGTGTTGGGCAAAGGTTTATGGCAGGCCTTTGTTGCGATAGGATTGACCGGCTGGGTCGATATTGCTAGAATTGTAAGAGGACAATTCTTATCGTTAAGAGAAACAGAGTTCGTTGAAGCGACTAAAGCAATCGGGTTCAAATCTTCAAGAGTTATTACAAGACACATTCTTCCGAACAGTATGGGCCCAGTCATTGTAACAGGTACAGTAGGGCTAGCAGCTGCTATAATTTTTGAGGCGAGCTTAAGCTTTCTAGGACTTGGAGTTCAACCGCCGACAGCAAGCTGGGGACAGATGATCTTTGATGGCTATAAATATATTGTAGTCGGTACGAATTGGGGACTTGCGGTTTTTCCTTCCATTGCAATTATGCTTACAGTCTTTTCGGTAAACCTTCTCGGTGACGGCCTCCGTGATGCATTTGATCCTAAGCTAAAGAGATAGTAGACTTTGGCAATTGTGTAATATTTCTGACAAATATGTCATAATAATAATCTTATTATTTAATAATAGATGCCGTAAGACTATTAATCTTCTATATCTTACGGCATAGTAATTGCACTAGAAAAGTTAGCTTAAAATAAATCAACATTTTTTTAAATTAAATTGAAATCAAAATGGCAGACAACCAAAACAATCCTAACAAGGATATGGGTGAGACAGATTCCAGATTATTAACTGGAATGTTTCGCGATCGTGAAAGTACTGAACGTGCTTATAACAATCTACATGAGCGGGGATATTCGAAAGATGATATTAATTTAATAATGTCCGACGATACAAGAAATAAGTATTTCAAGGATGATGATGGTGATACAGAAATTGGAACCAAAGCCATGGAAGGCGCCGGAAAAGGCTCTGCTATTGGGGGTACGATTGGTGCTGTTGCGGGCGTTATTGCTGCTATAGGTACAAGTTTAATTATTCCAGGCCTTGGTTTGGTTATAGCCGGACCTATTGCTGCTGGCTTAGCTGGAGCTGGTGCAGGTGGTTTAACCGGCGGTATAATAGGTGCATTAATTGGTTCAGGAATCCCAGAGGATAGGGCGAAGAAATATGAATCAGGCATTAAAGATGGAAGAATTGTAATGGGTGTTCGTCCGAAAAATCAAGAAGATGCAGAATACTTTAAAAGTGATTGGCAAAAGAATAAAGGGGAAGAAATTCACCATTAGAAATTGAGGAGTATTTCAATGTCCTAATTTACTTGGTTTAAAGGGTATAATAAAATTATACCCTTTGACCTTAAAATATTGAAGTAAAAAATTTAAATATAAAATATGAAAACTTTAGCTTTCACTCTAATAATTTCTTCAGTTATAATATTTTCCTCATGTGATAAAACTAATAAAGAAACTTCAAAAAGTGCTGATACAATGGTAATCAAAAAGGACACTGCAATAAAAAGAGTTGACACAGCAGGTTTTAATAAATAGTGTTAATATTTGATTCACATTCATCACTAACGCTCAATATTAACTAAGATGCTAATTCTAAGATGCATGCTTAATCTTTAAATGTAATTATATTTACGATCGCGAGCAGGGGATTGTAAGGTAGATCCATTTTCTATTAAAGCTACTAAGGAATAAATGTCACTATTTAACTCTAGTAAAATATAACTTTTATTATTAAACAATTTATTCCTTCAGTACCAAATTTTCCAAACCGCTTAAATATATTCTAGAGAAGGTTTCGCATGATAAACTGGCATGTGCTTCCAAATTCTTATTTCAAAAGAACCATCATTTTTTTTTCAATATGATTTTGTCGTTCGTTAAAAGCAATAAGCTCATAATAGTAAACACCGGAGCTGAGATTTTCACCATTCCATTGAACAGTATGGAAACCTTCCGATTGCATCTCATTTAATATAGATTCAAGCTTTTGTCCAACAATGTTGTAAATATTCATCTGTACTACAGACCTGGCAGGAATAAAATATTCTATAGTTGTCACAGGATTAAAGGGATTTGGATAATTTTGTTTTAAGCGAAAATCTTTTTCGTTTATAATTCCCTCATTTTTAATAGCGACAACTGTATTTGCAATAATTTTACTTCCTGGTCCTCCATATGCACCCATATCATTTCTCAGAGTACCTCGTGCGGGCCACTTTGCAAAAGTCGGATTAGCAGGGTCAGGCGGATCATTATAAATTGCTGAACTGTCACCTTTATCAACACACGGTGAGCCTGAAGAAATATAATAATTTGTTGTATCGAATTGCGGATTAACATTAATATTCCCTGCGCCAGCGTATCCTCCTTCAACATTACAGTATCTTACAGTCACGCTTGGTGCTGAGATTTGTGTATTTAATCCACCTGTATTTCCCCATACGATGTTATTTATAAATGATGCACTTACACCGCTGCTATATAATCCGGGATTACCAGAACTTGCCGTATTGAAAACAATAGTATTATTCTCAATTGCCTTTGGACGTAATGAACCTCCGTTTAGCCACATACCTGAACCAGCGCCATATTGCTGCGAACCATAATTTTTATAAATTATATTATTTCGATATTCCCCTCCGGCGTGATTAAGAACTATTCCGGCGCCGTAAAGCGCTGTGTTGTTAGTTACAACATTATTGAAAACCCTTATATAACCATTACCAAGTCTCATTCCTCCTCCTCCTGTACTCACAACTCCCCCGCTTATTGCCTGGTTTCCAGTAATAATATTATGTTGTATTACGGGATTACATAAAGCTGTTAAAATACCGCCTCCTTCTCTGTACAAACCGGCACCTTGCTCATCTGTCCATTTTGTTCCTTTTCCACCCGTGAGAGTAAATCCCTGAAGAACTGTAGTTGAGTCTTCACCATTATGCATTATGACACAACTCGCTGTATCAGGGTAAGGGGGGTTGCTACCGTCTATAATAGTTGATTGAATAAATGAATAATCATTTGATTGATAATAACGGCTTGTTAAGACAATTTTTTTCCCTCTGAAATTTATATTTTCAAGATAAGTACCAGGTTGAACGAGGACTGTGTCCCAATTTAAGCTTGCATTAATTGCGGATTGTATGGTTGAATATTGCGAGGGTACATTTCTTATTAACCCCATAACCGGTAAGTTGAACGCAAGAAAGGAAAGACAAATTAGTTTTAACATTTTCATAATAATTTTTTTAATGTTTTTAAAATACTATTGGTCATTCACTTAGACAAATTTTTGCCAATGCTGTGACAATGGAGTAAAAGAAAGGGTTGGGATTATTTTTATTACGGGATTATTGAGAATAAGTTTAATTGAATATATTACTTAAATTTCTGGGTGCTCGCGGGTCACTTCGGCTTCTGTAACCTTAATAATATCTGCAACATACAGAAGACGGAAAACCCCGAGAGACTGAAGAAAATTTTAATTTTTAATTTTTATTCGCCGCGGAGAATTATTTTTTCCATTTTCAATTTTAATTTTCAATTTCTGAAAAGCTCCCTCAATTAAAGATATACACCCTGAATACTACACTTCCTAATTTTTTTAAATAGCTAAATCACATTGCATAAAATATATTGTATAAAATTAATTTGATTTCAATCAAGCGCTATTACAGCTGGGGGTTAGTATCAATATGAAAAAAATTACAACTTTAAATGTAAAACTTCTCATTCTGGTATTCACTTTATTAACAGTAAAAGTTTTTATGGCACAATGGCAGTCGGATGTTCGGCTAACCAATAATGCTGCCAGTTCTTTTGTGTCTGCCAATAATGAAAATTGTGTAGCCGCAAGCGGTGAAGTCGTGCATATTATATGGTTTGACAATCGTGACGGAAATTCTGAAATCTACTATAAGCGCTCGGCAGATGACGGCATAATCTGGGGAACAGATACACGGCTGACTTATAATTCTGCCGCTTCCATTTTCCCAACTGTAGCGGTATCAGGTTCATCCGCCGCAGGCGGAGTTCATATTGCATGGGAGGATTATCGTGACGGGAATAACGAGATATATTACAAGCGCTCGCCTGACGGGGGTTTGACGTGGGAAGCGGATACACGACTTACAACTAAATGGGCTAATTCTGTGAATGCTTCGGTATCCGTATCAGGCTCATTTGTTCATCTTGTATGGCGTGATGAACGTGACGGTAACCGTGAAATTTATTATAATCGTTCGATCGACGGAGGTTTAACTTGGGGATACGATACACGCCTGACTTACAATAATTTCCTTTCACAGTTTCCATCAATAGCAGTTTACAATTATGACGTGCATATTGTATGGGAGGAAAATCGAGATGGAAATAATGAGACTTATTACAAAGGCTCACAGGACGGAGGAGTATCCTGGGGACCGGATAAACGGTTGACTAATAACTGGGCCAATTCATATTCTCCGGATGTTTCAGTATTTGGTTCAGTTGTTCATGTAGTATGGTTTGACGATCGAGATGGGAATTCCGAAATATATTACAAACACTCGACGGACGAAGGCGCAAGCTGGTGTCCGGTTACACGGTTAACATATAATACTGCTGCTTCAAGGTTATCTTCTATATCAGCATCAAACTCAGCTGTGCATGTATTCTGGCAGGACTATCGTGACGGGAATTTTGAAATATATTACAAGCGCTCAACGGATGAAGGAAATAACTGGGGAGCAGATATACAGATAACGAATAACTATGCTACATCAATATTTCCTTTTGTGTCAGTGTCAGGGTACAGTATTACATATCATATGGGAAGAATATCGTGATGGAAACCCGGAAGTATATTATAAACGCGACTCCACAGGTAATCCCGAAAATATACATATTTGATATCTAAATGATTGTCGAAGGATTTTATAATGCTACTTATAATAATTTAAATACGATAGATATAGTAAAAGTTTACTTAAGAAATTCCAACAGTCCGTACACGATTGTTGATTCGGCAAATTCAATTATTGATTCTCTAACATTTACAGGCAGCTTTTCATTTAACAATGCTCCATCAGGATCATATTACATTATTCTTAAACATAGAAACAGTATTGAAACGTGGAGTAAGCGCAAAGGTGAATCATTAACAAAAGGCACAACTTCTGCTTCATTTAATTTTACATATGCAATTACGCAGGCATTGGGAGACCATATGAAACAAGTTGATTCTTCACCTTTAAGGTTTGGAATTTACAGCGGAGACGTGAATCAGGATGGAGTAATAGAAGCAACGGATTTATTATTAATAAGTAATGATGTATTAATTATGTATACGGGTATGTCCCGACTGATATTGATGGAAACAATTTCGTAGATGCGAATGATGCTGCGATAGAAGATAATAATGCTTTTAATTTTGTAAGTAAGATTATTCCGTAAAGGATATCTTCATTTCAATTCGGTTGCTTTCCTTATAATGCCCTTTCAGATAGAATCTCTTAAATCTTGTTACGAATCTCTTGATTTTGTAACATTCCTTCCCAATCGGGAAAGTGGTATAAAGAGCTACACACATTTTAAGTGATACAAAATCTAAACCTTGAAAAAGCAATATTATTGACATAATTTTGTATTACACCAAATTGAATAATTATGGAAAAAGATTCATTCAGCTATAGCAGCCTGCTTTTACTTGATGTCCAAGGAAATGAGAATGGGAATAAAGTTGTACCGTTTCCATACAAAAGCGCGCTTAGCTTCAGATTGCTTATTGAACATATTGAAGAAGCAGCTTCATCTGAGAATAAAGCAAGACGTGCTTTAGCCAAGGCCGTTTTGAAAGGGTTAGAAGACGCTCCCGAACTTTTAGGACCGGTTTATGATCCTAAGAAAATGATTAAGTATGAAAATGTATTAAAGGATATGCTGATGTTTATTTTCCCTGATTTTTTTTGGGAAAAACAGACTTACGCTATAGGATTTCCTTTTGAAATGGAGATATCTTTTGGTTCCCCGAAGTTTAATGAAATAATAAAAATATCAGAGGCGAATACATCAGGACAGATGAATCTTGATGCGGCTTCCTTCAGTTTTGGAAAGACTATAGGAGGATTTGCAGCTATATTAAGAAAAGTTTATGGAGTGAATCTTAATTTTGACTTTCCGATAGTTTACAAGATTCCGGACCCCGTTACGGGCCTTGACAGATATTACAAACTTAACCTTGCAGATGAATTTACAGAAGTTGTAGCCAAAGGTGACATCAGGAAGTTCAATGAGGAAGAAATTAAAATGATAAGACAGAATTTGTATGATTTAGAGTTTATGAAAAAAATGTTGCCCCCGGAAAATTTTGAATTTCACGGGTTCATCGTGATCAATGCAATTAATATTACCGATACGGAAATTTTGTCTTCAATGAAACGGAATCTTATTGAAAAAGATGCCATAATAACGTATCCCGGTTTTCTTAAACTTCAGCATTCGATGAAATCGCTAATGCGGTGCCCCGGACTTCTCTTAGGATTGTTTGACTGTGATTGTAATCAGGGAGATTCTTTTGAAATAAATAATAATATAGGAAGTAGTTTTCTTTTAGATTGTAAATGTGAGATCACCGAGGAAACATTGAGAAATTCTATTTATGAATATTCTTTCGAAGAAAAGAAAGTCGTGATAATAGAAGATCTTCGTGATTATCCAAATAAAACCATGATAGAGGAAAGCATTCTGGAAAAAGGCATAAGGAATATTCTGATCGCGCCTTTGATTCATGGGAATGAAATTGTCGGAATGATGGAATTGGGTTCCCCTCAACCAGGGCAGATAAATATGCTCAATACTCTGAAACTACGTGAAGTTCTGCCGTTATTTGCAATGGCAGTTTCAAGAAGCAGAAGCGAAACGAATAACAAGATCCAGGCGATCATCAAAGAAAAATGTACAGCCATACATCCTAGCCTGGAATGGAGATTCCGCAGGGCGGCTCGAAAATTATTAAAGCTTGAAGAGCAGGGTAAGTCTGGAGAGATGGAAGAAATTATATTTCATAATGTTTATCCTTTGTACGGATTGTCTGACATCAGAAATTCTTCTCTGCAAAGGAATATTGCAATACGGGATGATCTTATTGAAAATCTTAATCTTGCTTATGACGTAATTGATGCAGCAAGGATATCCAGGCATCTTCATGCGTTTGATGAATTGATATTCAGAATAGAAAAGAAAATAGAATCTTTGAAATTCAGTATTGACTCCGGTGATGAGGCACAGACTCTTAACTTTATAAGGAAACAGGTAGTGCCGATGTTTGAACATTTACAGGGGTACGGTGACCCAGTAAGGATTGCAGTCGATAAATATAATTCAATGATAAATGAAAAACTGGGATTTGTTTACAGGAAGAGAAAAGATTATGAAGAGAGCGCAACGATGCTGAATGACATGATAGCCGCATATATTGACGAAGAACAGGTTAAAATTCAGAAAATGTATCCACATTATTTCGAAAGATATAAAACTGACGGTGTCGATCACAATATTTATATTGGCGGTTCACTTGTCCAAAACGGGAATTTCAATAAGTTGCATTTAAGAAACATACGTCTCTGGCAACTGATGCTGATGTGCGGGATTATAAGGAAAGCAAAACATCTTAAGAAAAATTTAAGCCTTCCTCTTGAAACAGCTCATCTGATATTGGTGCAGAATTCTCCTTTATCTATAAAATTCCGGTTTGATGAAAAGAAGTTTGATGTTGACGGAGCATATAATATTAGATATGAAATTATGAAAAAGCGAATCGATAAAGCTGAGATCAAAGGTAAAGAAGAAAGGCTAACTCAGCCGGAAAAGATCGCTATAGTCTATTCTCAAAGTGTCGAAGAGCAAGAGTACTTCGAATACTTTGAATATCTGCAGGCGAATGGTTACTTAAAAAAAGAAATTGAGGAACTCGAGCTTGAGGAAGTTCAGGGTGTAAAAGGTCTGAAATCATTGAGGGTATCGGTTATCACAGAAAATAAAAATGTGGATGATACCATTGACAACGGAAATCTGAAAATAGCCGTGGAGAATATGTCGGTTAATTAGATTCTCCTTAGATTAAACTCAACTCTTATTTCTTTATCGTTTTGCACTGCTTCGATTGTCGCAATCAAAGAATCATTTCCTTTTTTTTCGTAAGTTATCTTCTGAGGGAAATCATGTTGCGG
>Ga0180121_10001277_pt1 | contig 10671 bp, 8 predicted proteins | sample AntDrymUQ5402106_2_FD_129676 | JGI IMG/M metagenome (GOLD analysis project Ga0180121, IMG submission 129676) | Polar desert sand microbial communities from Dry Valleys, Antarctica - metaG UQ540 (21.06) (version 2) (version 2) | ecosystem: Environmental > Terrestrial > Soil > Desert | place...
AGCAGTCGCGAATCAGCACCCGGACCGGCTCCGGCGGCGCCGTGGCTCGCCGCCGCAGCGCCAGCACCGCCGATTCCACCCGCGGCCGAGGCGTGAACACCGCCGGGTCGACGGCGCGCAGCATCCGCACGTCGCAGGCGAGCTGGACGAGGACGCTCGGCGAGCCGTAGGTCTTCGATCCCGGACGCGCTCGCAGCCGCTCGGCGATCTCGCGCTGGACCATCACGGTCCAGCGGCGAATCGAGTCGAGGTCGGCGATCGTGCGCAGGATCAATGGCGTGGCGATCGAGTAGGGCAGGTTCGCGACCATCGCGGTCGGCGGGGGCGCGAGGGCGCTCAGATCGATCCTCATCGCGTCGCCGAAGATCAAGCTCATGCCGGGGTGCGCGGAGGCGACACGCTCGAGCGGGTCGCGCAGGCGCTCGTCGAGCTCGACGACGTGCAGGTCGGAGACCCGCCCCGCCAGGCGCTCGGTCAGGACCCCCTCACCGCCGCCGACCTCGAGCACGACGTCGGTGGGCTCGAGCGCCGCGTCGGCCAGGATCGCCGAGAGCAGGTTGGGGTCGGCGAGGAAGTTCTGGCCGAGCCTCACTTCCTCACCAATCGAACAGCCGCTGGGCGTTGGCCCCGACGATCGCATCGAGCCGCTCGTAGCCGATCCCCCGCACCTCGGCGACGACCTCCGCGGTGTGGGTGACGTTAGCCGGGCGATTCGGCTTGCCGCGCACCGGCTGGGGCGCGAGGAACGGGCTGTCGGTCTCGACCATGATCAGGTCGTCGGGGACCAGCGCCGCCGCCTCCCGCAGGTCGTCGGAGCCGGGATAGGTGACGTTGCCGGCGAACGAGACGTACCAGCCGCGCTGGACCGCCTGCGCCGCCCGCTCAGCCGTCGCCGAGAAGCAATGGAGGATCACCGCGACGCCCTCGGCCTCCGCCTCGAGCAGCTCGAAGCAGTCGGCGACGGCCCGGCCGGCGCCCGGTCCACCGCTGTCGCGCATGTGGATCACCAGGGGCAGTCTCGTGCGGCGGGCGATCCCGATCTGAGCTTCGAAGGCACGCACCTGATCGCCCTCGGACGCGCGATCGCGGTAGAAGTCGAGGCCGGTCTCCCCGATCGCCCGCACGCTCGGGTCGGCGGCGAGCTCCTCGATCGCGTGGGCCGCGGCCTGGTCGAAGCCCGTCGCCGAGTTGGGATGGCGGCCGACCGCGGCGAACACGCCCGCGTGCTCGTGAGCCGCGCGGATCGCGTCGGCGTTCGACCCCTCGTCGAGGCCGATCGTGAGGATGCGCTCGACCCCGACGCGCCGCGCCTCGGTAACGAGCTCGGCCTCGTCCGCGTCGGAGACGCCGAGGTGTGCGTGGCTGTCGATCACGACGGCGGAGTCTAGGAGCGCGGACGCAGAATCAGATATCGCGTCGGCGGAAGCCCCAGACTCCGAGGCCGAGTAGGATCGCCACGTAGGCGACGGCCCACGCGAGCAGGCCGAAGCCGCCGCTGCGCCCGCCTCCGAACGGCCCCAGGTTGAGGGCGAAGCCCGTGAGGCCGCCGGTGTCCGCCGTCAGCTCATAGAGCGCGGACTGGTAGATCGCCTCGAACGGGAGCAGCCAGGTCGTCACGACCGACACCCGCTCGAGCGACTCGGAACCGAGCGCGTCTCCGATCTGACCGAGCAGCCCTGCCGTGATCCCGCCGCCGTAGATCATCAGCACGGCGATTCCCTGCGCGGTCGACGCAAGGCAGACCGAGGCGAGGAGGGAGATGGCGGTCACGATGACCACGGCGACCGCGAGCAGGAGCCCAGCGGCGATCGGGTTGTCGGGCGTCCAGCCGCCGGTGGCGGACGTGATCGCGACCGTGATCGCGTAGACGACGAGGACGTATCCGGCCGCCACCGTCGCGGCGCCGGCGGTCCGCGCGAGGAGAACAGTCGAGCGACCAGCGGGCCGGGCGATCAGCGGCTGGAGCATGCCGGTCTCGGCGTCGCCGCGAACGACTCCCATCGTCAGGAAGGTGGCCAGGATCGCGCCGAGGAAGAGCGTCGCGAACATCGCCAGGCCCTCGAGGGTCGCCCCGGTAAGGGTCCGATCGTCCAGGCCGGAGGAGAAGCCCTGGTCGAACTCGCCCGCCTCCTCGAACGCGAAGGCGGCGCCGAGCGTGTAAAGGACGAGGAACGCGAGGGTCAGCGCCGCGACGACGAGGAGCACGCGGCGGCGTACGGTCTCCCGCAGCGCGTGGCCGACGATGATCGCGCCGGCCCGCCACTGGGTCGGCGCGGTCGAGGTCGCGGCCGCTGCCGTCACCGGCTCTCACCACCGACGGCCTCGAGGTAGGCGTCCTCGAGGGTGGAGCCGGTCTCGCGCACGGCGTAGACGCTGCGCCCGGCGCCAACCAGCTCGGCGACGAGCTTCGGGATGCCCTCACGGCCGACGCCCTCATAGCGCTCCATGCCGCGGTCGGTGTCGATCTCCACGCTGTTGTCGCCACCCAGCTCCGATGCCCTGCCACTGGCGACCACGGTGCCGCGAGCGATGATCGTCACCGAGTCGCAGACCCGCTCGACCTCGCTGAGCAGGTGAGAGTTGAGCAGGACGGCGATTCCCCTGGAGCGGACCTCCTCGAGCAGCCCGCGAACGATCCGCCTGCCGCCGGGATCGAGGGCGCTCGTCGGCTCGTCGAGGAGGAGGAGCCGCGGCGACCCGATCAGGGCCTGGGCGATGCCGAGTCGCTGCTGCATCCCCTTCGACATCCGCTCGACGAGCTTCTCGCGGGCGTCGGCGAGGCCGACCAACTCGAGCAGCTCCGCTCGCTCGGCGGCGCCCCCGCCCGATCCAGCGAGCTTCTGGTGGAGCTCGAGCAGCTCATCGGCCGAGAGCCAGCCGGGGAAGCGGAAGAGCTCTGCCAGATAGCCGGTGTGCGAGCGGGCCTCGAGGCTGCCCGCCGGTGCGCCCGCGACCTCGACGCTTCCCGAGGTCGGGCGCGTCAATCCGCAAGCGATCTTCGTCAGCGTCGTCTTGCCGGCCCCATTGGGGCCGAGCAGGCCGACGAGCTTCCCGGGCGGGACCTCGATGTCGACGCCGGCCAGCGCCTCCGCCGTGCCAAAGCTCTTCCGGAGCCCCCGGATCGAGAGCGCGGAGCTCACGCTCAGGTCTTCAGCTTGGGGAACAGAGGGGGAATCCGCTCGGTGCCCTGACCGCCGGGGTGGGAGCCGAAGTCGGCCAGCTCCAGGCTCTCGACGCCGAGCGCGGCGAGCAGCCGATCCGCCGAGTCGGGGATGTAGGCGGCGAGGAGCAGGGTCACCACCCTCAGGCCCTCGGCGAGGTTGTAGAGGACCGCGTCGAGGTCGGCCGCGGAGTCGTCGTCCTTTGCCAGCACCCACGGCTGGCGCTCCTCGACGTAGCGGTTGAGTCGCCGGACCGATCCCCAGCAAGCATCGAGACCACGGCTGATCTCGGCGCCGTCGAGCAGCTCGCACACCCGCCCACGCAGATCTCCCAGGCCGGCGTCGCCGTCGGTGAGCGCGGGGTCAGCTTCCGATTCAGGGACAACCCCGTCGCGATAGCGCTCGATCATCGCCAGCGTCCGGCTCGCGAGGTTGCCGAAGTCGTTGGCCAGCTCGCTCTCGTAGCGGGACTCGAAGCCGCCGGGCGAGATCGAGCCGTCCTGGCCGAAGGAGACCTCGCGGAAGCAGTAGAAGCGCAACGCGTCCGCCCCGAACTTCTCAATCACCTCGAACGGGTCGAGGACGTTGCCGAGCGACTTCGACATCTTCCGCTCCCCCATCAGCAGATAGCCGTGGACGTAGAGGCCGCGGGGCAGTGGCAGGTCGGCCGCGAGCAGGAGCGCCGGCCAGTAGACCGAGTGGAACTTGAGGATGTCCTTGCCCATCACGTGCAGCGTCGCCGGCCAGTAGCGGTCGGTCAGATCCTCGCCGTCGCGGGCATAGGAGAGCGCCGTGTAGTAGTTAAGGAGCGCTTCGAACCAGACGTACATGACCTGCTCGGGGTCCCAGGGGAGGGGCACCCCCCAGGTCAGCTTCGAGCGCGACAGCGAGACGTCGTTAAGCCCGCCCTTGATGAACGCGAGCGCCTCGTTGCGGCGGAAGTCCGGCCGGACGAAGGTCGGGTCGTCCTCGTAAAGGTGCTCGAGCTGCTGCTGGAACGTGGAGAGGCGGAAGAACCAGTTCTGCTCGGTCTCGAGCTCGAGCTCGATCTCGTGAATCGGGCAGGTGTTGCCGGGGCCGAGCTCGGTCGGCGTCTTGAAGTCGGCGCAGCGCGGGCAGTAGAAGCCCTCGTAGGTCCCCTCGTAGACGTGGCCGTTGTCGTGGACCCGCTGGATCACCTCCTGGGCCCGGGCGACGTGCTCGGGGTCCGAGGTCCGGATGAAGAAGTCGTTGGAGGCGTTGATCTTCGGCCCGAGCGCCCGGAACCGCTCCGAGTTGCGGTCGGCGAGCTCCCGCGGGGTCACCCCCTCCTGCTCGGCCGCCTGGGCGACCGGCTCTCCGTGGTCGTCCGTTCCGGTCAGGAAGAACACGTCCTGACCGCGTTGGCGCATGTGCCGCGCGAGGATGTCGGCGCCGATCGTCGTGTACGCGTGGCCGAGGTGGGGCTCGGCGTTGACGTAGTAGATCGGCGTGGTGATGTAGTAGGGCACGGATAACTCCGGGGAAATCCTCCGCTTCGCGTCCGGTTCCCCCGGTTCCCGCCCGTGAGCTGGAAGCGAGATCGGGCGTCCGCCTTCCGTCAAACGATAGGCAAATGCCGACCCCCTCGGCGATCAGCCCCGCACCCCATCGAGCACCTCGATGATGTCGTCGCCGTACTTCTCCAGCCGCGAGGGCCCGATCCCGTCGCAGGCGAGGAGCTCGCGCTGGTCGGCCGGCATCGAGACCGCGATCCCCTCGAGCTGGCGGTTGGTCAGGACGACGTAGGCGGGGACGCCGTCGGCATCGGAGCGCCCCTTGCGCCACCCGCGCAGGGCTTCGGCGGCGCCCACGGCCTCGGGCGACGGATCGGTCCCGAGCGGTGACGCCAGCTTCGCTCGCGAGCGGGCGGTCGCCTTGCCGAGCGCGGTCGCGGTGACCTCCGGCTTCGTCGCCGCGGTCTTCGCCTCCCCCCGCATCTCGGCGAGAAAGGGCGAGGGACGCTCGGCGTCGGCGAGGACCGCGCAGCGATGCCGCGCCCTCGTGATCGCGACGTGCATCACCCGCCGCTCGGCCTCGTAGCTCTCGCTCAGTCGGTGAGGAAGGAGCCCGGCGTTCGCGCCGAACAGCGCGACCCGGTCCCACTCGCGGCCCTTGACCCGATGGATCGTCGCGAGGCGGACACCCTCCCCGCCGCTCGACGACTCCAGCGACGCTCGCAGCCAGGGCTCGAAGCCACCGGGCTCGTCGTGGAGGTCGGCGACCTGGATCAGCGCCTCGATGTCGTCGAGGTGGCTGGCGGTCGCCTCGCTGCCCTTCGAGCCGTCGAGCATCTCCATCGCGCCGCCGAGGCCGATCCGGTCGCGGACGGCGACGAGCAGCTCGCGCGTCGTCGCACCGCCACCGGCCAAGCCGGCGAGCATGGCGACGTCGTCGGCCATCTCGTCGATCCTGCCCGCCACCCGCGGATCGTCGATCCGGCGGCCCACGATGCGCAGGTCCTCCAGCGAGCGGCAGTTGTTGAGCCACTTGCTGATCCAGCGCGGGAACCCGCGGCTCGGCCGTCGCCGAATCGTCTCCAGGTCGGAGGCCAGCAGCCCGTCCGGATCCATCGCGACCCGGATCCAGGCGAGAGCCGCCGCCATCCCCGTGCGATCGAGCATCTCCGGCCGGACCGCAGAGGCGACCGGCACGCCCGCCGACCAGAGCGCAACCTGCGGGGCGAGCAGGAGCGAGTTGACCCGCGTGAGGACGGCGATCTCCTTCGGCCCCGCTGCCTCCGGCTCGCCGAGCCAGCCACGGACCAGCTCGACCAGCGCCGTCGCCGCTTCCGCCGACGGATGGGTGCGGACCTTGAGCGCTCGCGGCTCGGGATCGGCTCCCGGACCGGCATGGATCTCCTTCGGGACCCGGACGCGGTTGTAGTCCAACAGCCTGGTCGCCCCCTCCACGATCGCCTCCGCGCAGCGGTAGTTGACCTGGAGCGCGGTCGCTTCCGCGCCCGGAAAGAATCTCGGGTAGTCGACGAGGAAGCGGGGGTCGGCACCCGCATGGTCGTAGATCGTCTGGTCGTCGTCGCCGACCCCGAAGACGTCGTTGGCCGGCATCGCGAGCAGCCGGATCATCAGCACGTGCGCCGGGGTCAGGTCCTGGAACTCGTCGACGAGCATATGGCGATGCTCGGCCTGGACGCGGCGGCGGAACTCGCCGTCGCGAAGCAGCGCCTCGAGCGCCCCGTAGATCTGCTCGTCGAAGTCGACCGCGCCGAAGGAGGCGAGCCGCTCGCGATAGCGCTCGAAGCCGTCGGCGAAACCGGGGACGTCGTCGCGGGACTCCTCGACCTCGGCCGGGTCGGTGAGGCCGAGCCGCGCGACCGTGAGCGCGTCGAGATAGGGGCCGACGGGATCGGTGTTCGCCATCCGCCGGCGCGGGATCGGGAACGTCTCCTCGATCGCCGTTCGCACGGAGGCGGCGTCGAGGACCCGCGGCCGGTGCCTCCGGTGGCGAGCGAGCAGCGAGTAGCCGAGCGAGTTCAGCGTCCGGGTCCGCGGCGCCAGCGCCTCCAGGCGCGTCTCGAGCTCGTTCTGAGCGAGCTTGTTGTAGGCGACGGCGATCACGGCCTCGCGCCGGTAGCCGCGGTCGGCGAGGAGGTGGCGCATCCGCTCGGTCAGCACGCGCGTCTTCCCCGACCCGGCGGGGGCGATCACGCGGACCGGCCCGCCGTGGTGGGAGACCGCCGCCAGCTGGTCGGGGGCGAGGGTCGACGTCGGCGCCGGCGGGTGGGCCGGCACGGCCTCGAGCAGCCCCGCGTCCACCGCCCCGGCGTGGACGACCGCCGCATTCAGCGGTGGGACGCTCCAGCGTGGGCCGCCGTCGATCCAGGCGTCCCATTCGCCGCCGATCACGACGTCGGCCGCGCCGCCGGCGATCGCACCGATTCGCTCGGCCTTCGTCGACCACCACCAGGTCGGCAACACATCGGTCCCACTCCGCCCGTCGTAGTTGTTCGCCCAAATGAGGTGGTGGAGTCGATCGAGCGGGAGGTCGAGGGCCGGCGAGAGGCTCCACGGGTGTGCCTCGACGCTTGGGGGATCGCGGAAGCGCGCCGGATCGATTCCCAACGACACGACCACGGGCTCGCGCGCCATCCAGCGCTCGTGCAGGCGCCCGACGACGTCCTCGGGACGCTCCATCACCCGCTCGTCGACCTCGAGGCGCTCGACCCCCGCCCAGCGCTCCGGCGCGGCGGCTCCGGCGGCGACGATCACGCCGCGGCCGAGCGCGGCAGGCACGTCGGCGGGACCCGTCACTTGCGCGGCTCGCGCCCAGTCAGCTCGCGGTAGAGCTCGTTGGGCCTCGTGCCGGTGAGCGCCGCGACGACGCCGGCGGCGGCACGCGGCCGCGCCCCCGACTGCACCAGGCGCCGCAGCGCATCGACCGCGAAGGCGGTGTCCGGCGCGGAGGCCCGCTTCCGTGACGCCCCCAAGACGACGACGATCTCTCCCTTGACGTCGGCGCGGAAGTGACGGGCGAGCTCGCCGAGGCTGCCGCGCACGACCTCCTCGTGAAGCTTGGTCAGCTCCCTGCAGACGGCCGCGGGCCGGTCCGGGGCGAGCGCGGCGAGCGCGCCCAGTGATTCGGGCAACCGGCGCGGGGACTCGAAGGCGACGACGGTCTCCGTCGACTGCAGGACGCGCTCGAGCTCGCCGGGGCGTCGCGGGAGGAAGCCCTCGAAGCGCCAGCGGTCGGCGGGCAGGCCAGACGCGACCAGCGCGGTCGTGATCGCGCACGGACCAGGCAGGACCTCCACCTCGAGGTCGCGGGCGATGCAGGCGGCGATCAGGCGATAGCCGGGGTCGGAGAGGACCGGGGTTCCGGCGTCACTGATCAGCGCGACCCGTGCTCCTCGCTCGATCGCCTTGGCGAGCTGCGGCGCGCGGTCATCCTCGTTGGCGTCGTGGTTGGAGACGAACCGCGGCGACTTCAGCTCGAGGCGTTCGTAGAGGCGGCCGGCCCGGCGGGTGTCCTCGCAGGCGACGAGGTCGGCGTCGGCCAGGGCCTGACGCAGGCGCGGCGAGGCGTCCCCGACGTTGCCGATCGGGGTCGGGCAGACGATCAGCCGGCCGGCCATCAGCGATGGTCCCGAATGAAGACGGCAGCGGGCTCTCCGTCGACCTCGCCGATCTCCTCGAGCGCCAGCACGGCGGCGCCGATCATCCCCGCGTCGGCTCCGAGCGCCGCGGCGCGAACCGGGATCCGGTCCTGCGGAGGAAGCGCGCGGGAGCGGAACTCCTCCCGCGCCGGGCCGAGCAGGAGATCCCCGGCGGCCATCACCCCGCCACCGAGCAGGATCACGTCGGGATCGAAGACGTTCGCGAGACCCGACAGCGCGACGCCGAGGCGGCGGCCGACGAGCGCGACGACCTGCGCCGACGTCGGGTCTCCCCCGTGCGCGAGCTCGGTGACGAGACGGGCATCGACGGGCTGGCCCTGCCGGGCGGCCTCCCCGAGCGCGGAGTCGGGATGGCGTCGGGCGGCCTCCTCCGCCTCGCGGCCGAGCGCCGTGCCGGAGGCGATCGACTCGATGCAACCGCGATTGGGACAGCTTCCCTGACAGGGCGGGCCGTTCATGTCGACGACGACGTGGCCGAGCTCCGCCCCCGCTCCCGTCGTCCCCCGGTACGGCTGTCCGTCGATGATCAGTCCACCGCCGATCCCGGTCCCGATCGTCAGCATCACGACGTTCGTGGCACCCCGTGCGGCCCCCCGGCGGTGCTCGGCGAGGACCGCCGTGTTGCCATCGTTGTCGATCGAGGCGGGCAGGCCGAGCCGCTCGCAGACGATCTCGCGAATCGGCACCTCGCTCATCTGCAGGTTGACCGCGTTGACGCAGTGGCCGTCCTCGCGATCGAGCGTGCAGGGGACCCCGAGTCCGATCGCGGCTACGCCCGGCCGGGAGACGAGGGCCTCGCGAAGCTCCATCTCCAGCGCGTCCATCACCTCGGCGCCGTTCATTCCCCGCGAGCTCACGACCCGCCGGTGGACGACCTCCCCGGAGGGAGCGAGCACGCCGACCAGCATCTTCGTCCCCCCGAGGTCGACGCCGATCGCCTCCAAGTTCCCTCGCGAGGTCAACTAAGGAGCACTCGGATCGATCCGCGGGGCCATGCGGCAGTATTAAAGCCTGATGGCACCCGGCGACCCCGAGCGCCCGGAGCGTCCCGACTACAACGTCTACCGAGGGGGATCGGGAGGCCGAGGCCGCGGGCGCCGGGCGGAGCAGCCACAGGCGGATGCCAAGGCGTCCGCGACGCCCGGGGGCGAGGGCGACGGTGGCGATTCGAAGGCTGGATCCGGATACACGGTCTACAAAGCCCGCCGCCGGTTCTCGCGCCCCTCCGGTGACGCCATCGAAAAGGTTCGCGAGCGCTTTCGACGGGGTGGCCCCGGCGACGGTCGGCTCGACCCCGGCGAGAAGCCGCTCTGGAAACGCGTCTTGAAGTGGGCGGCGATCGCGGTCGGCGCCTGGCTCCTGCTCAGCCTCCTCCTCTTCGTCGTCTCCGCCCAGATCCAGAGCTCGAAGCTGAACGATGCGGCCGCGGATCAGCTCGGTGCCTTCCCGCTGCTCGTCGCCAGCGGGCAGACGATCCTCGTGATGGGAACGGACGTCCGACCCGAGGGCGTTCCGGACGCGAACGGCAATCCGACCGCCGCCAGCTGCGTCGAGGGCGCAAGCCGTGGTGATCCAACGCCGAGCGGCTGCCTGCCGAGCCGGGCGGACACGCTGATGCTCGTGCGCGCGGGGGGCGGCGCGTTCGAGAAGCTCTCGATTCCCCGCGACACGTTCGCTTCGATCCCAGGGCAGGGCGACGACAAGATCAACGCCGCCTTCGCGTTCGGCGGCGCCGAGCTCCAGGTCGAGACGATCGAGGACTTCCTCGGGATCGACGTCAACCACGTCGTCATCCTCGACTTCGAGGGCTTTGCCGACTTCATCGACTCGCTCGGCGGCGTCCAGGTCGCCCTGCGCGAGCCCGTCAAGTCGCTGATCTCCGGTGGCGCGTCGAACGGTGGCGTCACGCTGAAGCTCGAACGCGGCGAGAACGAGCTCGACGGCCAGCAGGCCCTGGCGCTCGCGCGTACCCGCGAGAACCTGAAGGACCCGAGCGAGGGCGATCCCGAGCGCGCTCAACGCCAGCAGCTCATCCTCGCCGGGATCCAGGACCGCCTGACCAGCCCGACCCGGATCCCCTACAACTTCCTGCACGCCCCCTGGATCGCCTGGAACGCGCCGAAGGCGATGGTCAGCGACATGGGCGGGCTGACGCTGCCCCAGCTCGCGATCGCGGCCGGGATCGGCGGCAACTCGCCGACGCAGATCCTGAAGCCGTCCGGCGCGACCGACGGCGGCGCGCTCGTCGTCGACGAGGCCGAATGCAGGCAGGCCGTCGAGAAGTTCCTCGGCGAGCCAGGGCCGAGACAGCCGGCCTGCTCGCCGCCGGAATGAGCGGCGCTCAGTCCTTGTTGCTCG
>Ga0180121_10001278_pt1 | contig 10666 bp, 8 predicted proteins | sample AntDrymUQ5402106_2_FD_129676 | JGI IMG/M metagenome (GOLD analysis project Ga0180121, IMG submission 129676) | Polar desert sand microbial communities from Dry Valleys, Antarctica - metaG UQ540 (21.06) (version 2) (version 2) | ecosystem: Environmental > Terrestrial > Soil > Desert | place...
ACCTGGGCGTCCATGCTGTTCGCCGCCGGCATCGGGACCGACATCATGTTCTTCGCCGTAGCCGAGCCGGTCACCCAGTACCTCGCCCCGCCGACGGGACAGGGCGAGTCGGTCGAAGCGGCCCGTGACGCGACGGTGTGGACGCTGTTTCACTACGGGCTCAGCGGGTGGGGGATGTACGCGTTGATGGGGATCGCCCTCGCCTACTTCGCCTACCGGATGAACCTGCCGCTGGCGATCCGCTCCTCGCTCTACCCGATCTTCGGCAAGCGGGTCAACGGGCCGCTAGGGCACGGCGTCGACATCGCGGCGGTGCTCGGCACCATCTTCGGGGTGGCCACGTCGCTGGGGATCGGGGTCGTCCAGCTCAACTTCGGCCTCGACGCGCTGTTCGGCATCCCGGAAGGGAAGGCCGCGCAGATCGGGCTCGTGACGTTGGCAGTGCTGATGGCCACCGCGTCGGCGGTGACCGGCGTCGACAGGGGCATCAAGCGGCTTTCGCAGCTCAACGTGCTGCTGGCCATCGGTCTCGCCGCGTTCATCCTCGTCACCGGCAAGACCGTCTTCCTCCTCAACGGGCTGGTCTTGAACACCGGTGACTACATCAGCAACTTCGGGGGTCTGACGCTGCAGACGTTCGCCTTCGACCGTCCCGTTGCCTGGCTCAACGGCTGGACGCTGTTCTTCTGGGCCTGGTGGATTGCCTGGGCGTCGTTCGTCGGACTGTTCCTCGCTCGGATCTCTCGCGGACGGACGATCCGGCAGTTCGTCACCGGGACGATGATCATCCCCTTCAGCTACGTCCTGATGTGGGTTTCGATCTTCGGCAACAGCGCGATCGACGAGGTGCGCAGCGGGAATGCCGAGTTCGGCAAGCTCGCGATGAACACGCCCGAGCGTGGCTTCTACACCCTGCTGATGGAGTACCCCGCCTTCACGTTCATTGCGGCTGTGGCGACCTTCGTCGGTCTGCTGTTCTACGTCACGTCGGCGGACTCCGGTGCCCTGGTGATGGCCAACCTCAGCTCCCACCTGAGGACGGCCCAGGACGACGCCACCGCGGGGGTACGGATCTTCTGGGCCGTCGCGACCGGCTTGCTGACGGTCGCGATGCTGGTCGTCGGTGGCGTGCCCGCCCTGCAGAACGCCACCATCATCATGGGGCTGCCGTTCGCGTTCGTGATGATCCTGGTCATGCTCGGCCTCTACAAGGCCCTGCGGGTCGAGGGCTACCGCGCCGAGAGCCGGCGACGGCGCCTCCCCACCGCCCTGTCCGGTCGGTCCACGACCGGGGACGGAGACCCCAACGACCGCCACTGGCGCCAGCGTCTCGGCCGGGCGATGGACTTCCCGGACCGGGCCCGCGTCGACGAGTTCGTCACCGGCGTGGCGAAGCCGGCTCTCGTGGAGGTGGCCCACGAGCTGCGCGAGCAGGGTGTCGACGCCGGGACGCACGACGACACCGACGGGGAGGGCACCTCTGCACACGTGGAGCTGGTCGCCGACCTCGGCGACACCGAGCCGTTCCGCTACCAGGTCTGGCCGCGAGAGATGGGCGCACCCATCCACCGCACGCGAGCGCCGCGCGGAGACAACCTCTACTGGGGACTGGAGGTCCACCTGCAAGAAGGCGGCCAGGGGTACGACGTCATGGGCTACACCTACACCCAGCTGATCGATGACGTGCTCGACCAGTACGAGCGGCACCTCGAGTTCCTCCGCCTGCATTCTTCCACCACCTAGTGTCGCGTGTTTGAGGTTGTTGGACGGTGCCTTGGAGACCAGCGGCGACCCGATCTTCTGGGGTTGAGTGGTAGTTCATGACCCCGTTCAGTCCGCAGAAAGTCCGCAAGAAGTCCGCAAACGGCCAACGGCTGCCAACGAGGCCCAACGGCATAACCGCAGGTCAGCCCGCAGTTGCCCACCACAGCCAACGAGGACCAATCACACGGGGGACGTTCCGCTTCAACGTCTGACGACTGGAATCGGTCTGAGTTGCCGGCCCTGTGGTGCCCGCGGATATGGCTGCAGCGAAGACGGTCGTGGCGCCAACCGCGTACACCGTACGGCTTGTCGTCAGCGTGTTGGCGCCACAACCCGCGAAAGGGCCCCGGTTCGTGGCATCCTGCCATCGCGTCCTGATCGTGGAGTCAGAGGGAGGACCGATGCGCTACCCCCGTACCGTGCTGCTTGCCGTCACCACCGTGCTCGCCTTTCCGCTCGCTGCCTGCGGGGGCAGCGACGACCGCATCGCCGGCGGAGGACCGTCCGAGGAGGGCGCCTGCGCGGAGGCCGAGGGCGACGACGACCTGCTCGCCCAGGTCTGCGAGCAAGGCGCGGTGACGGTGTCGACCGACCCCGCCTACCCGCCGCAGTCGTCGCTCGACAAAGACTCCGGGGACTACGTCGGCTTCGACATCGACGTCGCGACAGAGATCGCGGAACGGCTGGGCGTCGAGGTCGCCTGGGAGACCCCGTCCTGGGACGTCATCACCGCGGGAGGCTGGAACAACCGCTGGCAGATGAGCGTCGGTTCGATGACGCCGACGAACGACCGCCAGCAGGTGCTCAACTTCACCGAGCCGTACTACTTCACGCCAGCGGTCGTCGTTGTGCACGAGGACAACACCACTGTCGCCGACCTGTCCACTGACCTGGACGGCGCCAAGATCGGCGTGTGCAGCGGCTGCACGTACGAGCAGTTCCTCGACAAGTCGCTGGAGATCGAGGGCTTCACCTTCGACTTCGTGATCGACGACGCCGAGGTCTCCGGGTACGACACCGACACGACGGCGTTGCAGGATCTGTCCATCGGCGACGGCACCCGGCTCGACGCGGTGATCACGTCGCTGACGACCGCACAGGGCTACGTCGACTCCGGCAAGCCGGTGAAGATCGTCGGTGACCCGGTGTTCTTCGAGCCGTTGGCGGTTGCGATCGACAAGAGCTCGGAAGCCGATCCGGCGGCCTTCACTGAGGCGGTGAACACGATCGTCGGCGAGATGCACAGCGACGGGACGCTGACCGAGCTGTCGAAGAAGTGGTACGACGGGACGGACCTCTCGGTGCAGCAGTGACCCGCGGGCGCGGGTCCGACCGGATGGAGCGGCTCGCGCTCGCGAGCGCCCGGGTGCCGTGGCGACTCAAGATCGCCGTCGTGTGGGTCGGCATCTTCGCGGTGCTCGCATACTTCTTCTGGATCGCCGCGTTCGACGTCGAGTGGATCCAGGACAACCTCGGCTACATCGCCGGCGGGCTGATCTACACGCTGCAGATCGCGGTCGGCGGCATCATGCTCGCGGTCGTCCTGGCCCTGCTGGGCGCGCTGGCGCGGATCTCGTCCAACCCCGTCGCGTATGGGGTCGCGGGCTTCTACGTCTCGTTCTTCCGCGGCACGCCCTTGATCGTGCAGATGTTCCTCATCTACCTGGCGCTGCCCCAGGTCCGCACCAACCTGCTCGATAAGTACCCCGGCTTCCCGGAGTACCTCGCCAACAGCCTGGTGCTCGACGCGGCCATCGCCGGGACGATCGCGCTCGGCCTCAACTACGGCGCGTACATGACCGAGATCTTCCGCGCCGGCATCCAGTCGGTCGCGGCCGGCCAGGGCGAGGCTGCTGAAGCGCTGGGGATGCGCTACCTGCAGAAGATGCGGAAGGTGGTGCTGCCGCAGGCGATGCGGGTGATCATCCCGCCGACCGGCAACGAGTTCATCGCGATGATGAAGGACACCGCGCTGGTGTCCTTCCTGGGCGTCACCGCGGCGTCGGCGGAGATTTTCCGGCGCTCGCAGCTGGTGGGCAAGGCGGACTTCAAGAACCTCGAGGCCTACATCGCGGTCGCGTTGCTCTACTGGGGGCTGACGATCCTGTTCACGTTCTTCCAGGCTCGGCTCGAGCGGCGGATGTCCAGCGGGTACATACGGATCCCCGTGGCCGACGTGGGTCATTCACACGGCGGTGGCGGATGAGCGGCGACGAGGTCATCGTGCGGGTCGAGGGGCTGCACAAGCGGTTCGGCCGCCTGAGCGTCCTCAGCGGTGTCGATCTCGACCTGCACAAGGGCGAGGTGGTGGTGATCTTCGGGCGCTCGGGGTCGGGGAAGTCGACGCTGCTGCGCTGCATCAACTTCCTCGAGGACCCGACCGAGGGCACGGTCGAGGTCGCCGGTGTGCAGCTGGGTGGGGGACACCGGACCCGTCGCAAGCGCGAGCAGATCCGCCGCATCCGGCTGCACGTGGGGATGGTGTTCCAGCAGTTCAACCTGTTCCCGCAGATGACTGCGGTGGAGAACGTCATGTGCGGGCCGATGTGCCTGAAGGACGCCGACCAGAAGTCCGTACGCAAGCGCGCGCTGGACCTGATGGAACGGGTCGGGCTCGGCGACAAGGCCGACGAGCACCCGATCCGGCTTTCGGGCGGTCAGCAGCAGCGGGTGGCGATCGCGCGGGCGCTGGCGATGCAGCCCGAGGTGATGCTGTTCGACGAGCCGACGTCGGCGCTCGACCCCGAGCTCACCGGCGAGGTGCTGGCCGTGATGAAGTCGCTGGCCACCGACCTGCACATGCCGATGATGGTGGTGACCCACGAGATGGGCTTCGCCCGCGAGGTCGCCGACCGGATGGCGTTCTTCCACGAGGGCGTGATCCTCGAGGAGGGACCGCCGGCCCAGATCTTCGGCAACACGCAGCGGGCCGAGACTCGTACGTTCCTCGACGCCGTGCTCTGACCGGGTGCCGCGGATCGCTGGACCGTTTGCCGCGGATCGCGGTTATGGAAGGAGCGCGTCCCGGGCGAGGCCGAGCTCGCGCTCGGCATAGGCGACCGACCACGAGACCACCGCGCCGCGGTCGATCACGTCCCGGTGTGCCACGGTCTGCAACGCGAGCCCGTCCAGCAGGCTGAGCATCCGCCAGGCGGTCGCGTCGGGGTCGGCGCAGGACAGCACGCCGTCGGCCACGCCGGCCCGCACGGTGTCGGCCAGCAGCCGTTGCCACGCGACGTTGAGCCGCTCCGACGTCTCGCGCACCGCCGGACGTCTGGCCGCCTCGGCCCAGGCGTCCAGCCAGAGCTGGAACGCCCAGTCCTGCTCCGCCCGCGCGTACGTGGCGAAGAACGTGCGCAGCTGCGACACCGCCCCGTCGCACCCCGCCATTGCGTCCCGAGTCGTGTGCAGGTCGCGGCTCGCGGCCTGCTCGAACGCGGCGGCCAGCAGGTCGTCCATCGACGCGAAGTAGTGGTGGATCAGCCCGCTGGACGTGCCCATCTGCTCGGCAACGTCCCGGACGGTCGCCGCCATGCCGCGGCGCAGCATCACGTCGATGGCGGCGTCCACGATCGCGCTGCGCCGCCGCGCGGGGGTCAGCCTGGCCACGTACGCAGGCTAGAGGTTATTGCGCAACTGTCCAACAGGGCTCTACGGTGAGGGGATGGTCAACACCACCCCGTTCCACGAGCGGCTGAGCGAGCTCAACCACACCCAGCTGTGGACGCACTGGTCCGGCTATCTGTCGGCGCTGCGCTACGACCACTCGGCCAAGCACGAGTACTTCGCGGTCCGCAACAGCGCCGGGTTCTTCGACACGTCGCCGCTCTACAAGTACTGGATCCGCGGCCGGGACGCCGAGCGCTTCCTTGCCGGCGTGCTGACCCGCGACATTCGCACGTGCCGGCCGGGACGGGCGCACTACACCCTGTGGTGCGACGACCAGGGGTACGTGCTCGAGGACGGTGTGGTCTTCCGGCACTCCGACAGCGAGTTCTTCATGACGACGGCCGAGCCCAACCTGGGCTTCCTCACCGACCTCATCGGCCGACTCGACGTCTCGATCGAGGAGGTCACCGACGAGTACGGGATGCTCGCGGTGCAGGGGCCACGCTCGCGCGAGATCCTCGCCAAGCTCGCGCCGGAGATCGCCGACCTGCCGTTCTTCGCGCTCACCCAGGCAAAGATCGGCGGGTCGGCGGTGACGATCTCGCGCACCGGCTACACCGGCGACCTCGGGTACGAGGTCTGCGTTGCAGCCGACGACGCGCTGCCGGTCCTCGACGAGGTGATCGCGGCCGGCGAGGGGCACGGCCTCATCCCGTTCGGCGAGCAGGCGCTCCTGATGACCCGGGTCGAGGCCGGCCTGGTGCTCATCAACGTCGAGTTCTCGTCCAGCCGGTTCGCGTTCACTGACCACGACCGAGTGACGCCGAAGGAGCTTGGGTTCGGCTGGATGCTGAAGGGGCTCGACGACGACAGCCGGCCCTTCATCGGGCGCGACGCGATCCGTCGCGAGCTCGCCGGCGACACCTCCCGCTGGGCCAGCGTCGGCCTGGTCGTGGACTGGCAGGCCTACGACCGGCTCTACCGCGACGCCGGCCTGATCCCGCCGAAGGACGAGACCCCGCTCGACTGGGAGTCCATGCTGTACGACGACGACGGCAACCGGATCGGCTACGCCACCGGGCTGATGTACTCGCCGATGCTGCAGCGGCACATCTCGCTGGCTCGGGTCCGACCGGAACACGGCAGCGTCGGGTCGCAAGTCAACATCGAGCTGACGGTCAACCATAAGTACCTCACGGTCGCGGCGGAGGTCGCCCGACCGCCCTTGTTCAAGCCCGAGCGAAAGACGGCGTGAGATGGCAGCGACAACGACTGGCAGCACCGAGTACGACGCGATCGTCGTCGGCGGTGGGCACAACGGGCTCGTCAACGGCGCGTACCTCGCCAAGGCCGGGCTGCGGACCCTGATCCTCGAACGGCGGCACGTTGTCGGCGGGGCGGCGATCACCGAGGAGCTGGTCCCCGGCTTCCACTTCACCACCTTCTCGTACGCGCTGAGCCTGCTGCGCCCGGACATCGTCCACGAGCTCGACCTGGTCAAGCACGGGTTCATGCCGATCCTGATGCCGTCGTCGTTCGCCCCGATGGAGAACGGCGACTACCTGCTGCTCGGGCAGGACCGGGACGAGAACATCAAGGAGATCATGCGGCACTCGCCGCACGACGCCGATGCGATGGACCGCTACGAGCACGATGTCAACCGGGTGTGTCAGGCGATCAAGCCGCTGCTCGACAAGGCGCCGCCCAACGTCTTCGGCAAGTCGCCGGAGGACCTCGAGGCGACGGCCGAGCTGGTATCGCACCTGCGCGGGGTCGAGCCGAAGGTCATGCACGACCTGGTCCGGATGCTCACCGGCAGCGCCGCCGACTTCCTCGACGACTACTTCGAGAGCGACATCCTCAAGGGCTACATCGCCTCGTCCGGGATCATCGGCACCCAGGTCGGGCCAATGTCGCAGGGCTCTGGCCTGGTGCTGCTCTACCACTCGATGGGGGAGCACGACGGGCACTTCGGCGCCTGGGCGTTCCACAAGGGCGGCAACGGCGGCTTCACCCAGGTGCTAGCCCGCGCCGCGCAGGCGTACGGGGCGCAGATCCGGCTGGATTCGCAGGTGGACACCGTGGTGACCAGCAACGGGCGCGTGGCCGGCGTCGCCCTGGCCGACGGCACCGAACTCAAGGCGGGGCTTGTCGTCAGCGCGCTGGACCCGCGGCGCACGTTCCTCGAGCTGGTCGAGCCGCGCGAGCTGCCGGGCGAGCTGGTCGACAACATCAACCGGTTCCGGTTCCAGGGCACGTCGGCGAAGGTGAACTTCGCGCTGGACGGCCTCCCGCGCTATCCGGCGCTCGGTGACCGCTCCGACCAGTACCGCGGGTTCGTGAACATCGGCCCGTCGCTGACCTACCTCGAGCGGGCGTTCGACGACGCGAAGTACGGCCGGTACAGCCAGCGGCCGTACATCGACGGCGCGATCCAGTCGATCGTCGACCCGGACATGGCCCCGCCGGGCAAGCACGTGATGTCGAACTTCATCCAGTACGCGCCCTACCACCTCAAGGACGGCGACTGGGACACCGAGCGGGAGAAGTTCGGCGACACCGTGCAGGCGACGCTGGAGTCGTTCTTCCCCGGCTTCGGCGACCTGGTGCTGCACCGCGAGGTGGTGACCCCGCTCGACATCGAGCGGACGGTCGGGCTGAGCGAGGGCAACATCTTCGCCGGCGAGTTCCTCGCGCCGCAGATGTACTTCTTCCGCCCGGCGCCGGGGTGGAGCCAGTACCGGACCCCGATCGACGGCTACTACCAGTGCGGTTCCGGCACCCACCCCGGCGGCTGCGTGATGGGTGCGCCCGGCAAGCTGGCCAGCCAGCAGATCCTCGCCGACCGGAAGGCCCGCACCTGATGGCGTTCCCCTCCGACCTCGAGATCGCCCAGCAGGCGACGCTCAAGCCGCTCGGCGACATCGCGGAGCAGATGGGCATCGGTACGCACCTGCTGGAGCCGCACGGCGACGACGTCGCCAAGATCCGGCTCGAGGCAGTCGACGAGCTGGCCGGCCGGCCCCGGGCCAAGTACGTCGTCGTATCGGCGGTGACGCCGACGCCGCTGGGTGAGGGCAAGACCACCACGACGGTCGGGCTGGGGCAGGCGATGCGTCACGTCGGCAAGCGAGCGACCATCGCGATCCGGCAGCCGTCGATGGGACCAACCTTCGGCATCAAGGGCGGCGCCGCTGGCGGCGGCTACAGCCAGGTCGTGCCCATGGAGATCCTCAACCTGCACCTGACCGGCGACTTCCACGCGGTCACCTGGGCGCACAACATGCTCGCCGCGCTGGTCGACAACCACCTGCACCAGGGCAACGCATCCGGTCTCGACCTCGCCAACATCACCTGGCGCCGGGTGTTGGACGTCAACGACCGCGCCCTGCGCAACATCGTGGTGGGGCTCGGTCCGAAGGCCGACGGTGTCACCAGGCAGACCGGCTTCGACATCACCGCAGCGTCGGAGGTGATGGCCGTCCTCGCGCTGTCGACATCTCTGGCCGAGCTGCGCGAACGGCTCGGTCGCATCGTCGTGGGCTACACCGCCGACGGCGACGCGGTCAGCGCCGAGCAGATCGGAGGCGCCGGCTCGATGGCGGTGGCGCTGCGGGACGCGCTGAAGCCCAACCTGATGCAGACCTACGAGAACACGCCGGTGCTGGTGCATGCTGGTCCGTTCGGCAACATCGCGCACGGAAACTCGTCGGTGCTCGCCGACCTAGTCGGCATCCACACGGGCGACTTCCTCATCACCGAGGCCGGGTTTGGCGCCGACATGGGGGCGGAGCGGTTCTTCAACATCAAGTGCCGGACCTCCGGGTTGGCGCCCGACGCCGCCGTCGTCGTCGCCACCGTACGGGCGCTGAAGGCGCACTCGGGCAAGCACCGGCTCGTCGCGGGCAAGCCGATCCCGGACGAGCTGCTCGCCGAGAACCCGGACGAGGTGCACGCCGGCGCCGCCAACCTGCGCAAGCAGGTCGACAACATCAAGCTGCACGGCGTGACGCCGGTGGTGGCGGTAAACGCGTTTCCCGGCGACCACGACTCGGAGCACGAAGTGATCCGCGAGATTGCCGCGGAGCTGGGTGTCCGGGTGGCGGTGTGCACGCACTTCGCCGACGGCGGGCGCGGCGCCACCGAGCTGGCCGAGGCGGTCGCCGAGGCGGCAGAAGAACCGACGCAGTTCCGGCTGCTCTACCCCGACGAGGCGGACCTGCGGACGAAGATCGAGACGGTGGCGACCAAGGTCTACGGCGCCGACGGCGTCGACTACAGCCCGGCGGCGGCCAAGCACCTCGACACCTACGAGCGCAACGGGTTCGGGCACCTGCCGGTGTGCATCGCCAAGACCCACCTGTCGATCTCGTCGGACCCGAAGCTGCTGGGTGCGCCGACCGGCTGGCGGCTGCCGGTGCGCGAGGTCCGGGCGTCGGTCGGTGCGGGCTTCGTCTACCCGATCTGCGGTGAGATGCGGACCATGCCTGGGCTGGGCGCCTCGCCTGCGGCCTTCCGGGTGGACCTCGACGACGACGGCGACATCGTCGGGCTGTCCTGACGTGCCGTCCGAGCGGCCGCTGCTCGACGCCCGGGTCGGCGACCTGGTCGACGACGTCGCCGCCCGTACCCCAGCGCCCGGCGCGGGCGCCGTCACCGGACTGGTGGCCGTGTTGTCGGCGGCGCTCGCGCAGATGGTGGCCCGGTTCTCCGACGACGCCGAGACCGTTGCGGAGTGCGCGCGGCTTCGGCGACAGGTGGAGCCGCTGGCCGACGCCGACGGCGCGGCGTACGAGCGGTACCTCGAGGCGGTGCGGCTGCCCCACGACACCGGCGGCCGGGACGAGCGGATGACGGCGACCCTGTCGACGGCCACAGACGTACCGCTGGAGATGGCCGAGGTCGCCGCGGGCGTGGCCGAGCACGCGGCACGGCTCGCTCGCGACGGCAACCCTCGGCTGAGGGGCGACGCGCTCGCGGGGGCGTTCGTGGCTGCTGCGGCGGCGCGCGCGGCGGCTGCGCTGGTGACGATCAACCTTGATGGCAAGGAGGCCTTCGCGACCGATACGCGTCCGGCTCGGGCCGCCGACCTCGCCCGCGCTGCCCAGGCCGCCGCCGACTCTGCGGCTGGCTGACGGACTTGTCAGCCTGGGGATAACCATCTGACAAGTCGGGGGGCTCAGATGAGGGCGCGGAGGCCGCGCTTGGCGAGCTGGTCGGCGACGATCACCCGCTGCACCTCCGACGCGCCCTCCCAGATCCGCTCCACCCGCAGCTCGCGGGAGAACCGCTC
>Ga0180121_10001279_pt1 | contig 10666 bp, 9 predicted proteins | sample AntDrymUQ5402106_2_FD_129676 | JGI IMG/M metagenome (GOLD analysis project Ga0180121, IMG submission 129676) | Polar desert sand microbial communities from Dry Valleys, Antarctica - metaG UQ540 (21.06) (version 2) (version 2) | ecosystem: Environmental > Terrestrial > Soil > Desert | place...
CCGAACGACCGCTGGGCCGATCCGTCGGACCTGCGGGAGCCCTTCGTCCACCGGAGGTCCTCATGAGCTGGATCGGGGCGGCGCGGTTTTGGGGATCGTCCACCGGAACGTCGTGCCGCTCAGATCGGACGAATGAACCGTGATCTCTCCACCGTGAGCCTTCAAGATTTCCCGCGTGATGAACAGTCCCAGGCCGAGCCCGCCTGACCCGCGGTGATTACCTTCACCCCGTTCGCGAAAGGGGTGAAAAATGTGCGGTAGCGCCCCCACCGGGATCGAGGGACCGACGTTGTGCACCTGGCAGACGAGTCGCTCTCCATCCCCATCGAGCGCTATGTGGATCGCTTCGGCGGGGTCGCCGTAGGCCAGCGCATTGCCGATCAGATTGGAGAAGACCTGTGACATCCGATCGGCATCCCATTGGCCGGCGCCGCTCCCGGACACGGAGAGGGCAATGACGCGGTCAGGATGCGCGGCCTGCAGCTCGTCCAGAGTGTCGCGGCATATCGCGAACATGTCGGTGGCGTCTGGCATAATCGGAATGCCGGCTGCGGAGCTGACGCGGGTGTAGTCGAGCAGCTGCTCTATCATCCGGTTCATGCGGCTCGCACTGCGCCGGATTCGGCTGGCGATCTCCCTCGGCCCGGGCGGCACCTCGGGGTGCCTGCCCAGCAATTGGGCGCCTGTGAGGACCGCGTTCAGCGGGTTCCTCAGATCATGGCCAAGCATCCCGATGAACAGCTCGCGAAACCGCTCCACGCGGTCGCGTTCGACGGCAAGGGCGATCTGGTCGGCGACGGCGCCGAGAGCCCCTAGCGTGCTCTCCGAGAGCTCCTCCCGGGCGAACAACGCCATCACCCCGACCAGCCGCTCGCCGAGGATGAGCGGATATCCGGCAAACGCAATCAGCCCCTCGCGAGATGCCCACGCTCGATCGGCGACGAGCGGGTCGTGGACGACGGAGTTCGTGAGATGCGGCTTGCGCTCCGCCGCGATCCGTCCGATCTTGAACTGGCCGACCTGCACGCGACTGTGCGCACCATCGAGGTTGGTATAGATGCCTGCGCTCGCGTGCAGTTCGAGGACGCTATCCTCCTCGTTGTGCAGCCAGATGCGCGCGAAGGCCGCACCAAGACCCACCATGCCGCGACAGCATCGGTCCAGCTGCACAGCAAGCGGCTCCCCGGAGGTGAGAGCCGTCCCGATGCCCGCGATGAAGGCCGACTGGCGCGCCTGGCCGGCCAGGAGGTTCCTCGCGACCACCTGGGCGGTGACGTCGAGGCCAATGGTGGCAGCGCCCTCGATCCTGCCCTCGTCGTCGCGGATCGGCGCGTACACGAAGTTGCAGTACAGCGTTTCAGTCGAGCCGTCGGCCCGACTGAAGCGGGTCGGCACCTCGTTGGCCGAACGCGGAACGCCGTCACGATACACGTCGTCCAGCAGCCCGGCGGCACCCTGCCGAGCGAAGTCCGGAACGGCCTCCCGGATCGGCTTGTCGAGAACCCCTTCCGCCTCGCGCCCCCACAGCTTGCACAGCAGGGGGTTCGCCAGCTGAACGACGTGCGCTGGCCCGCTCATGAGGCCGATGGCGACGGGTGCCTGCGAGAGCACCGAAAGGTATTGCGCGCGCTCGACCGCGAGCGTGTCCTGCGTCATCCTCGTGTCGTGCACGTCGGTGTTGATCCCGACCCACCTGCGTACGACGCCTGACGCATCGCAGAGCGGCTGCACTCTGGTCAGGAACCACCGGAACTGGCCGTCGTGTCGGCGAAGAGGAAATTCCGTTTGCCACGGCTGGCCCGTCGCGATCGCCTGCTGCCATTCCCGGACGACGCGCGGCAGGTGGTCAGGATGATGGACCGATTGCCATCCCCAGCCCTGCATGTCTTCGCAGGTCCTTCCGGTGAACTCGTACCACCCGCGGTTGTAGTAGTCGATGAAGCCATCCGCATGGGCGGTCCAGCCGAGTTGTGGCATCGCGTCGAACAGGAGGTGCAGCAGTGCTTGATCGTGGTGCCGGATATCCGGAGGAAGCGGGCGATCCGGAGCCGGTTGAGATTCGTCGGTAGGCATTGGATTGACTGCTGCGCCACTCTCCGGCCCGTGATCCCACGGTGTTCTGAGTCCTTCTGGTAACTATATAATCAGCGGTCCAGTGACATCGAGAGCCGTAGCCTGATGCGGGGCGTTCCCGCGTACGCAGGCCCCGAACGCCGGAAGGCGCCCCGCTGGCGCCCGCGCCCGTTGCGGGCGCTCCTGTACCTGCTCGGGCTCGTCGTGCTCGGGTACGCGGCGTCCGTCATCTGGCTGATGACGCAGGAAACGCGGCTCGTGTTTCAGGCGGGTGAAACATTGTCGGCCGGGCGGCCACCGTTCGCATTCGAGCAGATCGACATTCCGCGGGAGGACGGCGCGCGGCAGTTCGCGTGGCGCATGCCGCTCACCTCCCCGCCGGCGGCGCCATGGGTGCTCTTCCTGCACGGCAATGCGTCAACGATCGCATCTCACGTCAACATCTCACACTACCGTCTGCTTCGGACCGCGGGCCTGAACGTCCTGGCGCCGGAGTACCGCGGGTTTTCGGGCCTCGAGGGCACTCCGACCGAGGAGACGCTCGCGATGGACGCGCGGGCGGCGTACGACTACATGACTGGACCGGGGCGCGTTCCGCCGTCGCAGATTGTCGTGTACGGATGGTCACTCGGATCGGCCGTGGCGGTCCGCCTCGCCGCCGAAGTGCAGCAGGCGGCCGTCATTCTGGAAGGCGCGCCTGCCTCGCTCGCCGACATCGGCCAGCGCCGCTATCCGTTCTTTCCCATCCATCTGGTGATGCGGAGCAAGTTCGAGTCAATCCAGAAGGTACACAGGATTCGTGCACCGGTCTTGTTCCTGCACAGTCCGGAGGACGAAGTCATCCCGATCGCCGAGGGGCGACGGCTGTACGAAGCGGCGCGCACTCCGAAGCGGTTCGAGGAAGTGAGTGGCGGCCATGTTGACGCGAGCCAGGTTGATGAAAGCCGCTTCGCGTCGGTGATCTCGACGTTTCTTCAGCAAAACGGAGTCACGCACACGCCGGCGGTACACCCCTGATCCACCCGATCACAGCACGCGCAAGTACCTCAGCACCTCCGTTGGCGCGGCGGTGAAGCCGGCCAACCGCTCGCGGCCGGCGGTGATGTGCGGCGACCTGCTGTGCGCTTCGAGCGCCACCTCGTCCTCCCATTCCTCGACAAAGGTGAAGTGCGCGGCGTCCGAGCGGTTCTGCAGCAGTTCGTACACGTAGCATCCCTGCTCCGCCCGCGTCGGTTCGACAAAGCCTGTCAGGACCTCACGAACGAGGTCGATGTGTTCCGGCCTGGCGCGGATGTGCGCGATGACATGCAGTCTGGAGTGGTGCACGGCGCGATTATACCGGCCTCATCTGGTCGCGGGAGCGGCGGTGCGAGTCGCGATCTGATCCTTGACCTGAACGACTGTCTTCATATGAGCGTCGGCGATTCGTCGAAGCTCGACGAGCACGTCGGGATTCGCGTCCGCGATGTCGAACCGCTCGCCGGGATCCACGTCGAGGTTGTACAACTGGGGTGCGACCGGGGCACCGGTACCCCGCGCCCCGCCGGGTGTTCCCGGGATGATGAAGTGCGCTTTGTACGGTCCACGCCGGACTCCGCTCAGACTGGCACCGGCGTAGTACATCACCGTTGGCCGCGGACTCGGCGCGTTCGTGCGCAGCGTCGGCGAGAGATCGTAGCCGTCCAGAAGGGTGTTGGCGGGCAGCGACGCGCCCGCCAGGGCCGCAAACGTCGGCAGCAGGTCCAGTTCGGACCCGATGCCCGTCACGACGCTGCTCCTGATCATGCCCGGCCACCGGAAGATGGCCGGAACCCGGACCCCACCCTCCCACGTCGTCCCCTTCGCGCCGCGGAGCAGCCCGGCGGATCCGCCCTGCTCCTCGTACGGTTCCCACGGACCGTTGTCGCTCAAATACACGACGAGCGTCTGCTGCTCGAGTCCGAGATCCCGGAGCGTCGAGAGCACGCGTCCGACGTTCGCGTCGATCTCCTCCACTGCATCCCCGTAGAGACCGCGCTGGCTGGCGCCCTGGAATTCCTTCGAGCGGAACAGCGGCACGTGGGGAAGGTTGTGGGCAAGGTACAGGAAGAAAGGCTGACCCCGGTGAGCCTTGATGAACGCAATGCCTTCGTCCGTGTACCGCTTCGTAATCGTCGTCTGATCCGCGGGCCGCTCGACAATCCGCTCATTGCGCATGAGCGGCACGTTGAAGTGCTGAATCGAGGGTTCGCGGTACCGGCGAAGGCGCTCGCGGTGCGGGAGCGCGTCGGGCTGGTCCATGTCATTCGAGTACGGGATGCCGAAGTACGAGTCGAATCCCTGCCTGGTCGGCAGGTATTCCGGCAGGACGCCGAGGTGCCATTTGCCGATCGCCGCCGTGGCGTAGCCGCGGGTCTTGAGCGTCTCGGCGATCGTGATCTCGGACGGCTGCAGCCCGCCCGTGGAGTCCGGGAACAGCACACCCGACGCAAGGCCGCTGCGAATCGCGAGCCGTCCGGTCAGCAGTTGCGCGCGGCTGGGCGTGCAGACGGGCGCCGCATAAAAGCTCGTCCAGCGCTGCCCTTCCGCCGCCATCCGATCGATGTTGGGCGTGCGGAGTGTGGGGTGCCCGTAGCTGCCGAGATCCCCGTACCCCTGGTCGTCGGCCAGAATAACGATGACATTGGGAGGGCGTGCGGGTTTCCCCTGGGACTCTGTCCCCTGCGCGCGCGCCGCCACGTGGGGGACGGCTGCCGCAAGGGCAGCCGCGAGATGCAGGCTGAGACGACAAACAGATCGCATGGCTACCGGCGCCCTTCGTTGAGAATCTGCGTCAGCACCTTGCCGTCCGGATTCTGGAGCTCGAAGCCGAGCAGTCGTGCGGCCGTCGGCGCGACATCGACATTGGCGACGCTGTCGAGCGTGACGCCCGGCCTGATGCCGCGACCCGACGCAATGAACAGCGCCTGCAGGTCGGGATCGGTCGAAACATACCCGTGCGACCCGCGGCTGCCCTCCGGTGCGTCGATCACGACCTCCGATCCGGCCGCGCCACCGAAAGCATAGCCCTCCTTCGCGGTGAGGAAGAGCGCCCCCATCTGCGCGTTGTCCGAAGGCTGCGGCAGCCCGTACTCCGCAAACGCCGGCGGCTCGACGATCTTGTCAATCCCTTCGATCCCGGCGAGCGCCTGCCTCGCCTGCGCCAGGATGTCGCCGGATGCGTCGGGAACCGTGATGTACATCATCGCGGTCCCTCCCTCGGAGACGACGTACGCCCTGGTCTTCGCGACCTTGCCGTCCACCACTTCGAGAAGTCCCGCCTTGAGGAAAGCGGCGTTCGGCAGAATCTGGCGCCTGACGGCCTTGAACCCGTGATCCGATACGACGAAGATCGTCGTCGACGCCGCCAGCCCCGTCTCCTCGAGCGTCTGCACGATGGCTCCGACCTGCGTATCCAGAAGCGCCATGCTCGTCATCGCGGCGGGGGTCCGTGGGCCGTACCGATGTTGCGTGGAGTCGAGTGCCAGCAGGTGAAACAGCAACAGGTTGGGCCGATGCTGCCGGAGGATGTGAACGGCCGCCCGCGTCCAGACGAGGTCCTTGAAGAGGATGTTCCTGGTCGCGAACGTGTCGACGTCCTCCTGCGAGACAAGGCCCGCCTTGACCATTTCCATCGCAATTGCGCCGCCGCCGCCAGCCGGAGGACGCTCGCGGAACTCCCATGTGATCGTCGGCGCGTTGAAGATCGCCACCCAGTCCACCTGCGCGGTGGTCATTCCGCGCGCATGGGCGAGGTCGTACAGCGTCTCTCCGCGCACCATGTCTTTCTTGTCCAGCCACGGTTCGATACGCGGCGCAACCCCGGGCTGGCGGATGAGCGACCCGTTGAAGAGCACACCGTGTCTGGCGGGAGTGACGCCCGTGACCATCGAGGTGTGGTTGGGCCAAGTCACGCTCGGGTTGACCGGCCGCATGCCTTTGGCGACAGCCCCCGCCGCCGCGAGCTTGCGAAGCGTGGGCACGGGCAGGTACGGGTCGTCCAGCGCCCACCCGGGAAATCCATCGAGCGAGATGATAACCACCCGGTTCGCGGCGGCCGCCCCCGGAGGCTGCTGCGCCCGCATGTCGACGATGGCGGCGATTGCCAGCAGGAGGGCGCAGGAGGACGCGCATCGGAGAGGGGTTGGCTTCATCTCCCGCGCATCTTACCTCTCGTAGTGCTTCCTGTACATCCCCCGCCTGAAAATCCAGCCGCCGAGCGGTCCGAGCCACCCGAGCACGTAGTACATGTGGCCCAGATCCATCAGCTCGATGAGGTTGCCGTCGGTGTCCTTGCAGAAGAAGAACGAGTGCCCGCGCGGGGAACGTTCGGGCGGACCCAGGCACTCCACGCCGGCGTCCGTCAGGTGTCGGTGCCACTTTGGAAGATTCCGGACATTGAACGAGATGTGCGTCAGGCCCACCAGGTTCCAGGGGACTGCACGCGGCGGCTGCTGCGGCTGGAACTCGAAGATCTCCAGCACGCCGCCTCCCGGCACGCGAATCCAGCCGATCCGGCAGGAGGGCATCGGGGCGTCGACCCCGAAGAACGAGCGGACGCGATCGGACGGCGTCTCCGCGACGCCGACGAGCGGACAGCCGAACATCTCCCAATAGAACCGCACGGTCGCGTTGAAGTTCGACACCGTGATGCCGGCGTGGCTGAACGATCGTACTTTCACCGGGGCTCCTTCTGACCGAGGTCAGTATCCATGATGTGATCGGCAGCCCGTAACGCCTGTGCGGCGATTGTCAGACCGGGGTTCACGGCGGCCGACGAGGGGAAGAAGGAGGCGTCGATCACGAAGAGGTTCTGAATGTCGTGCGAGCGGCAATACGGGTCAAGGACAGAGTCGCGAGAGCTCGTGCCGAAGCACAACGTCCCGCACTGGTGCGTCGTGTTCGTGCTCCCGTGCGAATGCGTCATCACCACCCAGAAGCCCAGCCGGCGCAGGATCCGCTTCGCCTCGGCGACGAGCATCCGGTGCGGCGCGAGGTTGTTGGGGCGGTAGCTGAGGCGGATGCGGCCGTCCCGCTCGACGATGACGCGATTCGCAAGCCGCGGAAGATCCTCGGACATCGCCAGCCAGTCCACGCCGCGCGCCACCCACTGCTCGTACGGCCACAATGGAATCCACGGATACGCCGTCTGCGCCATCACCCCGTGAGTCCGTCCCTGGGACTGCAGCTGCCCCAGCGGGTAGGTGGTGTCAGGCCCCCGAAAATAGAAATCGTTGATCGCGACCGTCTTCTGAAACACCGTCGAGTTCCGGCGAAACGGGTGAAAGCCCTGCATCATCGTCGCGAGGTGCGCCATGTAGCGCTTTCCCACGAGTCCGGAGGAGTTCGCGAGCCCGTCGGGGTGCTTGTCGTTTTTCGACCGCAGAAGCAGCGCGGCGGAGTTCACCGCGCCGCACGAGACGACGACCAGTGACCCGGCGACGCGGACCGTCTCCCCGTTCCGTTCCACTTCGACCGCTTCGATCCTCGCCCCCGAGGGATCGGTGATGAGCCGGCGCGCACAGGCGTTGGTCCAGAGCGTCACGTTCGGGCGCTTGATGGCCGGCCGGATGCAGCACACATCGGCTTCGCTCTTTGCGTGGATTTTGCACGCGAAGGAATTGCACGTGTTGCACAGGATGCAGCCGTCCGCCTCCCCCGGCCGCAGCAGGCCGAGGGGTAGCGGGGAGGGGTGCAGCCCCTGGTGCCTCAGCTTTTCCACGATTTCCGCCATCCCCGCCGAGTGCGGCACCGGCGCGTATGGAAACGGGCCGCGCGGGGGTTCCGTCGGGTCGAAGCCGCTCTGCCCGCGCACGTGATACAGACGCTCGGCTCGATCGTAAAAAGGCGCGAGCGTCTCGTAATCGATCGGCCAGGCCGGCGACAGACCATCGGCGTGTTCCACCGCCTCGAAATCCGTGCGCCGCAGCCTGTAGAGAACGCTCCCCCAGAACTTCGTATTTCCCCCGACGCCGTAATGGGTATAGGGCGTCCATTCGCGGCCCTGCTCGTCGAGCCACCGTTCCTTCACCCGGTAACGGAGCTTTTTCCAGACTTCCTCAGGATTCCAGTTCTCCTCCTCCTGGGGCACGAAATCGCCGCGTTCCAGAATGAGGATGCGCGCATCGCTCGACGACAGCGCATGGGCCATCGTTCCGCCCCCCGCGCCGGTTCCGATGATGATGATGTCGTAGTGTGCGATCACGGCGCGGCGGTCCCGACGGTGGCATAGATCTGATCCATCAGACGCTGATCGTCGAGGGCACGCTCGAGGCTCATCTCGGGAACGCGGCCCTCCCGCACGGCGTCGACGAAGTCCCGGTACATCGCCTGGTAGCCGCGAAGATCCCGGAATCCCGGAAAGAGGATCCGCGGCACGCCCTGTCCGCGCGCGACGATGAACAGGCCGTTCGACTCGAAGGTGATGATGCCCTTCCGGCCGAACAGTTTCGATACTCTCAGCCCCCGGAGCAGGGAGGGTATTTCACGCGAGTAGTACAGCGAGCCCACCGCATCGTTGTCGTACCGGAACGCCACCATCATGCTTTTCACGCGCACATCGGGCCCCTCGCGCGACACCGCGGGCCGGTAGCCGTCGATCCGGGTGATGCGCGGCCCAAGGCTGCCGGCGATGTGCAGCCAGTGAATGCCTTCTTCGAAAAACGCATCGCCCCCCGCCATCGATTCGTCGTTCCGCCAGTCCCCCGCGGTCTTGAGCCGCTTCGCGATGGTCGTGAAATGGGCGAACACCATCTCGCCGATCGCCCCTTCCGCCAGCAGCCTGCGCAGCGTCACGGCGAGCGGCTTGTAGTGATCGTTCTCGCCGACGAGGACAACCCGGCGCGCTACGTCCCGCGCGCGGATGGCCATCCCGTAGTCTTCGATCCGGAGAAACGCCGGCTTCTCGACGACCACGTGTTTGCCCGCGGCGAGCGCCTGGAGGGTCAGATCGAGATGGAAACTCGGCGGCACCGCTACGACGACGGCGTCGACGGCGGGGTCGTCGATGGCCCGGCTGTAATCGGAGTGCGTTCCCACACCGCCGTACCGACGGCAATACTCACGCGCGCGCGCGTGGTCGCGGCTCGCATAGCTGCAGGCGACGGCCGGCGCCAGCGCCCGGAGGTTTCGGCTGTGTACTCGCGTGATGAAGCCGCATCCGAGAAACGCGATGCGGAGGGGTCCTGCACTCGAGGGCATTTGAAGGTGGCGGCGAACCGGCCAGCCAGTACGCAGTCAGGGTCCATCATACCGTTCTATATTTTCGCCTTATCTTCGCTTACACTCGTGTGAACATTGACGGTGCGAGAGGAGAGTCCGCATGGACGAGAAGACGCTGTTGCTGCAGTTCTGGGAGAAGGAAGCTCCCGCGACCCGCGCGGTTCTGTCGCGCATCCCGGAAGGGTCAGACTACCGCCCCGACCCCAAGTCCCGAACCGCCCGCGAAATCGCATGGCTGATCGTCCGCGAAGCGATCGTTCTGGCGGACGGCCTCGAGAGAGGCACTCTCGAGTGGACAGAGGTTCCAGCGCCTCCGACAATGAGAGAGGTGCTCGAACAGTACAACCGCACTCAGGATCCGGTGACGAAGCGGCTGGCGGCTCTGGCGATCTCGCAATGGGAGCGCAAGGTGCCGTTCATGTACGAGGGACACGAAGTCATGAGCGACACCGGATACGCGACCGGATGGAGCTTTCTCTTCGACACCATCCACCACCGCGGGCAGCTCTCGACGTACCTGCGGGCGATGGGTGCAAAGGTGCCGCAGATTTACGGTCCCAGCGCCGATGAACCCATGTGAGGCGCAGGTCCAGCGGTCCGGACTTCGGGGGGAAGTCCCGGTCGTCCTGCGCGGGCTCATCGTGCAGTGGTCACGGCGATCATGTCGAAGGTGCTTGCCTTCCCGGGGCGGCCCGTGCCGCGTACGAAGAGCTTCGAGGCCGCGGGCGGATGTTCGGGCACGTAAATCGAGGGTCGTATCGTGTTGATGCGAGCGTCAGCCCCGGCATCCGAGACGTAGTACGTCGCCTTCACGAGGTGCCGGATATCGCTGCCGGCCGCCTGCAGTACCCGCTGCAGGTCAGCGAACATCTCGCCGACCTGCGCCACCGGGTCAGCGGACTCGCCATAGAGGCCCGACATGAAAATCGGCTGCCCACCGTTCACGCGGGCAATGCGGCTGTACCGCCCCAGGATAGGCTCGACGTGCTCCACGCGGGGACGGCCATCGGCGGGCGGGCCGGCGCTCGCAATCAGCTCGATCTCCGCCGGCGCCGATGCCTGGCGCCATTCGGTGAGCACCTGCGGCGGTACCCGGCTGCCGCCGAACGCCGTGGCAATAAGCTCCTCGAGGCGCTGCGCGCGCCGCATGTCCCCGAGGAAGCTCTTTATCTGCACCACATGATCCAGGGTCACGCCGGCGGTCGCGAGATCTCCACGAAGCTGAGCGATCGTGTCGCGGATTGCCACATCGAAGTCGCCAGGCGCGGCGCGCCCGGAGACGATGACGAACGGTCCAGGAGGCTGGATCGACACGTGCGAGGCGCCGGCCGTGCGGCTGCGGAGCGCTGCCGAG
>Ga0180121_10001280_pt1 | contig 10659 bp, 10 predicted proteins | sample AntDrymUQ5402106_2_FD_129676 | JGI IMG/M metagenome (GOLD analysis project Ga0180121, IMG submission 129676) | Polar desert sand microbial communities from Dry Valleys, Antarctica - metaG UQ540 (21.06) (version 2) (version 2) | ecosystem: Environmental > Terrestrial > Soil > Desert | place...
GAACTGCAAATACAAGTTGCAAATGGATCTGGGTATATGTATTGGCCATATGCAAAAATTTCATAAATAATCAGTTCCTCAAAGATGTATTGTGCCAATTGGTTAGTTTTTTTCTTATCCAGAGAAAGTAGAATAAATAATATCAATCAACATTGCTTTCAATACATTAGATATCTCCGGCATAATCCCATCTTGGCAAGAATTGATAGAATCATTACTATGAACGAGCTTCACGATTTGAACAAAGAGGTCTCGTCCCTACGGGACAGTCTGGGGGTGGGAACGTTTTTTCTACCAATATTCTGCCCCTACAGGGCAGAGAAATCAAATAATCAAGTTACTTTTTTATTAATACAAATTTTTAATAGATATCCCTTTTTAATAGCATCCATTGCTATTTCATTTTTTCTATTCCATTATATTTTATGATGTTCGCACCTTCGTGAGCAGCATCATTGCTATCCCATTTTTTATATTCCATTATATTTTATGATGTTCGGAGCTCTTGGGCATTGTCCCGTAGGGACAAGATATTGGTAGAAAAAAGTTTTTAGAATAATTGATGTCCCGTCCCTACGGGACGGGGTCGGGGGGCTGATGGTTTTTACCAATATCTGCCCCTACGGGGCAGAAAAATCAAAATAATCAAGACATTCTTTTTTTTAAAAGAACAACATTTTTAATAGATATTATTTTTAATAGCATCATTGCTATTCCATTTTTTCTATTCCATTATATCTTATGATGTGTGCACCTTCGTGAGCATTGTCACGTAGAGACAAGATATTTGTAGAAAAACGTTTTTAAATAACTGATGCCCGTCCCTACGGGACAGTCTGGGGGTAAGAACGTTTTTTCTACCAATATTCTGCCCCGATGGGGCAGAAAAATTAAATAATGAAGAGATTTTATTTATAGAACAAAATATCGATAGGTATTATTTTTAAATCGTTTCCCTTTTTGCCAATATCCTGACCTTCGGGGAAAAAAAATTAAATGACCCGCCCATTATGTTTTTAAACCAAAAATTCAAATTGGTATCATTATTAAATTCGTTTCACACCCCGCGGCTTCGTCCCGTAGGGACAGATATTGGGTTGATTGTTTTTTCTTCCAATATCCCCTCTGGGCAGAAAATTAAATAATCAAGAATTTATATTTTTAATACAAATTCTTAAAGAGGTATCATTATTAAACCGTTTTACAAGCCTTACTGCCAATGTCCTGCTCCTACGGGACAGAAAAAATTAAACAATCAATTCATTATATTTTAAGACAAAAATTTTAATAGCCGTAATTTAAAATTCGTTTCACAACCCGCGGCTTTGTCCCGTAGGGACAAAATATTGGTAGAAAAACGCCCGCCTACCACCCCTTCCGTCCCGTAGTGACGGAATATTGGTGAAACTAAATTCGGAAACAGGCCATTATTAATTCCTGTTTATTAATTCCTCCTTTACCTACTTTTGCAAATCAGATGAAAACAATTTCCAGGGTGATTCATAATTTCAATGCAGGACCCAGCATTCTTCCACGTGAAGTTTTTGAGGAAGCCAGTCAGGCTGTTCTTGATTTCAATGGTACAGGGCTTTCGATCCTGGAACTTGGACATCGGACAGAGACTTTCCAGGCAGTAATGGATGAAGCGATACAGCTGGCCAAATCGCTAATGAATCTTGATGCCGAACATGAAGTACTTTTTCTTCATGGTGGTGCTTCCACCCAATTTTTCCAGGTGCCGATGAACCTTCTGAACGAAAATGAAATTGCAGCATATACCGATACCGGTGTCTGGGCAACTAAGGCCATTAAGGAAGCACAGTTATTTGGACACGTAGAAATCGTCTGTTCTTCAAAAGATTCGGGTTATACCTACTTACCTAAAAACTTTACAGTTTCCAAAACCGCGAAATATTTACACCTGACCTCCAACAATACCATCTATGGATCGCAATGGCAAAATTTTGAATTGTTCCATCAGGCAGGTGTTCCGCTTGTTGCTGACATGAGCAGTGATATTCTCAGCAGGGACATAGACTTCAACCTGTTTGATCTGATCTATGCCGGCGCTCAAAAAAACGTGGGAGCGGCAGGAGTGAATCTCGTAGTGGTAAATAAAAACATCCTGGGTAAAGTTGAAAGAAAGATACCGGTGATGATGGATTACAGAAATCATATCGAGAATGGATCCATGTTGAACACTCCACCTGTATTTTCGATTTATGTTTGTTTACTCACTTTGCGCTGGTTAAAAAATCAAGGAGGTATTTCCGGCATTGAAAAAATAAACCGGGAAAAAGCTGCACTGGTATATGAGGCAATTGATCAATTCCCCATATTTCGCGGACAGATTGCAAAAGAAGATCGTAGTCTGATGAACGTTTGCTTTGCTATTCAGGATCTAACTCTTGAAAAAACATTTTTACAGGAATGTAAGACCAATGGGATGATAGGTGTAAAAGGTCACAGAAGTGCCGGAGGATTCCGCATTTCCTTATACAATGCATTACCTATTGAAAGTGTATATGCTATTACGGACCTGATGAAAGATTTTGCAAAGAGGAAAGGATAATCTGACTCATTATGGCGAAATTAAAAGCATTCAGGGCATTAAGGCCTTTACCTGCTGCAAGCAAAAAAATTGCATCAAGACCTTATGATGTGCTGACCTCGGAAGAGGCAAAGGCAGAGACTAAGGGGAATGACCAATCCTTCCTTCATATTACCAAATCAGAAATTGATCTGCCTGACGGAACAGATGTTCATTCTAAAGAAGTATATGAAAAAGCGAAAGCCAACCTAAAGCAATTTATTCTGGATAAAATATTGGTCAGGGATGAGAAACCTTGTTTATACATCTATCAGCTGATCATGAATGGAAGAAAACAAACGGGGGTAGTGGCTATAAGTTCGCTTGATGATTATGATAACAATATTATTCTGAAACACGAATTCACGAGGCCTGAAAAAGAAAAGGATCGGATTAATCATATCCGTGTCACCGGTGCACAAACAGGAAATGTATTCCTGGCCTATCGTACGGAACCTTCGATTGATAAAATTGTAGAGAATTGGAAAGCGAACCATCAGGCATTATATGATTTTACAGCAGATGATGGAATTCATCATACGGTATGGATGATAGACGAGGATTCAGTAATTAGAAAAATCGAAGAAGCTTTCGACTTGAAAATACCTGTTACCTATATAGCAGACGGACATCATCGTGCGGCCTCCGCCGCTAAAGTGAGAAATTCAATGGGAAAAGAACATACTACCGCGGCAGACTATTTTCTGACCACACTGTTCCCTTCTGAACAATTGCAAATTCTGGATTATAATCGTGTTGTAAAAGATATGAACGGATTGACCTTAGAAAGTTTGATAAAAAAACTGGATGAGAAATTCAATATAGAATTGCATCAAAAAAAACCAGTGAAACCTTCACGTCTCCATGAATTTGGAATGTTTACTGATGGTAAGTGGTATAAACTAACCAGTAAGCCTTCCACGTGGACAGATGATCCGATCGGTGTGCTTGACATCACCATTCTGCAAAATAATATCCTGGGTCCTGTATTTAACATCCTTGATCAACGTACAGATAAACGCATCGATTTTGTAGGAGGGATAAGGGGATTGCAAGAACTGGAAAAACGGGTAAATTCAAAAGAGATGGCCGTGGCATTTAGTCTATATCCCGTAACCATTGAACAGTTATTCACAATTGCTGATACGGGAAATGTAATGCCTCCAAAGAGTACCTGGTTTGAACCAAAGCTGCGCGACGGATTGCTGACGCATTTGATTGTGGATGAAATTTGAGTAAGATGGAGTTTGGATTTTGCTTATAGAAACTATCATTGCCCCATATTTAATTACCTGGAACTTGAGATTTCCCTATTTCGGAATTACATTCTCCCTATGGGTGACCTCACGTCTTGCAATTTCCCTTTAGGCGTTCTCCCTATATCTATAAAATATTTTAAGGCCCAGGCTCAAAATGGAAATGTGTTGCTTACGTGGGAAAAAACTGGTAATGCTTCCCTTGAATACCAGATAGAGCACAGCGCAAATGGTATTCAATGGACGGAAATTGCGAATATCCGGGAAATGACCTTTCCGAATAATAATTCATACTTGCATACGGAACCTTTTCAAAATCGTAATTACTACAGAGTGAAACATGGCTCACAAACAGGCACGATATATTCAGAAATCAGAATTGTTTCATTTAAAAATAATGTTCACTTAATTCCCGGAGCCAATCCCGTCAGAAACAACATTCAAATCGACAATTATTCTCAGCAAGTGACTGTTATTATTTATTCTTCGGACGGCAGGAAAGTGAAACAGTTGAAGTTGGTTTCAGGAAGGAATAATGTGGAGGTTTCTACCATGGACCCTGGCAGTTATATTGTTTCCATTCAATCAGTTCACGGAGAATCCCAATTTCATAAGACTGTTAAACAATAACAATTCTTCAAATATCCTGCTGGCCAAAACATGTTAAAAATCACTGGAATCCAGGTTCCGCTTCCTATTGGCTTATATTTGGCGGATGAAAATAACTTTGATCATCATTTTGTTCAGTTATGCTTTCAGCCCAACCTTAAGGGCGCAGGAGCAGGATACAAAAACTTTGCAGGAAACAGCCAAAACTTTCATCCGCCAGGGTGATTATCCAAACGCTATCTTGGTTCTAAACAGGGCTGTTATACAGGATGCGAATAACCTGGATATCAAAAAAGACCTTGCCTTTGCCTATTACCTGCACAGAGATTATTCAAAAGCGCTTGAAGTAGCCAAACCATTTGCGGATCGAAAAGATGCAGATGTACAAAGCTATCAGATATTGGGATTGGTTTACAAAGCCATAGAAGAGCGAAAAGAAGCAGAGAAAATGTACAGAGGCGCCATCAAAAAGTTCCCTAACAGTGGCGTATTATATAGCGAATTCGGCGAAATGTTATGGTCAAAGAAAGATTTTCAGGAAGCTGCAAAACAATGGGAAAAAGGCATTGAATTAGATCCGAACTATTCGGGCAATTACTATAATGCTGCAAAGTATTATTACTTTTCAGCAGATAAGGTTTGGGGAATTATATATGGAGAAATTTTCGTTAACCTGGAAAGCTATAGTAAGCGAACCCCTGAAATCAAATCCATCCTTTTCGATGGTTACAAGAAATTATTTACGGATCAGGATATACAGAAAAACCAAAATAGCAAAAATGAATTTGTGCGTACTTTTCTCGCAACCATGAAAAAACATCAAGGCATCGTCAACACCGGTGTTACACCGGAATCGCTTTCAGCACTGAGGACTCGTTTTATTTTGGATTGGTTCGAAAAAGAATCAGGGAAATTTCCATTCCGTCTATTTGAATATCATCGTCAATTACTGAAATCAGGTATGTTTGAGGCTTATAATCAATGGATTTTCGCTGCCGCTAAAGATCTGTCCGCATTTCAGAATTGGACAATTACGCATACAGATGCATATAATCAGTTTAATGGATTTCAAAAGAATCGTGTTTTTAAAGTACCTGCAGGCCAGTATTACCAGACTTCCACTACCAGGTAAAATTTGAAAAATACCTCTATAAATTGCCCCGTTATGACGGGGCTTTTTTTTTCCTTCTTTTTTGTCTACTTTGAATAAGCAAATCACTTTTCAAAGAAAAAATTAGCTTAATAATTAAAAATGCAAAATGCAAAATGTAAAATTTAGAAATTTAAGAAGCTTTACTAAAATATAGAACCCCAGCAATTCAGAATTTTACATTTTTAAATTTTAAATTTCCGATCAACTGCTTTCCCCATGACTGAGCCCCGAAGACTATTCGATTGCCTTCAGTATCATCTGGACCATTCTCCGCTGCCGGATATGCTGGCAGCAAAAGAGAATGGCAAATGGCGAACCTACTCTACCCAGGAAGTAAAAGAAACCGTAGACCGGTTGAGTGCTGGTTTGCTTGCCTTGGGAATTGACAAAGGAAATATGACAGCTGAAGGAAGGGACAAGGTTGCCATCCTTTCTAAAAACAGGCCGGAGTGGATCCTGGTCGATCTGGCGGTTCAGCAAATCGGTGCGATATTAACGCCGATCTATCCTACCATAAATGTAAATGAACTTGAATATGTGCTCAAAGATGCTGCAGTTAAGATAGTTTTTGTAAATGATGAAGAAATATATCATAAAGTGATGAATGTGAAAAGCCGGGTTCCTTCTATAGAGGCTATTTATTCATTCGAACATGTCGTGAATGCAAACCACTGGAAAGACGTAACTGCACTCGCAACAAAAGAATTGCTGGAAAAGATCCCGGAGATCTCTTCTTCTATCCAATATGAAGATCTGGCTACTATAATTTATACTTCCGGAACTACCGGCAAGCCGAAGGGAGTGATGTTATCACATAAAAATATACTGAGTAATGTAATTGCGTGTATGCCTTGTTTTCCTCCCGGAGAAAAAATGCGTGCTTTGAGCTTTCTTCCTTTGAATCACATATTCGAAAAAATGGTCTCTTACATTTACTTATTCAAAGGAACATCGATTTATTACGCAGAAAGCCTGGAGACGATCGGAGACAATCTTAGGGAAGTGAAGCCAAATATGTTCACGACCGTACCACGTATGTTGGAGAAAGTTTATGACAAGATTATGTTGAAAGGAAAAGAATTAAAAGGTGTAAAGAGAAAATTATTTTTTTGGGCACATGACCTTGCAACACGATTTGAGATCAATACAGACCAGGGTTTCTGGTATAGGAGTCAGCTGGCACTTGCTAACAAGCTCATATTTAAAAAATGGAGGGAGGCCCTTGGAAACAACCTGAGTTGTATTATCAGCGGGGGTGCCGCCTGCCAGGTGAGACTGATACGAATATTTACCGCTGCACAAATTCCGGTGATGGAAGGCTATGGCCTCACCGAAACCTCTCCGGTGATCAGTGTGAACCGCTTCGAGGAAAACGGGCGGAAATTTGGAACGGTAGGACCCCTGATAGAAAAGGTGCAGGTAAAGATTGCGGAGGATGGAGAAATCCTTTCAAAGGGTCCTAATGTGATGATGGGATATTATAAAGCTCCGGAGCTCACAGCCGAAGTGATTGTTGACGGATGGTTTCATACCGGCGACATCGGAATGCTGGTGGATAATACTTTTCTGAAGATCACTGATCGAAAAAAAGAAATGTTCAAAACAAGTGGTGGAAAATATGTTGCCCCATTGCCCATAGAAAATAAATTAAAAGAATCCCCTTATGTAGAGCAGGTTATGGTGATAGGGGCTGAACAAAAGTTCGTTGGCGCACTGATTGTTCCTTCCTTTTCTAATCTGAAAGAATGGGCCCGGGAAAATCATGTGCCTGATTCTAATCCGGAAGTATTGATTCGAAATCCAAAAGTTATTTCTCTATTCAAAGATCTTGTGGAAAGTTTCAATATTTATTTCAATCACGTAGAACAGATCAAAAAATTTGAGTTGATCTCTACGGAATGGAGTGTTGAAACAGGAGAGATGACTCCGAAGATGAGTATTAAAAGAAAAGTAGTGATGGAAAAATTCAGGGATGCGGTAGGGAGAATCTATTCTTAGGGTTTCACGCAAAGGGGCAAAGATAGCAAAGGCGCAAAGTTTTCTTTGCGCCTTTTGTATTTTCTTTCGCAGCTTTGCGTGAAACTGGCTCTTATGCAAAAGACTGTCATGATCACAGGCGCAAATGGAAATCTTGGTACTGCTGTAGTAAAAAAATTCCTGGAAGAGGAATATAAGGTTATAGCAGTAGATACATCTGCAAATCATTTAGCATTTGCAATACACAATCCTGCTTTTGAACTCCTAAATACTAATCTTTCAGATGAATCTATAACGGAAGTCGTTATTCTCGAAGCGATTCAGAAATTTAAAAAAATTGATGCGGCTATTTTTCTTGCCGGTGGTTTTGCAATGGGAAATATCAAACAAACAAAAGCCAGCCAGATAAAAGAAATGATCAGCCTCAATTTCGACACAGCGTATCATGCTGCACGACCGGTTTTTGAGCATATGCTTCAAAACGGGTATGGAAGAATTGTTTTTGTGGGTGCCAGGCCGGCGCTGAAATCTGAAGATGGAAAAAATATGATCGCTTATGCGCTCAGTAAATCTTTACTTTTTAAACTGGCAGAAATTCTTAATGAAACTGCCAGGGGAAAAAATATTGTAGCATCAGTGATTGTACCTAGTACTATAGATACACCTGCAAACCGGACAAGTATACCAAAAGCAGATCCGGCTAATTGGGTTTCAAAAGAACAAATAGCAGAAACATTATCATTCATTTGTTCGGATAAGGGAATGGCTTTGAGAGAATCGGTGTTTAAGTTGTATAATAATGCGTGAAATAAATGCAAAATTAAAAATGCAAAATTAAAAATTCTGAAATTCTCACCAGCTTTATAATTGTAAAGTTCTGGCACTAAAACATTTTACATTTTGCATTTTTAATTACTTCACACGTTCAAAACACTATTCCACCCACTCACACCGTCCGGTTCGCGAAACTGGTTTTCAATATCTTCCATGGGCATGCGGTCATCGATGAAAAATTTGTACTGATACTTTCCCTGAGGGAGCATAGGAATTTCAATCGTCCATATCCCATCCTGATCAGGTTTTAGCGTAAGTTCATTTTTTGCCCATTTGTTAAATGAACCCGCAACAGTGATCTGCTGTGCGCAGCTGTTATGGATATGAAATTCAATGGTTTTTCTGCTTTCGTTAATGTAAGGTGATTGATGGGTAGTCATAATAACCTCTTTTAGGAATTGAATGAATAGAAAAAAAGTATAGAGAAGCTGCAGTAGACTTTAAATCAAATCCGGGAATCAGGAAGGCCAGTCAGGAATATGAATTTACAAAATAATAGAACTCGTTACTTCAAATGGTGCAATAATTTTATTCCTATTTTTTGTAAATGCGCTTTATACTACCTATCGATGTAAGTTTTACGATGACTTCCGGTGTTATAAACGAAATCCTTCTTACATTAGCGAGATAAATGATGTCATATACTCCACTCACCGAGCCATTTACTATCAGTTTCATTAATGATGGGGCAATACACAACGCATCTGTTGTATATGCAAAAGCAGATGATAACTGCTCTAATTTCTTTTCTGTGACAATTCGCGAACCTTCTGATATAGAGCCTATCCAGCTAAAAGAAAAGCCTATACTAACGCCTGAATTTGAATATATGGTCTGGGTGGATCAGAATGACAAGCCAACTTCATTGTATCAGCAAATTGGGAAGGAGATTGAAAAACAGTTAAAAGAACAAATGGGAATCATTTTGATGGATGTATCCGCCACCCAGGATGAGCAGGAGAACAAATGATTGCGATCGAGAATCTGAATTTAAGAGCATTGTATCGATAATCAGTCCTTTCAAAGGTGGTTCCTCCTATCATCGTTCAATTATAAAATGATCTTTCAGAATTTTAATAAGTATTTCTCTTTATCAATAATACAGGTTAGCAGATAAAATTTGTTTTTATCCTTCCTAATTCATTTTTGATCCCTTAAATGAACTGACATTTGAAATACCAAAACGAACGCACCTCCAATCCCTGATAGTCGTAGAAAAGGTTAAGAACACTGCTTCAACGAACCCCAACTCAAACAAAGACCCCTTCTGAATAAGAGGGGGTTTTTAATTAATGTTTAGTATTTTACGTGGTGCGCTATGCGTCACGGTTCTTTGTCTTTTCTTTGAGACTGGTCACCCATGGATCATTGCACAATGGGAGCTTGATAAAAAACTACATCCTGAATGGGTAGACCCTTGGTGGTTACCATTAGCCAAGAGTAATTATAAATATTTCACTTGGCATTTTCTCTATAATTACCTACTACAATTTTTATGAGTTCTTTTCACCGTACTGTTATCGCTGGGGAAAGCGATTCGTTACGGTTCGATCCAAGATACTGGTTGCAGCCATCGAAGTGTTTGTATTATCCCTTCTGTCACTACTATTTATCCTGCTTTTTTCCAGGATTTGCCAATTTTACTATCCTCTTACAGATGCACTCAAATTCAGCCTGTTAATGACGGCCGGAGGTTGGATATTTATGATGCTCGGAATATGTTTATCATTATTCATATAACGGGAATTGGTAATTCCCACACTTGGGTTGGCTATCATCGCAGCTTTATTTTTTCTTACAAAAATCCCCGCCTTAAAATCCGTCAACGTCTTCAATTTTATGTGCGGATCAGGATATTTAAGAAATGAAACCTTCTTGTTCATTGAAGAAATCAATTGGCCGGGCATGCTGATGATCGGAGTAATTGTTGTACTCGCATCTATTATTGCAGAAATTGTTGTAAGCAGAAAAGATTTCTAAGGCTTGCCCTATTATCAGTTATATTTAAAGGAAAATAATGCGAAACAAAGATTCTTACCGGGCTTTCTTCATACCTATATTTGTTATCATCATTTCGTTTTTCAATTATACCACACTCTCTGATACTGAAAATATCCGGGCAATTCATATAGTTACTTTGATCACCCTTGGAATGGGATTGGGCATTTTACTGATTAATGTGATTACCTATTTCAGGAATAAATCGAAGATGTAGGGAATGCAAAATGCAAAATGCAAAA
>Ga0180121_10001281_pt1 | contig 10650 bp, 11 predicted proteins | sample AntDrymUQ5402106_2_FD_129676 | JGI IMG/M metagenome (GOLD analysis project Ga0180121, IMG submission 129676) | Polar desert sand microbial communities from Dry Valleys, Antarctica - metaG UQ540 (21.06) (version 2) (version 2) | ecosystem: Environmental > Terrestrial > Soil > Desert | place...
GCAACGATCTCTGGCCCGACTACAAGACGGGCGAGGGAATAGAGCCCGCGCTTCACGCGCAGTTCGTTCCGCTCGAGGAGGCACTTGCCGCGATGGGGATTGTCGTCTGGCCGATGACCGACCTCGAGGCAGACGATGGGCTGGCCTCGGCGGCCCATCTCGTGGCGGCCGATCCACAGGTTGAGAAGGTGTGCATCTGGGCCAACGACAAGGATCTGGCGCAGTGCGTACGAGGCGACCGCGTCGTGCAGATCGTGCGGAAAGGGATGCAGATCCGGAACGCCGGCGCAGTGCGCGACAAGTTCGGGGTAGATCCCGAGCTCATCCCCGATTTTCTCGCTCTGGTCGGCGACGCCCAGGACGGTTATCCGGGCATTCGCGGCATCGGCCGCACGACGGCGGCACAACTGCTCAACAAGCATGGGCCGATCGATGCTTTTCCCACCGGAGTCCTCGCCGCAGAGCACGAACGTGCGTTGCTGTTCAAGCGGCTCGCCACGCTGAGGACTGACGCGCCGCTGTTCGCCAGCGTGAAAGAGCTGGAGTGGCGCGGCTCAACGGATGCTTTTTCGGCGTGGGCGGAACGGATTGCGGACGCGCGGCTGCTTGCGCGCTGCGTCAAGGCGGACGAATCACTCGTCCAATCGCAGGAAGAACGAAGTCATCCGGTGACCGACTCTCTATCCGGGTGACCAGTAGCGATAGCCCGTTGTCAGCGTGCGAAGAACACCAGCGGAATCAGCAAGCAGAAGCTCACAGGACGCGCCCTCGGCCCAATGCGGGACATGGCTGCCGCGAGGTGGGCAGCAGCGACTGAGAGGAGAAAGAGCCTTGCCTTCACTGTTCCCCGATCCGCCTGAGCCAGGCTTGGTGCTCTCCGTCTCCCCAATGGCCGACGAAGACGCGGTAGCCATCAGGGTCCGATATGGTGACTTCTCCGCTGGGCATGTAGACGGGAGTTTGTATCGGTGGGACGGTGATCCCATTCTCCATCAGGTGAGCCCGCAGCGCCACCAGATCCTCGGTATACAAGTACAGCATGAAACACCGCGCGCACTGGTCGACCGGCTCTTCTGCTCTGAGAAACATCACCGCGCCGCCCTCACAGTGCAGTCGCGCCCAGCCGAGCGGTTGCGCGCGGTCGGTATCCACGGTTTGGAATCCCAACAGTTCGTAGAACCGTATGGAGCGTTCGATTTCGGAGACGTGCAAGAGAGGGGTCGAGTACCCCGCAGAAATGGTCATTGCCGTGGACCGGTATGGATTGCGCAAACTTTCCCGCCAGCGTTGGCAAACTTGCGGGCACGGGGGCGTGCGGAGCAACTTCGGCCGTGGCCTCTATGACTGGACGATGGCGGATGTCAGTGCGCAGGGCGTCCGCGCTATTGGTTGCGTGGGGCTGTGCGGAAGGGTGTCGCGCGGCGCAAATCCCCGCAACGGAGCCGCCGCCTCCCGCGCCGCGGGCGCAAAATCCATCACCGATGGTCGAGCGCGTGCGCCGGCACGAGCGCGTACCTCAGGGACAACCGCCCGGAATCACGTTCACGATCGACTCGATCCTGCCGAAGTCCGTTTCCGTTTTCATTCCCGAGCGGCCGTCCCTGGGTGTAGGCGCACCTGACGAGCGAACGTTGCTCGTCCATCTCTTTGGTGCATCCTACCTGCCGATGCAGGCGGTCGCATCCGCCGGTGGGAAATACGTGGTTGCCGTCGTCAACCTCGGCGGCGGATCCTCGGCGTACGAGCGGCCACTGTCGGACTCAGCCGCATGGGGAAAACTGCTCGGGCGCGTGCGCGATGAGACGGCCGCCCGCACCGCCGGCAAGGTACGCATCGATCACGTTGTCGTTAGCGCATTCAGCGCTGGCTACGGCGGTGTGCGCGCGCTGTTGAGCGATGAGCGCGCAGCGGAAGGGATTGACGGGGTGCTGCTGCTGGACGGACTGCACACGAGCTATATCCCGGAACGCGCGGTGCTGGCGGAGGGGGGGATGCTGGACACGGCGAAGCTCGTTCCGTTCCTGCGCTACGCGCGCCGCGCGGCAGTGGGCGAGACTCGCCTGATGATCACGCACTCGGAAATTTTCCCCGGCACGTTCGCGAGCACGACGGAAACGGCGGACTGGCTTATCTCAGGACTCGGCCTCGCGCGGACCCCCGTGCTCGCATGGGGCCCGCTCGGAATGCAGCAGCTCAGCGAGGTCCGCCGTGGCGGCCTGACGATACTCGGCTTCGCGGGGAACACGGGTCCCGACCACATCGACCATCTGCACGCCCTGGGCGACTTTCTCGCCCGCATGGAGCGGTTAAGCCTTCAATAAGACTTCCGGAGCGCGGCGCTGACTGAGTCGACCGCCCTCAGGTACGGGTCTATCACGTCGCGGCGGATGGTGACGATCAGCTCGGCACCGCCGCGGCCGTAGAGACGAATGGAAACACTGTCGCGATTTGCCCTCAGCATCGCATCGGGGACGCGTGCTCCACGCGTCGCGTAGGGCGAGCACTCGGGCCAGGCGTGACAGGAGTGGGCGTCGCGGAAAAGTCCGGTGGGCTCGAGCAGTCGTGCTGCCGGTGCGACAGTCTCGAAGAAGCCGCGCCGGATGTGCGACCCGCCGATGTGTGTAATCGTGCCCCCGTCGTACCAGGTGCTCACGTAGAAGCGGTGGTCTCTTACCAGGGAGCCGTCGCGGCGGATCCACGCACGCAGTCCGTAGGCGCTTTCCTCGGGCGCCCAGGCGAGGATCGTGACCGTAGGCGAGCGGCGGTATTCGTATACCTGGACGATTGCCGGCGCGGCGCCCGGTGCTTCGATCGTAAGGTCCGAATGCGGGAGAGGCGCGCTCGAAGCATGAGTAAACACCTCCTTGTGCGGTGCGGCACAACCGATCATTCCCGCGGCTGCAAACAATACAGCACTGCCTGAAATCCGCATGATGAACTCCTCCACCACTACTTGGTGAATACCGACGTCATTCCGTCCTTCACGATCGTCATCGTGTTGGCGTTGAAGTTTGCGACCACCTCAGGACCGCCATTGTTCCCGCGCATTTTGACGGCGTTCCCGAAAGGGACCCAGCTGCCCGTCTCGTTGTTAGTTTGATTCGTCACCTGTCCATTTGCCGTGGTACGCGAATGACTCACTTCGGAAAACGTCTGGCCCATGTACAGGGTGATGACGTTGTCGAGGAGTTCCGTCTTCACGGTGCCGCTCCCGGGAAGCGTATAGGGGAGCGGCGCGCCGTTGACCGTGCGCAGGACATACTCCCCGGTTACGGTGGAGCTTCCTGTCACACCGCCTCCGAAGCAGGCAGCGGAGACCGCCAGCGCCAAGCTCATCATCATCATTCTGCGCATGTCATCCTCAATAAAGCAGGAATGGCCTGCTCTGCTCGCGGAACATTGCCGCCTCGCGGTCCCAATCCTCGAGAAGCGCCCGCAGCCGGCCTCCTTCGATTGCAAGCCTCACCTTGTCGGAGCCCGTGAGGCGATCGATCGTACCCGTCCAGGCAAAGTCGCGCGGATGTTGCCTGCGGATCTCATCGATGAGCAGCAGCGATGTGCGGACCGGCCGGTACGCCTGCCGGTCAGTGATGACGAATCGAATTGCGGGAATCGTCAGCCCCTTATGTTTGGCGGCCGTTGCCAACACCGGCATCGTGATCGCATCGAAGCGGATTCCCGGCAGCCGCATGTCGTTCATCACCCGCACGACTTCACCCGCGTTCAGCCATGGCGCGCCGATCTGCTCAAAGGGGCGGTCCGTACCACGGCCCTCGGTGAGCGTCGTACCTTCGAAGTAAACGGACCCGGGATAGCTCGACAGCGCGGCGAGGGAGCGGAGGTTCGGCGAGGGGTTCACCCACGGCAGGCCCGTCTCGTCCTGCCACTGCGAGCGCCGCCAGTTTTCCACCCGCGCAACGATGAGGTCGGCGCCGATGCCGTACTTCTGATTGAAAAGCGTGGCAAGCTCGCCGACCGTCATGCCGTGTCGTGCCGGAATGGGATACATCCCCACGAATGACTTGAACTTCGGGTCGAGCAGCGCGCCCTCGACGATCTCTCCGCCGATGGGGTTGGGCCGGTCGAGGACGACGAACGGAATTCCCTTTCTCACCGCCGCCTGCATCGACAGCGCCATCGTCGACACGTAAGTCCAGGTGCGGCCGCCAACCTCCTGGAGGTCATAGACAATTACGTCCACGTCCTTCAGCATCTCCGGCGTCGGGCCGCGATCCTCCGATTTGTATAACGAATGAATCTGAACGCCCGTCCTCGGATCTCTTTCGTCGAGGATCGTCTCTCCGGCTTCGGCGGTGCCGCGGATGCCATGCTCCGGAGCGAGGAGGGCGACGAGCTTCAAATCCTTGTGCCGCGCGATGAGATCGATGTCCGTGTTTCTCGACCGATCGATTCCCGTGTGATTGGTGATGAGGCCGACGCGCTTGCCCCGGAGCGAAGCCGGTACATCGCGGAGAAATACCTCGATTCCAGGCCTGACCGCGGCTCCCGGTATCGCTGCGCGGTCCGGCGACGACACAGGAGCGGGGAACCGCGCGCACGCGGCGATGAGCACCAGGGCGGTGGCAAGGATTTTCATCGACTCTTTGGTGAAGGTGATCCGGGTGCTATCTACGGCAAACTTCAGCTGCAAGCTTACAACCTTTGCAACAGTGGCGCACCCGAAACATTACTTTGCCGCTGGCTCGGCTTTCGTCAAGGCACTGCGCCCCACGGCGGAGGCGGTGGCGCAACCGGCTTTGTCAGGTCGAACTCGACACGAAAACGACGGTCCGTTCCCTCGCGGCGCAGCGCGTACGCGAACATGGTGTTTGCGATTATCTCGACAGTCCAGATGTTGGTGCGGGCCGCTGGAATCAGCATCGCGGTGTGTTCGTCCGCATAAAACTCCTGCTTCCTGACTGTGCCGGTGTCTCGCGTGTCGCCGCCGTACTGGGTGATGCGATCCTCCGTCCCGTCGCTATGCCGGTGATCGTGCTTGAGCCGCAACCCCGCATCGGTGCGGGTAAGCACCCAGGTGCGTGACCGGTCAGCGCCAGCGTGAAGAGGAATTCGAACTGCCCTGGTCGTACACTCTCGCACGTGCATCGTGAGCGTCGCGCGACGGAACATGCTGTCGGCCGCGGAGCCTTCGGTGAGAGTTCCGGCAAACGCGCGTCCGCATAGCGTCTGCAATGTCGCCCAGAAAACTTCCTGCGGCGTTGTGTGAGCTGTCGGCTGCTGATGAGGCAGAGGCCGGCAAGCCGTAACGAGAACGCCGATGGCGATCGGTCCGACAACGAAGCAACGCATGCCCACCCTCCACGCGCCGGACGTACAACGCGGTGCGTGTGTGTCGTGAAGTTCCGGACTTCCCCTAGCGCCCGCCGTCGGGGGACTCGCTGCGCGCCGCCCGGAGCTTGTCGCTGTAGCGCTGTGCCTCGCCGATGCGCTCGACTTCGAGCGCCATGGCATCCACCGACTGCTGAAGGTACTCAACACGCTCGTCTGCCGGCTGCGCGTGCGGCGCTTCCCGCATCTGGCCCCATGGCAACAGGCGCCATGCGATGTATCCACCGATGAGGAGCCCAACGTGAAGGGCGGCGTGCGAAGCCTCGCGATTCGCGATGGCCCACCCTACGCCCGCCACGTTCATTAAAACGAAAACCGCCGCAGCCGCCTGCCAGAGCCTGGAGCGTCCAGTCATGTAACCTCCTCGTCCATCGTATAGAATACCCTACGCAGCGGACGAGTGAAAAGTTGCTCCAATGGCGCCGGTGGTCACGTGTTGATCACCCGGGAAGAGCCAATCGAGGGAGTCGTGCGAATCGGCGATGAACCCGTCGAGAGTGGACGCCGTGAAGTACTGGGTCTTCAGGCGAGGGACGCCATGTCGATTACGAACCGGTAGCGCACGTCGCTCTTCAGCATGCGCGTATAAGCCTCGTTGATGCTCGCGATGTCGATGAGCTCGATGTCGGACGTAATTCCCCGTTCGGCGCAGTAGTCGAGCATCTCCTGCGTTTCGGGAATCCCGCCAATGCCCGATCCCGCGAGGCTCCGCCGTCCGCCCAGCAGCCCGAATACCGCAACCTGGGCAGGCGTGGGCGGCGCGCCGACGCAAATCATCACGCCGTTCGTATCGAGCAGCCGGATGTAAAGGTTGTAATCGTGCTCCGCGGAAACCGTGTCGATGATGTAGTCGAAGTAGCCAGTCAGCTTCTTCATCTGGGCCGGATCGCGCGTGAGGGCAAATTTGTGCGCGCCCAGTCGCCGCGCATCTGCTTCCTTTGCCGGAGACGTGCTGAGCATGGTCACCTCTGCGCCGAATGAAGCGCCGAGCTTGAGCGCCATGTGGCCGAGGCCTCCCAGTCCGATCACTCCGAGCTTGTGGCCCTTGCCGATGTTCCAGTGACGCAGCGGCGAGTAGGTGGTGATGCCGGCGCAGAGCAGCGGCGCTACCTCGGCCAGCGGCTGCTTGTCCGAGATGCGCAGTACGAAGTCCTCGTGCACTACTACCTGTCTGGAATACCCGCCATACGTGATGTCGCCGCTGATCCGGTCACGCCCGTTGTATGTAAGAACGCTGCCTGCCTTGCAGTATTGCTCGAGTCCTTTCCGGCAGTTTTTGCACTCGCGGCATGAATCGACAAGGCAGCCGACACCGGCGCTGTCTCCAGCGCGGAACTTCGTGACCTTGTTGCCGACGGCGGTTACGCGGCCGACGATCTCGTGGCCGGGAACGACAGGATAGATTGTTCCGCCCCACTCGTCGCGCGCCATGTGCAGGTCGGAGTGACAAACGCCGCAGTACAGGATCTCGATCTGCACATCCTGGGGCCTCACGTCGCGGCGCTCAATCTCGAAAGGAGTGAGTCGCGCGTCGGGCGCGGCGGCCGCGTATGCCTTGGTCACTGAGATCTCAGGATAGTGGTGGGCGTGAGTGAGGTCCGACGAAGATCGGCAATTCAAAGCTGCGGAGAAACATGATCACCAGTCGGTCGGCTGGTAATCCTTGAGAAATTTGCCCCAGATGTGAACGCCGGTGTTGAACCCGGAAATGATGGGATCCACGATTCTTGCCGCGCCGTCCACGATGTCGAGCGGAGGGTGGAAGCGATGCTCGGCGGTCTTCTTCGCCGCGATCTCCTCCGGATCCTCATCCGTTATCCATCCCGTATCGACGCTGTTCATGTGAATGCCGGCGGCAACGTAGTCTGCGGCCGAAGTGCGGGTCATCATGTTCAGCGCCGCCTTCGCCATGTTCGTGTGCGGATGCCGTATCGTCTTGTACGAGCGGTAAAACTGTCCCTCGACCGCGGACACGTTGACGATGTGCTTGTCGCGCTCCGGGCTCTGCATCATCAGCGGCTTGAGCCGGGCATTGATGATGAAAGGCGCGATCGCGTTGACGAGGTGTACCTCGAGTAGCTCCACAGACGGAACTTCTGCCAGCAGCAAGCGCCAGGAATTGCGCCCCCGCAGGTCGAGCTGCTGGAGATCCTGATCGAGTAATCCGAGCGGGAATATCTCGCTGTTACGTTCGGGCTCGCGCGGAAGGAGCGAAACGCCCGGCAGGTCGGCTGAGTTGGAAGACGCGCCGGCGCCGAGGAGGTGTCGCACATGCTCAGGCATGGACGGCAGCGCTGCTGTTTCGGCTTCCCTCATGTGCTCGTAGAACTCGCTCGGGCGGCGGACCGTCTGGCATGCATTGTTGACGATGAAGTCGAGCCGCTGCTCGGTCGCGAGGATCTCAGTGCAGAATGCTTCGACGCTCGGCGTGTGCCGCATGTCGAGGCCGTAGATCTGGAGCCGGTCCGCCCAGTCCGCGAAATCAGTCTCGCGGGCGTAGCGTGCCGCCGAGTCGCGGGGAAAGCGGGTGGTGACGATGAGACGCGTGCCGGCGCGAAGGAGCTTGATGCCGGCCTGATACCCGATCTTCACGCGGCCGCCGGTGAGCAACGCAACGCGACCGCTCAGGTCGGCAAGCTCCGTTCGCTTCGCAAAGTTTTCGTCCGCACACGTTCCGCACAGGCTGTCGTAGAAATGGTGGACGGTCGTGTAGTCCTGCTTGCAGACGTAGCAGGTTCTCGCTTCCTCCGTATCGCGAATTGGCTGTTCGCCTTCCGCGACACCGTCATCCGCGGGGGCGAAGATGTTTGGCGAAGTGATAAATACGGGCTGGCGGCGAAGCTTGCGTATGCCGGTGGAGGCGAGCAGGCTCTCCTCGCGCTCTACTTTCTCCGCTCTTCTCTTTCGTTTCATGACCTTGAGCAGCCGGCGCCGGTCAACCGCGTCTGGACGGGAGACGTGCCCGGCGGCGTTCAGAAACCGGTTGCGCTCGGCTTCGGGGATGTCTGCGAGGAGGGTGCGATCGGCAACAATCTCCTCGAGTACGTCAGCGGCTGCCTGGAGCCGCTTCGAGAGCGAATCGGGTTTCATTTCCGGGACAGGCAATGGAGTGGGCGCCGCGGGATGCATGCACTCAATTTAGCACGGGCATGCGTGTTGCCTTGCTAAGTGTCAAAACCAACGAGAGCGAGAAATGGCCAAGGAACGCACCGGTTACAAGCATGACTCCAGCGACAAAAAGCTCGACCAGTCGGCCGAAGCGGCAAACGATGGCAAGTCGGCCGCCGCGGCGGGCTCGCCGGGGCCTGGACACGATCCTCAGGAGATCCGCAAGCACGACGATACGGGCAAGGATCGCCTGTTCGAGGGCCGCCAGCAGCACGACGACGCGGAGAAGAGCAGCGAAAAGTCCCGGCTGGCAAAGGATATGGCGCGTCACGATCACCCCGTGGACGACGATATCGCCGACGCCGGCTCAGGTGCGAGCGCGAAGCGTAAGAGCTGAAGGCAATCCGGTGAAGGTCGTGCGCTGAGGAAGCCGCTCAGCGCACGAGGTGAAACCCCGTCTGCCTCCGCAGCGCCCAGGCGTTTGCCCCGGCGGCGTCGATCGTCATGTCCTCCTCGAGGGCCATGCGCACGCGCTGGCCATTCCACTCCGGCAGCGGCGACGTTGCCTGGAGCTCGATCGAGAACCACATCGACGGGATTATTTTCGCGTCGCCGCGGCCGGGCACGCCGCCCTGATAATCCCAGAGCCCGATGAGCGGCCCGGCGCCGTGCCCATGCATCCCGATCGGGTGCGTGTACACGGTTCCGTCGATCCCGTCGGCGCGCATGCGCGCGAGCGAGGATCGCAGCACCTCGTTACCGGTACGGCCGGGTCTGATCTCTGACATCACGATGTCCTGCAGCCGGTTGCCCGTTAACAGCGCGGCGACGAGCCCGGCGGGCGGAGCGTTCTCGCCCTCGCGCAGGACGTAACCCATGTGCTGGGTGTCGGTATTGAGGCGGAGGGCGACGATCCCGAAATCACAGTGCAGCACGTCGCCGCGCTCGATCACCGGATTCGCGCCGAGCTCGGCCTCCGTCACTCCGCGTCGCTGCACTTCAACCGATGGCTGGAACCAGCTGCCGAGTCCGAGATCGTTCACGCGCTGGCGCATCCACCAGACGACATCCTGTGTGCGCGTGGTCCCGGGCGTGATGACGACACGCGAAAAGGCGGTGTCGATGATTGCCCACGCGAGCTCCTGCATCCGTCGGTAAAACGCCGCCTCTTCCGGGAGGCGCGTGGTAATGAGATCGAGAGCAAGCCCGTCGTGGCGAACGAAGCGACTCGTCCATTTGTCGCCGAGCGCTTCGCGCATTCCTTCCATCTCGCCGGCGCTCAGGCCGTCGCTGAAGGCGAACACGCGCGAGACGTTGACCGCGATCGTCTTTGGATTCCGCTCTTCGATCACGCGCCTGAGCGCACTCCACTGTTCGTCTCCCCAGAGCTCGGCGTTGACCTCACCGCGGGCGCCGGCCGGTCCAGCCGCCGCCTGCGTTGACCGCACCGCCGTGTACACTCCGCCCTGCGAGCTTCCGCCAAGCGCGATTCTCTCGACGGAATCGCCGCGCATCGAGAAGACGTAGATGGTCCGGCGACGCGCGGCAAAGGTCGTCGGGGAAACGAGGGACGTGAACACGGGGTCCTCGTTGTACTCACGCATCGGTATGACCCACATGTCCACGCCATACTTGCGCATGAGCGCGGGGAGGACGGTCGTGATGCGTGACGCGAGCCAGCGTTGCTGAGTGTCGGCCTGTTCGCGTAGAGTGCCGAACGGACGAGCTGATTCGGCCGGCTGACCCATGCCGGCTGAGGGCAGGCCAATTAGGATGGCCGACAGTGCTACACGGTATGTGCGTCGCATGAGAGCGGGGATTCGAGAGGCCTGAGATTGGAACGCGTCGGGGGATCTGGTAACGGCCGGGACTCTGCGGCCGTCAATGATATTTGTCACACGGATCCGCGCGCTGGAAGGGCGACGCCAGGTATTCCGTAGAGCAGGATGTGGTTGCGGACACCCAATTCTACAATGTCCACCCTTCGAGGGCGTCGTGCATATTGAGCGGATGGCAACTTTTATTGCTCTTCTGCGCGCAGTGAATGTGGGAGGCACCGGCAAGCTTCCGATGGAGGACCTGAGGGCGATGTGCGAAGCCGCCGGTTTTCGCTCTGTCCGGACGTACATCGCCAGCGGGAACGTCGTTTTCGAGAGCTCACTTCGAGAGGCGGCAGTGACGAAAGCGCTCGAA
>Ga0180121_10001282_pt1 | contig 10650 bp, 7 predicted proteins | sample AntDrymUQ5402106_2_FD_129676 | JGI IMG/M metagenome (GOLD analysis project Ga0180121, IMG submission 129676) | Polar desert sand microbial communities from Dry Valleys, Antarctica - metaG UQ540 (21.06) (version 2) (version 2) | ecosystem: Environmental > Terrestrial > Soil > Desert | place...
CGCGGTAGCGGTCGTCCCCACCTGCAGCCCGACGATCGCCTCGTCGAGACGGGTGAGGACGGCCGCCGGCGACTCCCCCGACGTGTACGCGATCCCGCGCAGCAGGCCACGGACCTGACCCATCGCTGCCGCTGCCGCGGTGTCGTGACCGACGACGTCCCCGATGCTCACCACGGTGGCCCCGTCCGACTGCATGAACGCGTCGTACCAGTCACCGCCGACCTGGGCCGCCTCGGCGGCTGGGACGTAGCGGACGACGATCTGCATGTGGTCCGGCTGCGGCGGAGCCGTGAGCATGCTGCGCTGGAGGGCCTCGGCCAGGTCGCGCTGCTGCCGGTAGAGCCGCGCCGTGTCCAGACCGATGGCCGCCCGCCGGGCCACCTCGCCGGCAGTCGCCAGGTCGACGAGGTTCATCGGGCCCCGCGCCGCACCGGAGAAGACGCTGAGCAGGCCGAGGGTGCGGCCCCGCGCAACCATCGGGAGGACGACGCCGTGCTCGGGGGCGAGTGCAGCGATGAGCTCCCTGGCCGGGCCCGGTGCGAGGACCTCGATGAGGGCTGCTGTCGCCGGCGCCGGGACCACCGCCAGCTGCCCGGTGCGAAGGGCCTGCGCGACGAAGGACGCACCGCTGAGCGCTCCGAGGCGCACCTTCGAGTAGGCCTCGAGCGTGGCCTGCTGGGCCGGATCCACGTGCCATGCGCCGATGTCGCGCAGCTCGTCACGGTCGGTCGGCACCCTCACGAGGCACCAGTCGCCCAGTGCCGGGATCACCTGGCGGGCGAGCCGGCTGACGGCGATCTCCGGGTCGAGCTCGGAGGCGAAGAGCACGCTGACCTCACCGAGCAGGTCGATCCGGGCCGCGGCCCGCACCGCCTCCTCCCGCGACCTCTCCGCGTCCTGACGGGCGTCCTCGGCCGCCTTCTGATCCCGCTCGGCCTGCTCTCGAGCCGCACGACGCTCGGTGGCGTCGTGGAAGTACACCGACAGCCCGTCGGGGCCGGGCCAGGCGAGCAGCTCGTACCAGCGGTCGAGTGGCGGCGGGTAGTAGGCCTCGAAGTGGACCTCCTCGCCGGTGGACATGGCGCCCCGGTAGGCGGCCTCGAAGTCGCTGCCGACCGCATCGGGGTACAGCTCCCACACGTCGCCACCGATCAGGTCGCTGCGGGGGCGGCTTAGCAGCTCCTCCGCCTGGGCGTTGACGTAGGAGAACCGCCACTGCCGGTCGAGGGAGTAGAACGCGGCCGGCATCGTCTCCAGGACGCGGGCGACCCGGAGTGTGGCGTCCCGCTTCGCTGTCGTGTCGTACGCAGCCCCCAGCACCCGTACGGTCGTCCCGTCCTCACCGACCAGCGCGCGGCCGCGGGCCGACATCCATCGGGTCTCGCCGTCGGGGAGGACGATGCGGTAGTCGACGTCGAGCTCGCCGCCGGTGTCGATGGTCGTCTGCAGGCTGTGAGTGATCAGCGGACGGTCGTCGGGGTGCACCCGGGCACTGAATGCGTCCATGGTCTGGTCGAACGACGCGGTGTCGTAACCGAACATCTCGATCAGCCGCTCGTCCCACGCGAGGTGACCGGTGCCCACGTCGAGGTCGAAGCTGCCGATTCCCGCGGCCTCGAGTGCCAGGCCGAGACGCACCCGGACGGTGTTGTACTCGACGGCCAGCGCCGAGAGCTCGAGCTCGGCGACGGTGGCCGCTGCGAGCTCCTCCAGGAGCGACACGTCCGTGTCCGACCATGCCCTCGGTACCGGGTCGAAGACGCACAGGGCGCCCACCGTGCGCCCGGCCGCGTCCAGCAGGGGCACACCGAGGTAGGAGCCCACCTCCCCGGAGGTGACCGGCGGGAGCCCCGCGACCCTGGCGTCGGTCCGTGCATCGGACACCACCAGCGCCCCGCCGTTGCGGGCGGTGACCGTGCACAGGGACTCCGAGAGCGGGCTCTGGGCGCCGACCGTTCCCGGGACCAGGCCGGACCCGCCGGCGATCGTCTGGACGTCGGTGAGAAGAGAGATCTGGGCGGAGGGGGACCCCAGCAGGCCGGCCGCGAGCGCTGCGAGCCGGTCCAACGACGGCTGCCCCGTGACCTCGGGGGCCAGGCGGCTGGCTGCCGCGACGGGCCTCGGTGCAGCGCGCAGCAGCTCGTCCTTGCCTGTTGCGGTCACGACGCAGTGTGACATCTCCCGGATCGCCGAATCCCGCAGTTTCCTTGCGGTCAGGGTTACTGGTCAGTAGCATTACGTATGTTACTCGCGGGTAAGTTGTGGGCGAACGTCTGAGAAGCGCGATTCGTTGCGTACGGAAGGACACCGCTGCAGATGGGGCACTACAAGAGCAACCTGCGCGACATCGAGTTCAACCTGTTCGAGGTCCTCGGTCGCCAGGAGGTGCTGGGCACCGGCCCGTACGGCGAGATCGACCAGGACACCGCGCGCACGATCCTGGCGGAGGTCGAGCGCCTGGCCACCGGCGTCCTGGCCGAGTCGTTGCTCGACTCCGACCGCAACCCGCCGGTCTACGACCCGGCGACCCAGACAGTCACGATGCCCGAGTCGTTCAAGAAGTCCTTCCAGGCCTACATGGACGCCGAGTGGTGGCGCCTCGACCTGCCCGAGGAGCTGGGCGGCACCGTCGCCCCCCCGAGCCTGCGCTGGGCCGTCGCCGAGCTGGTGCTCGGGTCCAACCCCGCCGTGCACATGTTCTCCTGCGGGCCGAGCTTCGGACACGTCATCTTCCGGCTCGGCACCGACGAGCAGCGCAAGGTCGCGCGTCAGATCGTCGAGCGGCGCTGGGGCGCCACGATGGTCCTCACCGAGCCCGATGCCGGCTCCGACGTCGGGGCCGGCCGGACCAAGGCCGTGCAGCAGCCCGACGGAACCTGGCACATCGAGGGCGTCAAGAGGTTCATCACCTCCGGCGAGCACGACATGGCCGAGAACATCGTGCACCTGGTCCTCGCCCGCCCCGCGGGCGCCGGCCCCGGGACCAAGGGGCTCTCGCTGTTCATCGTCCCGAAGGTCCACTTCGACTGGGAGACCGGCGCGCTCGGCGCGCGCAACGGCGTCTACACCACGAACCTCGAGCACAAGATGGGCCTCAAGGCCTCGACCACCTGCGAGCTCACGTTCGGGGAGCGGGAGCCCGCGGTGGGCTGGCTCGTCGGTGAGGTGCACGACGGCATCGCGCAGATGTTCAAGGTGATCGAGTTCGCCCGCATGATGGTGGGCACCAAGGCGATCGCGACCCTGTCCACGGGCTACCTCAACGCCCTGGACTACGCGAAGACCCGCCTGCAGGGGCCGGACCTCACCCACATGACGGACAAGACCGCACCACGGGTGCCGATCACCAACCATCCCGACGTACGCCGGTCGCTGATGCTGCAGAAGGCGTACGCCGAGGGCATGCGCGCCCTGGTCCTCTACACGGCCACCGTTCAGGACGAGGTAGCCCTCGCCGAGGCCGCCGGAAGCGACGCCGGGGACGGCACGGCCCACGACCTCGCGATCCGGCTCAACGACCTCCTGCTGCCGATCGTGAAGGGCTTCGGCTCGGAGAAGTCCTACGAGCTGCTCGGATCGCAGTCGTTGCAGACCTTCGGCGGGTCCGGCTACCTGCAGGACTACCCGATCGAGCAGTACATCCGGGACGCGAAGATCGACACCCTCTACGAGGGCACGACCGCCATCCAGGGCATGGACTTCTTCTTCCGCAAGATCGTGCGGGACAAGGGCCAGGCGCTCACCAAGCTGATGACCGACATCCAGGAAGTCGCCAAGGGCGACGAGGGCAACGGGTCGCTGCGGACCGAACGCGACCTGCTCGCCAAGGCGCTGGAGGACGTCCAGGGGATCGTCGCCACGATGGTGGGGGCGCTGACGTCCTCGAGCGAGGACGTGACCAACCTCTACAAGGTCGGGCAGAACACCACGCGGCTGCTGATGGCCTGCGGTGACCTGGTGACCGCGTGGCTGCTGCTGCGGCAAGCCGTGGTCGCGAACGCTGCGCTTGACGCCGGCGCGACCGGCCGGGACAAGGCCTTCTACGAGGGCAAGGTCGCCGCGGCCCGGTTCTTCGCCGCCCAGGCACTGCCGCTCCTCAGCGCCCACCGGGCCATTGCCGAGGCTGTGGACAACTCGCTGATGGACCTCTCGGAGGACGCGTTCTGACCCGCTGTGCCGGCTCGAGCGGTAGTTGACCGCCCGCGATGTCTGGATTGGACCCTTTCAGGTCTGGCCCGAACGGGTGCGTGTCGGTGTGCCGTTCGCAGGTGAGGGGTACACGATGGGTGCGGTCGACGTCCTGTCGGCCCGGACCGGCCCGCCCACGGGTCGCTCCAGTGGGTGACCAACCAGGAGGAACTCATGGGCATCGGGGTCAGCATCTTCCTGATCGCCGTCGGCGCCATTCTCGCCTTCGCGGTGAACTTCGACGTCTCCGGGGTCGACATCAACATCGTCGGCTACATCCTCATGATCGTCGGGCTCATCGGACTCATCATGACCGCGTTCATCTGGGGTCCGCGCAACCGCGGGCGCGGCGGTGACGTGGTCGAGGAGCGCAGGGTCTACGACGACCGCCCGTAGCCTGCATCCGGGCCGGCGACCCCTTGGGGGTCGCCGGCCGTGGCATGTCCCACGGCCCGGGAGAACTGATCGGCTGACCGAAGGTACGTTGGACGGTATGAGGAACCCCTCCCGACGCCGGCGCTTCGACGGCGGGTCGATCGGCACCGCCGTCGTGCTGATGGCCGTGGGCGCGGTGCTCGCGTTCGGCGTGGACGCGCCGGCCGTCGTGGCGGAGTACGTCGACCTCCTCGACCTCGGGCTCATCCTCGTGTGGGCCGGCATCCTCATCCTGGTGATGCAGGTGGTCATGAACCGCCGGCCGGGGGGCGGTAGGACGCGCCGGAGCCCGGCGTACGACGAGGACGTGACCTCGGACCACGACTGGCACGACCGTGACGTGCACCGACCGGGCTACGCCGGCGAGACCCAGCGTCTGCCCACCATCCGCGACCGCTAGCCAGGCGGTCAGAGCCGCCGGTCGGCGAGTACGGGGAAGGACACCCGAGTCGTGCGCACCCGGTCGAGGTCGAGGTCGACAACGAGCACCTCCTCACCAGTTGCGCTCGCCTCGGCCAGCACCTCGCCCCACGGGTCGACCACGACCGATCCGCCGCCCATCGGGACGCCCGCGTGGGTGCCCACGGTGTTGCAGGCGACGACGTAGGACTGGTTCTCGATCGCCCTCGCCTGCGCGAGCAGCCGCCAGTGGTGCACGCGCTTGGCCGGCCAGGCAGCAGGGACCAGCACCACCTCGGCACCGCCGTCGAGAAGCGCGCGGAACATCTCCGGGAAGCGCAGGTCGTAGCAGGTCGCGAGACCCATCCCGTCGTGGATGACGACGTCCTCGCCAGGGGTCATCAGCTTGGGCTCGCCCTCACCGAAGCCGAAGAGGTGGATCTTCCGGTACGTCGTGAGCACCTCGCCTGAGACGCCGATGAGCACCGAGGTGTTGAACAGGCGCCCCGTCGCGTCGCGCTCGACGAGTGAACCCAGGTGCACCTTCGCAGCCAGGTCTCGGGCTGCTGCGCGCAGCTCGGTCACGACGGGTCCGTTCAGCGGCTGCGCCTCGTCCTCCCAGCGGTCATAGGAGAAGCCGCCCTGCGGCCACAGCTCGGGGAGCACGACGAGGTCGGCCCCTCGCTGGGCCCGGACGAGCTCAGCAACCCGGGCGGTGCGCTCGACGAGTGGTTCCTCGTCGGCGTACGCCAGCTGGATGACATGCACGCGCATGCGCCCACCCTCCCACGCACCGCTCGAGTCGGCCCGCGAGCGACCTTGTGGGGCAAGAAGAGTCTCAGGAGGCCCTGCAAGGTCGCTCTCGAACCTGGGGGGTCACCAGAAGAGGGCGGTGGCTGGCTCTTCGAGGACGCGGGCGATGTCGGCGAGGAACAGGGAGCCGAGCTGGCCGTCGACCAGCCGGTGGTCGAAGGACAGCGCGAGCTGGGTCACCTTGCGCACGACGATCCGGCCGTCGTGCACCCACGGCATGTCGCGCACCGCGCCGAAGCACAGGATCGCCGACTCGCCGGGGTTGAGGATCGGGGTGCCCGCGTCGACACCGAAGACACCGACATTGGTGATGGTCATCGTGCCGCCGGACATCTCGGCCGGCTGGGTGCGCCCCTCGCGTGCGGTGGCGGTGAGCGACTGGAGCGCCTCGGCCAGCTCGCGCAACGACATCCGATCGGCGTCCTTGACGTTCGGCACGACGAGCCCGCGCGGGGTGGCCGCCGCGATGCCGAGGTTCACGTAGTGCTTGACCACGATCTCCTGCGCCGCCTCGTCCCAGGCCGCGTTGACGTCGGGGTTGCGGCGGACCGCGAGGAGCAGCGCGTGCGCCACGAGGAGCAACGGCGAGACCTTGACGTCGGCGAAGTCCTTGTCCCTCTTCAGCCTCTCGACCAGCTCCATGGTGCGCGTGACGTCGACGGTGACCCACTCGGTGACGTGCGGGGCTGTGAACGCGCTCGACACCATCGCCTGCGCGGTCATCTTGCGGACACCCTTGACGGGGATGCGCGTCTCGCGCGGCCCGTCAGAGGGCTGTGCCGATCGTTGGGTCGAGACAGGTCGTCGGTCCGACGACTGGCCGGCGGCCGCGGACTCGACGTCCGCGCGGGTGACGACGCCACCGTCCCCGGACGGCGACACGTTCGCGAGGTCGACCCCGAGGTCCCTGGCGAGCTTGCGGACCGGCGGCTTGGCGAGGACCTTGACGTCCGACCCGGCCGCACCTCCGGTGACGGTATGGGCCGGCGCCGCGTCGGCCGCCTCCTCCATCGCCGGCTCACGCAGCGGCGTCGGAGTAGTCATCATCGAGGTCTGCACCGCCTGCTGAGCGGTGGCGGCGGATGCCGACGAGGGGGTGGCACCCGTCGTACCGGCCCCCTTGCGCGGCCGTCGCGCGGCCGTCGTCGTCTTCGGGCCGTAGCCGACCAGGATGGACGTGCGTCCGCCGGGCGCAGGGCCGCCGATCAAGCCGGGCTCGACAGCGCCTTCCTCGGGTGGGGTCTCGACCGGCGGGACGGCCGGCGCCATGTCGTCGCGCGGTGGCGACATGTCGTCGCGCGGTGGCGCCATGTCGTCGCGCGGCGGCGCCGAGGTGTCCGGCGACGAGGCTCCGCCGCCGGTGTCCACCGTGATGATCGGCGTCCCGACGTCGACGGTCGTGCCCTCGTCGACCAGCAGCTCGCTCACGACGCCGGCGAACGGCGACGGCAGCTCGACGAGCGACTTGGCGGTCTCGATCTCGACGACGATCTCGTTGACCTCGACCGTGTCGCCCGGCTTCACCTTCCACGACACGATCTCGGCCTCGGTCAGACCCTCGCCCACGTCGGGAAGGCGGAACTGCTTCGCGTCAGACATCTGATCCGCGCTCCTCGGGTCTCAGTAGCACTCAGTTGGACTCAGCAGGCTCAGTAGGACAAGGACCGGTCGACGGCATCGAGGATGCGGTCGAGGTCGGGGAGGTACTCCTCCTCCACCCGGCTCGGCGGGTACGGCGTGTCGAACCCGGTCACGCGCAGCACCGGTGCCTCGAGGGAGAAGAAGCACCGCTCGGTCAGCCGGGCCGCCAGTTCGGCGCCCATGCCGAGAAAGCCCGGTGCCTCGTGCACGACCACGACACGACCGGTCTTGCGGGCAGAGGCCTCGATGGTCTCCGTGTCCAGCGGCGACATGGACCGGAGGTCGACGACCTCGAGCTCCCTGCCCTCCTCGGCGGCGGCTGTGGCGGCGTCCATCGCCGTCTTGACCATCGGGCCGTAGGCGATCACCGTCGCGTCGGTGCCCTCGCGCAGCACCCGCGCCGAGTGCAGCGGTGCGGCCTGCTCGAGGGTCAACGACTCGTCGAGGTCGGCCTTCTCCCAGTAGCGCCGCTTCGGCTCGTACAGGATCACCGGGTCGTCACTGGCGATCGCCTGCTGGGTCATGAAGTAGGCGTCGACCGGGTTGGAGCAGGCGACGACCCGCAGGCCGGCGGTGTGCGCGAAGTAGGCCTCGTTGGACTCGCTGTGGTGCTCCACCGCGCCGATGCCGCCGCCCACCGGGATCCGCACGACGACCGGAAGCGAGATCTTGCCCAGCGCGCGCGCCCGCATCTTGGCCAGCTGGCTGACGATCTGGTCGAAGGCCGGGTAGACGAAGCCGTCGAACTGGATCTCGCACACCGGCCGGTAGCCGCGCAGCGCAAGGCCGATCGCCGTCCCGATGATGCCCGACTCGGCGAGCGGGGTGTCGATGACCCGGTCCTCGCCGAAGTCCTTCTGCAGACCGTCGGTGACGCGGAAGACGCCGCCGAGCTTGCCGACGTCCTCGCCCATGACGAGGACCTTCGGGTCGGCCTCCATCGCCGCGCGCAGGCCCATGTTGACGCCCTTGGCGAGGGTGATCGTGGTCATCAGTGGCCTCCCGCCGCGCCGGCCGCCGCGTCCGTGGGCTCGAACGTCTCGAGGTACGCCGCGAACTGCTCGCGCTCCTCCTCGACGAGCGGGTGCTGGTCCGCATAGACGTGGTCGAAGATGGACAGCGGTCCGGGGTCGGGCATCTCCAGACAGCCGGTGCGGACATGGGCCGCGAGCTCGTCGGCCTCGGTCGCGAGGGCGTCGAAGAAGGCCTGGTCGGCCTTGCCGGTGCGCACCAGGTAGGCCTTCACCCGCTCGATCGGGTCCTTGAGCTTCCACGACTCCAGCTCGGCAGTGAGTCGGTAGCGCGTCGGGTCGTCCGAGGTGGTGTGCGCACCCATGCGGTAGGTGTAGGCCTCGACGAGAGTGGGACCGTTTCCCTCGCGCGCGTTCTGCAAGGCCGCCCGTGTCACCGCAAGCACGGCCAGCACGTCGTTGCCGTCCACGCGTACGCCGGGGAAGCCGAAGCCCCTCGCCCTTTGGTAGAGCGGGATCCGGGTCTGCTTCTCGATCGGCTCGGAGATCGCCCACTGGTTGTTCTGGCAGAAGAACACCACGGGAGCGTTGAAGACGCTGGCGTAGATGAAGGCCTCGTTCACATCACCCTGACTGGTGGCGCCGTCACCGAAGTAGGCGAGGACCGCGCTCTCGGCACCGTCCTTCTGCATGCCCATCGCGTAGCCCGTCGCATGCAGGGTCTGCGCGCCGATCACGATCGTGTACAGGTGAAAGTTCTTCTCGTTCGGGTCCCACCCGCCATGGTTCACACCGCGGAAGAGGCCGAGCAGGTTGAGCGGGTCGACGCCCCTGCACCAGGCGACGCCGTGCTCGCGGTAGGTCGGGAATGCGTAGTCGTCCTCGGCCATCGCCCGGCCGGAGCCGACCTGGGCGGCCTCCTGGCCCAGCAGGCTGGCCCAGATGCCCAGCTCCCCCTGTCGCTGGAGGGCAGTGGCCTCCGAGTCGACCCGGCGGACCAGCACTAGGTCACGGTAGAGGCCGCGCAGTTCGTCGTCGGGAATGTCGGAGGCGTACGTCGGGTGCTCGACGCGCTCGCCCTCGGGGGTGAGCAGCTGGACGAGCTCCGGCTCGTCACCCCGCCAGCGCGGGGTCGTCGCGGCAGGTGCCTGGGAGAAGCCGGCTGCGGTGTCGGTCACGTGCACTCCTCGCTCGCTGCGCGTCACGCGCGCGGGGTCCCCGCTGGGTGACGTCGTGCCCTGACCCGGGCGGGACACGTCGACGCCTGGTGGGCGCAGCGTGCGGGCGGGACCGTGGGCAAAGGTACCGGCGGACCGGTCGCGGCGACCACCCGGAGTGGTTCAAGCCGCCCACCCGGGTCAGTCCGTGTCGGGCTTCCCGTTCTCCTTCGGGGCCTTGTCGTGACCGTTCGCGTGGCCCCGACCGTGTTCCGAGTCGCTGTCGTCGTCGCTCCCCTCGTCGATGTCGTCCGAGGGCTCGGTGTCGTAGCCGTCGTCCTCATTCTGCCCGGGTACGGACGAGGCCGTCGGCACCGGCAAGGGCGCAAGGGGCGCGACCGGCGCCTGCTCGTCCTCGTCCCGGTCGTGCTTCCCGTCACGGCGGGCGTCTCCCGTCCCGGCTGGCTGAGGCTTGTCAGCCTTCTCCTGCTGCCTGCCGAGGTGCTTGTCCTCCTGCTGCCTGCCGAGGTGCTTGTCGTCCTTCTCGTCAGCCTTGTCGTCCTCCCTGGCCTGCTTCCGCTCCTCCTTGACCCGCCGCCGGTCCTGCTTCGCCTGCCGTGCCGGCTTTCCCTTGCCGTGCCTGTCGCCGGAGACGGCCGCCGGGGCGACGGGCACCGGGGCGACTGCCGGCCCTGCGGACAGGGGCGGGACGGGAGGGACCGACTGCAACGTCGTGCCAGCCGGTGGCGCGGGCGGCGGCGCGGGCGGGAGGGGGGTGCCGGGCGACGGCGCGGGAGGGAGGGGGGTGCCAGGCGCCGGCCCACTGCCGCCGGGTCCACTGCCGCCGGGCGCGTCGACGCCGGCCACGTCCGGGAGCTGTAGCGGCGCACCCGTGCCGTCCGTCGGAGCGCCCTCGTCGGCTCCCGAGCCAGATCCGGGGTCGGAGCCGGTCCCAGTCCCTGTCCCCGGACCGGATGGTGGACCCGTGACACCGGGGACGACGACCGACGCCGGTGGCCGGACGTCCTGCGCGCGCGGGAACAACC
>Ga0180121_10001283_pt1 | contig 10640 bp, 9 predicted proteins | sample AntDrymUQ5402106_2_FD_129676 | JGI IMG/M metagenome (GOLD analysis project Ga0180121, IMG submission 129676) | Polar desert sand microbial communities from Dry Valleys, Antarctica - metaG UQ540 (21.06) (version 2) (version 2) | ecosystem: Environmental > Terrestrial > Soil > Desert | place...
AGTGCCACGCTCGATCCGCTCGCGGCATCGCGCGCGGGCGTCGACCTGGATCGCCTGCTCGTGGTGCGCGCGCGCACGCGCGAGGACGCTCTCTTCGCGGCCGCGGCCGGCGTGCGCAGCGGCGGCTTCCGCCTCGTCGCGGTCGACACCGGGCCCGCTCTCCTCGCGCCATTCGTACGCGCGGACGACGTCGCGCCGCTCATTCCCATCGTTCGCGGCTCCGCTGCCGCGCTCGTCGTCGTGAGCGACGAGCCGGCCCGCCGTCTCGTGCTCCCGACGTTCCGTTTCGAGCGCATCGCCTGGGAGCAGGAGCTCGGCCGCACGACCGGCTGGACATTCGCGGTCTCCGCGGCCCGCGGCGAACAGGCGCTCTTTCACGCGCGATCGCTCGCGCGCCAGCTCATCGACCTCGGAGTCCGCCGCGAGCTGGTCGAGGCGTCGGCGTGAGCCGGGTCGCGGTCGCGCGCATCCGACCCGGAGCATCGGATGCCGCGCGTGAGCGTGCGCTGCTTTCGCTGCGCGCCGCATTGCCCCGTGTCGGCGTGCTCGAGCAGGGCGTGTACGCGTGCGATCTGCGCGGGACCGCGCGGCTGCTCGGAGTCCCGCTCGTCGTCGCGGCGCGCATCGTTTCCGTCTGCGCACGCGCGGATGCAGCGTGCGCGGTCGGGGTGGCGCCCGGCGCTTTCGTCGCGCGCGTGCTCGCGGAGCGCACCCCCCTTGGCGAGGCGCGCGGTCTCGCGACCGGTCCGCGCGAGTTCCTGGCGCCGCTCCCGGTCGCCACGCTCCCACTCGATCCGCGCGTCCTCGAGGAGCTATCGCTCATGGGGATCAGCGAGGTGGGTGCCTTCGCGGCGCTCGATGCCGGCGCCGTCCTCGACCGCTTCGGCCGCGCCGCGGCGGCCGCGCACGCGCTCGCGTGCGGAACGGACGACGTGGCGGTCCACGGCGTGCCGCCGGTCCGGCGGATCCGCGCGGGGCGGCGCTTCGACGATGCGATCGGCTCGAAGGAGCAGCTCGTATTCGCGCTGCGGATGCTCGCCGATCAGGTCGCGCAGAGCCTCGCCGCCGATGGCCTCGCGGCGCTCCGGCTCCTGCTGCACGCCGAGCGCGATGGCGCGCCACCGCTGCGGCTCGAGCGCGTGCTCCTCCCGCCGACGGCTGACCCCACGGCGCTCGTGCGGTCGCTCCGCTGGGCACTCGACGAGCGTGCCGAGATCGGCGCCATCGACGCCGCCGCGATCGAAGCGCTCGAGGTCGAGCCGCTTCGCGGGCGGCAGCTTGGCCTCTTCGCGCCAGATGGCGCGCGCATCGAGGAGGCGATCGCGGTCGCGCAGCACCTGCGTGGCCGGCTCGGCCCCGGTGCGGTGCTTCGCGCGCGGCTGCACGCACCCGACGCGCGCCTTCCCGAGCGCGAGGCCGACTGGACGGAGGTGGTCGCTTGAGCCGCCTGCTCGCGCAACCCATCGCGGTGCGTCTCGTCTGGTGCGAGGGCGATATCGAGGCGCTTCGGATCGGCGCGATGCGCCTCGCCGTCGCCGAGATCGTGCGCCGTTGGCGCGTTGACGGGGAGTGGTGGAGCAGCGGTCCCGACCGCGATTACATGACGCTCCGCACCGTCGACGGCCAGCTCATGGACGTGTACGGCGATCGCGGGTCAGGGCAGTGGTTCCTGCAGCGCTTGATGGATTGAGCGGTCATCGGCCCAGCGGTCGCGTGCGGATGCGAGCCGGATCGTCCTCCAATCACACCGCTCGGCGGCCTCGGTCGCGGACGCACGTGTCCGGAACTGGGCCGTCATCGCGCGCGTCTGCCGCCAGCCGTACCAGCGACGCAGGATCTGCTCGATCATCACTTCGCTGCCCTGCGGAGCGGCCGGGTCCCGGCACGCGCACGTCGCGGCACCAGCGTGCGCGTGCGCTCGACTGGCGTCGACGAGCGTCGCGCGATCGCCCGCTCGTCGGTCGCGTCCACGGCCCGGGCGATCGTCGTCGAGATCCATTGATTCAGGCTCACGCCTTCGCGCTGCGCGCGCTTTGCGACATCCCGATGCAGCGTCTTCGGGAGCCGGACGAGGAGGTTGCCTCGATAGTCGGCCATCGGCGCGGGCACCTCCGCGCCTATGGCGAGTCGTGCTTCAGCCCAATCACGCATCGCATCCTCGAGTCGGGTGAGCGCTTCTGCCCGGGTATCGCCTGCCGTCATGCACCCCGGCCACTCGGCGATCTGCGCCAGCACGCCGTCGTTCTCCGTCTCCCCATAGACGACCTCGACGGTGTACGGACGACGCACGATCTCCTCGATCACGGCGTTCCCCGCGGTCTTCTTCGTCACCTCGCTCACGCTCCTTTCAGACGCTTCACCACGGTTCGGATGTATACGGCCTTCACATGCCTGCCATGCGGCCTCGGGATCGTCATCGGGAACTCCCCTGGCTTCGTCGCGATACCGCCGTGCCTCGTTCCATGCCGGACCGACCAGCCGTGCTCTTCGAGGATCCGCACAATCTCGTCGTACGTGACGCTGTGCGGATCACGCTCGAGGTCGGTGAGCCGCTTCCGTGGCAACCGATCAATGATATCACCAGCGCTATCAGTACGTGGGACAGGTCCACGGATGGCTGGAACTTGGAGAGCACCGTCCGGACGGCCGGAAGTAGGCTCTCTGCGTGCGCATATCGGAGCTCACGCCCTTCCTGACGGTGCGGAACGCCGCGAAGGCGATCGAGTTCTACACACGCGCGTTCGCCGCGACGGAGCGCAGCCGCCTCACGACACCGACCGGTCAGATCGTCGCGGAGCTCGCGCTCGACGGCCAGCCGTTCGGCGTCGTTGACGAGAACCCTGGTGCGTCCAACCTCAGCCCGGAGGCGCTCGGCGGGACGAGCGTGCGCATCAGCCTCATCGTCGACGACCCGGACGCGGTCGCGGCGCGCGCGATCGCGGCGGGCGCGACCGAGCTCTTCGCCGTCGCAGACCAGCCGTACGGGATGCGGCAGGGCAGGGTCATCGACCCCTTCGGCCACCACTGGCTCATCGGGAGGCCGCTCCGCTAGCAGCGGCCGCCCCTAGCCGTGGCCGCCTTCGTCCACCTTCACGCGCACAGCGCGTACTCGTTCCTCGACGGCGCCTCGACGCCGGAGGAGCTCGTCGACGCCGCCGCCGCGCATGGCATGGACGCGCTCGCGATCACCGACACGAACGGCCTCTACGGCGCGGTGCGGTTCTGGGGCAGCGCGAAGGAGCGGGGGATCAAGCCGATCTTCGGCGTCGAGCTCCACGTCAGCGAGCTCGGGCCGGTCGTGCTCCTCGCGAAGGACCGCCAGGGCTGGACGAGCCTCTGCCGCATCGTGAGCGCCGCCCAGCTCGCGGGGGAAAAGACGAAGCCGCGCGCGACGCTCGAGATCGTGGAGCGCGACGCCGCCGGGCTCTTCGCGCTCGTCGAGACCGAAGACCCGGTCACGATCGCGCAGCTCCAGGCCGTTTTCGGCGACTCGCTGTACCTCGAGATCGTCGATCGCTGGGGTCCTGACGACGAGGCTCGCTGCGACCGCGTCGCGCAGCTCGCGGCAGAGCACGGCGTCGGCACGGTCATCACGAACGACGTGCGCTACGCGACCGCCGGAGGCCGCCGACTGCACGACGTCATGCGGTGCATCGACACGGGCACGACGCTCGATGAGGCCGGGGACCTCCTTTCGCGCAACGGCGAGCGCTGGCTGAAGTCCGATGCGGAGCTCCGCGGCCGTCTCGGGCGCTTCCCGGACGCGTTCGCGAACGCGCGGCGGATCGCGGACGCGTGCGATGTCGACCTCGACTTCGGCCACCAGCGCCTGCCCGGATTTCCGGCGCCGGAGGGCCACACCGCGTTCTCCTTCCTGTACTCGCTCTGTCAGGACGGAGCGCGCGCGAAGTACGGCAAGATCACCCCTGCGGTATCGAAGCAGCTCGCGCACGAGCTCGAGGTCATCCACAAGTGCGGGCTTGCGGAGTTCTTCCTCATCAACTGGGACATCGTCCGGTTCTGCGGCGAGCGTCGGATCCCCGCGCAGGGCCGTGGCTCCGCCGCGGATTCCATCGTCGCGTACGTGCTCGACATCACCAAGGTCGACCCGATCGAGCACGACCTGCTCTTCGAGCGGTTCCTCACCGAGGACAGCCGGACCATGCCCGACATCGACCTCGACATTGCGACGAACGACCGCGAGGAGGTCATCCAGTACGTCTACCGCAAGTACGGCGAGCGCTACGCGGCGATGGTCTGCAACGTCGTCACGTACCGCGCGCGCTCCGCCTCACGCGAGGTCGCGAAGGCGCTCGGCTTCCGGCCGGAGACGATCGATCGCATGGCCCGCTCGATCGATGTCAGGGAGATCGACCCGCGTGATGGTGTGGTGGGGGGAGGGCGGGGTCCGGCCGGTGCTCGAGGACGTGTGCGGCCCGGCGAGGTCGAGGAACCGCTTCGCGGCATCGGCTCGCCTTCGGCAACGCCGATGAGGAGCGGGCTCTCTCGCGAGGAGCGGCCCGACGGCCGTGATGGCGCGGGCGTGGATGGGCCGACGAGCGAGAGAGCCCCGACCCGAGGCAACGTCGCCGGGCCGCGATCGGGGACGCCGCCCTCTCCCGATGACGACTTCTTCGACGCGCGTGAGCGCGAGCGCTTCCCGCTCTTCCGCGAGATCACGGAGGCCATCGCCGACCTGCCGCGTCACCTGTCGATCCACAACGGCGGGATGCTCATCACGGCCCAGCCGCTCATCGACACCGTCCCCATCGAGCGCGCGACGATGCCCGACCGCAACGTCGTGCAGTTCGATAAGCGCGACGTCGAGGACCTCGGACTCGTGAAGATGGACCTCCTGGGGCTGCGCACGCTGTCCCTCATCAAGGACGCCATCGCGATGATCGACGCGGAGCATGGCGAGCGGCTCGATCTCGGGACACTTCGCTTGGACGATCCCGCGGTCTACGACCTCATCTGCGAGGTCGACACCATCGGTGTCTTCCAGGTCGAGAGTCGCGCGCAGGCGCAGGCGCTCCCGCGAGTCCTTCCGCGGAACTTCGCGGACATCGTCGTGGAGGTCGCGATCATCCGCCCCGGTCCGCTGCAGGGGAACATGGTGAACCCGTACATCCGGCGCCGGCAGGGCCGCGAGGCCGTGACCTACCTCCATCCCTCCCTCGAGCCGATCCTGGGGGAGACGCTCGGCGTCATCCTCTTCCAGGAGCAGATCCTGAAGGTCGCGATGGCCGTCGCGGGCTTCAGTCCCGCGGCCGCCGACAAGCTCCGGCGCGCGATGAGCCGCGCGCGGTCGGCGGAGGACATGGAGCAGCTGCGCGCGCCGTTCGTCGAGGGCGCGAATCACAGCGGTGTGAGCGACGCGGTCGCGAACGAGATCTTCCGGCAGATCGCGGCCTTCGCGGAGTTCGGCTTCTGCAAGAGCCATGCGGCCGCGTTCGCGCTCACCGCGTACCACACCTGCCACCTGAAGCTCTACTACCCCGCGGAGTTCACCGTCGCGCTTCTGAACAACCAGCCGATGGGCTTCTACTCCCCGGCGGTCATCGCCGGCGACGCGAAGCGCCATGGCATCCGCATGCTGCCGGTCGACGTGAACCGCTCGAGCACCAAGGCGACCGTGGAAGTCGCGGAGAGCGTGCCGGAGTTCCAGGATCTCTCGCGATCGATCGCTCGCCACCGCTCGTGCCGCGTGCACCACGTCCGCCTCGGGCTCTCGTCGGTGAAAGCGCTCGGCACGGTCGAGGCGGACGCCATCGTGAGCGAGCGCGCGAAGGGCGGCCTGTTCCGGTCGTTCGACGATCTCGCCCGCCGCGTCGCGGTGAAGGAGGAGGCGCTCCGCAACCTCGCGCTCGTCGGTGGCTTCGACGCGCTCGGCGAGCCGCGCCGCTCCCTGCTTTGGCGCACGCGCGACGCACACCGGACCTCCCCGGCGTTCACCCGGCCGGCGCTCGCGCTCCCGGGCGCCGACCCGCCCCGGCTCGAGGCCCTCTCGGAGGCGGAGCGCACCGCGCTCGATTACCGCATCACCGGCGTGCCGACCGGACCCCAGGTGATGCGCTTCTACCGCGAGGAGCTGGCAGCGCGGGGCGTGACGACGTCGCTCGGGCTCGCCTCGCTGAGGCACGGGCGCACGGTCACGGTCGCGGGGGCGATCGTGGTGAAGCAGCATCCCGGGACCGCGAAGGGGCACGTGTTCCTCTCGCTCGAGGACGAGGTGGGGATCTCGAACATCATCGTCCGCCCCGCGACCTACCGCATGTACAAGCGCACCCTCGATGAGCGTGCCGCGGTCGTCATCCGGGGCACCCTCCAACACGTTGACGGTGTCATTTCGGTCCTTGCCCGGACGATCGAGGCGCTCGAGCTGTTCGTGCCGATCCGCACGCGGGAATGGCACTAGGACCGTCCGAACGCGGACGCGCCCCGCCGTGGCGGGGCGCGTCCTGGAGGAGGGAAGGGCATCGCGATGACCGGTTACGAGGTCTCTACGTCCTGTCAGTGGCATCGCTGGGATCCGGGCGACCGAGGCGTACGCGCGGAAGGGGGGCGGATTACCCTTTGGTTCATCCGTGCGTGCCGTACCTGACGTAGTGCCTGGCAGGAGACCAGATGAACAGCTCTTGGCATGCATCGCTGCAGGTGACGCCGAGGCCCTCGGCGATCTCCACGACGCCTACGGGCGCACGGTCTTCGCCGTCGTCTACCGGATGCTGTCGAGCCCGGACGCGGCCGAGGAAGTCGTCCAGGACGTCTTTCACTCGGTGTGGCGGCGCGCCGGCGACTACCAGCGCGAGCGCGGCGCGGTCCGGACGTGGCTCCTGGCGATCGCACGCAACGCGGCGATCGACTGGCGGCGCACGAAGGGAAAACGCATGGAGCGCGAGGTCGAGCTCGACGCCGTGGCGTCGAGGCCGTCGGAATCCAGCGTGGAGGACACGGTCCTCATGACCCTGCGGGCCGAGCGCGTGCGAGACGGGGTCCGGGCCCTGCCGGCGGAGCAGCGGGACGTGCTCGCTCTCGCCTTCTGGGGAGGTCTCACGCAGACTGAGATCGCCGAGCGCACCGGTACGCCGCTTGGGACGGTGAAGAGCCGTGTTCGATTGGGCATGGAGAAGCTGCGGCAGCTTCTCGCGGAGGCGGCCACATGACACCGCACCCGACCGATGACCTTGCGGCTTTCGCGATCGGGGCGTTGGACCGTCCTGATGCCGCGCGCGTCGAGGACCACCTCGCGGCATGTGCGGCGTGCCGCACGGAGGTCGCGTCGTTCGACGAGGTCGCGTGGGGGATCGCGGAGCTCGCGCCGATGAACGACGGGGCCGCGGACCTGCGGGGTCGCGTCGTCGCCCGCGCGTCGCGGCAGCGAGCTGTCGCGTCGTCGCGCTCGTCGGGCTTTGGGGCGCTCGGTCGCCTCTTCAGCTTCCGCGTCCCCGTCGCCGTGCCGCTCGCCCTCGCGGTGCTGTTCGGCGTCTCCGTCGCGGGATTGCAGGGCGCGCGCTCCGAGGCCGATGCCTATGGCCGAGCGTTGGCGGGTGTCGCGGCCGGCACGGTCGTGTCGCTGGCACCGACTCCAGGCAGCGACGTCCGTGGCTCGCTCGTCCTCACCGAAGGCGGCGACCCGTACCTCATCCTCCGTCTCCCCGCACCTCCTGCGGGGAAGACCTGGGAGGCCTGGGTGATCAGGGGGGAGCGGCCGATCCCCGCGGGCATCAGCGGCACACGCTCCGGTGTCGTGACCCTCGTTCTGTCGGAGAACGTGAGGCCGGGCGATGTCGTGGCGCTCACGCTCGAGAATGCCGGAGGTGTACCGCTCCCGCAGGGTCCGGTCGTACTGCAAGGCCGCACCTAGCAGATCGGGTCACCTACGAGCGCTAGGCTGGCCTGACTGGCAGACCGATGACGAGGCGCTGGGGACTTGGCACGCGGCTCAGCGTCTATCTCCTCACCGTTCTCCTGGCGCTACAGCTCCTCGCGCTGCTCTTCAACATGACCCAGCTCGACGAGCGGCGGCGTGACCGGCTCGAGACCGCGCAACGCGTCGCTCAGAACATCGCGGTCGCGATCGACACGCACCTGCGCGACATCGAGAGCACCTCGGTGGCCGTCGTCGAGGCGCTCGCTGCGCAAGGCTCGATCGGTCAGGGTGTCGTGGGCCCGTACCTCGCGCGGGTCATCGCCGAATACCCGTCGCTGCGCGCGATCTTCGTCACCGACCCAGGCGGCCGCGTCATCGCGACGAACGGCACCGGACTCGGCGTGGATCTCTCGACGCGCCCCTACCTCATCGCACTGAACGCGGGCGCGGAGAAGGTCTGGAGCGGGAGCCTCACCGGGATCGAGAGCGGCGAGATCACCGTCGCGTTCGGTCGGCGCATCGGGACGACGACCGCGCCGCGCGGCTACCTCCTCTTCGCCTTCCACCCCGACCGGCTGCTCACCAGTCTCGCGCTCGCCGGGGAGGCGGACAGCGAGGTCGTGCTCACGGACGACCACGGGCTCGTGCTCTACGACTCGCTGCGGCCCACCCTGACCGCCGCGGAGCGGGACCTCTCGGCGGTCCCGGAGATCCAACGCGGGCTCGGCGGCCAGCTCGTGCGCATCTCCGACCTGCCGCTGCTCGGGCAGGCGCGGTACGGCGCGATCGTGCCGGTCCCCAGCGTGAAGTGGGCGGTCGCGTACCTCCGGCCACAGGCGCCGCTCGAGGACGCGCTGCGCGGCGCGCTGCTCGGCCAGATCGCCCTCGCGTCGCTCGCGCTCCTCGCAGCGGCACTCGTCCTCATCGGCGTCGCCTCCCGGCTGACCCGCCCGATCGGCCAGCTCGCGCGCGAGGCCGGCGGGATCGCGCGGGGCGAGCGGCCGGCGATCGCGGTCCCGGCATCCGCCGGCGTCGAGGTTCAGCAGCTCGGTGACGCGATGAGCGCGATGAGCCAGGCGGTCGCCAGGCGCGAGGACGACCTGCGCTTCATCGCCGAGGCCAGCGAGATCCTCGGCAGCTCGCTCGACTACCGGCAGACGCTGCGCGCGGTCGCGCAGCTCATCGTCCCGCGGCTCGCCGATGTCTGCCTCGTCGATGTGATCGGGGCAGGCGGTGCGGGGCGTCTCGAAGTCGCGTATGTCGACGAACGGCTCGCGGCGCCCGCCCGCGCGCTGGCCACCCCACGCTCGACGCCGACGCGCAACCAGCTCGCCGAGCCCGTGCTGCGCGGGCAGCACGTCCTCATTCCGGAGGTCGGTGACGAGCATCTGCGCGCGGCGGCAGGTGGCGACGCTGACCGCCTGGCTACGTACGGGGCCCTCGGTGCGCGGTCAGCACTGATCGTTCCGCTCGTCACGCGCGGCGACGTGCTCGGCGCGATCACGCTGCTGCGCACCGCGCCGGGTGCGCCTCCGTACGGCGCCCGCGAAGTCTCCCTTGCCCGCGAGCTCGCACGCCGCGCCGCCGCCGCCGTCGAGAACGCGAAGCTCTACGACGAGGTGCAGACCGCGCTGCACACCCGCGACGAATTCCTCTCGTCGGTCGCGCACGAGCTGAAGACACCGCTCACCAGCATCAAGGGGTACTCCCAGCTGCTCGGGCGGATGCTGGACGACGGCCGGACCGATCCCGCGACGTTCCGAGGGAGTCTCTCGCGCATCGATCTCGCGACGACACGCATGAACTCTTCCGTCGAAGAGCTGCTCGAGCTCGCGCGCTCGCAGCTCGGGGGCCTCCCCGATCTCGAGCGCACCCCGGTCGAGCTCGTCGCCCTTGCGCAGGATGTCGCACGGGAGCACGGCAGCATGGCCACACACCACACCATCCGCGTCGTCGCGGAGAGCGTGACGATCTCAGGTCTGTGGGACCGTGCGCGCGTGGAGCGCGTGCTGAACAACCTGCTTTCGAATGCGGTGAAGTACAGCCCGGGCGGGGGGGACGTCGTCGTCCGCCTGCGCATGGATGGGGCTGCGGCGGTCGTCGAGGTGTCCGATCGGGGTATCGGGATCCCGGCCGCGGACCTCGAGCGCGTTTTCGTGCGCTTTTTCCGCGGCAGCAACGTCATCGGCCGCATCAGCGGAACGGGTATCGGCCTGACCCTGGTGCGCCAGATCGTGGAACAGCACGGCGGCGCCATCGCCTTCGAGAGCGAGCCAGGCGAGGGGACGACCTTCCGGGTACGGCTCCCGCTCGGGCCGGTCTGAGCAGGACGACCGCACCGGCCGGCAAGCCGGGCTGTACGTGCGGTCCCTGACACGCTGGCAGGTGCCCTGCGACCGGACCGATACCGCATTGCGCTTGGCGACCTGCCCGGTGGGCACAAGAATCGCGAAGACACATTCGCGACGCGTGGGGAGTAACTGGGGGGCCGGGTGGACGCTGCTGACGTCTCGCGTGCGCGTGCTCAGGATCTTCTCGATTCGATCTTCCGCGTGGCCACCGAGCTCGTCCGCGGCGAGCGCGCGTCACTCATGCTCCGTGAGGAGAACTCCACCGACTTCGTGATCTCGCGCGCGATCGGGCTGACCGAGGACGTCCGCCGCAACGTGCGCGTCCGCGAGGGCGAAGGCATCGCGGGCAAAGTGGCCGCATCGAAGCGGCCGCTGCTCGTCCGCGGCACCGAGGGACAGGGACCCAATGGCGAGAG
>Ga0180121_10001284_pt1 | contig 10637 bp, 5 predicted proteins | sample AntDrymUQ5402106_2_FD_129676 | JGI IMG/M metagenome (GOLD analysis project Ga0180121, IMG submission 129676) | Polar desert sand microbial communities from Dry Valleys, Antarctica - metaG UQ540 (21.06) (version 2) (version 2) | ecosystem: Environmental > Terrestrial > Soil > Desert | place...
AATCAAACGCACTGGCCCCCCTGCGCGATCTGCTCTCGGCGCCGCGTCCCATCAAGATCGCTCACAACGCAAAGTTTGACGCGAAATTTATCAAACACCATCTGGATGCGGACCTGGGCGGCGTCTTCGATACGTTGCTGGCAAGCCAGTTGATCGGAGCGGGCGATATCGAAGAACGCCACGGGTTGGACACGGTCGCTTCACGATACTTGAATGAATCAGTTGATAAAACGGAGCGGCTCAGCAACTGGGAGTTTGAACTTTCCGAGGCGCAACTCGAATATGCCGCACGTGACGCGGCCATATTGATCCCACTTCGTGAGAAGCTGTTTGAGCGTTTGAAAGCCGACTCGTTGATGGACGTCGCTCGGCTTGAATTCGACTGCATCATGGTCGTAGCTGAGATGGAGTTGACTGGCTTCTACATGCACAAAGATCGTTGGCTCGAGCAGTTGGCGATTGTTGACAAGAGGAGAAACCAGCTAGCCGAGGAGTTGCAGAATATTCTTGCGGAAGAGTCTTCGCAGGGAACACTCTTCGGTGGCCCTCAGCGCGACGACATCAATCTTGATTCACATCAGCAGTTGACCAAGGCCCTAGAACGCTTAGGTATCACCGTTCCCGATTCGACGCGAAACTGGAAACTTCAGCCGCTCGCTGCTGAGTTTCCGGTCATCGCGACGCTGCTGGAGTATCGAACGGTGCAAAAGGCCCTGACCAGTTACGGGCAGAACATGATCGACCTGATCAACCCAACGACCAACCGCCTGCATGCTGACTTCAGGCAAATCGGAGCGCCGACCGGGCGTTTCTCATGTACGAACCCAAACATTCAGCAGGTCCCACACGCGGTTGAGTATCGCCGCTGCTTCAGCGGACATCCGGCCGGCAGGAAGCTGATCATCGCTGACTATTCCCAGATTGAGTTGCGTATCCTGGCGGAGTTCTCCGGCGACCGGGCCTTCATCAATGCGTTTCAGTCCGGTGCTGACCTGCATAAGGTCACGGCGGCCGAGGTCTTCAATGTAGGTGTGGATCAGGTGACGCGAGAGCAACGCGATTTTGCCAAGCGACTGAATTTCGGAGTGGTCTACGGTATTGGCGCGCAACGATTTTCAATCATGACGGGCCTGGGCGTGCCCGAAGCCGAAAACGTCTTGCGTAAGTATTTCGCGACGTATCGCGGTCTCGATACGTATCTTCATGAAGCAGCTGACCGCGCCGTGCGCGAGCGTCAGGCCAGAACCGGATCGGGACGGTTGGTTCGTTTTCGCTATGACGAGCAGGACCGCCAGCAGATTTCAATGACCAAGCGCAACGGGAAGAACACGCCCATTCAGGGAACCAGTGCGGACATACTGAAGCGCGCGTTACGACTCTTGAAAGATGAGTTGCGCGACACAAATGCGCAGATTGTTAACATCATTCATGATGAAATTGTCGTCGAAGCCGACTCTGATGAAGCAGCAGAGGTGGCGAAGAAGGTTGAAAGGGCGATGTGCGTGGCCGGTGAGGAGTACGTCAAGGCGGTGCCGGTCAAAGTGGAAACTGAGATCGCGGACGACTGGGTGAAATAAGTCAGAACCGGGAGCGGTAGCGACCGGGCCGTCGTTACGCTGGGGACTTCTGTATTCGTATCGTTGACCCGGTCGCTACCGCTCCCGGTTCTGATTTTGTTTGCGCCACAAGAAGTACACTGGAATTCCGGTTAAGACGAGCAGGTAACCAATTCCAGAAGTCGAAGGCGCGAGATAGGCAAGGTCCAGGACGATCAGCACCGCCAGCAGGATATAGACCAGCGGCACAAGCGGGTACCCAAACGTGCGGTAGGGGCGTTCAATCTCGGGAGCTTTTCGCCGCATGACAATCACTGCTCCCACCATCAACGCATAGAAGATCAGGTCAACTGAAATGATGTATTCGAGCAGCTGTGTGTAGACGTTGGCATAGATCACTGCGCCAGTCTCAGGGTTTGTTGTAACAGTCCGCGGCAAGGTTAGGATCGCGGCCCATATTCCCTGGAGAACAAGCGCAACGGCCGGGACATGATGACGATTCAGCGCACCAACACGCTGGAAGAAAAGATTGTCGCGGGCCATTGCGTAGTAAACGCGCGCGCCGGCAAGAATCAAGCCGTTATTGCAGCCAAACGTAGAGATCATGATAGCGATCGCCATTAATACCGTTCCGCGCGGCCCGAATATAGCTTGCATCGTGGCAGTCGCGACCCGGTTTTGAGGCGCGTTTTGAATTCCGGCAAGCGGCAGCGTGACAATGTAGGCGAGGTTTGCCAGCAGATAGAGAGCGACCACCAATCCGCAACCGATCAAGAGCGCGCGTGGCAAATTGCGTCCCGGGTCGCGCACTTCACCGCCGGTGAAGGTCACATTGTTCCAGGCTGATTGAGCAAACAATGGCCCAACCATCGCCTTTCCCAATAGCATTACCAGCGCAAGCCCCATGAGACCGCCAGCGCCTGCATCGAAACCGAGCTGGGAAACCGTCGGCCTCCAGCCATTTTCCCAGGGAGCCCACCATGAGGACGTGAATGCCGCGCTGCCATCGTTCCAACCAAGCGCTAAGCCGAGCACGATCAATCCGAGTAGGGCCGCTGTCTTCGTGAAGGTAAAAGTATTTTGGATGAACTTGCCAGTTTTGAGGCCGCGCGTGTTTGTCAAAGTTAGGAATAGAATCATCCCTACGGCGAGAAGCTGTTGGGTTGACATGCTCAGCGCATAGCCGGGGAAGGAAACTGAACCTATTTTGAAAGGATTGATGATCACGAACGGCTCAACCACAAATTTGTCCGGGGAAACAGTATCGGTGAGTACGCCGGTGAAGTTTGCAAACGCCACCGCAACGGCGGCAATCGTTCCCGTTTGGATAATAAGAAATAGCGACCAACCGAAAAGAAAACCGACGGAGGGACTATAAGCTTCGCGCAGAAAAACGTATTGACCGCCTGCGCGCGGCCACATAGCGGCCAGCTCGGCGCAACAAAGCGCGCCCGTGATGGTGAGCAGGCCGGCAAGCGCCCAGGCCATCAACAACCATCCCGGCGATCCCACCAGCCGCGCTGACTCGGCCGAGGTAATAAAAATTCCTGAACCGATCATCGACCCCACCACAATCATCGTGGCATCAAGCAGGCCAAACCCGCGAACAAGTTTCGGCGAGGAGTTTTCAGACGCTTTGCTCATAGATTCGCGAGGGTATAGTTGCAAGCAGGCTTTGATGTCAAGCAAATAACTCGAGCTCCTCACTGGGACCGCGGGCGTCCCGCCCGCCTTCTTTGAATGCCACTAACTGACGGGACGAGATTCAATCGCGCCCTGAGTGAAGTTGTTGCTTGAGCGGGCGGGACGCCCGCGGTCCCAGTGAAGAGCTTGAGTGGTGAAGCGCAGCCACAAACCTGGAAACCCCTCTGCTTGACACTGCGCGCGACGCTCAATAGTCTTGCCTGCTTGAATTCCGGGTCAGTTTTTAGTCTATTGGGCCGATTAAGGTAAAGGACTACATGGTCAAGGAACAATTAATTGAGTTGATTAAGACTAAGCGGGCCCGCGTCGGAGTGGTGGGATTGGGCTACGTCGGTTTGCCGCTGCTCGCGGAATTTGCTCGCGCGGGTTACGAAGTTGTCGGCTTCGAAGTGGACGCAACAAAAGCAGACCAGATCAACTCGGGTGTTTCCTACATCAGCGATGTCGATTCGGCGACATTGAAAAAGCTCGCCGACAGCAAACTACTGCGCGCAACGATAGATTGTGATCATTTGAAGGAGTGCGATGCCGTCATCATTTGCGTCCCGACGCCGCTCAGGAAAACAAAGGAGCCGGATGTTTCCTACATCCTGGCGGCGGCTGAGGAGATCAAGAAGCGACTGCGTCAAGGACAGTTAATCATCCTGGAATCGACCACCTACCCCGGCACTACGGACGAGGTCTTGATGCCAATGTTTGAGGCCACCAGCCTGAAGCTGGACGACGATTTCCTGTTGGCGTTTTCACCTGAACGAGTTGATCCGGGCAATCCGGATTTTCAGACGCACAACATTCCCAAAGTGGTAGGCGGTGTAACGGCCGACTCGACGGAAGTGGCAGCTTTTCTCTATTCCCAAATCGTTAAGGATGTGCATGCAGTTAGCTCGGCGCGCGTCGCGGAAACCGCAAAGTTGCTGGAGAACACGTTTCGTGCTGTAAATATCGGCATGGCTAACGAGATGGCCCGTCTTTGCTATGCACTGAACATCGACACCTGGGAAGTAATTCGCGCGGCTGCCACCAAGCCGTTTGGTTTCATGGCCTTCTATCCCGGCCCGGGAATCGGTGGCCATTGCATTCCCCTCGATCCGCATTATTTGTCATGGAAAGCGCGTCAGCATGGGTTTGATTCGCGCTTCATCGGTTTAGCTGAGGAAGTGAACTCACGCATGCCCGACCACGTAGTGCAGTTGGTTTCGGATGGTTTGAACGACGAAAGCAAGTCGATGAAGGGTTCGCGCATTTTGTTACTCGGAGTTGCTTACAAGAAAGACATTGATGACGTGCGCGAGAGTCCGGCACTTTCGATAATAGATCGTCTGCGGGCTAAAGGCGCCAAAGTCAGTTATCACGATCCGTTCGTGAAGGAGGTCCGCTTTGACGACGCGCATACGGAGAGCGCGGGAGAACCGCTCTGGTCCGTGCCGTTGACCGATGATGAGCTGCGCCAAACTGACTGCGTCGTCATCGTCGCAAACCACACCGCCACTGACTACGAACGTGTCTGCCGGATTAGTTCTTTGATCGTTGATACGCGAAATGCGCTTAACGGCGATTTGAGACGCGACAGCAACGCGCGGATAGTCAGGCTCTAAAGCGTTTCCAGTTTTGAGTTTCAAGTTTCGAGTTCGACTCACTCTCGAAACTTGAAACTCGAAACTCGAAACTTGAAACATGCTCAAAGTAATCAACGTTGTCGGCGCCCGGCCTAACTTCATGAAGGTTGCGCCCATAGTGGAAGCAATGAAGCGGCGCGAACGCGAGTTTGCGCCGCTTGTGGTTCATACGGGCCAACACTACGACGCGGCAATGTCCGATGCTTTCTTCCGCGATCTGGAATTGCCGGAACCCGATGTTTACCTCGGCGTCGGTTCTGCGTCACACGCGGCTCAAACAGCCGCGGTCATGGAACGCTTCGAACCCGTCGTACTTCAGGAGAAACCGGATTGGGTACTCGTAGTTGGTGATGTAAACTCCACCCTGGCCTGCGCGCTGGTTTGCTCTAAGCTGGGCGTGAGGGTTGCGCACGTCGAGGCGGGCTTGCGCAGCCGCGATCGCACCATGCCGGAAGAAATCAATCGTCTCCTGACGGATCAGATCGCGGATCTACTCTTTACTCCTTCCGCAGACGCCGACAAAAACCTGCTTGCCGAAGGAATTCCGCAGGAACGAATTCGACTGGTCGGCAACGTGATGATTGATTCGCTCCTGAAGCACCTGCCGCGAGCTAAGGAATCAAACATCAGACAGGATCTGAACCTTAACGAGTACGTGGTAATCACACTTCATCGCCCGTCAAATGTTGACGATCCGGAGAACCTGAAGCGCATTCTTGGCGCACTTGAGGAGATTGGCAATAGAATACCGGTGATCTTCCCAGTCCATCCCCGGACCGAAAAGATGATTCTTGAATTGGGATCAGCCGAACGCCTGGTAAACGCAAAAGGACTGCTATTCATTCCCCCGCAAGGCTATCTGGACTTCCTCAGCCTCTACAGTGGCGCACGCCTTGTTCTTACGGATTCCGGCGGCATTCAGGAGGAAACCACCGTCCTGGGTATTCCCTGTTTGACGTTACGCGAAAACACCGAGCGTCCGATCACCGTAGAAATGGGGACGAACAAAATTGTCGGCACCGATCCGGAGAAAATCGTTCACGAAGCCTTCGCAGCGCTTGATGAAGAATTAAAGACGACACATCGCATTCCTCCACTCTGGGATGGCCACACCGCGGAGCGCATTCTCGCAGCGCTGAGTTAGAAACCTCCTCTCCGCTTGCGCGAAGGGGAAACGGAGAAATTATGAGCGGCCAACGGAGCTCACAGGAAGACACCCCGGCCGGGAGCAACGTTGACTCTGAATCGATATTGCGCCCCCCGTCATCTGCCTCCTCCCAGCTTTCCCACGCGTCCCGGTTTTCGTTTCTCGCCTCCGGTTTCCGTAGTGTGCTTCGCGGTGAGATAAGCGTAAGTGCGGCCGCGCGCGAACTTCTTCGCCGCGCACGAGTCATGGTCGCGCGCATGCACGAGCGTCGAATGCTCGCTGACCTTGCCGCTCAAGAGGTGCAGCTGCAGCCCGAGTTTCAAAAGCTCTCATCTTCCGTACTGCTGAAGCATTTTCAAGAGCGCAGCCTCCCCGCTTTCCTTCCGGGATTCGACGAACCCGAGTCTACAGCTAAACTTCAACGCCAACTCTTGCCGAACGAGACCCGGTTTTTATTGGAAGCCGCCGAACTAATTACGCGCCAGCATCGCTGGCCTCTGCTCGGTTATGGTGAAAAAGACTTCGGCAGCGGTGGCCCGCTCAACTGGAATCGCGACCCGCTTTCAGGAAGACTTTGGCCGCTCGATTACCATGCCACCATTTCGCTCTGGCACGACGACGGGTCCGATATCCGGGTGTTGTGGGAACTAAATCGCCTAACCCATCTGATAACGCTTGGTCGCGCCTACGCACTCACCAAAGACGAAAAGTTTTCCGAAGAGTTCTTTCGCCAGGTTGTCGGATGGCGCGAGCAAAACCCGGTGGGCCGCGGAGCAAACTGGACGTGCGCGATGGAAGTTGCTCTGCGAGCAATGAATCTGCTGGCAGCGTATTCGCTCTTCCGCAAGTCTCCAGCGGTCACCGAACAACGGCTGCTGAACTTATTGACAATGCTTGACCAGCATGGCAGTCACATCCGGCGGAATCTCGAATTCTCGAATATCGCCACCAGCAATCACTACTTATCGGACATTATGGGTTTGTTATGGCTTGGCATCATGCTGCCCGAACTGAGTGCCGCCGCGGAATGGCGCCGCTGGGCCATGGCGGAGATGCTTCGGGAGATGGACAAACAGATCCTGCCGGACGGAGCCGACTACGAAGCGTCGACCGGCTACCACCGTTTCGTGCTCGAGTTGTTTCTCTATTCATTCATCCTTTGCGACAACAACGACATACCGATCGAGGAAGAGTATTGGCAGAAGCTACGCGAGATGTTCGGTTATATTCGCGGTATCCTCCGCCCTGACGGGCTCGCGCCGCTTATCGGTGATACCGATGGCGGACAAGTGTTGCCGATAATGCTTCGCTCTGCGGACGATCACGCCTACCTGCTGCCGTTTGGTGCAGTGATCTTTGCGGACTCCAGCCTAAAGCTGCCGCGCCTGGAGGCGGGACAGGAATTGTTGTGGACACTTGGGGAAGCGGGGGTTCGCCAGTACGAAAAGATGGCCGGCGAAAAGGTCGCCTCCCAGTCATCGCAGGCTTTTCCTGATGCCGGAACTTATCTACTGCGAAACGATGATCTTTATCTTTTGTTCAACCTCAGCGGCGCGGGAGGGGCCGGTCGCGGCTCTCACGGACATAACGACGCGCTCAGCATCGAGGTATCAGCTTGCGGCCGCGCTTTCATTGTCGATCCGGGCGCTTACGTTTATACCGCGGACTTACACCAGCGCCATCTGTTTCGGTCTACCACCTACCATTCGACAATTCAGATCGACGACACAGAACAAAACACGACGAAGGAGCGGGTTCCGTTTGTCATCGGCGATGAAGCACACCCGCGGTTGCTCGACTGGCAGACTACGCCAGAGCGCGATTATGTACGGGCCGAACATGCAGGCTATATGAGATTGGCCCGGCGCGTAATCCACCGGCGCAGTGTGACGTTCGATAAAGCGGGGCGTTGGTGGCTGGTTGAAGACGAGATCCTTGGAGAAGGTGAACACACGATCGCGGCCCGGTTCCACTTTGATGCGGGACTCGAGGTCAAAGCCCGAAACGAGAAAGGTGGGACTCGGAATGAGAGTCTGGCGGCGGCGTGGGATAAGATGAGCGGCGCGAGGCTTTTCGTTTGCGCGCTGGACGTGGCTCAGCAGCCGCAATTGGAGTCAAGGTTTACATCTAAGCATTATGGCTCGAAGTTGCCATCAGTTTCGGCGTGCTGGTCTGTAAGGGCGACTCTCCCTTGCAAGTTGCGCTGGGCGATCGTGCCGGTGTGCGCAGGGGAAGACGTACAAGAAAGGCTGACCGTTGGCCAACGGGGGCAAGCCCACCTTCCCAACCACGAGTCGTTCGCGGTTGAGAGCTAATCCCTGCTTGAAAGGTTTTCAACGAGATTACCCAAGCCAGTCAGAGTCGGGGCGCGCGAACGCCGTTAAACTTCGCTACTGCTTATCTCCTAAACAACCACCAGGGATGAACAAAAAGAATATACTCTTTGGCCCATTGCCTCCGCCTTATGGTGGTGTCGCGATCTACATGAAGGCGCTCGTAACTTACCTGAGTGGTTCTGATGTTCGCGTGTGGACCTACGGGGGCGCGAAACCGGATGATGCTGGGGTGCGCTTCATTGCTCACCGGAGATTGGGAACACTCTGGGCATTGCTTGCGGAAGGACGGAACGCGCGCATTCTTGATGCTTCACATTTTCATCTGGAGTATCCGAATTTACTCTTGTTGCCAGGGTGGCTCGTGCTCAAGCGCTGGTTGAATTTCGAGTGGTACAAAAACGTTCATGATGGTTCCTTGCCAAAACGCTATTCCCAATTTGGCGTGTTGCAGCGCTGGCTCTTTCAGAGGGCGGTAAATGCGGTCGACGAATTCGTCGTGGTGAGCGAAGACTTGCGGCGCTGGCTTAAGGATGTGATCAAGGTGCGCCAGCCGATCACAGTCATTCGGGGTCTGATGCCGACTTTGCCGAACGACCGCAACGCCACGGTATCGAGTACCACTGAAGAACTGATCAGGCCATACCTCGCGCACGGCAAGAGAGTTTGTTCCATCGGTGTCTTCTTCGCGAGTTACGGTTTCAAAGATGTGGCCGAGGCCGTCGCGGTGCTTCGCGAGCGAACCGGTAAAGATATTGGCCTGGTACTCCTGGATGGTGGCTTTGTGCGAGATGAGAACTATCGAGACGAGCTGCTCCGGGAGCGTGATTGGATCACGGTGCTTGAGAAAGTGCCCAACTCTGAGATTTACGCCATTCTAAGACTGAGCGACGTGTTCGTACGCGCGGTCGCCGATGAGGGCTACGGCATCTCGCGAGTCGAGGCCCTCTGGTGTGGGCTGCCCGTTATCGCGACGCGCGCCGGGGAAACGCGCGGCATGCTGCTTTACGATTTCGGCGATGTCGAGCAGTTAGTCAATCAGCTGGAGGCAGCATTGGTGGCCCCTCGTCCAGCCGAAAGGAACGCCTCAGCGGAACGTTACCGCCGGGAGGCGCAAGATAATTTGCAGGCTGTGGCAAATTTGTTGGGGATTAGAAGCCCAGGTGAGACCTGATTTATGTGTGGCATCTGCGGAATCTGGGAGTACGGCGCAAGTGGCGGACGGGTTGATCTATCGCTCGTGGCAGCGATGCGCGATGAGATGCAACACCGTGGACCGGATGATTCCGGCGAACTCAGCTTTGACGACGGGCGCGGCGGCCTCGGCTTTCGCCGCCTGTCAATAATCGATTTGTCGCCTGCCGGCCATCAGCCGATGCGTGCTTGCACCGACCGCGTGTGGCTGGTTTTCAATGGCGAGATTTACAACCACGCGTCGTTGCGCGAAGGTCTGGAGAAACGTGGACACGTTTATGCGTCGCATACTGACTCGGAGACCATCCTTCATCTTTACGAAGAGCTGGGCCTGGATTTCGTTAACCAGATTGAAGGCGACTACGCAATCTGCTTGTGGGATGCCAAGCTTGAACGACTTGTCCTGGCCCGCGATCGCATCGGCGTCAAGCCGCTCTACTTTTTTCACCAGGACGGACGCTTTATCTTCGCCTCAGAGATCAAGGCGATACTCCAGCATCCCGCGGTGACGCCCGATGTCGATGAAGAATCGCTTTCCAACTATTTGACATTCCTGACGACCCCGGCCCCAAGCACACTCTTCCGCGACATAAAGAAACTACCGCCCGGACACATGCTGACCATTGATCGAAATGGCAAGACTGATGTGAAACAATACTGGGACGCCTTGCCTCCCGAAAACCCACCGGGGAAACCGGACCGCTCCAGCGAAGAACATCAGGACGAGATCCTGCGTCTCCTCAGAGATTCAATTCGCAAACGCATGATGGCCGACGTTCCCTTCGGCGTGTTCCTTTCCGGAGGGGTTGATTCGTCGGCCAACGTCGCCTTGATGTCCGAGCTAATGTCGCAGCCCGTGCGAACGTTCACCGTCGGCTTCAAAGACAATCAAGATCTTAACGAACTGGATTCGGCCCGGACCATCGCCAAACGCTTCGGCACGGATCACCACGAAGTAATCATTGGCCGCGAGGAGATGCAGGAGTTTCTGCCGCGGATGGTTTTTCATCAGGACGAGCCGCTGGCCGATCCGGTCTGCGTTCCGCTCTACCATGTTTCCCGGCTAGCGCGTGAAACCGGGACCATC